>ERZ791741.558-NODE-558-length-33904-cov-4.652929_pt1 | contig 33904 bp, 9 predicted proteins | sample MGYA00510040_ERZ791741 | MGnify/ENA primary metagenome ERZ791741 (study PRJEB30046, sample SAMN00791960) | human gut metagenome | study: EMG produced TPA metagenomics assembly of the A metagenome-wide association study of gut microbiota in type 2... | reverse complement strand
TCTGGTGGGAGACCGTGCAGGTTCAAGTCCTGTCACCCGCAGTTTAAGAAAGTCGAATCTCTTGTTGAGGTTCGACTTTTTCTTTTGCTAGTAAATAAATACGAAATATGATAAAATTATAAAGTTGTGTGCAAACAATGACAAAGTGAAGAACAGATTGGAGAGTAAAATGAAAAAAGTAATTATTATTGGTGCAGGCCCGGCAGGACTTACAGCAGGATACGAACTATTAAAACAAAAAGGATATGAAGTTACTATTCTGGAGGAAACGGACAGAATTGGGGGAATTTCACAGACTGTAAAATATAAAGGAAACAGAATGGACATTGGTGGCCATAGATTTTTCTCCAAAGATGACAGAGTAAATAATTGGTGGAACAATATAATGCCAATACAGGGGAAGCCATCATACGACGATAAGGTTTTAGGAAGAGAAAAAAGCTACGCTACAAACGGACCTGATCCTGAAAAAGAAGACAGGGTAATGCTTGTAAGAAACAGAGTTTCAAGAATTTATTACGCAAAGCATTTCTTTGATTATCCGGTCTCTCTTAAATGGGCGACAATTAAGAACATGGGCTTTGCAACAACTATGAAGGCGGGCTTTAGTTATTTACATTCCGTTTTCAGAAAACTGCCTGAAGATAATTTGGAAAATTTCTATATAAACAGATTTGGACGAGTTTTGTATTCTATGTTTTTTGAAGGTTATACAGAGAAACTTTGGGGCCGACACCCTAGGGAAATCTCGGCAGATTGGGGAGCGCAAAGAGTAAAGGGACTTTCAATATCTGCTGTTTTAAAAGATGTATTCAGCAAGATTATGCCAAGTGGAAAAAACAAAAAAGTAGAAACTTCATTAATTGAAGAATACATATATCCTAAATATGGACCGGGCCAGTTGTGGGAAATGGTTGCCAAAGAAATAGAAGAAATGGGCGGTACCATTGTTTTTAACAGCAAGGTTACAACAATTAATACGGAAGATGGCGGTAAAACTGATAACAAAGGAGCGCATAATCAGGAAAGTAGCGGAGTACATAATCAGGAAAACAGAGAAGTGCATAATCCGGAAAATAATATAGTAAAAAGTGTTTGTTGCACAGAAAACGGACAGACAGTGGAATATGAAGGGGATATTTTTATTTCTTCAATGCCCGTTAATGACTTGGTGGCAGGCGTAAAGGGCAGTGAAATACCGCAGGTAGTTGAAGAGTCAGCAAAAGATTTACCTTTCAGGGATTTCGTCACAGTTGGCTTGCTTTTAGACAAATTAAATTTGAAAAACGAAACTAATTTAAAAACTTTAAATAATATTGTGCCTGATTGCTGGATTTATGTTCAGGATACAGGAGTTAAGCTGGGAAGAATTCAGGTGTTTAACAACTGGTCACCTTACATGGTTCAGGAGCCGGACAAATATGTTTGGATAGGACTGGAATATTTTTGCAGGGAAGGCGATGAATTCTGGAATATGAGTGATAAGGAATGTATTGATTTTGCAATTAATGAGCTGGTCAAAATGGACGTGATTAAGACAACGGATGTGCTTGATGCTCATAGAGAAAAAATCAAGAAAGCCTATCCGGCATACTTTGATGGCTATGCAAATATGGATGAAATTATTGATTACCTTAATACTTTTGACAATTTGTATTGCGTGGGTCGAAACGGTCAGCACAGATATAACAATATGGATCATTCAATGGTTACATCTTTTGAAACTGTAAAAAATATTGTGAATAATATTAAAGACAAAAGCAATATTTGGAATGTGAATACAGACAAAGAATATCACGAAACAAAAGAATAAACATTAGCAATAGAATGACAATGAGTAGGAAATCCAAACAAAAGTAAAATTGTTACAGAAACAATAAGGAGCAAAAATGCAATATTTAATGTTCTTAATAGGAATTGTCTTGGGGGTTCTTATTATCAAAATTTTCAACAGAAAAATAGAGAAATCAATTAAACTAAAAAAATATAACAGATATATGTTCTGGGTTGTGCAGGCATTGCTTGCAGCAGTGGTATTGGAAATTTTTACTTTTAATTTCACAAGCTATGAGAAAAACAATAATCCAAAGTTTGCTGTAATGTTTGATACTAAGACACTTGAAAACACCGTAACTTCAGACAGCAATGAAATAGTAGAAAAGAATAAGGCGAAAAACGGAAACGTGGAAGTAAGCAAGGAAGGGGAAACACGTTTGTATTCTGTTATTGTGTATGCCGACTGTGCGATTAAAGATTTGGACCTATCTATGGAGGGGGCAGAGAAAACTGCTGACTGTAAGGTCTATTATAAAGACGAGGCGAACACTGTAGAATACACGAAAGCCGACTGCAATGTAACACTTGTAAATGGACTTGCATCTACAGGACATATAAAAACTCATTTTGCAGGGAAAACAGATTCTGTAAAACTAACCTTAGAGGTTCCGGTAGAATCTTCTATAAGTAAAATATATGTGAAAGTAAATTATAGTAAGGCTTTTAAATTTAATGCTATTAGAACTATAGTTATGATGATTTTTATTATGCTTTTTACCCTTATAAGATTCACAGGAAACATTGAGTTTGTAAATAAAACAAAAAATATACATTATAATAGGAAGATACTCGTTACAATAATGATTCTTCAGGTTGGATTTGTGGTTCTGCTAGCGGGCATGACTAATGCTTGTTTTGATTATGCAGGACGGCTAACCGGATTTGATTTTAGCACCCATATGGACGCTTATCAGGAATTAACAGTGGCGCTGGCAAATGGAAAAGTAGACATAAATGGTGTTAGTAGTAGTGGAACCTATTTTGTGCAAAGTCAGATTGAACAACTTAACAAGTTAAAGAACCCATACGAATGGAAGCAAAGAAGCAATATTAAATACAAGTGGGACAGAGCTTTTTACAAAGGAAAATATTATTGCTACTTTGGTGTTGTGCCTGTGCTGTTTGTATATCTTCCTATTTATATGGTAACGGGCGCACTGATTAGCACGAAAATATATGTATTAATGATGTGCGTTATTTGCATGTTTCTTATGTGCAATCTAATAATGACGATAGTCAACCGTTGGAAAAAGCCTGTTAATGTGTGGGTAATCGCAAGTTTGGTTGTGTGCTTTATTAGCAGCTCCTTCCTATTATATAGTATTAACGGAAGCAAGTTCTATGAGGCGGCATCAATATCTGCACTTGCCTCGGCTTTGATGGGGATTGATTGCATACTTAATGCCTTTACCGAAAAAGGAATAAAAAAGAAAAGGCTTCTGCTTGGAGCAACTTTTATGGCGCTGGCAGTAGGCTGCAGACCAAACTTTGTGTTAGCGTCAATTATTATTGTGCCGATAGTTCTAAATGGACTGGCAACAAACGGTGGATATAATAGAATAAATAAAGTTGGAAAGACAAGTGGAAATGAACAAAAAAAATGCAATTATTTTAAGGCAATATTTTCCAGAAAAAATATAAAAGAGATAATAACATTTGCCTTGCCATATTTGGTGATTGGAATTGCTCTAATGTATTACAATTATATTCGTTTCGGAAGTATTACAGAGTTTGGAGCAAAGTATCAATTAACTGTGTACGATACAAGTTACTACCATATAACGGATATTGGAAAACTTCCTGTGGCAATAAGCAAAGGCTTGTTAATGCCACCAAGCGTAAGTTCGGTTTTTCCATACTTAAATCCGACAATGACAGGTAGTAATTACATGGGCTTCTTCTACAGCATGGCTTGTATGGGAATATTTGCTTATCCTATTATGTGGCTGCTTGCTCTGATTCCATGGACCGGCAGAAGAATCGTAAAAGAAACAGGAAACAGAGGCTTCGTAATGACAGCTTTGGTAGTTGCTTTTGCAATGTGTTATATAACAACCACAATGGGTGGAACGTCACTTCGATATTCTATTGATTATGCCTGGATGTTCTTTCTTCCTATTATATATGTGGTTCTTATCATGTATTCCAAGGCGAGAGAAAAAGGCATTGAAAGATATGTAACAAAAATAATGATTGGTCTTGCCATAGCATCTTTTGCAATAACAGTCATGGTTGCAATCTCTCCGGAATGGAGCGATATAAAATATGATTCGCCAGTACTGTTTTATTATATTAAACAGATGCTGGTATTTTGGAAATAACTCTAGAGAACAATAGAATAGTATATTAAGCTTAAATAGCCTGCGTATCTAATAGTAATAGATGCGCAGGCTTTTTTCGTTAAAACAAAATGAAAAAATAGACAAGAAAAGACAAAAAAATATCTAAAAAATATACAAAAGAACGAAAAATGTTTCCCAAAAAAATAAAAAACAATAAAAAATAATAAAAAACATTTTTTTTGCAACGTTTTTTCAATGCAAAAATTGTAAGATGTGACAAAAAAGTGAACGGTATATGTTCTTTTATTGAAAAAAATTGACGAATTCGATAAAATAAAAGTAAAACAAAGTGGATAAGTGGGTCTTTTTGACTCAAAATGCCATATTTGAAAAAATTGATTTTTACTACATATACAGAAAAAATAAATTTGAAAAATACCAAACTTTAGAATAAAGCACGAAAGGACAGGAAGAATTATGAAACAGATAGCGAGAAGAATAACAGGTTGGCTATTGGTATTGTCAATGGTAACATCCATGTTTGGACAATCCACACCAATCACATACGCTGCTTCCAACAATGGTAAAGGGGAGACACCGGGAATTGAATTCTCAATGGTGTACCAGTCAGGTGGTAGTAGTATTAACGCAGATAAGGATAATACGAATGGAGACAATGAAGTATCGGATAGTCTGCAAGGTAAGAACAAAGCGTTGTTAGGACGTGGATATGAGAATCATATTAAGGTAAACCTTGTAGGAAACCTGAATGGTAACGGTAGAGCTTCAGGAATGTACTTTGAATTGGAATTACCAGTATTTCGTATTGTAAATGACAAGCTTACACTCATTCCATCAGAGGAGGCCGCAAAGCTAACTGATGAAGATTTTAAAAATGATAAAAGTCTTATAAGGGTTATGGCAGAGTTTACATCTGACACACCATTAGATTGGGATTATGCTCAGGACAAACATTATTGGGGAACTAAGGTAAGGGTTAAAAATACAGGTAATGTTGTTGCAGGAAAACAGGCGGTACTGCCTGTGAACTTGTGGTTTGAAGGAAATATGCCTGAAAACTCAGCGAGTATAGTTAAGCTGGGTGGCGGTTATGCAACCTATAGAGACTATAGTGGAAATATATATGATGGTTACGAAAAGGATGCAACTACAGTAACAGATACTGCTGCTACATTTACTATGATTTGTAGTAACTTAGAGTGGACAACAAGTATCGTAGGAGTTGCACCTAAGAATGTTCTTTGGGATAGATACAATTATGTAACTTATAAAATTACAATAAAAAATACATCTAAGGATACGGATTCCTGTTATGATTCTTCCAACTTCCAAATTAAAGCACCGACGGATTTTGAAACCGTAGACGGATGGGAAAGCGGACTTCATGTAGAGAATGCAGCAAAGTTCCTGTACAACAACGGCTCACCGACTGCTAATAATAAATGGGACAATTGGGAAAACGCTAATGAACTTATGGTAGGTGTTCCCGGCAAGGGTGGCATCATGATTTATGATGTTACTGAACTAGAGTCTACTGAATCAGGTCAGGCTGCGATGGAAAAATGGGATATGACTAATTTCACTAACATCACAGATGATAAGGGAAATGAGTTAAAGACAATGCCATATTATTTCAAAAAAGATGGAGGTATTTATTTTGAAAAAAATGGTAAGGTTTACAGTGGAGCCGGAGTAAACAAGCATGAAGATTCATCAGGATATGATCATCGTACATTCTATGTATCACTTCCTATGAGCACAGATATACCTAGTGATAAATTATCTAGAATTCCAATTAAGGTATATAACACTATAGCTTTTGGTGAGGGATATACTTGGACAAAAGTTAGTCAAAATGTTAATTGGGGATTTATAGCACCAGTTGATGACTTCCAAGGCAAGAAATTTGTTACAGAAACGGAAGAAGTAAACGGTGTAGAACAGGATGTTGAAAAAGACGAAAAAGAAGTTGCTATTAATGATACCGTAGATTACTATCTTGGACATTTCCAAAATACAGGAAATATACCGGTGTTCAATGCAATGGCAACTGACTCCATTGATAAAGATTTTGAACTAAACAAAATATCTGCAATATTCAATGTAGATGCTGACAAGGACGAACCGAAACTTGCAGATTGGTTTGATGAGGATAATACAGTTCAGTTTGAATTTCTAACTTATGATAATCTTAACGGTACAGGAGATCCAAAGTCAGAGTATGTTACTTTAGGTAAAATGGAACCAGATGCGGATTTGACAGACTCAACACACAAAGCTTGGAGCTTACAGTTAGGAAACTTAATTGATGACTATATACAGAAAGTTGAAGCAACAGGTAAGAAGTGTGTATATAACTATCACTTCCGACTAAAATTCAAAAAACGTATTGAAGCAGGAGAAAGTTTTGATGGTCGAGTAGCAATCAATGGTGTTGTAAGTAAAGGTAAAAAATATCCAAACGACTTAGTTACTTCTTATGAAAGATGGGTTGGTGATCCAAGCAAACGTTCAGAAGAAGGTGAGGATGGATACAAAAAAGATTTAAAAGAATTAGATAAATCTACAGCGTCCATTCAGGCAATAGTTGCTGATCCTAAGATTGATACAAAAGTTGTTAAGAAAACTGATACAGGATATGAGAAAAAAGATCCTATGGAAGTACCTGTTAATACAAAAGGCTATGGTATTTATTATCAGTTAGGTAACGACAGTGTTTCAAAGATTATGCCAGGACAGTTTGATTCTGGTGAGCTGGCAAAATACAATGATAAAGCTGGAAAGGTAAAGGGCTTTATTACAGACAAGGTTATTTTGTCGAAGAGATTAGTAGATAAAGTGGCGAAGATATCTTCTATAATACTTCACACAAGTGCAGACACAAATCCTGACATTTCATTAAAGGTATCTGATTTGAGTAAAGATGCAGACGGAAATTACTATATAGATAAAAGCGTCTGGAAAGATAAAGGCGAACTTATTAATGTTACTGTAGACATGAAGAGCTTTTTAGACAAAACAGAAATAACTCCGGATAACGAAGATGTTTACATATTATTAGAAGGAATTGCAAATTTAGTTTCACCTAAGGTAAAGAAAGATACATCAAAAGATGACGATAAAAAAGATGACGATAAAAAAGATGATCAGGACATACCTGAGGAAGAAAAGTATGACTGCACAATAGTCAAAGGTACATTTACAACTAAATATAAAGATGAGGATTTGAATGTAAGTGATGAAGATGAAGCAACACTAATCGTTAGAAATATTAATCCTGTTATTAAAGGCATAAGTTATGGTCAGGATTATATTGAAAACGGACAGCATATTAAGTCAGATGAAAACAAGGCAAGTGGAGCTGAGGAACAGGATAAGATTAATCAGATTGAAGTTCCAAAGGGAATTGACAATGCTGGTTACAAATTCTTTGTTAGTAATGCAACACCATCATATTCAGAAGAAGCAAAAATTTCAATTGACTTATCAAGTAGTGTTGGAAGTAAAACAAAGTCTAATGATGTAAGAGGCTTCTTAACAAAAACAATTACTATTAAGAACTTCAAAGATGTGGCAGACATTAAACAGATTAGATTCTGGAATTGGGACAAAGATCCAAGTGCAGACAATGCAGATGTTACTATTCCATTTGACAGCATGACTGTATCACAGGATGGAACAATTACAATTGAGTTGAAAGATTATACTCAGATTGAATATTTGAAATATATGGTTATTGATTTAAATAACTTCTTAGGAGGCAAGGACGAAGATACTCCTGAGATGGAAATTCAAATTGATGGTAGAACAGAATGGTTCAATAATCTTGATGCTGTTATGAACTTCACACCTGATGATAAGACAATGCAGGTGGAGGCAGATACAAAGAGCATTGTAGATTTAACAAATCGTTTATACATTCAGGAACCATATGCGGAAATACATGCAGATGTTCATTACTATGATTTAGATGGAACAACAAAAACTGATGCAGATAATAGAGATAAAACTGATAAGTGGTTAGGTATACCATACGACAGAGATTTCATCTATACAATTGATATAGGAAATACATGCAAATCAAAATTAGATGACTTTGATGTTATTATTGACTTGCCTGTTAATGACAACAAACAGGGTGATGAAGCTAACACAGGATTCCACACTACAGGAATTAGAATTAGTAAAGAATTAGTAGGTCAGTACGAAAAGTTAGAAAAGCTTACATTATATGATGCAGATAGCGACCAGGGAAAAGTCTTTAATATAGACTATAAAAACGGCAAGTTAATATCTGAAGACGGTCAGAGTGTAATTGAAGGTGTGGTTGTAGACGGAGATATTTATATAGATGAACAGAAGATATATACTGAGTTCGGTATGAATATCAAGAATCTTAAGAAAGTGATTATTACAGGCAAGGGCTTCAGAGCCACAAGAGAAGCACCAGCTGATGAAAAACACAGAGTTACATTATACGGTTATTTAGATTCTAAGATTAATTCTTGGAATGAAATGGAAGTTAACGGAAAGAACTACTTATCTGAATTCAGAGACAGTGGTGATGACTATATATTTACAACACGTGATACTGCAAAGGCATTAGTTAGTAAAATGTATTTTGATACAACAATGGTTGCAGGATATAAAGACAATAACGATAATGGTAAACGTTTTGACTCAGTGAGTGATTCATATGAGCATATGCGATTGGAGCACTCTCATTATGGATGGACTGATGAATATCCAGATAATGATGAATTAGATATTGGTTATAAAGCAATAGGTTCATATTTATTAGACTTTAGACAATATTTGAATTCGGGAAGCAATTATCCGAATGATGCAAATCATCAGGAATTGTATGATATGGTACCAAATACATCTAATGCAAAGTGTACTCCGAATGATTATGTGTATACACAGTCAATGAACACAGCAGTAGATGTTGAAATGACGGTTAATTTGCCATCGAATTCATTTGAAGCATATTATTTAAAGGTGCATCCATATGCATATGACTATATTAAGGAAATAAAAATTCATCGTGAAGGTGACGATAATGATACTTGGACTACAGTAAAAGAATCCGACTGGAAAGATTCTATAGAAAAAATCACAGGAACTAATGGAAAAGATTCTTATTATAGATTAAATCTTTGTAAATTGGGTGATGAATATGGTATATATAGAAGTCCTAAGATTGACTATAAGACAGATAAGGCTGTAGACAAAATCGTTATTGCTCTAAAAATTAACAGAGATGCTTCTGAAGAGAAAAATGGTGAAACAGTTGCTAAAAATGCAGACTATGGTACTTGGTATAATTTTAATGATGAAAAGACTAAGTATATGTTTGAGATAACGGGTCGTTTCTTTAAATCAGGTGTGGCTGATGCTACAGCAAGCACAAAGATGGATATTGGCGGTTATACTGAACGTCAGTTTTCTCAGGCAAAGAAGAGAACTGATGAAGGAAAGCCAAATGGAATGAATAATACTAGCATTGCTTCGTCAGATTTGGCAGGCGGAAATGGCATAGTTAACCGTATTGATGCGGCAAATGCAGCTTATCGTTCGCTTTGGTCATGGCAAGATTATTACAAAACATGTATGTCATATGGTGTACATAATTATGTAGCTTATAAATCGGGACATTTGTTTACTACAGCAAAGGTTTATGTACATCCGGAAAAGAACAGTATTGTGAAAGGTGTACATGAAACACCAAAGACAAAGACGGACAGAAAGGCTAAGTTCTCATTATACAATGAATACTCAGTTAGTTTTGTGCAAACTCCGTATGGAGCATCACAAGATTGTATGGATGAACATAGGTCAACAGGTCATTCAGATGACTATTCGATTTATAATGACCCATACAACTGGACAGGAAAACATTCCTTTACTGATAAAGTTGTATTAACAGATACGTTACCGTACGTTAGACCTGATAGTGATTCAAACTATTATGGTTTCTTAGCAAAGAAGATTCTTATTTCAGAAGATTTACAACAATATATTGACAAGGTGGTTGTATATAAAAAGAAATCAACATTAGATACAGATGGTAATGTGACTGATACTAACTTAACGGATACAATTACTATACAGGGGAAAGATATTGAAAAAGAAAACACAACCAATAATAATAAACGGGTTGATGGAAGTGACCAACATAAGGTACATACTACAGCAAGTAGAACATTTTATGAAATACCTGTAGTGTATCCACAAAGCAGTAGCTCATCACAGGTTACAGGAAATACAGCAGGTTCTATCGTATTAGGTGATGATGAATATATTACAAAATATGAAATTCACCTAAAAGATTTAGGCGGTGATGTTGACTATGCAGCAGAGTTGAAGGATATGGAGGATTTGCTTGATTCACACAATCATGGAGTAGACACTTTACCTGATATATATGTTGGTGGTGACATATATAGAATTACTGATGATAATATTAAAACATCAGGCACACTTAATGATTGGAACAATATGAAGTGCGACAACTATATGCAGGAAAGCACAAAACCATATACTTCTAATAATGACAGTGCTTTGATTACATCCTATAGAATACCGTTCCAGGCGGGTGTTAATATTTCAGTAGGAAATAAAAGCAATACTATATATGACTATCAGAGTGACAACAAGACACCTAACCTTGCTAAATTTAATATTAAAGTTTGGAACCGTCAGGATACAAATAGTGAATCTGGAAGATCCGCAGAAATAGATAGTGCCACTGTTACGAATAGTATGGACTCAACCTATCGTCTTAAACATATTTATATACCAGAGGCGTTTATAACTGGTGATTGGTTTAATGTAGATTACTTAAAGATAGGTGACACTACATACACATTGGCGCAATTGAAAGCATTGCTTACAGATACTGAACATAAATATTTTAGCTATGACAGTGAAAATAAGCAGTATGTATTTGATGTAAATGAATATGTTAGAGATCGTGTTAATACATTAACAAAGATTACACCTAATAATACAAAGAAAGACAGTTCACAGTATTATAAAGAATTTGTAGATTCATTTGTAATTAAGTTCAAAGGTGTAGGAGAAGCTATATTAGATGGTGGTGATTTCTTAAATGTTAACAAAGAGAATTTGGCTGACGTTACATTAGCTAATGCTCAAAGCACATTCTCTTATGATGGTGTTTATGTTGACAGAAATAAGGATGACATTGAAGCTAATGCATGGACATATGATTCAACACCAACAATAATTAATAGTCCTGATAGCTTTACAACAAGTTGGCCACATGCACGTAACTATGTAAGCTCAACCTTTACAACACAGGAACCTGATGCATGGGGATGGTCAGGATATGTTACAGGCACAAGTACATACACAGAATATGTTGTAAAAAACCTTGTAAGTACATTTGAAGTTTCTATGAAACGTGAAACAAAAATTTCAGATAGTACAAATTCATTCGCTTACGACATTGATGGTAAAACTAAAGTGGCATTAAATAAAAATCAATTATTACCTGATGACTTTATTGAGTACCAGATTAGTTTAGGAGCATCAGATGATTCGGCAATTCCTGTATATCATCCTGATGTAAGATTCATTGTACCAAATGGTCAGCGAATTATTGGTTGGTACATATTAGAGAATGACTCTGATATAGGAAATGAAGATATCACTGCACAGGCAACCAGTGGAAGCAACACAGTAAGTATAGTTAAGGACAAGCGTTACTATAAGGCAAGTGATAATACAGATACAAATTACAAACAGTTAAACATTTCATGTGGTGATTTAACAAAAGATGAAAAATACAATCAAATAACTAAAGGTAAAAATATTAAGATTGTTGTTATAACTGAATTAACACAGGAAGTAAAACCGTTTGAAGGTAAGAATATTGTACAAAATGTATATGTTACTACACATCCAAAACATACATATTCACAGCATGCATTATATTACAAGGATAGTGGGGATAATGTAACATATGGCAGATTATATGGTCAAAGTGGCTATTATGGTTCTTTCTATAATAATGAAAGTTCTTATGTTGGAACTATTAAGAGTGACATAACTTATTACAATAGCTCATTGACACCTGAATTAGTATATGTTGACGGATATGAGACACCGGGTAGAAATGAAGATACAAATCCACACATAGATGAAAGACCTATGATTGCTAAGTTGTATGGTCCAAATAAGGGAGCTGTAACTAATAGCACAACACATAAATTATCATCTATTACATATACAACATCTTTCTTAACTAATAGTAGAAAAGATGGTAGATGGTTTAAGGGATTTGATTTAACAGAAAAACCGGAATTTGCTTATCCTGAAAAGATGGATTCTACAGGAACTAAGAAGGCTAAGGTTGAATATTGTTTCTACAAGGATTTATCAGGTAAGACAATAGGAACAGATGTTGGTATTTATACAGATAAACAGTATACATCTCAATGGGTAGAGGCTGATAAAGTATTAACAGGTGATACAATCACACAAGCTCAGATAGATGCAGGTTACTTCTTATTAAAGGATGCAGTATCTATTAGATGGACATATTATGAGGTACCGGCAGAAGAAATTACATTTGCTACAGCAGATAAGCCATTCGAACTTCATGGTATTGGTAGATATCGTGACACTAGAAATGCTGCTGAGAAGCAAAACACAACTGCCAGTGACAAGTTCACTATAGGAGTATCAGCAAGTTGTGCGTTTGAACATTTACATGATGAAGACATTAGCAACACTGATGAAAATCAAACAACAACAGATACTAAATATGAAGATACTTCTACAGCAACAATATACGGAAGTACAACAGCGGTAATTACAAGAGAAAGACCAATACTTACAGTTCACACACAAATATTTAAAAATTCTGATGACGCAGCAGTTAAATACAATGCTAATGCTGAACAGATAAAAGGTTATCGACCTGGTGACAAAGTTTGGTATAAGACAACTGTAATTAACAATAAGAGAGGACAAACTGATCCGCAGGGGGCATTATTGAATCCTGCATTGTTTGACAAGATTCCTGAATACATTACTACTTCAGGTCTTGATGCAAATAAGATTAAGATAAAATGGTATAATGCAGATGGTACACTGAAAGATGATTCGGAAATACCAAAGTATACTATTACGAAAACAAAATTCAGTGATGCAGCAGATTATGGTGGAGATTTTGTTACTACAAAGAATTACAATGACGGAGTTTCTAATACAGGTAGCGGTCATGCATACACAGATCTGATATTTAATGGAACTAAGAAAAACACAGACACAACATCAATTGACTTTAACGTATATCAGATACAGTTTGATGATGGTTCACGCTTAGAAATTGGTGAAACATTAGAAGTGTATTATGAGGCAGAAATCAGAAAAGAAGATTTGCCTTTAGCTTATACAACACGTAATAATGAAGATGGTACTCAGAAAACTTATGTGGATTACTATCCAAAGATGGGTGAGTATTACCAGTGGCAGAACTTCTACTGGTCATATAGTTATTCATATCCATATATTGGGACTATTGGTTCATTAAGCACACGATTTGCTAATCAAAATGATATGATGGACATGAACTATCTCTATCATGATGTAGGTGTTAGTGGTACAAGAAATAAGAACATTGACAAGTATGAATATTTGAAGGAATCTATTACCTATATGCCTGGGTCAAATGAAACGGATACAAGTAACGGTAATGACGAATATGGAAACAACGGCTATCTTAAAGATCAGGATATGCGTACTGCTAATAATCAGCAGATGACATATTATGATCCAACACGTACAACAGGTAAATACAATCAACTTCCTGTAAGTGAAAACTATAGAAATGGTTCAGTTACTGGTTACTCCAGAGATTACTATAATAAGCTTATGGTACTGCGAGTGCGAGACAAGAACTGGCAGGGAAATCATGAAGATGTAGTTATTTGGACAGAATCAAGACTTCATCTGCAGACAGCGTGGTTGCTGGCAAGTTCACAGATGATTGGTGATGATGATTATTTGAAATCACAGGAGTATTTGCCAACAAACTATAGTAAAGGACAGTGGGATGATCACTATACAGCTTATAAATGGTATTATAGTTCGGATCACAACCAGCTTAATGATTATATAAGAAATTTAAATGATGATACCATTACAACATTGGAATATGATCAGGACTTCACAACACGTATTGGAGCATATAACTACGGTGATTGGGACATTGAAAGTGGTCTCGAGTTTACATATGTAATGCCACAGGGTATAGAGCCTAAATTAGACAAGGACGGTAATCCTGATTTTAGTGACTTAAAGGCTGAAATTTTAAGCAGTGGAACAAGTAAGAATCCTGTATATAGTGATATTGATATTGAAAATGATGTTAAGGTAGAAGTAATTCAAAGTCCAAACAATAAGCAAGGTTACTTAACACCAAACATTATGAGAGATCCACTTCTTAGTACATCAACTATGAATAATAGTGGTGACAGTTATGAAAATAAAGATGCTTATTATAGTGAAGATGAACATACTTCTTGGGTTCTTAGAATAACAATAACTAAGCCACTTAAAAAATGGTTTAATAGAGGTGATGAAACAGGTTATGCAATGTATGTAAATATTCCATCTCATGTGTATGCTACACCTAAGAATGAATATTGGTACGACGAAGTAATGGTTAAACCTGTTGATACAACTAAGGATCTTTACTATCAGGTTTATGATACAACTTCACTTTGGGGAAATAATTATTTGACAGACATGCCAAAACCGGTAAGTACACAAAAATATGGAATGGACTTTATGTGGAATACATACTATGTACATGATGACCATCACAGAGATAGTAACTACTATTTCCTTAACGGTTCACCAAACACACCTTACATTAACGGTATGAATATTACGAACCGAGAGGTGTCAAGTCAGGGAAAAGATGCAGACAGTGCAGCATCCGCTAGTGTAGAGGATAGAAAAGTTTTCTCAAGCGGTGTTCGTAATACTTATGCAAGTACAGGAACCCGTGCTCATATGAGAAAACCAATGATAAGAACTTGGACTACAGTTGGTGAAGATAATATTAACGGTAGCAAGTCACAAGATTATTATGTTGATCCGCAAGGTGAAACATCAACATTGAACATTCATGTTGAAAATAAATACTGGCTTAATACTTTAGCACCAGAGTGGTTGCTGAATTACACAACGTATCAGACATTTAAGGTAAGACATACTTATGCAACAGACGGTGGAAATATGGGAACGCTATATCATCCTGTAGTTACAAATATTTTACCGGCAGGTATAGTACCAAAAGATACAGATGGAAATCTGTTTACTACTGATAATAAGGAAAATGCTAAGAAGAAGTTAGACTGGACCTTAAGAGGTGCAGATTATAACGGCGCAGACTTAGATACCTTAAAAGAATATCAGAAAGAACAGGAACTTTACGAAGCTACTGTTGAATACATTCAATTAGAAGGTGAAGATGGTACTCTGGAAGGAAGATACAAGATAACCTTTAAGCAGAAGGAAAAAGTAAGCATCAGAAATGAGAAGAAGGTTAAGATTGATTCAGAATCATCAAGAGTATTTTCATTTAAGTTCTTTACAGCAGATAATCCTGATCTAAATACTAAAGATGGAACAAAGGATGAAAGACTAGGAGAACAATATCAGTCAAATAGAACTTTCATTTCCAGTGAAATGAATAACTTTAAGTTTAAGATTGATTCAGATGTTGAAAACAAGCAGGTTGCTGAATCAACAGGAAAGGAAAATCCTTACTATGTAGGTAATGAAGTTGTTGACTCATATGTATATAAATACAACAAGAAGGACAGATATCACTGGACAGGTACATTAAAAGATTCAAGACTTGATATTGCAGAAACAAACAGAGATTACAATGATATGCCGTCAGGTACACCTAAGGCAGTGTTACCAAAGGTACCAACAGCAAGTAATCTTGGTAGTGATTCAGCAATTGATGCAACAGATCAGTTAGGTAATAAACGATACTATGAGAAAGATAATCAGATTCAGGAAATAAATGGAGACCAATTAAGTCTTGAAGATTATCCGGAATTAAGACAAAACGTTTACTTGCGTTCAGAAGATAAAGGTGCAGACTTAGATAATGGATGTGTAGATTCAAATGCAGGTGTTATGACATCGAATAGAATTAGGGTAAAATATCCGGTTATTGAAAATAAGACGTTTGTTTCTAAAAATGCAGCGGATGCGGTTGACAATTTAGGAGCACGTTCACCTGAATGGCAGGATGATATTTATGAGTATTATCCTTCAGAAGATGAACCTGTACAGTACATGGATGACCTTTATTACAATGTAAAAGTTGTAAATGGCGCAGACAAAGTAAAAGATGATGAATATTATTATCAAGGAAATATTTCTCATGCTAAGATGAAGGTTACAGTAGTATTACCATCTATTGTAAAAGCAGTACCGTTAAAAGGCGACGCAGTATATCTTATATACAAGAAGGCTGATGGCACCGTTGCTAAGATGAATATAGACGAAGCTGAAAAACATGGTTATGAATTGAAAGTTGTAGATAAACACTACAATGACAATAAGGAACAGGTTATTACATTTGAGGTATGTACAGCTGGAGATTATGAAGATACAGATGAATTGCCAATTTATAGTGATTATGTACATGGAAAACATTTACCAGGTTACTTTGCATACAAAGATACGTTGGTAGTAGGTGTTAAAACACAGGTACGAAACAATGTTCTTGATGATTCAGAAATAGAAACATCAGATGAAGCTTGGAAGAATGATTCCGCATGGGATAATAAATTTAAGGCTGATGGTTATGTAACTTTTGATGATGCAGATGGATACTACTTAAAAGATACAAATCCGGATGGTGGTTTTGATGCATTAACTGATTTAGATGATGGCGGTATCTTATATGAAAGAGAAGCTACGGATGATAAGGATAACGAAGTTGATTATGATAGTGATGGCGATTATTCTGATAAATACGCAAAAGATGAATCAGCTATTGTAACATTATTAAAACCACATTCAACAGTACGACTTGATACATCAGTTCAGCGTAGAGAAGTGGATAACCCTGATATATTAGGTGGTTCACATAGAACAATTGATGATCCAATAGTAAAGAGCTCAGTTCGACTGTCTGTATATATGGATCAGGCTGTAAATGAAGGTAGTGCTGTAAGAGAGTTCATAGTAGATTGGCGTATACCATTTAGATCAACTTTCTTAGCAACTAAGGAAGAAGCACCTGTAAATGAAGATAGTATATCAAAACAGATATATGCTATAGGTACAGGTGTTTGGGAAATTCCTGAAAACTGTGGCGATGAAGCATACAGAGAAGCACTAAAGAAGAAACTGAAAGTACAGGTACTTGCATTATGTAATGATAATGTAGATGATGCAGCAGATGGTGCAACTTATCAGGATGTTAAGAACAGTAATGCAGGTGAGTGGTTGAACTTAACTCAGTTGTATAATGAAAAGATTGCTGGAACTTCAGATAAAGGAGTTAGCATCGACAAAAACACAATTATTGATATTAGAAAATTATCTGAGAAACTTTATGGTAATAGAACTTCTTTAGGTAAGAGAATATATCAGGTACGTTATATTATTTCTTCTGATGAAGATGAATATGTTGTTCCTAAGGGATTTAGATTAGACATTGATGCTGATTCGGATACAGATGGTAAGCAGGAAATGAATGATGTTGATCCTGAACATAACAACTTAGATCCACTTCCAGAGTCAGTTGTATCAACAGCTAACGATCAGGATGAATATGATGACGAGAACAAGATTGGTAATGCAGCCTTTGTTATGATGACTGCAAGCCACTTAAGTGAAACCAGAAGACATGTAAATCATTTTGCTACAGGTTGGGCTAAATATGATGATACACAGTTATGTGCAGATTCTGAACGCTCAAGAGCAGGATATTATATAGCAAAAGAACTTCCGGTAATGGAAATTGATATGAAGAATCAATACTTCATGGTTTCAAGAAACAAAGATACAAATGACATTGAGTTTGGATGGAGTAACGACATAACAATTAACAATTCATCTAATATGCTTAAGTACAGCATTGAATTAAAGAACTTGGATAATGAGGAAATCGCAAAAACAGATGTTGGTGAGGTTGAAGAAGACTATGCATCTAACCCACAGGTTGTTGCATTGTTACCAGTTATTCAAAACTTAAGTTCAGCAGTAGAATCAGAGGATCCTTTGGTATACAAATACTTCCATGAAGTAGAGTATGGTAGTGATGAATGGAAGAATTCCTTAGCTCCAACCTTTAAGTCACCGGAAACATTCGATGACTCACAGGCAGTTTGGTCATGGCATGTTGAAGATAAAGACGGCAATGTTGTTAGCAAAGTCAAATGTAAGATATCTTCAGTATCAATGAATATGTATGAAAAGATTGCCGGAATTAAGTATGAGAGACAGAGAAGATTTATAAGATGGACAGCAGATGGACAGCTTGAACCGGGTCAGAGAATGGTAATTGACTATATGTTACCTATAGCTACTGATGAAAATACAATGGTTGAGTCAGAGTTATTAAGCTCAAAAGGTTACGGATTTAAGTCAGGTGCATTTGAACCATCAATTCCTGTATCACAGAACGTTAAGAATTATGCATATGAAATTGACACTCGTGATGTTAACGATAATGGTAAAAGCAATATTGAAAATACAATTACTGTATCTGTAAATAACGTAGGTTTCGCAGGTACACAGGCATTTAACCGAAACAAGAGAGCTTTCTCTGAATATGGTTACGGTATGTCTGAAAAGGGAACCGGAGCTGACAGACCGGCACTTGTTCCTGAAGGTACGAAGTACAGCTTTACATCATCTATCTATAACCCAGAACCGGTATTAGGTAAGAAGGGGTATAGGCAACCGATTATATATGATGTACTTCCATTTGTAGGCGATACGCAATTGTATGCACCTACAGGCTTCTCTACATCAAGAGGAACTGACTGGCGTGGTTGGTTAAATCTTGAATCAATTAAGATTGAAGCAGTTGCAAATGGCTCGTCAAGTACAATGACAGATGGAAACAATGTAAATGTTTGGATAGGACCATTTAAGTACAATGGAAATACTATAGAAAAGACTGATATATCAGATTTACCAACTTTGGAACAAACATCATCAGTTAATTTCTATAAATCAATCAGAGGTAAAACAACTTCTGCTATTAATGAAAAGAAGAGGTATTTTGTAAGGTTATCAGATTTACTTAAGTTAAAGACATCTGATCCTGAGAAGTTTGAGGAACTTCAAAAACATGCACAGGCAATTTATGTAGAGCCTACAGATGATTACTATTTAAGTACAAAGGCTAAGTTGTCTGTATCATATGACTTGAAGGCACCACTTAACCTTCCATTAAGCAAGAATTGTATTTCTGAAGAATCAGAAACAATCTTACAGGATACAGCAGATTCAGATAGTTGGAATAGTTTCACAGCTCAGTCAGGAGATGACAAGGTTACAGAATCACCAAATGCAGGTGTTTGCTTAACAGCTCCATCTGACAGAGGTTATATCGGACATTATGTTTGGTTGGATGAAAGCTATAATGCTAAGTTTACAGACGAAGCAGATTATTACCAGCGTGACGGTAAGGGTAGATGGTTACTTGAGAAGAAGACAAAAGACTTAGATTATGACGGTGAAATTGATGATCCGGGTATTAACGGAGTTAAAGTTGAACTTCTTACAGAAAACGGATATCCAGTAAACCGTTTAGGTGAAGCTGTTGTAGAAAAAGACGGCAAGTATTGTGTAATTGACGAAAGCACAGGTAAGATTAAAACAGATACTATGGGTTCATCAATTTATACAACATACGGACCAATGTCGTATACAACAGAAAAAGATGTTTATGGTAATGATGGATATTTCATTATTTCAAATATTAAACCGGGAAAATATAAATTACGTTACACATTCCCTAAGGATAGTAAATACAATCAATATGCTCTTACAACTAGAAGTATAGGTGTTACAGGTACATCTGTTGACGTATACCGTCCAGGAGAGGCAAATGATACCCTTCCAGATTTAGGAGTAACAGGCAAAGGTGATGAACCAAGTGATAGTGCAAAGGTTGAATCATTAACTATCCAGACAAAAGATGCAATTCAAATTGATGCTATTGGTACAGATGAGTCAACTTATCAGGATTATGATGAAAAGATGACATCTTATGATTTAGGTGTTGCCCCATCATTTGAATACGGTGGATATTCATGGATGGATATTCAGTATGATGCTGCTGGAAAGACAATTACAGACAGCATTGATGGTAAGATGGATGATGCAGAAAAGAGACTTAAAAATGTAGATATTTATATTTATGAAGTTAAGACCGATGGTACAATGGTACCGGCATATGATAAGAATGGTAACGAGATAAGCACTAAGAATAAGACAACTATTTGTACAGACAGTAATGGATATTTCAGTACAACGTTATATCCATACAGAAGCTACATAGCTATTGCTGACACAGGTAAGATTGATGACATACTCAAACCATCACCGGTAACATTAAGTACCAAGGCTCTTCAATATGAGAAGGATAACGATTTACTATACAACAAGAATCTTAATAAGAATACAACTAACATATTCTCAGTTCTTCCAAAGTCAGATGACTACGATATGGGAAATTGTGTAGATGGTAGATATGGTTCATATGATAGATTAGGATTCGGTTATGTACCGGCAGGTGTTGGTGCTATTGGTAAATACATATTTGAAGACCAGAACTACGATGGTATTAGAAATGAGTACATTGATGAAAATGGATTACTTGTTTCAGAACCGGGTATTGACGGAATTAAGTTGGTACTTGAGAAATACTATTACGACAATGGTAAGTGGATTCGAATAAATGATGATGACGATGATGTAGTCGAAAGTCAGGGCTCATCATATACATTTATTGTTGATACTTCATATAAGATTGGTGATAACAGATACTTATGTGGATACAAGGTTAAGTTAGATATGAGTAGTGTTGATAAGGTTTCTGACACATTAGGTAAGAAATACATCCCAACTAAGTTCTATATGAACAACGGATTATCTGACAGTGATTTACCACTTACAGGAGGCAACTACAGATATCTTACAGATGATATCGTTGTACCGGCAGGTGAAGCTACAGACAGCACTTTAGATGATTATAAATTTACAGCAGATGGAAAAGATTATGATATTTCAGATGCACTTATTATTACAGAGTACGATGCAGGCTTAACAACAAAAGATGATGCTGAAATTGACGGTGTTGTTTGGGAAGATAAGAATTATAACGGTAAGCAGGATAAGTATACAGATGACGACGGCAACGAAGTTGACGAGCCTGGAATTGAAAATATTGAATTACAGCTTGTTCCATATGTATACTACAACAATAAGTGGCAGAAACTTAAGGATGCAGACTTAAAGGATGCAGGCAAGTTTAGTGAATACACAACTACAACTAATACAGATGCAGATGGTGCATACAAGTTTACTGATGTGAAGTCTACAGCAACAATGGCAGACGGAACAGAATGTATAGTTGGTTATAAGGTAAGAGTTAATACAAATATTGATGACTTACATTATGGCATAACAAAATACAGAAATGCAGTAGCAGATGAAGATAGTGATTTGTGGAAGAATTCAGATGATGAATTAATGCTTAATGAAAATGATGAATTCATTATTACTGCTAAGAAGATACCGGATAAGGATGTTAAGAGTGAATACGGAGACGCATCTCTTAATAACCAGAGTGAATATTTAATTCACAATGACCTTGGTTACTTTGATGTAAACAAGGTAACAGACCATGATGGAAGTGATGCCGGATTGGTTAGATTTGAAAAAGGCTCAGTATCAGGTAAGGTTTGGCTGGATGATAATTATGATGGAATCATGGATAGTAATGAACTAGGTATGGTTGGACAGAGAGTTACTATCAAACGTTTCTATCTTGACAGTGTTTCAAGTGGAACTGAAAACTGGGTTGAAGATACTACATATACAAGCCCTGTATCAGTAACAGATAGCAATGGAGAATATAACTTCGATAATCTTGATACATTTGTTTATAAAGACGGCAAGTATTATCTTGCAGGATACAAGGTTTATATGGCAGAAGACCCTGACAATACAACCTATGGACCTACATTGTATGGAACATATGATCCTGACACACAGCGTGGTAGTGACCTTAAGAATAAGGAACTTACAAAGGACGATGACTATATTATCGTTGCAGACAGTTGTGGTAATGTTAGCGGTCAGGGAACAGTTAATGGAAGCAGTGCTGCAAAGAAAGTAAATGAATTAGCACACGTTACAGACTATAAGGATAAATATTATGATCTTGTAACATCTAAGGATTATGAAAAACTCGATGCAGGATATCATGCTTTCGAGGAATCAACAATTACAGGTAATGTATTTGAGGATTACAACTATGATGGAATTATTAATAGTAGTGATGATGGAAAGGCAGACGAATTTACACAGAAAATTAAGGATGCCCTTGGTAACAAACAAATGGTTGTTACAGCAACAACTTACTATTATGACAATGGTCAGTGGAAACAGTATCTCGTAAACGGCAATGCTGTTACATATACAGACATAGTTGATGCTGCAAGCATAGACGGAAAATATGAAATCGAAGTTCCAACACAGGTAACAATTAATAATAAGAATTACCTTGCTGGATACAAACTCCAGGTGGATATTATTCCTGATGAGTATCATGTTACTAAACATAAGGCTAACGGAGTCGTTAAGAATAGTAATGCGTTAATCAAAGAGAATGGTGGAAAATATGATATAACCAAGACTCTTGCAAGCAGCCCATACGCAGGAACTGACAAAGAAGAAATGGATGGCTATGTTATAGCAGCAAAACCATCAACAGAACCTGCTAGTGCAACAATAATCGGTGATTATGATATTGCACTTGGAAGAGATTTAACGCAGTACAATATGGGACTTTTTGCTCATGACAAGGACGATTCATATATTGATGGTATTGCATTTGAGGATAACAATAACAATGGTAAGTACGATACAGATGAAACTGACGTAACAAAACAGGATAAGTTACTAAGTGGTGTAAAGATTGGCGTTAAACGTTACAAGTATGATGTTGCAACTAAGAAGTGGGTTGAAGCGCCAAACGAAAACGGAGACACATATTACGCTACAACAGTAACAGATGCAGATGGCTATTATGCATTTAAAGAATTGCCATCACATGAAGATACAACAGATGATCCAATTCTTTATGGATACACAGTATGGTTATTAGAAATGCCTGTAAACGATGAAGGGCAGACATTGGCTGCAACATATTATCAGGCAAATAACGATAAAGACGACAGTGCATTAATTGCTAATAGCATGCAGGTTATTAAGGGTGATAAGAATCCAAACCTTGAACTTGGCGAATTAATGGACGGAAACACAATAATTGCTAAGAAGATTACAGACATTGATCCTGAACGTTCTGATATTGTGGAAGATTATGATTGTACAATCAGCACTCCACGTAAGGGCTACAATCTTGGATTTGTTAAGTACGCAAAGGGTAGCATTGAAGGTTGTGTATTCGATGATAAGAATGTAGATGGTATCATTGATAAGAATGATGGTAAATTCGAAAATATTACTATTGGCTTAAAGAGATATGTTTATGAAAATGGACAGTGGAAATTATCTCAGGGAGACGACGATTACTACACAACAACAGTAACAGATGCAGATGGAAATTATAAGTTTAACGGACTTGATACTTTTGTTGAAGACAACGGAGACAAACATATTTACGGATATGAAGTTTGGGTTGTTAACAAACCGGCAGGTTACGGTATAACAAGATATCAGAGTAATAATGGAACTGATGACAGTGCAGTATTACTTAACAGTCAGGTTATTAAGAAGAACACTTCATTAGATGAAATGTTTAATGGCAAGTTAGTTGTTGCAAGAAAAGCAAGTTCAGAAACTCTTGGTGGTTTAGATGACTTGTATGTAGTAGAAGGATATGACGTTGTACGTGAGTCACACCTTAAAGATTACAATGCAGGATACACAGAATTGCGAAAAGGGATAATCGAAGGAACCGCATTTGATGATGAGGATTACGACGGTGAACTTGATAGTGATGAAAAATTATTCGAAGGTGTTGAGATTGGTCTAAAACGTTTTATTTACGAAAACGGAAAATGGAAAGAAGATAATGGAGGTCAGTATGTTGCTAAAACAACAACAGATAAGGATGGTCATTATGTATTCGATAATCTTGATACTTATGTAAACGAAAATGGTGAGAACAAGTTATACGGCTATGAAGTTTGGGTAACTAAAGATCCAAGCGGTTATGCTAAGACAAAATATGGTAAGGATAGCTTCTTACTCGTTAACGATCACATCCTTAAGAATGACACAGATACACCGGAAATAATTGACGGTAAGACAGTTGTAGCTCATAAGATTACAGACCAGGATGACATGACAGGTATTGATAATACTTATAATGTAAATGACTACTATGTAATTATGGCAGAGGTTGCAAGCAATTATAATGCCGGCTACATCAAAGAAGAAAAAGGCTCAATAAGCGGTACAGTATTCGATGATGTAAATTACGATGGTAAGATTGATGAAAACGACAAGTTCTTTGAAGGATTTGAAGTTGGACTTAAACAGTTTGTATATGAGGATGGCAAGTGGAATCCGACAAATGAAGGTGATTTCATAGCAAAAGCTACAACAGATAAGAATGGAAATTATACATTCGATAATCTTGATACTCATAAGAAGGATAACGGAACTAATAAGTTATACGGTTATGAAGTTTGGGTAATAAAAGATCCAGACGGCTACGCAGTAACAAGATATGGTGATGACAGTTACTTACTTATAAGTGGACAGATTGTAAAAGCTGATACAAAGCTTGACGAAATCTTTAATGGTAAAACAGTAGTAGCTCATAAGGTTACAGATAAGGATGACGTTACAGGAATCGATGATGTTTACTTTGCAGAAGGCTACAATGTAGTTGAAGCAGAACACGTTAAGAACTACAATGCAGGCTATGTAGCAGAAGAAAAAGGTTCAATAAGCGGAACAGTATTTGATGACGTAAATTACGACGGCAAGATTGATAAAGACGATAAGTATTTTGAAGGCATTGAACTTGGTTTGAAACAGTTTGTATACGAAGATGACAAGTGGGTACCAACTCATGATGACGAATTCATTAGTACAACTAAGACAGACAAGGATGGCGGATACATATTCGATAATCTTGATACTCATAAGAAAGATAATGGAGTCAACAAGTTATATGGTTATGAAGTTTGGGTTGCAAAAGGACCTGACGGATATGCCGTAACAAGATATGGTGATGACAGTTACTTACTTGTAAGTGGACAGATATTAAAGGCTGATACAAAGCTTGATGAAATCCTTGACGGCAAGACAATAGTTGCTCACAAGGCAATAACTGCTGAAGATAAGAAGGGCGTTGATGATATTTACATGGCTGAAGGTTACAACGTAATCAAGGCAGAACATGATAAGAATTACAACGCAGGCTATGTTCAAGAACAGAGAGGTTCAATAAGCGGTACAATCTTTGAAGATGTAAATTACGATGGCAAGATTGACGAAGACGACAAGTTCTTTGAAGGATTTGAAGTTGGACTTAAACAGTTTGTATATGAAGACGGTCAGTGGGTACCAACTCATGAGGAAGACTTCATAAGTACTACAACAACAGATGCCAACGGTGGATACCTGTTCAGTAATTTGAACACACACAAGAAAGAAGAAGGATCTAATAAGTTATACGGTTATGAAGTATGGGTAATTAAAGATCCTGACGGATATGCCGTAACAAGATACGGTGATGACAGTTACTTGCTTACAAGTGGTCACATTATTAAGGCTGATACATCAATCGATGAAATGCTTGATGGAAAGACTGTAATCGCAAGCAAGATTACAGAAGATACTAATGTTAAGGGAATTGATGATCTTTACAAGGTTGAAGGTTACAACGTAATTCTTGCAGAACATAGTAAGAAGCACAATGGTGGCTACACTGAAATTAAGAAAGCAGCTATTTCAGGTTCTATATTCGATGACGTAAATTACGATGGTTTAATAAACGATGGTGATAAGATGTTAGAAAATGTAGAAATCGGATTAAAGCGTTTTGTATACAAGGACGGCCAATGGATGCTTGCTCCGGAAAATACAACAGGTCAGTTAGGAACAGGAACAACAGAAGATGTTGAATTCTTTGCTAAGACAAAGACTGATAAAGACGGTAACTATAAGTTCGATAATCTTGATACATTTGTTAATGAAGATGGAACAAACTACATGTATGGATATAAAGTATATGTAATTGACAAATCTGACAGACAGACAACTAAGTACGAGATGAACAATGGTGATAAGGATAGTTCACTTAGAAGCGATACTTTCGAAATTACTAAGAAAGAAGATGGCAGAGAAGAATTATTCAAGGGTTGTATTGTTTTAGCACAGAAAGCTGACAATGATGAAAATCCTAACACACCATACATAATCGAAGGTTATGATGTTGTTAAGGGAATTGACCGCGAACAGTATAACGGTGGATTCGTAGCAAAACGTGTTTACTCAATTTCAGGTTTTGTATGGGTTGACAAAGACAGAGATGGAATTAGTAATGAAAAGAAATACGCTAAGGGCGTTACTGTTACACTTGAAAAGTTATATCTTAACAATGGAAAATGGGTTAAGATAGACGAAGAAGAGCCTGTAACAATGAAGACTGGCAAGGATGGAAAATACAAGTTCGATAACCTTGAGTTATACGGAAATGTTGATGAGAAACAGGTAGTATACGGATATCATGTTAAGGTTTCAGAAATCCCAAGTCAGTATGGAGTTACAAAATTCCATGTTGAAGCTGAAGGAAACAAGAGTGACTTGAACGAAAAGACAGGCTATCTGGAAACAGAACAGGCATTGATGATTTTAGCAGATAAAGCTGATAACACAACACCGGCTGATTACAACGTAGACGGCTATAATATTTCATACGGATTCTCAGTAGAATCACTTGATGCAGGTATTATTCCTTACGGAGTAGGAAGCATTGCAGGTATTGTATTTGAAGATGCTAATGCAGATGGTATTATTGATAAGGGTGAACAGAAATTTGAAAACAAAGATGTTTACTTATTATACAAGAAGAAATCTGATGACAAGTTTGTTAAGTATCCAGGTGGAAAAGCTGTTACAGATAAGAGAGGATTCTTCAAATTTGAAAATCTTCCGGTTCTTGATGAAAATAATGAACCTTATGAATATCGTTTGACAATGGAAAAACCGGATGAACGTTCATTTACTAAGGATTATGATTTTGCAATATTTGGAAGAAAGCAGGTTAATATTCTTGCTCCTGACACTTCTAAGGGTGCTAAGGACAAGGTAACAACAGGTATTACTCCAACAATTACATTGGCAATTCCAAGAAAGGCTAAGAGCTACTACAAGCTTAAATATGAGCTTGATGGTTACAATCATAAGAACGCTTATCTTGGATTTACTCCAGTAGAAAAATCTGATAAGATTCAGACCGGCTTAGACATGAAATATTGGTGGGCATTAGTACCAATGGTATTAGCAATGCTTGCAGGTGCAATATTATTGATATTCGGTAAAAAGAGAAGAAAGGAAGTAGAATAAGGGGATTTTTCCCCTTATTCTTTATTAAGAACATGAAAAATTTTAAAATGGATAAAAAAAAGAAAATTATAGCCCTGATAGTTGTATTTTTAATTGCTGTTGTAATAGGGTTAATCATAGCGTTTTTTGCCGGAAAAGGGCAGAGATCACACGTTGTATTCAAAGGTGATTCATCTAAGGTTAATTTAAAACAGGATAGAGAAGATACATATTCCATTGGGGTTTCAACTTCCATAGCTGACAATCATCCATACAGTCATGATGATGAGGCAGCAGCAGTTCTAAAAAAACTTGTTTACGAGCCATTAATAAATATTGACGGTAATTACAAAATTACTTACTGCAATGCAAAATCTATTACCTTCAACAAAGAAGGCAGGGAAGCCGTAGTGAAATTAAATACAGATAAAACTTACAGTGACGGCGAAAAAGTAAAAGCTTCTAATGTGGCACAGTCATACAGGTGGTTTAGATCACAGGACAATTCTTACAAAGATTTGCTTACAAGAATTTTAAGTGTGAAAGTTACAGATGATGAAACATTAGTATTTACTTTTAACACTGTTGACAGCAGAAATATTACAATATTTAATATTCCTATTATTTATCAGTCACTAAAGGAAAACGATTATCCGTTAGGTACAGGAAAGTATGTTATTGATTCGGTTAAGGCGTATGATAATATTACATTAAAGCCTGGTAAAAATGGTAATTGTTCATACAAAACAGTCACAATAAAAACTGCTGATTTTAGCGACAAAACAAGGCTCATTAAATCACAGGATTATGACATGTTCTTATTTAATAAAGATGAGCATGGAGATGCAATAAAAAAGAACAAAGCCTATGATATTTATGAGTATGGCAAAGAAACAGGTTGGTTCTTAAAGCTTAACATTAAGAATAAGGACACAAAAAACGCCATTGGAAAATTAGTAGAAGGTGAAGAATTTTTCAAGAAAACAAGTGCAGAGGGGATTTATTCAGACGGAATGACAAATGCCTACGTTAAACCAAATTACTATTCATATCTGGATAGCGGAAACTTTGACAAAACAAAGAGTTTAACAATTGGTCATGACTACTCAGCAATAGCCAAAAACATTTACAAGGCTTTGGCTAAAAAGTTGAAAGAAGAAGGGGTTAAAACCACTGAAAAAGATTACGGAACAGAAGAAGTTCCAAAAGGTTTTAACGATGACATAACTGTTGCCTATGGTGCATATCAGGATATGATGGGCGACACCGATGCTCAGAAATTTTTCAAGGAAAATAATGGTATGGACGCTGAAGATTTCTATGATTGTTTCGAAAAGTTTTTTGCAACTGAAAACAACATAGTGCCAATAAGCAAAGACACTACATGGGTTGCATTCCTTGCAGGAAGAGACAACAAAGAAATTGTGGAGTAGGTCAACACAATGAACAACAGAATAAAAATTCAGTTGTGGAATGGAACAATTAGGAAAAGAATAACAAGTAAATTGTAGAATGGCAGGGATTGTCAGGCGGTAGTGCCTGACGGTTCCTGCTATTAAAAAAGTAGGAGAAATTGAACAAATGCCTAAAATAAAGGATATTTTGTACAAAATATATAAGAAAGTATAGAGAGGAAAAGATGAAAAAGAAGAAATCTAAAGCAGTTAAAATTATTATTGCAATTATATTGTTATTAATTATTTTACTGGCAGGATTTATTATTGGTCGCCAAATTTTCAGTCATAAAGTGGCACAACAGCGATTCAAAGAACTGTCAAAAGAAATATCTAATGATAGTAAATCAGGAAGAGATTTAGATGCCTTATTTAAGAAAAATAAGGAGTGCATTGGCTGGGTATGCATAAAGAAAACAGCCATAGATTATCCGGTAATGCATACACCTAATGATCCAAAGAAATATCTGTACAAAAATTTCAATGGTCAGTATAGCACTTCAGGCACACCATTTTTGGACGCCCGCTGTACAATAAACAGTAGCAACTGCATTCTATACGGTCACAATATGAGAAACGGTCAACTGTTTGCTTCCCTAAAACAGTATGTAGATAAATCATATTATAAAAAACATCCGGAGGTAGAATTCCAAACAAAAAACGGAGATAATTTTTATAAGATTTTTGCTGTTGTTGCTTTAAAACAGGATGATGAATGGTACAACTTCATTGATTCACCAAATAGCAAAAATTTCAAGAAAAATATTACAGGAATTATGGAAAAAGCAATTTATACAACAGGAGTAAAACCTAAGTTTGGTCAGCAGTTATTAACATTGTCTACATGCTACGGTTCGGATGAAGATGGCAGACTGATTGTAGTAGCAGTGAAGAAAAAATAGTTATTAAATGGCAAGGGATGTTCTAAAGGACATTCCTTGTTGTTCTATAAATGAGAGAGGTTTTGTAGTCCTAATGTTTACACAATTTGTAAATTGTGATAGAATTATGGAAGTTTTGAAAAATGAAACAAAATTAAAGGGGGAACATATGATAAACATAGCAATATACAATCATGATGAAGATTATGTAAGACAAATCAAGAATACATTTCTAAAGTCAAATCTAAATAAAAATATAGTATTCCACAAATATAATTCAAAAGAAGATTTAATAAAAGCAATAAAGAGAGAACAAGACCCATATATAGTTTGTTCAAAATTAGGTTCGCAAATTAATATATTATGTTAAAGTATTGGACTCATAAGGCAAAAACATATGATACAAACAATAAGTGGGTATCAACAAAAAATACATTTTGGAAGAAGTAGGAAATAAAGTGAAAAAAGTATATTTAGCTATTAATAACATAAGGTTGATGTTAAAAAATAAAAGTATAATGATGTTAATAATATTTACAAGTATAACTTTATCGGTTTTAGGAATATTATTTTATTCAGGATATTTTTTATACGATTATTACCAATCGCAAACTGAAAACCAGGTGGAAATTTATTTACAGAAATCAACACAGAGTTCGGATATCATTAGAGTGATTGAGGAGTTGTCTTTAAAAGAAAAGGATATATCAGATATGTGTGTGTCAAATGGTAAGTTATCAGAAGGTAAGCTTATAGGTGAATACAATAAAACATGGAAAGAGCATATGCTGGTAGGACAATGTTATAGTATTAATGACAATAGACCATATTTATTAATGGCTGAATATCAAGTTGATAATATTGAAGGATACGAAAAACCAGTAGGTAAAAACATTAAAGTAGGTGGAAAAAAAATAAGAATTGGTGGGATAATTCCATATTCCCAATATGATAATTACATTTTGCCTGTTTATTATTATATTAACAATTATCCTACTGACTATATTATGATAAAGTATAATAATAGAAAAAACTCCTCAAAAATAGAAAAGACACTTGCGCAAAATACCATAGTAAAAAAATATAATATGAAAAGAAGTACACCATTTTTATCAGAAGATTTCATGGGAGCTTTTGTTCAAATTTTATTGATTTTTGCAGCGGTTATAATAAATGTATTATGTATGACTTATGCATGGTTAAGTACATTTAATAGAAAGTTCAAAATCTATGCAATATGTGGAGCGACAAAAAAAGACATAATCCATATTGCGTTAACTCAAACGGTAATTCTTATGTTCAGTGGAGTTTTAGTGGGAAATATATTGTTTGCCATTTTAAAGATGACAATAAGGAAATATGAGATAGTATATCAACAAAATTATTTGCCATACATAATTATATCAGGGGGGGTAATTATTCTTTTGGTAGGCTTTTCATATATTCTGGCAAAAAAGGCAACTAAGTCGGAGATTATATATAATATAGTGGAGTGATTATGAATACATTAAGAATTGCATACAGATTAACAAAAAAAAGAAAATGGTCATTATTTTTATTAACTGTGGAAATAATAATATGCTCTATAGTTATATTATCCACTTTAGGAAAAATCTTTTATTACTTTGAGACAAAAGATTTGGCATATTCTTTTGATGGAAAAAACATATATTATTTTTCACCATATACATACTATGATGACTTTTCCGCTGAAGAGCTACTTAGTCAAAAAGGTTTTAAAAATGTAGAAGTTTGTGAAATGCATGAATTGAAGATAGAATCAAAAAGTGATAGCGCTATAGCAGTGATAGGATATGATGACATCATTATGAAGAAGTTAAAATTAAATATTATAGAAGGGCAAAATATATCGTCATATACAGGTGATAATATTCCGGTAATTGCTATGGGAAATCGATTTAGAGTTGGAGATACAATAGTATTGTCGGACAAACAAATTTGTGAAGTTGTAGGAAAAATCTCAGAGGATAGTAGTGTAGTTAGATTTAATGCGTCAGCGTCTTCAGGAAAATCCTCAATAGAAGAAATATTAGCGACGGTAAGAGGGTGTGATTTAATTATGCCGTATGGGCCAAATTGTAGCTATTATAACAATTCAGAAATTGTAAAAATGGATTTCCCGCAGGATTCCCAAATGATATATTGCAATGGTAAGAAATATCAAAGTGCTATAAAAATGTTAAGTGATTATGGTGCTATTACATCTGTAGAACAAATGCAGGAAAACTATAACAAAAGTAACAGAGAATTTCTTTTTACAAATGGAATTGTAGGAATAGTATTTTTGTTTCTTACAATGACAGGGATAGGTGGAATAAATTATATTCAAAGTAAAAATAATGATAAGTTTTATACTATTTTATTTATGTTGGGAATGAACAAGAATAAACGAATGTTAATTGAAACACTTAATACATTTTCAGTAATCGGAATTTCTGCTATTACAATGCTTATATTTGGTGGAAAAATTGCGGCAATAACATCACCTAAAGGAGTAGGTAGGATAGAAAACTGGATGTATATAGTGGTTGTTATAAACTTATGCTTTATTTATGCAGTTTCATCTTTTGACTTTATAAAAAAATCAGGTAAAAGCAACATTATAGAATTATATAAGAAAAATAAGGAATAGAAAATGGGATTAGAACTTTCAAATATATACAAAGAATATAAAATAAATGGAGATAACGAAATTCAATCAGTGTTAAATGGTGTCAATTTAACTATTGCTGATGGCGAAATGATAGCAATAATGGGTAAATCAGGAGCAGGCAAATCCACCCTTTTACATATAATAGGCTTGTTGGATGTATGCGACCAGGGAACCTACAAGTTAGATGGTAAAGACATATCTGATTTTACTAATAAACAAAGGGCTAAAATTAGAAATGAAAAAATTGGATTTGTATTACAGGATTTTGGATTGGTTGAGGACGAAACTGTTATGGAAAATGTATCTCTTCCGTTAATGTTAAGTAGAACTTCTATGAAAAAAATAAGAGAAGTAGCCTTAGAAAAAATGAAAAAAGTAGGAGTGGAACATTTGTCAAACAAAAAGGTATCTGTTTTATCAGGAGGCGAAAAACAGAGGGTAGCAATAGCAAGGGCATTGGTATGTGACCCTGAATATATAATGGCAGATGAGCCTACAGGGGCTTTGGACTCGGTAAATGCTGAAAAAATCATGTCAATACTATCGTCTCTGAATAAAGAAGGAAAAACGGTGATTATTGTTACACATGATGAGACCGTTGCAAAAAAATGCGGTAGAATAATAACAATAAAAGATGGAAAGATAGAATAGCTAAATATTAAAACAGAATAATAAATAGCACCAGTTTGATGAAAAATAAAAAAGATTAGTGGTATCAGTAAATTAATCTTATTTATTTTTGGCTGGTGCTGTTTTTTAATTATCCCTTAATCTGTGATAAATAGCTGTTGTGATATATTTTACTATATGTTACATCTTCTCCAAACCAGTCAGGCTTTTGAAAAGCATCAGCCTGTTCAACACTTGAAAATTCCACTTCAACTAAAAGCATTCCTGCAAATTTTCCTTTGAAAACATCTA
>ERZ791741.549-NODE-549-length-34140-cov-9.439959_pt1 | contig 34140 bp, 37 predicted proteins | sample MGYA00510040_ERZ791741 | MGnify/ENA primary metagenome ERZ791741 (study PRJEB30046, sample SAMN00791960) | human gut metagenome | study: EMG produced TPA metagenomics assembly of the A metagenome-wide association study of gut microbiota in type 2... | reverse complement strand
AGCCGCCGAAGCGGTGCTTAAGCCGCTAGGCGGGAATTGTGCGGTGTTGCCTTAACAAAAACTTTCTGCCCCAGCCCCCAACCGCTACTTGCAATTTGCCAAACGGTATAGTATAATACTTAAAGCGGACAGGGCTGTATATTGCGCTGTTTTGCATACGGATGTGGGCCCCGTGCGCAGGAGCCCTGTGAACCATGTCAGGCGGGGAACCGAGCAGCATTAAGCGGTGGTCTCCTGGTGCTGCGGTCAGTCCGCATTCGTATGCAAAGCAGCGCAGCCGCGGGGCACACCCCGCGCGGGCCTTGTCCCTTTTTCTATGCCGCAAAATATTTTACAGGGGGTGGTTGCATTGTACCGTGCGCTGTACCGCAAGTGGCGTCCGCGCAAGTTTGCGGATGTTGTTGGCCAGGAAGCCATCGTAACGGCCCTGCAAAACCAGATCGCCGCCGGGCGCATTGGCCATGCCTACCTGTTTACCGGCACCCGCGGCACCGGCAAAACCACCTGCGCCAAAATTTTTGCCAAAGCGGTCAACTGCCTGGATACCACCAGCCCGGACCCCTGCGGTGAATGTGCTGTCTGCAAAGGCATTGATGAGGGCACCATTCTGGATGTATCGGAAATTGATGCCGCCTCCAACAACAGCGTGGATGACATCCGTGACCTGCGCGATGAAACCGCCTATCTGCCTGCCGTGTGCAAGTATAAGGTATATATCATCGACGAGGTGCACATGCTGTCTACCTCGGCGTTCAATGCTCTGCTGAAAACCATGGAGGAACCGCCGGAGCATGTGATCTTTATCCTTGCCACAACGGAAGTGCAAAAGGTTCCGGCTACTATCCTCAGCCGCTGCCAGCGCTATGACTTCCAGCGCATTACGGCGGATAAAATTGCCGGTCGGCTGGAATATGTGGCCGGGCAGGAAAACATTGAGCTGGACCATAACGCCGCCGAGCTGATTGGCCGCCTGGCCGATGGCGCCATGCGTGATGCGCTGTCTATCCTGGATACCTGCGCCGGTGTTTCCAACACTGTGGATGAAGCGCTGGTGCGCCGCATGGCGGGCGTGACGGACCGCAAATATCTGTTTGAGATCAGTGATGCCATTGCCGCGCGGGACGCTGTGAAAGCCTTGCAGGAGATTGCCGCCCTGCGCCAGCAAAGCGTGGATATGCGCCGCCTTTGTATGGAGCTGGCCGGGCATTACCGCAATTTGATGCTCAGCGCCCTGCCCGGCGGCACCGACCTGCTGACGGGAACTTCCCCCGAAGAGGAAGCTGCCTACGCTGCGCGGAAAGATTTCCCCCAGGCGGAAGCGGTACGCGCCGTCAATGCGTTTGGCGCCGCGCTGGAAAAGATGGCCCGCGGTACGGACCAGCGCATTGAGCTGGAACTGGCGGTTTTCTCGCTTACCCAGCCGGAAGCAGTGCCTGTTGTGCTGCCTGCCGCCGTGCCCGCCCGTCCGGTGGTTACAGCAGCCAGTCCGGCCCCCTTTGCCGCCGCCCCGCAGCAGGTGCTCCCGGTGCAAATGGCATCGGCCCCCGTGCCGCCTGTGGCAGCCCAGCCGGTTCCGCCTACCGTGGAACAGCCGCCGTTCAGCGCACCCATAGCAGGGGAGACCCCGCCCTTTGAGCCGGAGCTTGCCCCCGCCGCCCCGGCGGTGCAGCAGCCCACCCCGGCTCAGCAGCCGGTGTACGCGGCGGATGTGCCCATCCCCAAACCGGTGCGCACCGTGGCCAAAGAGCCGCAGCTGTTCCCCCAGTGGCAGGCGGTGCTGGAGCTGATTGCGGAAAACGACCCCATGCTGAACTCTTACCTGCGCGGAACCCAGGCTTATTACGATGGCCGCCGCGTGCTGATCGAGTGCAGTGATGATTTTCGCGATTTTATGCGCCGCAGCAAAGAAACCAGCAAAAACATCAAACAATATATCTACCAGGTCACCCACATCAAATGCGGTATCGGCCCGTACGAAAAAACCGCTGCAGCTGCATCCAACGCCCCCGTGGCCGATGTGGAAGAGACCCTGCGCCAGATGAAAGACCTTGGCGTGGATGTAGTGGTAGAAGATAAATAATGTTGCTGTCAACCGCAGTGTTGCGGTGTGCCGCCCGGCGGCAGCGCCGGGTGATAACAATATGGATAATAAGGAGAATTACCTATGAAAGCAAGACTTCCCAAAGGCTATGGCCGCCCCGACCCGCAGGCAATGATGCGTCAGGTCCAGAAAATGCAGGATGAGATCCGCGCAAAGCAGGACGAGCTGGAAGCCCGTGAATACACCGGTACCGCCAGCGGCGAGATGGTCACTGTTACCATGACCGGCAAGCACGAAGTGACCGCCATCAAGATTAAGCCCGAAGCCGTAGACCCGGATGATCTGGAAATGCTGGAAGACCTGATCGCTGCAGCTGTCAACAGCGCTGTTGCCGCAGTGGATAAGGATTCTGACGAAGAGATGGCTAAAATGACCGGCGGCATGAATATCCCCGGCCTGGGCTGATCGGGGGCCGCTGAATGCAGAACGCCGAACCCCTTGAAAACCTTGCGGACCAGTTTGCCCGGTTCCCCGGCATTGGCCGCAAGGGTGCCGTGCGCATGGCCTATGAGGTAATGTCCATGAGCAATGAGCAGGCCATGGAGCTGGCCAAGGCGATTGAAAACGCCAAGGTCAAGCTGCACCGCTGCCGCCTTTGCCAGGATTATACCGCCAACGAGGTGTGCAGCATCTGCGCTTCCCCCAAACGGGACCGCTCCGTGATCTGCGTGGTGGAATCCCCGCGGGATGTAAAAGCCATTGAGCGCACCCATGAGTTCAACGGCCTGTACCATGTGCTGCATGGCCTGATTTCCCCCATGGACGGCATCGGCGCGGATCAGCTTTGCGTAAAGGAGCTGCTGGCCCGCCTGGACGGCACCGTAAAGGAAGTCATCATGGCCACCAGCCCTACGGTGGAAGGCGAGGCGACCGCCATGTACCTGGCCAAGCTCATCAAGCCCCTGGGCATCAAAACCACCCGCCTTGCCTATGGCTTGCCGGTTGGTTCCAGCCTGGAATACGCTGATGAAACCACTTTGTACCGCGCTATGGAAGGCCGCGGCGAAATGTGACGCCCGATTTGGCTTGACAAAACGATTTTACTGCGTTATACTGTATACCCCTTAGCGGAATGGACTTGCGTGCCGCAGGGGAAAACGGCTTTGAAAGGAGGTGCGCTTGATGGCACAGGAAAAGCCCGGCAAAAAGGTGATTGCCCAAAACCGTGAAGCGCGCCACGAGTATTTTGTCATCGAAGCGCTGGAAACTGGCGTTGAACTGGTCGGCACTGAGGTCAAAAGCCTGCGTGCCGGCGGGGTCAACCTGAAGGATTCCTGGGCAGATATTGATGATGGTGAGATCATCCTGAAAGGCATGCACATCAGCCCATATGAGCAGGGGAATATCTTTAATAAAGATCCCCGCCGCCCCCGCCGCCTGCTGGCGCATAAAAGCGAGATTCGCCATTTGCAGCAGCAGATCAAACTGCAGGGGTACACACTGGTGCCGCTCCAACTGTATTTCAAGCAGGGGCGTGTAAAAGTGGAACTGGGCCTGTGCAAAGGCAAAAAGCTGTACGATAAGCGTGCTGATGCCGCCGCACGGGACGCCAAGCGCGATATTGACCGCGCAATCAAAACAAGAAGATAATTTTTTCGCGCACACACTTTTGTTTTCCCACGCTGTGTGGTTCTGCCGCACAGCGTTTATAGGGGGCTGTAATGGTTTCGACGGGGAGAGAGAGGCGTGAGCAGCGGGCCGTGGCGGTGCACCACGATAAAAGCGCCAAACAAAATTAACTGACAACGATTATACTGTTGCCGTTGCTGCCTAATTAGGCACGACCGTCCTGCCTGTTTTAGTACCGCACAGGGTCAGGGCGTCGATTAGGTACTGAACGTGCACGGGCCTAAGCTTTGCCGCCCGTCATGAATTTATGAAGCTACCAATGTGTCAAGCGTGTGCACTCGCTCGCACTGCGGGAATTTTAATAAATGCACTGCGCCCGGAGATACTCTAACCGCTTTCTTTTCGGACACGGGTTCGACTCCCGTCAGCTCCACCAAAATAAAAGCACCCGCCGTACCCCGGCGGGTGTTTTTGTTTTGGTGCTCCGTGAGCTGCTGAGGAGTCGAACAGGGCGGCAGTACCGCAGTACCAGCCCGATGGCCGATGCGGAACGCGGATGCCGTGCGTTCGTCATCCTCGGTGGAATCACTCTCATTATACCAGTGGTTTGCCCGGTGTTTGAATGCCCTGCGAACAGCCCGCCTGCCCCTCATACAGGGCAGGCAGGCATAAAAATACCACGGTGCAAAATTGCATCGTGGTTGAATTAAAAATCAGTGCTTTTTCTTGATTGGGTCAATATATAAGTATGCTTCGGGGTCTCTGTTCTTCTGAGTGGATTTCTCTTTGTTGATTTTTGCTCTCAACCGGGTCATATAAAGCCATACTTCGCCGTCCGTTCTCAGCTCCGGATTTTTCTGCATTTCATTCCAAATCTCAGAAGGATTTTGAAGTTTTAAAATCTCACTCTTTGTCATCACTTAATTCCTCAATAAATTGATACAGCAATGGGTCTTTTTCTTTCAGAAGGTTTGGTTCTTGATAAAACGCACGATAACCCTCGCTGAAATATTCTTTCAGCATGGATTCGTCAACTTCAAAAGAATCTGGTTTGAAAATACCGTAGTCTTCTGTTTCATAAAGACGACCTTGATATATAGAAACAAACTTATCGTTGGTAAGATAAGTGATGGGCATTGTAAAAGTTTCGTCATCTATCATAATTTTAGATAAATCCGAAAGTTCCAGTCCAAAACGTCTTACCGCAATATATTTTTCATTATGAATCAATTTCAGAGAAATTTCAAGAGCATGGCCGTATTCGTGAATCATGTCGCCTGCTGTTCGGTCGGGATGTACGTATAATGTTCGGTTTTTGTAGCTATAACCGCTGCCAGAAGCATTTCTATCAACCATCACAACTTTATCAATGATGCTTTCCGCCCGGTTCTTCTGCCATTTCGGAATAACTGAAAGCTCTTTTTCAATGCTTTCTCTTTCTGTTTGCGAAACATTGTCTGCGAAATTGAGCTTCTGAAGGGCGGATTGTTCTTTTCTCGCCGCATACGCCGTCTGCTTCTTGGCGCTGAAGTTCTCTCCCGGCACCTCCGCCCTTACGCCGTCCAGCCGCTCCCCGGTTTCTGCCAGGAAAGCACTCAGCTGCTGCCGGGCGGCTTTCAGCTTGGCGGCGCTCTGGCCGGCATCCACCCCGGCGGCTGTTTCGGCCAGGTAACGGCGCTTGTACTTGCGCACCCTGCGTTCCAGCGCCCGCTGCATCTGGGTGATCTCGTACCGGGTGTACAGCCCGCCGCCGTAGGGGATATTGCGGGCGTCCAGCTCAGCCAGGCGTTCATCCGTGTAATTGCGGACAGATACGCCGGGATAGAACGGGTAAAAGTTGTGCCGGCAGTTCCAGCCGCACAGGCCGGGCCCGGTGCCGTAACCGGTAGCGGCTTCAAAATCCTCGTACCGCTCACCGTCCTGCACCACAGCTCCGCCGCGGTGGTAGACCCGGCCCTGCCACACCGCATGGGTGGGGCGGGCACCCTCGTGGGCGGTCACTTCCACAAACTCACAGTCCATCTCTTCCATGCGGGCCAGTTGCAATATGCGGTCAAAAGCAGGCATAAAAATACCACGGTGCAGAATTTGCATGCGCTGAATACTCTGGGCGGTGATCTCCCTGTATCTCAGACTGTTTCTTTCGGTGTGGCATTGTTTTTCTCAGACTGCAAGGCACTTGCCACCGCAGCCGTCCGTTTCCCGTTCCGCCGTTTACAAAAATATTTTTGAAATAGGGCTTGCTTTTTCCATCTTATCCTGCTATAATAATCAAGCGCTGTTAAGGCAGAGGCACAAATGAATATGGGAGCTTTCCCGAGTGGCCAATGGGGACAGACTGTAAATCTGCTGCTTAATGCTTCGGTGGTTCGAATCCACCAGCTCCCACCAAAAGAGATCCGTAACTGAGGTTGCGGGTCTTTTTTTGTGCTGGAACTGGTAGGGTTCGAACAGGTCGGCCGCCCGAAGGCGGCAAGCAACAGTCCTGCGGACTGTTGCTTAGACCGCGGCTTGGCGAATCCACCAGCTCCCGCCAAAGTGTTGAACGTTAAAACGTATGTTTTATCGTCTAGTTTTTTTATCTGACCGCACTTTTGACCGCATTTATTATAAAACCCATATCAAAGCGCCCCTCTGTTCCTATCACAGAGAGGCGCTTTTCTTCATTTCAATTTTATCAGGTTGCCTCCCGGCGGGCAAAGTAGGAGCCTACTGCGGTGATCTGCTTGGGCAGGTCAGGGCGGTAGAGGGGGGAATCTGGGTAAAAGCTGTTGATCACAACACCATTGTCCCCTGCTCGCGCGGTGGAATGAATGTACTCTCCATTGCCAAGATAGAGCGCCACATGGCCGGGGAAATACACCAGATCTCCCACGCGCATATCCGAAACATGGGCCGGATGGATGGGGTAGCCCTCTTTCAGCTCGGAATCCCGCCAGATGGAAATACCGCACAGCAGGTATGCCATGCTGCACAGGCCGGAGCAATCAATGCCCGCCGGGGTTTTGCCGCCCCAGCGGTAGGGCGTGCCAAGGTAGCGCTTGGCTGCCTGGGCAATGGCTGCACGCAGCTTTTCCTGGTCCTGCTCGCAGGGCTGGGTGTACAGCGGGGCCAGCGCGTCCGCACGCAGGTAACCGGTACGGCCATCCGGCAGCGTTACGGCCTGCCAGCCGTCTTCCGGCTCCCCCTGCACGGCCACGCGGGCGCCCAAGGGCAGGCCAGCAGCCACGCAGGCCCCCTGCACACGGGGTTCCGCCAGCACATCAGCCCAGCGGGCTATGACCACCATCTGCGGCTGAACCAGCCATTCTTCCGCCTTGGGGCCAGTCAGCAAAGCATCCTGTGCTACCCAGCCGGTATAGCCGTAAAAGGTGCGTACCGGTACCATGTGCTGTTCGGCTTCGCCGATAATTTCCACCGGCATGCCCAGCAAAAGCTCATCCACCAGACGGGATTGCTGCGGGTTCTGCGCCCAGAGGGCCGGGTTTGTGGTAAGCGGCGCTATGGCCACGTTGATTACTGCCTGCATTGTTATTTCCTCACTGTATTATCTCAGTCCCAGTTTTCGCCCGCGCGGTGGCAGGCAACCATACGGCCATCCCATTCCCGCAGCTCCGGAGCCTCGGTGCGGCAGCGCTCCGTTGCGTAAGGGCAGCGGGTATGGAAGCAGCAGCCGGACGGCAGGTTGACCGGGCTGGGCACTTCGCCCATCAGCACACGGCGGTGCTGGTTGCGGCGGTGTGGGTCCGCCTGCGGGATGGCATCCATCAAAAAGGCGGTATAGGGGTGCATGGGGCGGCTGTAGAGCTCTTCCTTGGTGGCAACCTCGCACACATGCCCCAGGAACATTACGCAGACGCGGTCCGCAATAAAGTTGATGACAGAAAGATCATGCCCGATGAAGAGATAGGTCAGGCCGTACTGCTTTTGCAGGTCCTTGAGCAGGTTCAACACCTGGCTCTGCACCGAAACATCCAACGCGGAGACCGGTTCATCGCAGACGATCAGGTCCGGCTGCAGCGCAATGGCGCGGGCAATGCCGATGCGCTGGCGCTGGCCGCCGCTGAACTGGTGCGGATAACGGTTCAAAAACTCTGCCGGTACACCAACAGCCTGCATCAATTCCAGCACGCGGTGGGTGGTTTCGGCTTTGGTTTTGCATACATGATAGGTTTCCAGCGGTTCGGCAATGATATCCCGCACCTTCATGCGCGGGTCAAGGCTGGCATACGGGTCCTGGAAGACCATCTGCATCCGGCGGCGCAGGGGGGCAAATTCCTTATCCTTCATGGCGGTGATGTTCTGCCCCTCAAAGGTCACGCTGCCCCTGGTTGCGGGCAGCATGCGGATCAGGGTGCGTCCCAGGGTGCTTTTGCCGCAGCCGCTCTCCCCCACCAAGGCCAGCGTTTCGCCGCGGTACAGGGTCAGATCCACATTGGTCAGGGCATGGACGGCCTGGTCTTTTTTGCTGGTTTCAAAGTTTTTATAAATACCTTTTGCCTGCAAAAGAACTTCGTGTTTTACCTCGCTCATTGATGTTCCTCCTCACAGCGGAAGCAGCGCACCTGATGATCCGGTGCAACGGGATGCAGCTGCGCTTTTTCCGTGCGGCATTGGTCGGTGGCATATTCGCAGCGGTTGCTGAACGGGCAGCCCTGCGACAGATGCAGCAGGTTGGGCACCACACCGGGGATGGTGTGCAGCCGCTCAGCGTTCTGGCCAATGCGCGGGATGGAATCCAGCAGGCCCTTGGTATAGGGGTGCATGGTATGGTCAAACAGCTCAAAGGTTTCGGCCTGTTCCATGATCTTGCCTGCGTACATGACATACACATAGTCACAGATTTCCGCCACAACGCCCATGTTATGGGTGATGATCAGCACGCTCATGCCGGTTTCGTCCCGCAGCTCCTTCATCAGGCGCAGGATCTGGGCTTCAATTGTCACATCCAGTGCGGTGGTGGGCTCATCGGCAATCAGCAGCTTGGGCTTGCATACCATGGCCATGGCAATCATCACGCGCTGGCGCAGGCCGCCGGAAAGCTCGTGCGGGTAGCAGTCATAGCGCTTTTCCGCTTCGGGGATGCCAACACGCTGGAACATTTCCACCACGCGCTGCTTGGCTTCCGCCTTGCTCATGGTCGGGTTATGCACCAGCAGCGTTTCGCGCACCTGGCGGCCCACCTTGAGCACCGGGTTCAGGCTGGTCATCGGCTCCTGAAAGATCATCGAAATATCATTGCCGCAGATCTTGCGCAGCTCTTTATCCGAAAGTCTGGTCAGGTCCTGATCTTCAAACCGGATGCTGCCGCCCGCCACGCGGCCGGGGTATTTCAGCAGGCCCATAATGGATTTGGCGGTCATGCTTTTGCCGCAGCCGCTCTCCCCCACCAGGCCGATGATCTTGCCCTTGGGAATATCCAGGTCCAGGCCATCCACCGCCGGGGCCACGCCTTTTTCGGTAAAGAAATAGGAGTTCAGGCCGCGGATTTCCAGAACATTATTATTATTTTCCATCTTTTACTTCTCCCCCGCCGTTACTGGTTCTTCATGTAGGGGTCCAGCACATCGCGCAGACCGTCACCCAAAAAGTTGAACGCCAGCACCACAATCATAATGGCAATGCAGGGTGCCAGGGCCAGCCAGGGCTGGGTGAACAAAAACTGCTTGGACTGGTTGACCATCAGGCCCCAGGATGCTGCCGGGGGCTGTGCGCCGATGCCCAAAAAGCTCAGCGAGCTTTCAGACAGAATGGCAGAGGGAACATTCAGGGTAAACAGAACGATCAATGAGGGAATGCAGTTGGGCAGGATATGCTTGAGCATGATTTTGCCGTTGCTGACGCCGATCGAACGGGCAGCCTCAACATATTCGCTCTCCTTCAGGCTCAGGGTCTGGCTGCGCACCACGCGGGCCACACTGGCCCAGCTGGTGAGGGAAAGCGCGATAAACAGGTTGACGGTGGACTGGCCCAGGGTGTACATAACCACCATGGCCAGCAGCAGGGACGGGATGGACAGCATGATATCCGCCAGGCGCATGATGACATAATCCACCCAGCCGCCAAAGTAACCGGCCAGCAGGCCAAAGAAGATGCCCACCACCAGCGAAATGATGCTGGGCAGAATGCCGATGGTAAGCGAGAGGCGCGAGCCATACAGAATACGGGAGAACACATCGCGGCCCAGTTCATCCGTGCCAAACCAGTGGGCAGCGCTGGGGCCCTGCAAACGGCTGATCAGGTCCTGCTCAGCCTCACCATAGGGGGCCAGAACGGGAGCAAAAATAGCCATCAGGATGACAACCAGAATCAGCACAGCCGAAAAGGCGGCCAGCCTGTTCTGGCGGCACATGCGCAGCAGCTGTTCTTTCAGGCCGTCCTCTTCGCCGATCTGGCTTTCCAATTCCTGCGGCTGGGCATTTTTCAACATTTCGTCTGCCATGGCTTATGCCTCCTTTCTGATGCGCGGGTCCAGCACAGAATACAGCAGGTCCGCAATCAGGTTGCCTGCAATGACCAGCACGGTGGTAAACAGCACGGTCCCCTGCAGCACCGGCATATCACGGTTCTGGATTGCTGTGGTGGCAAGGCGGCCGATGCCGGGAATGGCAAAAATGCTCTCGGTGATAACTGCGCCGGACAGCATGCCGGAAAACTGCAATGCCATCATGGTAATGACCGGCAGCATGGAGTTTTTGAGCGCATGGCCCAGAATGACCGCCTGCTTGCGCAGGCCTTTGGCACGGGCGGTATCAATATAATCCGCCTGCATCACTTCCAGCAGGCTGGAGCGCGTCATACGGGCAATGCTGCCTGCGCTGTTCCAGCCCAGGGCAATGGCGGGCAGAATCATGGAGAGAAAGGTACCATCCAGCGTAAGCGGGAATGCCTTGATTTTGAAGGCAAACAGGTATTGCAGCAGCAGCGCCACCATGAAAATAGGCATGGAAACGCCAGCCAGCGAAACGCCCATGAACAGGTGGTCCACAAGGCTGTTCTGCCTGATGGCTGCTATAATACCGGTGCCAAGGCCCAGCACCCAGGCGAACAGCGCCGCCAGCAGGGCCAGTTCCAGCGTGTAGGGGAACGCCTCTATGATCATATCGGTAACAGCGCGGTTATATTTATAACTGATGCCCAGGTCCCCATGGATCGCCCCGGCCAGATAGTCAAAGAACTGCACGATCACCGGCTTATCCAGCCCCATCACTTCAGTCAGGCGGTCAATGGTGGCCTGGTCCACATGTTCACCCAGCAGCATAGCCGCCGCATTGCCGGGAACAATGCGCAGCATGATGAAGATGAGCAGTACCACGCCGATCAGCACCGGAATGGTGCCCAAAATGCGCTTTATCACGCTTTTCACACGGAGTCACTCCCTTTTTGTCCCTCACAGCCGCTGTTTCCAAGCTGCCAATCGGTTAAAACCATGCTCTGTGCAGGTGAATATCATTTTCCCCGCAGGCGTTGCTTCGGCACAGCGCTTTTATAAAAAGCGCTAAGGCAATACCGCATAATTCTAAGTGCCGATACGGCGAGCGAGGTGCGGCAGATGCCAAGCCAAAAGCGCAGATAATACTGGATGTCTTATCGAGCATTTTGGCAACGCAGATGCCGTGCCGCAGCTGCCGGAGCGGTGCTTAAGCCGCAAGGCGGGAATTGTGCGGTGTTGCCCTAAGTTTTCAGGTTCGTGGGCGTACAATGTGCGCCCCTACGGTCCCTGCCAGGCAGAATGCAGTTTTACCTTATGGACAGTCTGTTTGAGCGGCTGTATATTTTTACACTTTTATGCTGTAAAATATACAAGCATTAAAATTATAACATAAAAAATGCAGGCTGCAACCTGTGGTCGCAGCCTGCATTGCATTATTTGTAACTTTTTTGTCCAAAAATTACTTCAAGGTAACGTTGATATACTGGGTATCGTTATAACCGGCCCAGTGCGGGGTGAAGGAGGCGATCCGGTCGCCCTTAACAAACAGGTGGGAACGGCTGAACATGGGTACCCATGCAGCGTCCTCTTCCACGATCTGCTTTTCCAGCGCGGCGTACTCGGTCAGGCGTTCGGTGTCGTCCACAATGCCGCGGGCGGCAGCAACACGGCTCATAACGTCGGTGTTAAAGTAGTTCAGGCTGCGCACATTGCTCTTTTCGGGGGTACCGAAGAACGTGTAAATGAAGTTATCCGGGTCGTTATAGTCGGCCGTCCAGGAGCTGACAAAGCTGACCATATCGCCGCTCTTGCGCAGATCCAGCCAGCTGGCGGGGTCATAGCTCTTGATCTCGGCGTTAATCCCGATCTGCTGCAGGTACTGCTGCACGATCTGGATGACCAGCAGAGTGGAATCGCTGCTGGAGTTATCGGCAGCAATCTCCATGGTAAAGCCATCCGCGTAACCGGCTTCGGCCAGCAGGCTCTTGGCCTGTTCGGGGTCGTACTTCAGCCAACCCTCGTTGTCCTCGGTGTAGCCGATCAGGCCTTTGGGGTAAATGCCGTCCACCAGGCTGCCATCGCCGTTATACACGGTATCCAGGATGGTCTGGCGGTCAATGGCCATCTGGATGGCCTTGCGGACCTTGACATCGTTCAGCGGCTCCACATTCTCGTTCAGAGCCATGTAGGTGGTGCCCAGACGGTTGGAGGTTACGATATCATCGGCATACTGGGTCTTGTAGGTAGAGTTGACAACGGCAGCGTCAATGTAATCGCAGTCCAGGATATCCAGCTCACCGTTCTGGAACATCATGCTCATGGTGGAAGAATCCGGCACGATGGAAATTTCCACATGCTGCACGCTGGGCTTTTCGCCCCAGTAGTTGGGGTTGGCATCCAGCACAATGCTGCTGTCGCGGGTCCAGCTGGTGACCACATACGGGCCAGAGCCGATGGTCTTGGAGCAGTCCATACCAAACTGGTCGCCTGCTTCCTCCACGTTCTTCTCGCTCATGATGGAGCAGGAAGCGGTTGCCAGCTCATACAGGAAACCGGCAAACGGATCCGACAGGGTAATGGTAAAGTGGGTGTCATCAATCACCTGAATGCCTTCCAGGTCGGTGGCGGTGCCATCCATCACAGCTTCCGCACCGGCAATGGCAGAGCCATAATCCGTCTGCACGCTGTCCGGCAGGGCCAGCATACGGGTAAAGGTATACTTGACATCGTTGGCGGTCAGCGGGGTGCCGTCAGAGAACGTAACACCGCTGCGCAGGGTGAAATCATAGGTCAGGCCGTCGTCCGAAACGGTGTAGTCTTCCACCAGGCTCTTCTCCAGCTCAGTGGAGCCGTCCGCATTGGTTTTGATCTCAAACAGGCGGTCAAAGATATTCAGCGGCACCATGTAGTCGTTGTTGGTCTTGTGCACATCCATCGTCTGGATATCGGTGTTCATGGCAACGTGCAGCGAACCATCTGCTGCAGCCCCGGTGGAAGCGGCAGCTTCGGTGGAAGATGCCCCGGTATCGGAGGATGTATCAGCGGAGGAAGCCGCTGGGGTGGTGGATGCGGAGCTGCCGCAGGCAGCCAGCATGCTGGCCAGCAGTGCAGTGCTCAGCGCAGCGCAGGCAAATTTTTTCATAATTCTTTCCCTCTCTTAATTGGCGCAGCCATTCTGCCGCGTCCCTGATTGTTTTGGGGCTGAGCCCCCGGCCCCAGGCGGTTAAAACGCACAATGTTACCGCCTGAACCCGCAAAAGTGCAAAAAAGGGCAGCTGTATTGGTAGCTGCCCCTTTGCATCTCATGTTGGTTATAATACCACAAATCCTATCAGATTGCAAGCGCAAATTCTGCTGGCCGTGGTGCCCCAACCCGGAACAGCTTAAACATTGTTCGGGCTGTTTTTCAGGATAACGTCATGGCTGCCGCCTTCCACAATGGAGGTGGAAGAAACGACCGTCAGACGGGCTTTCTGCTGCAGTTCCGGGATGGACAGCGCACCACAGTTGCACATGGTGGAGCGCACCTTGTACAGCGTGGTCTGCACGCCATCGGCCAGCGGGCCGGCATACGGAACGTAAGAATCAACGCCCTCCTCAAAGCTCAGCTTCTGGGCACCGCCAAGGTCATAGCGCTGCCAGTTGCGGGCACGGTTGGAACCTTCGCCCCAGTATTCCTTCACATAGTTGCCACCAACGCGCAACTTGTTCGTGGGGGATTCATCAAAGCGGGCAAAGTAACGGCCCAGCATAACAAAGTCAGCGCCCATTGCCAATGCCAGGGTGATGTGGTAGTCATGCACAATGCCGCCATCGGAGCAGATAGGGATATAGATGCCGGTCTGCTCATAGTATTCATCGCGGGCTTTGGCAACCTCGATAACAGCGGTTGCCTGGCCGCGGCCAATGCCCTTGGTTTCGCGGGTGATGCAGATGGAGCCGCCGCCAATGCCGATCTTGACAAAGTCTGCACCGGCTTTTGCCAGGAACAGGAAGCCCTCGCGGTCCACCACGTTGCCTGCACCGACCTTTACCTTGTCGCCGTAATGTTCACGGATCCAGGCGATGGTACGGGACTGCCATTCACTGTAACCTTCGGAAGAGTCGATGCAGAGCACATCCACGCCGGCATCCACCAGGGCGGGAACGCGCTCGGCATAGTCGCGGGTATTGATGCCGGCGCCGACAACATAGCTCTTGTTGGCATCCAGCAGCTCATTGGCATGTTCCTTGTGGGAATCATAATCTTTGCGGAAAACCATATACTGCAGGTTGCCCTGCTCGTCTACCAGCGGCAGAGAGTTGATCTTGTTATCCCAGATGATATCGTTGCAGTCATGCAGGCTGGTGTTGGCCGGTGCGGTAACCAGCTTATCCAGCGGGGTCATGAACTCAGTCACTTTCAGATCGGTGCTCATGCGGGACAGGCGGTAGTCACGGGATGCCACAATGCCCAGCAGCTTGCCGTGGGGGGTGCCGTCAGCCGTGATGGCAACGGTAGAATGGCCGGTACGGGTTTTCAGGTCCAACACATCAGCCAGGGTAGCCTCCGGCGGCAGGTTGGAATCAGAGGTAACAAAGCCCTTTTTGTAAGCCTTGACACGGCGAACCATATCCGCCTCGGACTGAACGGACTGGGAGCCGTAAATGAAAGAAACGCCGCCCTGCTTGGCAAGGGCAATGGCGAGCTTTTCGCCGGAAACGGACTGCATGATAGCCGAAACCATGGGGATGTTCATGGTCAGGGGGCAGGCTTCTTCGCCCTTGCGGTACTTGACCAGCGGGGTTTTGAGGCTGACTGCCGTGGGGATGCACTCCGAAGAGGAATAGCCGGGGACGAGCAGATACTCGCCGAAGGTACGGGACGGTTCACTAAAATAATACGCCATTTCGCAATTCTCCTTTACCCTTTTCGTTGCCTGATTTGCTTATTGGTTATTGTACCACATTCGCGTACAATATGCAAAATTTGTTGCATTAAATCTTTTTTTGGCCTTTTGGGCAAAAGTTGTATAAACTGCACCATGGCCAGGCACAAGAGTATGACTAATCAAAACATTTTGCACATCGGCACCCGTCCGCCGTTTGGAACGGGCTCCAAACGCGTTCCGGCATGCCGCACATGTGATGCTCTTTTCCCCGCTCATTCCTCAAAGTTCAGGGTAATATCCCCCAGCGCAGCATCCAGAATCACAGCGTTGGCTGCTTTGCTGTTGGCGCTGTAAGGGCTTGCCTGCTTGGCGCCGCTTACCGTAATGCTGCCCAGGCCGCATGCAGCCTGCACACTGTAACCGTCTGCCTTTTCCCCCAGGGTCAGGGCAATATTGCCCAGCTGGTCGGTTACCTGCACCTGGCTGGCCCCCACCAGGCGGCTGATCGTCACATCGCCCTGGGCGTTTTCAATCGTCACGCGCTCTGCCTGCACGGTGCCAAGCTCTGCACTGCCCAGGGCAAGCGTTGCATCCAGCTGCCCGGTTTGCAGCTCATCCGCATACAGGCTGCCGAGGGCAAGGTCTGCCTGTATGCTTTTGGCTTTCAGTGTACCAAGGTCGGCGCTGCCCAGGTTCAGATTCAGCTCTATCTGTTCCAGTTCTATCTCCGGCAGGGCGATGCTCAGCATGGGCGTGGGGTCACTGCCGGAAATATAGCCTTTGGGTATTTTGTACCGCACGCTAAAGCCGCTCTCGTCCACGGTACGCTCCAGCCAGTCGGAATAGAAATTTTCAAACCGGAGTGTTATCTCATCCGCTGCATTGCTGCGTACAAAAGCAACCTCACCGCAGTCCAGATCCAATACCATCGTTTGGACCTGCTTTGCATCCAGCGTCATCGTGCTGCTTTCCAACCGGTTGGTGCTTTCGCTTTTTGCACTTTCCTTTGTGATGGCTGTTTCGGTATTTTCATCCGTGCTTTCGTCCATATTTTCGGTTGCTCCCCCGGCGGCTTCCCCATTGGCTTCCCCGGTGGTTTCCTGCGGGGGAACTTCTTCTGCCGTTGCGCTCTCTGCAATGCTGTACTGATATTTTGTCACAATTTTGAAAGAGCCGTTGAACACCAGCAGCACAACAATCAAAATTGCAAGGATAGCCAGCACAATCCACACCGGGCTTTTTCTGCGTCTGCTGCCCTGTTCTGGCATGCTGTTATCCGGCATCGGCGTGCCGAACTGTGCCCCGGTACCCTCCCATATCTTTTCCGCCACATTCTGGGGGCTGCCCAGTTCCTGGATGGTCTGGGCCTCTTTTTCGGGGCCTGCAGCATCAAAGTATTCTTCGTAATAATCCAGGGCATCCCGGCGTTCGGCTTCCGGCATTGCGGCCAGCAGAGCTGCCAGCTGCTGCATATATTCCTGCCTTGTCATTTTGCATCCTCCCCAAAAATATGGTCAATGTTGGCGGCGTAAACTTTCCACTCTGCCTTGTAGCCTGCCAGCTGCTGCCGCCCCAGCGGGGTAATTTTGTAATAGCGGCGGTTGCGGCCATTGAACGGTTCATCGTAAATGGTCAGGCAGCCATCTTTTTGCAGCCGCCGCAGCACCGGGTACAGTGTCGATTCGCTCAATTCCAGCGCCTGCTTGATCTCCTGGGTGATCTTGTAGCCATAAGCACCTTCTTCCTCGCGCGATACGACCGCCAGCACCACGGCATCCAGCAGCGCCGCGCCTGTGGTAAAGCTCATGTGGGTGCCCCCTTCCCTGTTGTATTAGCCCGGCAGTGCCGTTGCGTGTGGCGGCGGCTCTACCGGTATTATTTTGTTTTATATATTATATATCATATAATATTATGTCAGTCAATATATTTTATCTGGTTCTTTCCCACTACTTCAAAAATGGCAGCAAAAATGCCGCAGGCACACAGCCTGCGGCATAAAAGTGATGCTTATTCTGTTTTAGCTTACCTGATGCTGCTCGATCCAATCCGCCACCGCGCGGGAAAGCTCGGTCAGGCTGCCCTTGGTAAAGGGGGCTTTCATTCCGGCGCTTTCGGCCAGCTCGGTATAGGTTGCCATACCGGCCAGGTTGGTCAGCTTCATATAGCGCTGCCAGGCGTCCTTGTGGTCCTTCAGGCTGGCCACAAAGAACTGCAGGGCAATGGCGGTTGCCAGGCAGTAATCAATATAGTAGAACGGACATTCAAAGATATGCAGCTGGCGCTGCCAGCCTGCGCCGCGGCCATAGAACGGCAGGTCGCCGAACTTGTTCCAGGGGCGGTATTTCTTTTCCAGCTCCAGCCAGACGGCATTGCGTTCATCCGGCGTAAGATCTGGCTGCTGATACATAATGTGCTGGAATTCATCCACCATGCAGCCGTATGGCAGGAAGATAAAGCTGTCCTCGGCGTGCAGCAGCTCGTATTTATCCGTATCCTCCTTAAAGAAGAGGCGATGCCACGGGGCGGTCAGGAACTCCATGCTCATGGAGTGGATCTCGGCGCTCTCCATACCGGGGCACTGGATATCTTCGGGGATGTTCTTGGGGCTGCGGGCAGCCAGGTAGCCTTCCAGCGCATGCCCTGCTTCATGGGTCAGCACATCCACATCCCCCGCCGTGCCGTTCCAGTTGGCAAAGATGAAGGGGGTCTTGTAATCGGGCAGCATTTCCTCATAACCGCCGCTCATTTTGCCGGGGCGGCTGAGAACGTCGAACATCTCGTTATCCTGCATGAAGTCGATGAACTCTGCCGTTTCGGGGCTGAGCTCATGGTACATCTTGCGGGCACCGGCCATCAACTCGTCATAGCTGCCGTGCGGCACGGGGTTGCCGTCCGCAAAGCTGATGGTGCTGTCCCAGAACATGGGGTTCTCAATGCCGGTGCGCCTGTTGCGCAGAGCCAGAGCCTTCTGGATCATGGGCACCACCTGCTCCACCACTTCCTGGCGGAACGCGGCAACCTCCGCCGGGCCGTAACCGATGCGGTTCATGCGGATATAGCTCAGCTCGCTGTAATCGTTGTAGCCCAGGATGCGTGCCTGCTCGTTGCGATTCTTGACCATCTTATCATAGATCTCGTCAAACTCGGCGCGGTGGGCGTCAAAGTAAACGGCTTCCGCCTCGTAAGCCTTACGGCGCATGGCGGGGTCAGTGCTCTGCTTATACAGCGTCAGCTGCGGGATGGTCAGCTGTTTGCCGTCCAGCTCCGCCATTGCAGCGCCGTACAATTTCTGGTAAGCACTGGTCAGGGCATTTTCCTCTTTCTGCAGTTCGATCACCCGGTCGTCCATGCTCAGCACCAGGTTGCGCAGGCTGGGCAGAATGCGGGTACCGAACGCTTTTTCCAGCGCTTTGGCGTGCGGGTTGGAAAGAATCGCCTCCGCAACATTGCGTGCTGCATTGCTGACCGCCGGGCCGGTTGCATCAAACCATTCCTGTTCCCCGCTCCAATATTCATCGCGGGTATCCTGGGTATAATGGATGGATGCCAGGCAGGATGCCGTGTGGTAATGGGCCATCATGGCGTTTTCTTCGCGGTAAAGCTGTACCAGTTCTTCGCCGCTCTGGGCAGCGGCCATCTTTTTGGCATACTCTTCGCACTGGGCCAGAACCTTATCCAGGTCCGGGCGTTCGTACTTCATTTCCGAAAATTTCATAGCGATTCCTTTCTATTGTACATCCATTTTGGGGATACCGGAAATTCAAAAAGTCCGCCACGTTGCAAAAACAGGCCATTTTTTGCTTTTTTCGGTTTTCCCAACGGATAAGTATTTTTCCGTGCAGGCACGGGCATTTGGCGCTAAACCTTGTTATGCCTTGTTATGTTATCAATAATATCATAGCACACCAACAGGTATTTGGGTAGCCCCCTGTGCAGCGGGCAAAATGCACTTGCGGGTTTGCGGCAAATAGGCTACAATGGCAATGAGCAAACACTGCGGCTTTTGCCGCCACAAAGGAGCAAACGACCATGACGTATAACGAAGTACTTACTGCAGCGCGTGGCCAGATGGGGCCCTGCAAAGCGTGCCCTGTGTGTGATGGGCGTGCCTGCCGCAACACGGTGCCGGGTCCCGGTGCCAAGGGCGTGGGTGATGTTGCCATCCGCAATTACAGCGCATGGCAGAACGTGCGGGTGAACATGGACACCATTTGCGAATCGGGTGAGCCGGACACCACGCTGGAAATGTTCGGCCACAGTTACCGCATCCCGGTTTTTGCCGGGCCGGTGGGTGCCATGCAGCTGCATTACGGCACCAAGTACACCGACCTGGAGTACAATGATATTCTGGTTCCCGCCTGCCACGATGCCGGGATCCTGGCTTTCACCGGTGACGGCACCAATCCCGCGGTTATGGTGGGTGCCTGCAAGGCGGTAAAAGCCAACGCCGGGTTTGGCATTCCAACCGTAAAGCCTTGGGATGCCGGGACAATTGCAGAAAAGATGGCCCTGGTGCGTGCCACCGGCGCGTTTGCCGTTGCCATGGACATTGACGCCGCCGGTCTGCCGTTTTTGAAGAACCTGAATCCGCCCGCCGGCAGCAAAACGGTGGAGGAGCTGCGCGGCATTATTGCGGATGCCAAGGTTCCGTTCATCATCAAGGGCGTCATGACGGCACGCGGCGCGCAGAAAGCGGTGGAAGCCGGTGCTTCGGCGATCGTGATTTCCAACCACGGCGGGCGCGTTCTGGACCAAGTGCCCGCCACAGCAGAAGTTCTGCCGGAAATTGCGGAGGCCGTCAATGGCCGCTGCAAGATTCTGGTGGATGGCGGCATCCGCACGGGTGTGGATGTATTTAAGGCGTTGGCCCTTGGCGCAGACGCCGTATTGATTGCCCGCCCCTTTGTAAACGCCATTTACGGTGCCGGTGCCGAGGGTGTTCAGGTGTATGTGGACAAGCTGGCCGGTGAGCTGGCCGACACCATGAGTATGTGCGGTGCACATTCCCTGGCCGAGATCACCCGCAACATGGTGAGAGTGTGATTTTTTACGAGGGTTTGTGTTCCTTCTTTGAAAAGAAGGAACCGAAGAAACTTTAATCTCGTATTACATACAAAATAAGATCAAGGCCCGTTGCACAGGATTTTGGGATGCAGCGGGCCTTGGTTGTTTTAGATGATATTTTTTATTGCTCTGTAGGGAACGGTCTTGACCGTTCCCTACAGATTGGGCAGGTTTTCTGCCCTCTTTTCATACTATACAAATAAAAAACCAAAATTACCGCCCGCCTGACGGAATGTCATATTCCAAACAGACGGGCGGTTATCTAAATTTGTCTTATAATTTCGGGTGCTTTTGTCTCGCTATCCCGCAACCTTACTGCGCGTGGTTGATGGGTTCCATGATGGCGTGTACCACAAAGCGCTGGTTGTTGGAAGCATAGGCGGAGCGGCAGGTGGAAAGCGTCAGGATATGGCTGCCGCTGGGAACATCCACGCCGGTATCATACAGCGAAAGTTCTTTCAGATACCGCAAAAAGGCATCGTAATCTTCGCCCTCACTGTAATCCAGCGCATAGCACGGGTCGTCCGATTTGGCATCGTGTGCCGAGAAGATGCGGCACAGGTAGTCGCCATCCGGCGTGTACAGGGTAAACGTTGGGTTTGCGCTGTAAAAATCCTGCTTGCGGTAAGCATCCAGCTTGCCGAACATGGCGCCGTTATGGATGTTGTGGCCATGGATCACATGGCACAGACCGTCCGCCCAGCTGGTGGAATCCCACGAAGGACGGATCAGACAGCCATCGTTGCTGCTTGCACCGGAAAAGCTGCGGCGCAGGTAATAGTTGGAATCTTCGTTCTGCACCACCGGCAGCGAAAGTTCCAGCCCCGGCACACTGAGCCATGCGGTAACGTCCGGGTTCTGCTCTTTCAACGCGGTAAAGTCCAGGCGGGAAGCCGGGGCGTTATCGCCGCCGGTGCTGGTATCCATCCAGACAAGCTGGGTGCGCAGGGTCTGGTATTCTTCATCACTTTTCTGGTAGCTTGTCCACTGCCAGAAGAACAACAGCAGGAACACCACCGCGGCAGCCAGCAGCGCCGGTACAATAAACTTGGAAAGCTGCGCTGCCGTTACGCCATCCGTACTGCGCCGACGGCGCGGCTTGGGGTCTTTCTCCGGCGGCTCACGGTACATGGTGTACTGCTTTCTGCTGGATTTGTGGTGGGTACTGCTGCCTGTGGAGCGGCGGGGCTGCCCGCTATAAGAGGGATTCTGTCTGCTCATGCTTACCCCCTGTCGGAATGCGAGGCATCATCGCCGTTTTCTTTCTTTTTGCGCACCACGGTCACACCTACTGCTGCGCCAATACATACAACTGCCAGCGCCAGGAAGATCCACATCACCGGGCTGTCACCGGTGGGCAGCCCGTACTGACCGTTTGCAAAAGCCGGAACATTCGGCGGGGCCGTGGGGCTAATCTTGGGGGTATCACCGTCGCCATTGGGTATTGCACCAGGGTTACCCAGCGTATTCGGGTCATCGTTGGGGTTACCCGGGGTCGGATCACCATCCGGGTTGGGCGTTTTGTCCGGGTTTTCCGAAGGATTGCTCGGTGTCGGCGTTGCGCTCGGCTGGTCCACCATCTTGACCAGGTGGTAGCCACAGTTGGGGATGGTGCCGTCACCGTTAAAGTAGAACTCTACATCCGCGGCCTGAGCATAGCCCTCCGGGGCGCTTTCCTCGTGCATGATGTAAGTATGACCTGCCACCAGCACCTCGCCGGTGTTGCCGGTCATCACCAGCTTTTCCGGTTCTGTACCGGAAACCCAGCTGTGAACCAGCTTGCCGGTGTTCTTATCCGTCAGCGTCATGGAAGCCCCTGCCAGAGAGTTGCCGTTGGGGTCCACCTTGGAAAGCTTGACTTCCAGTGGCTGGTCAATAACAGTCAATGTCTGGCCATCCAGCTTGCCGGATTTGGAAGTTACGGCAACGGTAAAATCCGAATTGATGGTAAAGGTAATATCGCTGGTCATGGCATAGCCTGCCGGAGCGTAAGTTTCGCGCAGCAGGTAGTTGCCGGGCGAAAGCTGCATCTCGTGCGGAGTGCTTTCGGTCTTCCAGCTGTCGATCTCGCTCTGGGTGCCATCGGAGCCTACGCTGTAAACCACCAGTTTTGCGCCGGGCAGTTCATCGCTGCCGGTGGCGGACTTTTTGCTCACGATCAGCTTTTGCCGCTTGGCGTTGGTAAAGGTAAAGGTTTTGCCGTCATCGCTGGTGGTCATGGTGGAAACATAGCCATCCAGGCCGGTCATATCCTCGCTGATGTTGCAGTTGGTCATGCCCTGGCGGATATCAAAGTAAGCGGTGCCATCCCCCGTGATGGTACGGGTGGCGCTGCGCTGCTGGCCATCCTGGGTATAGGTCAGCACAATTCTGGCCGGGCCGTGGTTGCTGTCATCGGTAATCCACTTTTTCTTGACCGTGATGCGGCCATAGCTGCTGATGTTGCCGGAGTAACTGTTTTCCACATGTTCCTTGACCATAACGTACACGATCCAGCTGGTACGAGAACCAAAAAAACAGTTGGGTACCGGGATGGTAATGCTGTCCATCGTGCGGGAAAGGGTTGTGGTAATGGTAAAGTAGCCGTTCTCAGCATAGGTATCATTACCGATGCCGTGCGGGAAGTAAACATACAGATAGCGGCTGTTTTCGCCGCCCTGATAGAAGCTGACGTTGCCATCCGTATACTCGATATTATAGTTGCCGGGGCAGGCATCCAGCAGCCAGCCGATATCCATACGCAGGTAGCTGTTGCCCTTGGTGGTGTTTTCTTTCATCAGGCTGGAGTCATCCAGGATTGCCTGGCTGCCCGCTGCTACCGTTGTGCCATCCAGCATGGTTGTATCATGGGTATAGGTCACATAGGTCGAATTGGACTCATCCACCAGCGTAGCATCGTTCGGGTCATAAGCGCGGCCCTGCAAACCGAACAGCACGTTGAAGGAGATGGTATCGCCAACCTGCATGGTCAGCGGGGTTCCCTGCTGGCGCATCTGGTCCAGCTGGTTCAGGGTATAGTCCACACCATTGACCGTAACGGTAACACGCTTGACGTAATTCATCAAGTCCACACATCCATTGGCCGATGCATCATAATTGGGATAATAGTAATCATCCTGTGCCGCATGGGCACCTGTTGCAAAGGCAAGCACCAACAAAATCAGCAACAGGCAGTACCGCACGCCGTTCCGTAAGTATTCCATCTTCTGGTTCAACGTTTTCAACCCCAATCACCTGACATCCTTGTTTTTTTACAGACGCTGCAATGTATTTCATTATTTTATAACGTCTGCTCGTTTTATCTTGTTCCTTTAACTATGTAGTTTATTTTATCATATCCTTGTGTGGCTTTCAACCTGCAAAGCTTCCAAATTTACACTTTTTGTCACAGATTCCTTGGGTGCATCTGCTATTTGTTTCCCCTGTCACTATTAAAATTATGAGCTGCTCATAATTTAGCACATATTTTGTTGATTGCGTGCTGCTCCAGTATAATGGCACCCGAAATGGCCGATTGGCCAGCACATATTTTGATTGGAGGTTGTTATGATGAACGAATCTGTAAAGAAACTGCTGAAAGCAAACATGTGGGACCTGGCCACCTGTGCAAACGGTGGGCCGAACGTTGTGCCCGTTGCCTTCAAAGATGTAACCTCGGACGGCAAACTGGTGGTTGGCGATGTGTTCCTTGACACACCCCTGAAAAACCTGGCCGCAGACGGCGGTAAAATTGCCATCTCTATTTACGATGCAAAGTCTCTGGAAGGCTATCAGATCAAGGGCACGGCTGAGTATGTGACCGAAGGCGATACCGTTAAAACCTTCAAAACGATGGTTGAGCAGATGTTCAATGGCGGCGCTACCGCAAAGGGTGCCCTGATCATCACCCCGGAAAAGATCATTGTTATCACTCCCCGTGCGGACAACAAGAAAGAGCTGTAACCCAGCTTTACGGGCACGGATGCTGCTTCCGTGCCCAATTTTTATACTCATAAATTTTATAGTAACTTCCGTATTGCGACGCAATCTGCTAAACTAGGAGTAAAGGGAGGCAACCTTATGTATCAAAAAAAGCTGGGAAAAGACATCCGCTGCCATCCAGATCTGCAATTATTCTGACAAACGATAAAACAAACAGGAGGTCCTTTATGAAAATCGCAATTCCTTATGAATACGGCCAGGTGTTCCAGCACTTTGGCCGCTCGGCACAATTCAAAATCTACGATGCAGAAAACGGCCTAATTTTGAGCAGCGAGGTTGTTTCCACCAACGGGCAGGGCCATGGTGCGCTGGTAGGCTTCCTAGTTCAGCATCAGGTCAATGTGGTTTTATGCGGCGGGATTGGTGCCGGTGCCCAGGCTGCCCTTGCGCAGGCTGGCATCCAGCTGTTTGGCGGTATTTCCGGCAGTGCGGATGCCGCTGCCGCAGATTATCTGGCTGGTCGGCTTGTTTTTGACCCCAACGCCCACTGCAATCATCATGCCCACGAAGCAGAGCACGCCTGCGGCTCCCATTCCTGCCACGAGGACAAAGGCGGCTGTGCCGGGAGCTGCCACTGACCAAAAGAGTTAAAAAGTGCCGCGTCCCGAGAGAAAAATCGAGATGCAGCACTCATTTGTATCTTCATTTTTGATTGTTGAAGAAAACCAAAAATCCGAACCCTCTCCCCTGTCGGGAAAAGGTTCGGATTTTTATTATTCAGTGCGGATAACAGGACTTGAACGTCTATACGTTGAATTCTCTGCAAAACCCGCATGTAAAAATACAGAATCCGCGCTTTATTTCCGTAAGTTCTGACCGGAAACGAAGCGCGGATTTTTTATTCAATACGTGAAAGTGCGGTCAAAAGTGCGGTCAAATACCGCACCCGGAAACACTTCCCCGCGCACTGGATACCGCTCAAGGCACAGTATAGCACCAACGGGGCGGGGTAAGCAACGCTAATACCGCATAAGCCCGCCCGGTTGTCTTTCTCAAAATGCAGTTTTATAATAAAAGCATCGACTAGCCGACAAAAAACTTGTCACATTTCTGTGTGCCAGCGGGTTTATAATTGAACTAATGAAAAGGGAAAATCAAAATTCTGTCCCGTTTTCACATTTTCAGCATGCTAAAATATCAAGTAGGAACTGAATTTCTAGCAAAAAGGAGCGAAAGAAAAATGACAAACTTTGTTTTATTGCGGCAACAGATGATTGCCAACGATATGCAGCAAAAAGACATTGCAGAGGCGGCAGGCCTCAGCCGGAGCGCCTTTTCTGCCCGAATGCACCGCCGGGCGGACTTCACTACTGGCGAAATGTTGCGCATCGGGAAGGTGCTAGGCCTCCAGCCGGAGGATTATTACCGGGTGTTCCTGGCTGAATCTGCCGCCGGGCTGGAGGGCAAAAAAGCATGACCGCACCACAATTTGACTATTGCAACATTCCCCCGGAGCTACAAGCCCGGCGGCAGTGGGTTTTGTGGGGAGTGGACCCGGACAACCCAAAAGCCCCGCGTCAAGTAGTAAGCCCCACACAGGGGGCCAAGGCAAACAATCCCATGACCTGGGGAAGCTTTGAGCCTGCGCGCTGTATAGTGGATATGATCGGCGACGCGCGCGGCATTGGCTACGAGATTACCCCGGCGGATGGTCTTGTGGCGGTCGATTTTGACCATTGCCTTGATGCAGACGGGAACCTGCTGCCGCCGTTCGATGAATGGATAAAGGCGCTTCCCGGCTATTGGGAGCTATCACAAAGCGGTGCAGGGTTGCATGGCTTTGTGCGCGGTACGCTGCCCGCCGGGTGTAGTAACAAGCGCCGCATTGACCCACAGAACGCTGATGAACGGGAAGTTGAACTGTACATCCAGGAACGGTACATTGCCCTGACGGGGGCGCTTTGGGGCCCACAGACGCCGCTTGCAGAAGCCCCGAGCGCACAGGCAGGCATTGACGCGATTCTGGAGCAAATGCACATGCGTCCAGAGGATACCGCCGCGGGTGCTGCGCTGCCAGAAATTGATAACCGCCCGGCGGCAGAGGTTGACGCGATTATTAAAGCCGCCCTGGCAAAAAGCCCGGACTTTTACAGGCTTTGGAATACAACAGAGCACCCCGGAAAGCTGGGGGACGAAAGCAAGGACGACATTGCGTTTGTGTGTTCCGCGTGGAAAGCCACAGAATACGAGCTATCCGCCGGGGATTTAATGCACGGTTTGGACGCATCCCCATGGGCTGAAACCAAGGACAATACTGCCCCTAAATGGCATTGGGATAAGTGGCACGGAACAGGCCATAGAAGCAAAGGCAACTATCGCAAGAATACTGCGTTGAGGGCCTACCAGGAAGCAAAACAGCAAGAAGCCGCTGCGCTGGAGGGGTTCAAGAATCTAGCACTGGGGGACTTTTTTCCCGTCGAAGTGCTGTCTTTCAAGCTTTCTGACCTGTCTGAAATTGCGGAGGGACAGCTATTCGCAGAAAACACCACCGGGGTGCTGCTGTGGAATCCGTCGCTTGATTGGCTGGTCTGGGATGGCTGCCGGTTTGCACCTGACAACAGCAAAGCCCGTCTGCTGGCGCAAAAGTTCACCGGCAAGCAGCACCGCGCCGCGCAAGCGGATGTTCAGCAAGCCGCCGGGGCCGCTGCGCAGGACACCGAAAACACCGAGCTTGCCGCCCGGGCAAAGAAAGCAAAAGCCCTGCTGACCTTTGTGACCCGCTGCCGTTCCACCAACGGACTGAACCACTTGTTGATTGAGGCGGCCCCGCACCTGGCGTGCAAGCTTGACGACCTGGACGCGGACCCGTTTGCCCTGAACACCCCGGCGGGCATTGTCGATCTGCGCACGGGAGTGCTGCGCCCCTCTGACCCTGCGGCCTTCTGCACCAAAGTCACCGCTGTGGGGCCATGTGATGACGGCGCGGAGCTGTGGAACAGCTTTCTAGATACTATTTGCTGTGGTGATGCTGCTCTGGTTGATTACCTCCAGACCGTGGCGGGTATGGCTGCTCTAGGGCAGGTTTTCACGGAAACACTGTTGCTTGCTACCGGCGACGGCGGAAACGGCAAATCAACCTTCTTTAACACGCTGGCCCGCGTCCTAGGCGATTATTCCACCAGCGTGCGCCCCGCCCTGCTGATGACAGGGAATCAAAACAGCGGCGCAGAGCTGGCCGCGTTGCGAGGTGTGCGTCTGGCCTTAGCAGCAGAATCCGAGGAGGGGCAGCGGCTGGACGTCGCCACGGTCAAAGCCCTGTGTAGCACCGACAGGGTTGCGGCAAACCCAAAGTATAAAGAGCCGTTCAGTTTCACGCCCTCCCACACGCTCGTGTTATATACCAATTTCCTCCCTCGTGTCGGCAGTTCAGATCGCGGTACATGGTCCCGCCTGACGGTGCTGCCATTCAACGCCCACCTGCGCGATACCGCCGGGGAACGCAAAGACTATGCGGAAATTCTTTTCACGCAGGCAGGCGGCGCGGTGCTGGCCTGGATGATCGAGGGGGCCCGGCGTTTTATCGCCAACGGCTACAAGCTGACCCCGCCCACAGTCGTGCAAGAAGCGCTTGCGGACTACCGAAAAAGCAATGACTGGCTAGGGGCTTTCATGGAAGAATGCTGTGAGCTGGGCGAAAACTACGCAGCAAGCAGCAAGGAGCTTTACCAGCGGTATACAGCTTATTGCCAGGTAAGCGGCGACTACCGCCGGGACAGTCGGGACTTTGCAAACGCGATGAAAAGCGCAGGTTTTGAGCTGAAACACAAGATGCACGGCAATGCGTATACAGGCTTGCGCCTACATTCTGGTTTTTCACCACAATAGCGCGATACATCGACAAGATGAAGGATGATGAAGGGTATTTAGTAAAACCCTATAGAGCAAAAAATTTGAAAATTAGAGTTTTATGTATTTGCCTTCATCATCTTTCATCTTATCGTTATAACGTCAAATTTACAGATTGGAGATTTTAACCGTGGATTATTCAACATACCGCCTTTTCATGCCTGTGGGCATCTGGTACACCCGCCGTTCAGATATCGAATTGCAGCGCGAGCTGTGGCTCTCTGGCAGTGCTTCCCCGCCCTCCACCGTGGCGGAGCTGGCCGCAATGATCTATGCCGGGCAGATCATCCCCGCGCCCCGCTTTGGGTACTGCGTGCAGTATGGCGGCAGTGGCAAGTATTTTGACAGCCGCGAGGACGCATTGGAGTACCTCTGCAAGCGTTGGAGGAAGGACTTTATTTTGCGCCACCTTGATGAAGCTGTCGACTACGCCGCCACACAGCGCCCGGCCAGACTGCTGGAAGCCCGGCGGCTGGCTATGATGTGGCAAAATGAAGAAAAATCTGGAGGTGAACCCCATGCTAACGCCAAACCAGCGCAAAGCCCTGGCTGCCCTGCTGGTAAGCAAGAGTCGCGTTGACGCTGCCCGTGTGTGTGGCCTGTCCACCAAGACGCTGCAAGGCTATGAGAAACTACCAGAGTTCGCCGAGGCGCTGGAAAAAGGCCGCCGGGAGGCGCTGGCCGATGCCGCCCACCGCATTGCCGCCGGGTATTCTGAAACTGTGGACACCTTGCAGGATATTGTGCAGAACCCCGCCACGCCGGATGCTTCCCGCGTTGCTGCTGCCCGCGTCCTGCTTGAATATGGCATTAAGTACGCCGAGATGACCGACATTAACAGGCGGCTGGATAAACTGGAGGAATTACTTTAATGCTTTACTATATGCTCTATTCGGAGGGCCTGGACGCCATTGCCCGGCATTACATCCGGCAACAGGCAGATGACCCCACCGCGCACGACCGTTGGCAGGCAGAGCTTGACCGGCTGTGTGATGGCTACAGCGGCCATTTGCAGGACTGGGCCGCCCGCCCTGCCCCCAAGCCTGCCGAAGATGAAATGTACCCTGATCGGCTGCCCGCTGTCCGTCTGGCTGCGGATGATCTGACGCTGGAAGAGTTTACGGGGCTCTGTGAATGGCATGAAGGCCACGCTGGGCTGTACCCTGCTATGCAGGCCGCTGCCGCTGTGGAGGGCCGCGAGGGCTGGGACAAGGTGTTTGCACAGTACTGCCACACCGTAAAGCAGCGGCAGGCGGCTTTTGCCAAGTTTGCCAAGTTGGTGCAAGCCGTGCTGGATGCTGACCCCACCACCCTGCCCCGGCGGGATATTGGGCTTGTCCCCCGTGGCTGGCTGGACTGTCAAGCCCTTGTGCTGCCGTATTCCACCAGCTGGGAGAAAGCCCGCCGGGAAGCCGTTGCCGTCATGGGATACACCGACCGCGCGCAGCTGTGAGGGAGGGCCCACAATGAAAAATGCACTGGCCCGGCTGGAAGCGCTGGAGCGTGGCACCCCTGGAGACAAGCTGTTGATTGTTACCGAGGTAGTAACCCCCACCGGCAAGCTGTATAAGCTGCCCGGCGGGGAGCTGCTGCCGCTGCCAGAGGTATACAGCTACATGCGCTTGCACGGTCAAGGAATTCTGCTGATTGATGATCTGCCAGAAATGCCAAAGAAGGGAGGGAAGAAAAATGGCTAATTCGCAAATGCTGTTGAACCAGCTGCACCACCACACAGACCCGGACGTTACTGTGCATGTTGTGGAGAGCTTGAAAGACAACACCCTGCGCCTGGTGAGCCGGTCCCGTAACGGCTATATCATTAGCTGGCAGGTGGAAGAACCAGATGGACGTATATTTCATTTCAAAGAGCGGAATGACGCAGAACGCTATATTCGCAACCATTACAACATCGCCCCACGCACTAGCCGTTGGGACGGAGATTTTTAGGAGGAAAAACCATGAATTACATCAATGAGGCCCGCAAAATTATCACTGACTGTTATGCTGCCCTGAAGCCGTCTGAACAGCTGCGCCGTGAAGCAGCGGAAGAACAGCGCCAGGGCCACATCACGGAGGGCTACGCCCGCGAGCTGACCAAAGGCGCGGACGCCGAAGCCTTGCAGCTGCGTCAAGCGGCAGGGCTGAAACTGGCAGGGCTGGCCCAACAGTATACCGACGCCGCCAAAGCGGCAGACATGCCGGACGGGCAGGCCCTCCAGTCTGGAGACTATGCCCTGCTGTCTGCTAACTTCCCTATGAGCGCGGAAGAGTATCAAAAGCTATGCGAGCGTAACAAGAACAACCCCACGCTGCTGCGTGCGGCTATCGACTACGGCAACCGTAACGGCGGCATTGCCCCGTATGCCAAGAAATATTATAAATCTGCCGCTGACCGCATCAAGCTGTTTGATGAATTTATCAAGCGCTGCAATGCTGTGCTTGAAGCAGATCCCACCAACCCGGCCCGCGGGGATGCTTATTGGAACATGATCGCCCGCGATGCAGAACCCTGGGCCACCCTGTGAGGGCAGACAGATGAAAGTTGAAAAGCTGCTGGAGCAAGTCGAGGATATCCGCCGGGAGCCCTTGCAAATCTGCTGCCGCACCCCGGCGGGTAAAGTGATTGTCACCAGTGTGGAAGAGGCCGCCCGGCAACACTGCCACTATTTCCACATCGTGGCTGACGATCTGGACGAATTGCTTTCCAAAGCTCTGAAATAACCGGACAGCATAACAATGCCCCACAGCGGCCACCGAAAACCACCGCTGTGGGGCATTTGCGTATTATGTGGATAGTTTACCGTCTGTGCCTTGCGTTGTTTCTAGGCCCGTTTCCGGGGCGCTGGCAGAATTCCGCTTTTTAGCATGTGCTATGCGTGCCAAATAATTGTTTTAATCTGTGCCAGAGTGACCACAAAGAAATCACTGTCCCCCGTAGTGGAGTCTGGGCACTCTACATAAAAAGCTGCGCCTGAATCGAAAACTTCCAGGATTACGACCTCACGCCCATCATTCAAGCGAACGACGTCAAGTTCTTTAGGTTTCACAAACACACCCTCCATTCACGCAAAGGCCGCTGCGCGCCCTTGTGGCGCGTCCGCCGCCTTACTCCAACATGTGCTCTACATCTGGCGGTAAAGCGTCTACGGGGCTCTGTGGGGCGCTGGCATCGCGGTCCATACGCTGACGTACAGCGGTAAGGATATAGCCTTGCGTGGATTCCCCCGCCGCTGCTGCTGCCGTGCTTACTGCAACCGCCTCTGTGGGGTCAAACCGTATAGTGACAGTCTTTTTTGTAGCTAAATATCTGCTTGCGGCTTTTCGCTGGGCATCACTCGACATGGTGCAACCTCCATTAAAGTACTATTTTGTATTTTATATGATATCACATAATAGCAATATATGCAAGCATATATTTGTGCAATTCGCATATTGCTATGATAGCATATATATGCTATCATATAACCACAGGAACAAAACAGGGAGGTACAAAGCAATGCTTGAATATGAAGTCACCTATGAAACGCAGAACGGCAACCACACCACAATAAACGTCATTACCAGCAGCTTGATAAAGGCCGCACGGTTTGCAGAAAGTTTTCTGTCTGACCGTGTGGCCGGGTATCGCTGCCTGGTAGAAGTCAAAGAACACATTTACGATTGAGCCGAAACCCTCCAGACCATGGAGGGTCCGCCGGGGACTGTCCGCCCCGGTGCTGATGATGGCAGGACAAAACAGGAGGTAACACGCCAATGATACAAAATGCGCCGTGGGTGACACTGTCGGAGGCCCTGACCGCCGGGCAGATGTTCCCCCTGGATAGTAAGACCTATGATTTTATCCGCGACCTGATGGATACCTACCAGGCGCGGCCCATTGACCGCAAAAGCTTTTCTGCACTGGTGAATATGATGCTTTCCGCCTATCTGGCCGGAGAGATCAGCGGGAAGCGCAAGGACCGTGCCCGCCGCAAAGGAGGTACTGCACAATGAACCTGACCGAGCGCGAGGAAGAGTTTCTTAAGCTGCTGCACACGCTGACCGATGAACAGAAAGATGAATATATTCGCTACCTGCAAAGGCTTGTAAAGGAGGATCCCCGACAATGACCACCAGAACCAACACAGCCAAGTGGACGGGCACCCGTTGGCGCATTGACGTCCAGAAAGACGGGACCCGCAAGAGCTTTTACAGCTCCACACCGGGCCGCACTGGGCAGCGTGAAGCAAATGCCAAGGCTGACAAGTGGCTGCAAACCGGTGTAACTGACACCACCATGCGCGTGCGCCAGGCCTATGGCCTGTGGTATGCAGCACAGCAAGAGACGACCAGCGAGGGCAACTGCCGCAACATCGCCACGCGCTGGCGGTGCTGGATAGAACCGAACATAGGCAACAAGAAGTTGTCTGCCCTGACCGAACAGGACTTGCAGAACATTGTCAATAAGGCCTATGCGGCAGGGCTGTCTAAAAAGACACTATCCTGCCTGTGCTCTGACCTGCGCGCCCTGTGCAAGTTCTGCCGTGCTGCCAAGTTGACCACATTCAACCCGGAGGGCCTGCGCGTGCCCGCCGGGGCCCGGCTCAAAGGCAAAAAGGTTTTGCAGCCTGTCGACCTGCTGACCTTGTTCAATGTGGACACCACACTGTACAAAGATCAGACCGTGACCGACGACTACATAAACGCCTATCGCTTCCAGGTGCTCACAGGCCTGCGCCCCGGTGAGCTTATGGGCCTGCAATGGCCTGACATACAGGGCAACACCATCCACGTGCAGCGGGCCGTCAACGTGCGCGGAGAGATCACCAAGGGCAAGAACCAGAACGCCGTCCGGTCCTTTGTCCTGTCTGCCATGGCCCGGCGGGTGCTGGAAGATCAGCGGGAGATCACCGGGCACCAGGACAGCGTGTTTTGCATTACCAACGAACAGCACTATTATAAGCGCTGGAAAGCCTACTGCACCGCCAACGGCTTGACCAAAGTGACCCCCTACGAGCTGCGCCACACGTTTGTGTCTGTGGTTAAGACACTGCCCGCCGGGGAGGTCAAAGGCCTTGTGGGCCACAGTCTTGACATGGACACATTTGGAGTGTACGGCCACATTCTGACCGGCGAGGCAGAGGCCACAGCGGAGGCCGTCGAAGGGACTTTTTTGAAAATTCTGAACAACGCCTAACAAGTGCGGTCAAATATGCGGTCAAGGCAACAAAAAAGACGTTGAAACAAGCGTTTCAACGTCAATTCTGTAAATGCGGATAACAGGACTTGAACCTGCACGTCGTAGACACTGGACCCTAAAACCAGCGCGTCTGCCAATTCCGCCATATCCGCTCAAAATACCTTTGTATTTTAGCAGGTATCACGCTTTTTGTCAATGCAGGCAGACGGGTCATATTAGGTTTCGTATCAGGTCAGGCTTTGCAGGTATGCCTGCGGGCCGGACTGGTACAGGTCGCCGCCATGGGCATCCAGCAGAACGGTAAGGGGCATATCCACCACTTCCAGGCGGCGGACAGCCTCGCACCCAAGGTCCGGCCAGGCGATGATCTCGCAGCTTTTTACGCTGCCAGCCATCAGGGCACCCGCCCCGCCAATGGCTGCCAGGTACACAGCACCGTTGCGCACAACGGCGGCCTTTACGGCTTCATCCCGCTTGCCCTTGCCGATCATACAGGCAAGGCCCAGGTCCAGCAGGCGCGGGGTAAACTTATCCATGCGGCCGGATGTCGTGGGACCCGCCGCACCAATGGCACAGCCGGGGCGCTCCGGTGTGGGGCCGACATAATAGATGGCCGCGCCTTTGATATCGAACGGCAGCGGTTCCCCACGGTCCAGCGCTTCGTTCATACGGGCGTGGGCGGCATCGCGGGCGGTATATACGGTGCCGGTCAGCAGCACGGTATCCCCCGCGTGCAGCGGGGCAAGCTCCTGCCGTGTAAGCGGCGTTGTTAAACGTACCTGCATATAAAAATCACCCTTCCTGCTGCACGCGCGCGCGGCGGTGCTGCTCCCTGACTTCCTCATGGTGGCGGTTTACAATTTCCATTTCAGTTTGCAAAATCTGCCCCGGTACCGGGTCCGGCTGCAGCTTGGGCGGCTGGTCGTCATCCAAGGAGATATCGATTTTACTGCCCGGTTTATGCTGAGCCGGTTCCCCCAGTGGGATATCAATTTGCAGTTTGTTTGCCAATTTGATCTCTTCCTTAAAAATTTGTGTCTTGGGCAACACCGCACAATTCCCGCCTGACGGCTTAAGCACCGCTCCGGCGGCTGCG
>ERZ791741.541-NODE-541-length-34339-cov-4.483053_pt1 | contig 34339 bp, 44 predicted proteins | sample MGYA00510040_ERZ791741 | MGnify/ENA primary metagenome ERZ791741 (study PRJEB30046, sample SAMN00791960) | human gut metagenome | study: EMG produced TPA metagenomics assembly of the A metagenome-wide association study of gut microbiota in type 2... | reverse complement strand
TGTATCGATGTTCCTGAAGAAGAGGAATTGGTCGACCGTTGGGACATGGATTTAGGGACATTTTATGTGAAACGATGTATCGCCCTTCCGGGAGACACGCTATCGATCATCAAGGGAATCAATCACGTCAACGGCAAAACGGGATTCGGAAACGTGGAAGAACAGCACCGTTCGGCATTCCCGTTGCCATCATGGAATCGCTGATGAGAACCATGCGCTCACTTCCCATCATGGAGAAGGTCGCGCGGACAACCGCACCGTGAATGTGATAGCCGTCACAGATCAGCTCCATGCGGCACTCCGGATCGTCGAATGCGGCGCCGATGACACCAGGGTTACGGTGTGCGAACGGCGGCATGGCGTTGTACAGATGGGTGACATGGTGTGCTCCTGCTTTCATGGCAGCCAGCGCGGTGTCATAATCTGCTGTTGTATGGCCGATGGAAACCATGACTTCATCGGAAACCTCTTTGATAAATTCCAGTGAGCCAGGCATATTCGGGGCCAGGGTTACGAGACGGATTTTTCCGCCGCTCGCCGCATTGCATGCGCGGAAGAACTCAGCGTTCGGAGCCACGATGTTCTCCTCTGCCTGTGCGCCTTTTTTGATCGGATCGATGAACGGTCCTTCCATGTTGACGCCGGCGATCACTTCTGCTTCCGGCTCACCCGGAGGCCCTGGGGGATTTCCTGGGCGCCCTCCCTATCCTGTCCGGCCCGTGGGACGATGATTTCCACCGGGTATTTTGTGACAGCTGCGACGCGGAGAACTGCGACGCTGAAAACTGCGCCCACCAAGCTGAACGGAATAGCCCTACCTGGTGGCTGAAACGGGCATACACCGGCAGCGGCCCGGTTAAGACCGACAGCACGAACCCATATAAGCGGCAGGCCGCAGACCTCCGCCTGGAGGCCATGCACCAGCGGGACCGTTTTGGCCGGAACCTCCTGGCCACGGAACTGGAGGAAGCGGCGGCCACCATTGAGGCCCTGGCGGCGAAATTGGAGGCGAAAGAATGAAAATACTGATCGGCGGAAGCCCCTGCACACATTGGAGTATCGCGCAGACGAAGAACCGCGAAACCGAAGCCAGCGGCATAGGCTGGGAACTGTTCTTAAATTACCGTATTGCACGGGATAAGTACCAGCCGGATTTTTTCCTGTACGAAAACAATAAAAGTATGTCGCCCGCTATCCGGGCGCAGATCACGGCGGAGTTAGGCGTGGAGCCTGTCCTGATTAACAGTGCCCTGGTGAGCGCACAGAACCGCCAGCGTCTGTATTGGGCGGGCAAACGGAACCAGGACGGCACATACAGCCGGGTGGCGGTGGAGCAGCCGGTGGACCGTGGGATCCTCCTGCGCGATATTCTGGAAAGCGGCATTGTTTGGAATGAAAAAGCATATACCCTCCGAGCGTCACATGGCCCACACGGCGGGCCGTCCTCTGTTATTAAGACCATAAAAGAGCCGGGAAAATTCAGCTTTAACGGTGTCGCTGAACCTGTACGGATTGGAGAAATTGAGAACACGGCACCAAGAACGGGTTTTGACACCAGCAAGCAGTATAAAGTCTATTCCCCTGACGCAAAAGCCACGGCATTGTGCGGGAACGGCGGGGGCGCTGGGGCAAAAACCGGGCTTTATGCCGTGCCCGTACCGGAACCCGTAAACGAAACCGTGGACGGGAAAGCCCAATGTCTACGCGCTACCTACTACAAAGACGGGATCCGCAACCTGGTGGGAAATACCGTGGATCGCAAAACCTGTGTGGCTATTCCTGTTCCTGCGGCGGGGCGTATCGTGGGACGCAGGATCAACGAACAGGGGCACCGCGACGATTATAACGAAGCAATCCCGCATTTCCAGTATTTCGAGGTAAACGAAGAACCGCAGAAAACCAACTGCCTGACAACCGTTCAGAAAGACAATATGATTGCCGTCCCCGTCCGCGTCGGTGCCATGCCGAACAAGGACGGAGAACTGGGCACAAGCCAGAGCCGCCGCATATACAGCACGGACGGGAAAAGCGTTTCCCTCCAGGCAAGACCAAACGGCGGCGGGGCTGACGGAGCAGCTACCGGCCTGTATGCGGTGCCTGCCGGTATGGCGTGGCGTGGGCGCGAAAAGGGTTCGGCCTTTGAAATGAGGGACGACCAGAAAAGCAACGCCGTGGCCGCAACCGGACACCAAAGCCGCCTGGTGATTGAGGCGGCGGACGGAAAGCAAATGCCTGTCTATGAGGTTCGCGGCGGGCGGATCACCATCAAAGGAAAGACATACCCCATTAAACTGGCAGACGGATTTTACATCATTCGCAAGCTGACCGTGACGGAATGTAAACGCCTCCAGACCGTGCCGGACACATACGCCTTTCCAGTCAGCGACACCCAGGCATACAAAATGCTGGGCAACGGCTGGACCGTGGACGTGATTGCCCACATTATGAGCCATTTTACCGGACTGACGGAGGAGCCGGTGGAAGTGCTTTCTATGTACGACGGTATGAGCTGCGGCCATATCGCGCTGGACAAGCTGGGCGCGGAGATCACCGCCTACTATGCAACCGAGATTGACAAATACGCCGTACAGACCACACAGCACAATTACCCGGACACCATGCAACTGGGCGACGCTTTCCAGGTTCGTGCGGAGGACTGGCACCTGCCGGAACCGGCGGGAATGGAGGTGCCCGCCAATGGCTGAAATAATCCTGACAGGCGACGCGCTGGAGCAACTGCGGCAGTTGCCGCCCGAAAGCGTCCATACCTGCGTCACCTCCCCGCCCTACTATAATTTGCGAGATTATGGCGCGGCGGGTCAAATCGGAAACGAGGACAGCGTGGAGGAATACCTGCAATCGCTGGTTTCCGTTTTCCGTGAGGTCCGGCGGGTTCTGCGGGCAGACGGAACCCTGTGGGTGAACATGGGCGACAGTTACGCCACCAGATCAGGAAGCCAGCCGCCGACGAACACCCGTAATTCCTGCGGCCATACGGCAAAGCATACGCCGCGGGGCTACAAATACAAAGACCTGATCGGCGTTCCCTGGCAGCTGGCTTTTGCCCTCCGGGCAGACGGGTGGTATTTGCGCCAGGATATTATATGGAACAAATCCAACTGTATGCCGGAGAGCGTCCGGGATCGCTGCACCAAGAGCCACGAATATATTTTTCTGCTTTCCAAATCGGAACGCTATTATTTCGACGCGGCGGCAATCAGCGAACCCGTTACATCGGCCAAGGGGAACGCCAGGACGTTCCGCGGCGGCGGTGCCTACACCGGCGGGCGGGCACACGACAACAGCGCCCAGGTGGAGCGCGAGAGCCACGGGAACCGAGAAAACCAGACGGGCCGCCGGAACAAGCGGGACGTGTGGACCGTAAGCACAAACGGTTTTCGCGGCGCCCATTTTGCTGTGTTTCCTGAAAAGCTGATTGAACCCTGTATTTTAGCAGGCAGCCCATTGGGCGGCACGGTCCTGGATCCGTTCACCGGGAGCGGCACCACCGGAGTGGTGGCCAAGCGCCTGCGGCGCGATTTCATAGGCTGCGAGATCAACCCCGACTATGCACAAATGGCAGCTGACAGAATAGCAGCGGCCACGCCGTAAGGAGGGCACCGTGGAAGTAACTGTAAATATGACCGCAGAGGAGTTTCTGGAGTTTGTGGCCTGGGGGAAAGACCGGGACTATTACAAAAGCAGGCTGGACAAGGAACTGAACAAGCGGGAAATACTGGCAAAGAAAACGTGCTGGGCCATCGACGCAGATCCGAAGAAGCCCGGCAAGGTCAAAATCATTGACCAGGACCACGCGGCGGAATTGCTGGAAATGGCCAAGGATTACCTGGCATAAAAAAGAAAAGCCACCTGCGCCCGGTGCTGTCAACACGGCGCAGGTGGCAATATAGACGACGGAAAACCGTCCGATATACCTATATTATATCAGGTTCCCGGACGGAATACAAGCCGGAAAAAGCAACGGGGCCACGGCCCCGTATAGCGCCGGTAAGAGTGATTAGTAAAGTGACCAGCAGCAGAAAAGGAGGCACCCATGGCCTACGTTCATAGGGTGGTGAAAGCTGGTCCGTGTGTCGAACACAAGAAAATGCAATCTTTCCGGGTTCACACAAAAGGAGTGAAGCGCGGCCCCAATACTGGGCACACCACCGAGAAGCAGGAGCGGATCAACGAGCGGGTGGCGGAGGAACATTTGCGGTGGGATATAAACGCCAATTTCGGCCATAGGGATCTCCACGCAGTTCTACACTACTACGTCAAGGACAGTTCTTTCGAGGAGATCCTGGAGAACAAGGCCGCCTTTCTGCGGAACCTGCGGAAACTCTGCAAAAAGCGCGGGATCACGTTCAAGGCCGTGGTGGTCATAGAAACCAAGCGCATGACCAACCCACACATTCACGTTATCATTTCCCGCATGGATCCGGAGATCATCACGGAGGCGTGGGAGAATGTCCCAAGAGGCGGCGGAGGTATCAGCTTCAAGCCTATGGACAGGCGCGGCAACCACTACAAGCTGGCCGCCTACCTGATGAAAGAAAGCCGTTCCACCATGGAGAGGTACAGAGAGATCGGCAAGCGTGGGAAGCGGTATAGCAAAACGCAGAACATGGCCAAACCGGAAATCACATACACCGCCGTGCCTGCGTCCAGCTGGAGAAAAGACCCGAAAGCCAGAAAAGGCGCTGTGCTGTATAAGTTCGACGACGGATCCACCTGCCGGAGCGGGTGGCATGAGATCAGCGGTTACCCATACCAGGAGTATTTCGAGATTTTCAACGAATAGGAGGGTTTTCTGTGAAAATCTACATATCAGGCAAGATCACCGGGGACAGGCGTTATAAAGCCAAGTTCCGAGAGGTGGAAAAGAAGCTGGCGGCGGCGGGCCATATCGTACTGAACCCCGCCACGGCGCCGGAGGGGCTGCGCCCCGTGGATTATATGCGCCTGTGTTTCGCCATGATGGAGGCGGCGGACGTGGTTCTGTTCATGCAGGACTACCAGGACAGCCGCGGTGCCATGCTGGAATGGGCGTGGTGCCAGTACGTTGGGAAACAGACCTGTTTCGACCTGGCGGCGTTTGGAGGTGGTGACAATGCTTGAAATAACACCCATGACGCTGAAAGAGGCCAACGCATACGTTGAGCAAAACCACCGGCACCACGGGCCTGTGGTGGGGCATAAGTTTTCAATAGGCTGTTCCGACGGGGAGAAAATCGTGGGCGTGGCTATTGTGGGCAGACCTGTGGCACGGCATTTAGACGACGGGTGGACGCTGGAGGTAAACCGCCTCTGCACAGACGGAACCCGCAACGCCTGTTCCATGCTTTACGCCGCCGCGTGGAGAGCCACCCGCGCCATGGGGTATAAACGCCTGGTGACCTACATTCTGGAGAGCGAAAACGGGGCCAGCCTCCGGGCAGCTGGCTGGAAGTGCGTGGGACAAGCTGGCGGCCTCCGGTGGACCGGAAAGCGCAGGCCGGAGGTTGACCTGTATCCGGCGCAAATGAAAATCAGGTTTGAACGGGAGGTATAAGCGCATGAGTATTATTTGCATAGCCAAAGGAACGGCCACCATAGGCCTGACGACGCGGGGCGCAGATGGGCAGATCATAAGCCAGACACCGGCGCGGTGGGAGCATGACCCGAACGGCGGGTGTGTTGCCCTCTGGACTATGAACCCGGAAACCGAGGAACAGGAAGCCCCGGCGCGTATCTATGGCGACTGGCAGGCATCGGAATACCTGGGCGACGTTCTGGCGGAACTGAAACCGCGCCGCAAGGTGAACCTGCCGAATTTCCCGGCAATCGTCCGCGCGGCCATGGCCGACGGTATGGACATTTGCGTGTACTGCCAGAGTTTTGGCTGTAACGAGTGCATAGTGAACGAGTGGAAAAACGAAAGGAGCGACGAAGAATGAACAAGACGAAAATTGACTGGGCCACAATGTCCTGGAACCCCGTAACCGGCTGCCGCCATGGCTGCCCGTACTGCTACGCCAGGCGGACGGCCACACGCTTCAACGCAGGGCTGGAGGATCCGGCCCCGCTGGCCGGCGGCCTCCATGTGCTGCCGGAGAAGATCAAGGCGACGCCATACCCGTATGGTTTCGAGCCTACCCTGCACCGCTACCGCCTGGGCCAGCCGCAGAACACAGAGGAACCGCAGACCGTGTTTGTTTGCAGCATGGCGGATCTGTTTGGACGCTGGGTGCCAACCTCCTGGATCGTGGAGGTGCTGGACGCCTGCCGCAAGGCACCCCAGCACCGCTATTTGTTCCTGACAAAGAACCCGGCCCGGTATCTGGAGTTGGACCACCTGGCCCTCCTGCCCCACGAAAGCAATTTCTGGTATGGCAGCACCGTGGCGAACATGGACGCGGTGGGAATGTACGTCATGCAGGGTGTGAACATTAACAGCTTTTGGAGCATGGAGCCGCTGCTGGGGCCGGTGGACATGGCCGCGGCGGAGGGTTTACCGGAGTGGGTGATCCTGGGCGCCGAAACCGGCAACCGACCGGACAAGGTGACGCCCGCCCGCGAGTGGGTGGACAACATCGTGGCATTTTGCGAGGAGAACGAGATCCCTGTGTTCTTCAAGGAAAATCTGCGGAAGTATTTCCCGGATCTCCCTGCCTCTGTTTTCCCCTGGGAGGTGTGAGCCGTGGAAAATGCCGAGAAAGTGGAGATCGGTTACACCGTGCCGAAAGAACGCTGGCAGGAAGCAGCCAAGAACCTGGAGGAACTGGGGAACGCGCTGGCCGCTGGATTTCTGAAACAGAACAAGGACGGGCGTGGGAAAGAGGACGCGGACGCGCTTATGGCGGATATTGTGCTGGCCTGCATGGCGCTCCATCATGTGGCGGAGTTCGCAACGGACAAATGCCGGATCATTCCGCTGCCCAGCAAGGACGGAGGTTAATATGCTGGCTGTGCTTATGAGCATGAAACCGGAGTGGTGGGAGAAGATCCTGGACGGCGAAAAAACGTTGGAAATCCGAAAGACACACCCGCAAAATGAAAGGCTTAAATGGCCCGTGACCGTTCTGGTGTACGTCAGCGGCACCGGAGCGGTGCAAGGTCAATTCCTTTGCCCTGGGAAGTATCATACCGAACCATGCAAGACCTGGAAGAAATGTCATGCGTTCCGCGTGAGGATCTGCTGAAATACGCAAAAGGCAGGCGGCTTTCCGGCTGGATTGTCCAGTCACCGGAGAAGTTCGACACACCAAGCCCGCTGGCAGAGTTCAGCCTGGATCGCCCGCCTATGTCGTGGCAGTACGTTGAGATCCCGGACGAAATGGAGGCAGAACATGAGTAACAGCCAGAACATGAGTAACAGCCAGGACGTGGCCAACGCCGTGGGAGCTATTGCAGAAATGGCGTGGATTTTCTACACGGCCATAAGAAACGCAGGCGCTGACGTGCCGGAGGCCGCCATGCTGACGCGGGAATATCTGATCGCAAGCATACACGGAAAAAGCAACGCCGCGCCGGAGGGCGAATAAATGGCCATAAACGTTTCCGACCTGCCGCCGAAATATCAGGCGCAGGCCATGAAAAAGTACATGGAGCAGCAGAAACAGCGGCGGGGGCCAGCACCTCCCGCCGCGCCGCCGCAGGATCCGGCAAAAGGCACGAAATACCACAACACCCCCACCGAGCGGGTGACAGCCTCCGGGGCCGTCCTGCATTTCGCCAGCCAGAAAGAAGCCCGCAGGTTCGACGCCCTGGCCGCCCGCCAGGAAGCTGGACAGATCCGTGATCTGCGCCTCCAGGTGGATTTCACCCTGCAGGAAGCCTTTACCGACACGGAGGGAAAGCGGGTGCGGGCGATCCGCTACAAGGCGGATTTTACATACTGGGAGCGGGACGCGGCGGAAGAAAACAAGGCAGCCGCCGCGGGCTGGCCATGCGACAGCTGGCGCTATGTGGTGGAGGACGTAAAGAGCAAGGCCACCAGAACGGCCAAGTATGCCATGAAAAAGAAAATGCTAAAGGACCGTTTTGGGTACGACATTACCGAGGTGTGAGAATGAGCAAAAAGACAACGGACGAAACCCTGGGCCGTGAGGCTGTCAAGGAATACCTGCAGCAGTACCACACGGCTGTGGGGAAAAAGCGGATCCTGGAGGAGCGCCACCGCGTCCTTTCCAGCGAACTGCGGGCGCCCAGTACGGGGTCCGCGTTCAGGTTGACGCCGCCGACCAAGCCGACAAAGACGGACGGATCCGTGTCCGTTGTCTTTCGGATCTCCGAAGTGGAGGACAGGATCGAGGAGCAGCGGGAGGAAATGGCCAAGGCCGTCCTGAACGTTATGGACTTGATCGACGTATTACCCGCCAACTCCACCGAGCGCACCGTGGTGGAAATGCGTCACATAGATTGCCGGGGCTGGGATAAGATCGCAGAGGCCCTTTACATGAGCCGGTCCAATGTGTTCAACTACTACAACGCCGCCCTGGATAAAATCCTGGAGAACAAGCGCAACCGGAAACTGCTGGAGGAATACATGGCCCGGAAGCAGCAGCGGGCAGGGCCGCACGGGCGGAATAATCGCCCCTGAAAAGTTTGGACGCTTTTGGACTATTGACCGTGCTATACTGATAGCATGGAAAGCAGCGCAGGGGTGAAGCCCTGAAACGAATATCGAGAACCACCAGCCGAAAGGCCGGTGGTTCTTTGCTTTCCACACCATGGCCGGGGAGTGTACCGCGGGGGCTTTCCTCCTTTCACCCTGCGCCGCTGCGGCGTGTGCATACGCGGCGGCCCGGCCTAACCCTCCCGCCCTGGGTGCCTTTGCCGAGGGGCACCCAGGGCACCCGTTAAGGATCCCGCACCCCCCTGTGTAGGTACTCCCCAGCAGGAAAAGCCGTGCGGGGCAAGGAAAGGCCCGACGTTTTACCCCGTGAAAACAGAAAAAAATCCGGCTGTTACGTTACGGTTTTTTGAAATGCCGGGAAAGTTATACCCCCCTACGGGGGTATAAGCCGAAAAAGGAGCGGAGAAAAAAACGAAATCGACCAAAACCGGAAAAGCGAAACCGGCGGGGCACCCTGCCGGAGCAAAAAGGAGGTGGCGCCGGTGGCGGAAAAGAAGCAGACCGGCGGCACCGGAAAGCGGGCAAAGAGTGAAAAGCCGGTGGTGCTGTCCGGCACGGTGCCGGAGTGGTCCAGCACCACGGTGATCTCCCAGCTGCTGGGGAAAACGGTCCGCCGTGTGCAGCAGCTGACCCAGGAGGGCGTCCTGGAAACAGAAATCCCGCCCGGCGGCGGTGCCCGCAAATATAGAACCTGCGCCACGGTCCAGCGTTATGTGGCATACGTCGAGGCGAAAGCCCAGGAAACCGGCGAAAACAGCCGGGCGGCGGAGTTGACGCTGAAAAAGCTGGAGGCGGAGGTTGAACTGAAAGAAAGCCAAGGCCAGCTGCACCGCCTGAAAACGGCGATTGCAGAGGGGCGTTACCTGGCGGCAGATCACGCCACCGAGGAACTAACCGAGTTCATGGCCAGCTTTAAGAAATTCGCCATGAATATACCCCCGCGCATGGCGGGAACCATGTCCGGCTATGCGGACGCGGTGGCGATCCGCGCCATGGAAAAGGCCATGCGGAAAGAGTTGGAAAGCCTGCTGGCCGCGTTCTCTGATGGTGCGATCATGGAGGAGCGGGAGGACGCGGCGCCATGAGGAAGTACAAGCAGGAACCCTATACCGTGCCGCCGTGGATCTATAACGCCATTCAAGTGCTGCGCCCTGTGGAACGCCTGACGGTTTCGGAGTGGGCGGCTAAATACCGCGTATTGCCGGACGGAAACGCGATCCCAGGCCCATGGAGCAACAGCGTGACCCCGTACCTGGTGGAGATCATGGACGCCTTTTCCGACGACATGGTGGAGGAAATCGTGTTCGTGAAGCCCACCCAGGTGGGCGGCACGTCTGCCATGGAGAATATGCTGGGAAGCCTGATCGCGCAGGACCCGGCCCCGGCTATGGTGGTTTACCCGTCGGACGACCTGGCGGAGCGCACCACGGAAAGCAAGCTGGAGCCAATGGTGAAAAGCTGCAAGGTTCTGGCTGACAAGTGGCGGAAGAACGACAGCAAGAAACTGGCGCTAAAGTTTTCCGACATGACCGTGTACCTGACGGGCGCAAACAGCCCGGCGGATCTGGCCAGTACGAATATACGTTACCTGTTTCTGGACGAAGTGGACAAGTTTCCGGGCGCGTCCAAGAAAGAGGCCGACCCCGTTTCCCTGGCGCGAGAGCGTACAAAAACCTTTTTCAACCGCAAAATCTTTATGGCCTCCACCCCCACCCTGAAAACGGGCCATATCTGGAAAGCCAAAGAGGCGGCGGAGGCTGAAAAGCATTACTTTGTCCCGTGCCCGCATTGTGGGCAGTATATAGAACTGAAATTCGGCTGCCTGAAATGGCCCAGCAAGGACGACGTACCGGAAAACACCGACCGGGCGGAAATGGCCGTGTATGTGTGCCAAGCCTGCGGGGCCGTGATTACGGATCAGGACAAGGGGAAAATGCTACGGGCTGGCCGCTGGCAGGCTGTGAAACAACGGACGAAGAACCCCAAAAGCGTGGCCTTTTGGCTGAACACCCTGTATTCCCCGTTCACCCGTTTTTCCGATATTGCGCGGGAGTTCATGCGGAGCAAAGACGACCCGGAACTGCTGCACAACTTCACCAACAGCTGGCTGGCGGAGCCGTGGGAGGACACGAAGCTGAAAACCAACGCGGAGTTGGTCATGGAGCGGCAGACGGAAACGCCGGAGTGGACGCTGCCGCCCTGGACGAAGCTAATTACCGGCGGGATCGACGTACAGGAAAATTGTCTGTACTGGACAATCCGCGCATGGGGCGACTACATGACCAGCCAGAACGTGGCCCACGGGCAGGCGCTTTCCATGGCAGAGGTGGAAAAGGCCATGAACGTGGAGTTTTCCCTGCCGAACGGCGACACGGCCATGGTCAACCTGGCCCTGATGGACAGCGGCGACCAGACCGACGAAGTTTACGAGTTCTGCGCCATCAATTCGGACTGGGTGCTGCCATGCAAGGGCACCAGCACCATGCTGTCCCATTACCGCCTTTCCGTGGTCAATAAGGCAGGCAGCAAGGCCCACGGCATGACGCTGGTTCTGGTGGACGGCGGCAAGTATAAAGACCAGATCGCCGCGCGCATGAGAAAGCCGAACGGGACAGGTTCCTGGCAGGTTTACAAGGACTGCGACATGGAATACGCCGAACAGGTAACGGCGGAACACAAGGTAACCGAGCGATCCGGCGGGAAAGAGGTCCAGAAATGGGTGCTGAAATCCTCCCACGCTGACAACCATTACCTGGACTGCGAGGTGTACGCAGCCGCGGCGGCGGACGTTATGGGCGTCCGGTCCCTGTACCTGAAAAGCGTGGAGGGACAGGCGGCGGCACCGGAGCCGCGGAAACCGGCCAAGCAGGAACCGCGACAAAGCCAGGAAGAAAACTGGATCAACCAAAATGACACATGGATCTGACAGGAGGCCACCAAATGAGTACAAACACAAAAGCGGCTGAAATGCTGGAACAGGTAAACAGCGCCATTTCCGCCGTTCTGGCCGGCGGCCAGTCATACAAGATCGGCAGCCGATCCCTGACGCGGGCGGACCTGGCCCAGCTGAAAGCCATTCGTGACGACCTGGAGGCGCAGATCGACAGCGGGACGGACAACTGCCTGCTGGATCGCACCTTTGTGGCGTTCTTTGACGGGAGGTAACCATGGGAGCCTTTGACAAAATTGTGGCCGCTGTTTCCCCGCGCCGCGCCTGTGAGCGCGAGGCATGGCGGCAGCAGCTGGAGATCCTGCGCGGATATGACGCCGCAGGGTATGGACGCCTAAATGCCGGGTGGCGGGTACACAACGAAAGCGCGGAGGTTACGGACCGTTTCAGCCGCGACGTGGTACGCGCCCGCGCCCGTGACCTGGAGCGCAACAGTGATATTGCCCAGTCTATCCTCCACGCATACAAGCGCAACGTGGTGGGCAAGGGTTACACCCTCCAGGCTAAAACCGGAAACGACGAACTGGACGAAAAGCTGGAAAAGGCATGGCGCCAATGGTGCAAGGCCAGAAACTGCGACGTGACCGGCGAACAGAGTTTCAACCAAATGCTGCGTATGGCGGTAGACCGCAAAAAGGTGGACGGCGGCCTGCTGTTCCTTTACCGCTACACCAAGCAGGGGCTGGTCCCGTTCCAGCTGCAGGCCATTGAGGTGGACGAACTGGACGTGACCGCCAGCAAGCCGAAGTACCAGGGAAACCGCGTCGTGGGCGGGATCGAATACAACCAATGGCGCAGGCCGGTGGGCTACTGGATCAATCAATACGACATTGAGGGCTGGAGCCTGAACGACCCCGTTTACGTCGAGGCCAAGGACGTGTATTTCTACAAATCCAAGAAGCGGCCCAGCCAGCTGCGGGAAATGTCCGACATGGCCCCGACCATTACCAGAGTGCGGGACACCAACGAATTTATTACCGCTGTTTCCGTCAAGGAGCGGATCGCGGCCTGCCTGGCCGTATTCATCAAGCGGGCGATCCCAAGCGGCGGTTTTGGCCGCGGTGGTGCCAGAACGCCGGACGGCGGAATGGACTATGAGGGCAAGAAACTGGCCCCCGGCATGATCCAGAGCCTGGGCGCCGGTGACGAAATCCAGGTGGTGGATCCGAAAGGTTCCGGCAGCGACGCAGCCGGGTTCCTGAAAACCCAGCAGGGTCTAATTGCCGCAGGCCAGGGCTTGAGTTATGAGGCCGTCAGCCGCGACATGAGCGGGGCCACCTATTCCTCCGCACGGCAAAATGCTATTGAGGACGAAAACACATACACCGAGGACGTGGAACTGCTAACAGATTTCATGTCGGAGGTGTACGAAACCTTTGTTATCTCCTGTTATCTCTCCGGGCTGGTTGATATGCCCGGCTTTTGGGATAAAAAGGCGGAATACCTTTCCCACACCTGGACGAAAGCCCCCAAGAAGTGGATCGACCCGGCAAAGGAAAGCACCGCCGGAAAAACCGCCCTGCAATCCGGGCAAAAGACGTTTCAGGACGTTTGCGCGGAACAGGGCAAGGACTGGAAAGAGGCCGTCAATGAAATGGCCGAGGTCCTGGAATATGGCCGATCCGTCGGCGTCGAGTTAGGAGGTGTAATTTTTGGAAATGGAACGACAGCAGCACAGCAGAACACCGCAGGCAAATGACCCCAAGAGGGACAGAAACAGCGGGCAGCGAAGCATGGGCCACATTGAGGCCAACAGCCGCGCAGAGGGTCAGGAGGACAGCCGCAGGCGCACGATCAGCTTTTCCAGCGAGGAGCCATACCACCGTTGGTTTGGTATGGAAATCCTGGATCACGCGGAGAACGCGCTGGATCTCTCCCGCCTGAACGACGTGGGCGTTTTGCTTTTCAACCACGACACCGACAAGGTGGTGGGAAAAGTGATCCGCGCATGGGTGGAGAACCACCGCGGCATGGCCGAAGTGGAGTTCGACACGGACGACGACGCCGAAAAGATTTTCGGCAAAGTCAAATCCGGCACCCTGAAAACCACGTCCGTGCGTTACAGAGTGGACAGCTGGGAGGAAGTGGTGGCCGGTAGGGCCTCCGCGGACGGACGTTTTACAGGCCCCTGCCAGATCGCCCGCAAATGGACGCCGCTGGAGGTGTCCATTGTTTCCGTGCCGGCGGACGCCACCGTGGGCGTGGGCAGAGCCGACGACCCGGAGCAGGCGACGGCCAAGGACCTTTCTGTTTATGAAAAGCAGATCCAGATCAACAAAAATCTTTATCATTGAGGAGGCAAAACAACCATGACCATTCAGGAAATGATCGCCCGTCAGCAGGCTATTGTGAGCGGCGCCCGCGCCGCTGGCCGTGACCTGACGGCAGAGGAAAGAGCAGAGTTTGACGGCCTGCAGCGCCAGATCGACGCGGCGGGCAACAACCCCGCCCAGGGTGCGGAGGGCCAGGGCGGCGAGGATCCCACCGGCGGCGCCCGCGGTATGGGCAACGATAACGGCCAGCAGGGCACAGACCCCACCGAGGCAGCCCGCCAGGCGGTTATTGCGGAGCGTCAGCGCGTGAGCGATATTACCGCCCTGTGCCGTCAGGCGGGCATGGATCCCGCGGAGTATATCAACAATGGTTCCAACATGGACACCGTAAGACAGGCGGCGGTGGACTACCTGCTGAAACACGGCGCCCCTGTTTCCAGCCGCATGGGCAGCGACGAAGGCGACAGCTTCCGCCAGGCAGCTGTGGACGCCATGCTGCTGCGGGCCGGCGTAGACGTCCAGAACCCCGCCCGCGGTGCGGAGGAAATGCGCGGCTACTCCCTGCGCGATATGGTTATTGAGTGCATGGCCCGCGACGGCATGGGCACCACCACCTCCCTGCTGCGTATGAGCAAGGACGACCTGTGGAACGAGGCTTGCCGCCAGTTCTTCAACCCCACCGCGGCGTTTCCCGCGATCCTGGACAATGCGATCAAAAAGAATATTGTCCAGAAGTATCAGGAGATCCCCACCACGTTCCAGCTGTGGACCGCCAAGGGCAGCGTGCCCGACTTTAAGCCCACAAAGGATCACAGCTATCTGGCCGGCGGCGCCGGTGAGTTCCTGCGCGTGGGTGAAAACGGCGAACTGAAAGCCGACACCCCCAAGTCGGAACTGCTTCCCCAGCGCCAGATCGACACCTTTGGCCGCCAGTTCAGCATGACCCGCCAGGCGTTTATCAACGACGACGTGGGTTTCATTACCGAGGTTCCCGGCCTGTACGCTACAAGCGCAAAGCGCACGATCAACAAGCAGGTTTACAAGATCCTGATCGACAACCCCGCCATTTTCGACGGCGTTTCCCTGTTCGACAACGCCCACAACAACCTGATTGCCAGCGGCGCCGCGCCGTCCATTGACACCCTGCAGGCCGCCATGCTGAAACTGCTGCACCAGAAAGATCCGTTCGGTGACTCCATCATGGTGGAACCCAAGTATGTGATCGTCCCCGTGGGCTACGGCTTTAAGCTGTCGCAGATCCTGGAAACCGCCATGATCGACGTGACCGGGATCGGCAGCCACACCGCAAACGCCCTGTACCAGTACCGCAACAAACTGCAGGTCATTGAGGAGGGCGCCCTGAACGTCCTGGCCGGTGACGGCAACGCGATCCCCTGGTTTGTCGCCGGCGATCAGCGTTACGCCAAGAGCCTGCAGGTTGATTACCTGAACGGCCAGGAAACCCCCACCATTCGCCGCAGCGAGGTTCCGGGCCGCCTGGGCTTTGTGTGGGACATTTGGCTGGACTGGGGCATTACTGCGGTTGACTTCCGCGGTATCGCCAAGAACCCCGGCACGACTATTTAACAGGAGGTAAGAGAACATGACCGCAAAATACTGGCAGAAAGGCGAGGTGCTGGACTACAAGGCCAGCGCCGCAGTTAAAAACGGCGAAGTGGTGAGCCTGGGAACCAGGATCGGCGTGGCTGGTGAAGATATTGCCGCAGGCGAAACCGGCCACCTCCATGTGGTGGGCGTCTTTGAGATGGAAAAGGCCACCGGCGACGTTACCATGGGCGCCGCGCTTTATTACAGCGCAACGGACAAGAAGATTACCACCACGGCCTCCGGGAATGTGCCGGCGGGTTACGCTGCCGCCCCTGCGGCCAGCGCAGACGAAACCGTACTGGTGAAGCTGCTGGGCTAAAAGCCGGGAGGAAAGGAACATGAAGCGACTGACAGCACAGCGCCCGATCCTGTACGGCGGGCGTATGTATCAGGCGGGAGACACCCTCCCCGCCTATGACAAGCGCATGGTGCAGGCGTGGCTTTCTGCTGAAAGCGCCAAAATGACCGACGACGCGGCGGAGGAGGCCACAATGCCCCCGCAGGACGCTGACGGCGGCCAGGACGGCACCGAGAACGCCGATACCACCACCCAGGACACCCAGGAGGCCGCGGACGCCACAGAGGGCGCCCAGGAGAGCCAGGAGAACCACAACGGCAACCATAGCGGTGACAACACCGACATGGTGGAGGGCCACCTGGATCCCGCGCAGCTGGGGGAAATGAACAAGGACGACCTGAAAAAGCTGGCCAAGGACATGGGCGTGGATCTCCCGCGCGGCGCTGCAAAGGCGCTGATCGTGGAGCGCCTGGCGGCGGCTATCGTCCAGACCCCTGCGGCGGCCATTGTGCCGCCTGCTGCGGATAACGGCGGGGGTGCCCAGTAATGGGCGCCCCTACGTTCAAGGAACAGATCGCGGAGGACATTTCCACCACATTCCTGAACTGCCTGGAGTTCGCGGACACCCACACGGTCAACGGTAAGGAAATGGCCGCGGTGGTGGACGACAACGAACTGCTGGAGCGGGACAAGGCCAAGATCATGGCCGCACAGACGGAGGGCACATACAAGGCCCGGCGCCTGGTTTATGTGGCAAAGGCTGATTTTGGCCCCCGCCCCGCCCAAGGGGCCATGCTGACGCTGGACGGCAAGGCGTACAAGGTGAAATCATGCACCGAGGAGGCCGGAGTGCTGGCCATTGAACTGGAGGCGGTGAGATCGTGAGCGATCAAAGCATTTTGCAGATCGACACCGACGAAGAACTGGCCAGGGTCATGCGGCAGCTGAAAACGCTGCCCCAGCAGCTGGGGGCGCCCAACGTGCTGAAAAATGCCCTGAACAGCACCGCCAGAAAGGTCCGCCGGCAAATCATAAAGGACAGCAAAGGCCGGTATGCGCTGAAAGAGAAAAAGGCGCTGCAATCAGAAAGCAAAATCCTTTCCGCCAGCGCCTCCACCCTGGAGGCCGCCGTGCTGGCCAAAGGTCCCATGCGGGACATTATGGACTTTATGACGAAGCCGAACACGGACACAGCCGCGGCGGCGGCAAAGGTCCTGAACAGCGGGGCCATGAAACCGCTGGAGGCGGGCGGCCTGAAAGCGTTTATTGCCACGTTCCGATCCGGGCACACCGCCATTGTGCAGCGGCGCGGCGCGGAACGCCTCCCCGTCAAAAAGCTGCTTTCGCCTGCCGTTCCCCACATGATGGGAAACGAGGAAGTGAGAGCAGAGGCGGAGGCCCTGGCATACGAAACCCTGCAGCGTGAAATTGGAAAGCGGATCGAGCAGCTGACAGGTGCCAAGGCGTGAAAAAAGCGGCGGCCATGCGGCCACCGCTGTGGGTTATTTATTGCAACAGGTTTTACATGGACGCAAGCCCTGGTATTCCGCCAGCGCCACCGTGGTGCGGCGGGAATACCGTTTCCGCAGGCCGCGGCAGTTCGGATCCGAGGGGTACACACGGCACCCGTCAGCGTACCACACAACATCGGAGCGGGACGCATAAAAGGCGTCTGGAGAATACCCACGGGCAAGGGCCAGCTTGTAAATGTGTTTGCAGGGCAGCCCGCGCCGCTGGAAATCTTCACAAGTGCAGGTGTCCAACGTGGTTTCATAGCTTTCCCCGCGGGTTCCGAGGATTTCAGCGGATCCGGCGGCGGGGTCATAGCTGCGGATCGTGATATTTTGGAACATGGCCCGGTCAAAGCGAAGATCCTGACCGTCGGCGCCGTGGATCGACACGTCCCAGGAGCCAAAACTGGGGCCGTCAAGATCGTGGGCAACGGCGGCGGGCGCGGGCGCAGCCGGAACAGGTTCCGCGGCGGCGGTTTCGTGTGGTGCTGCAACAGGTGCCTGCGCGGGCGTCTGCGGTGCCCTCCTGCGCTTCAAGAGCGCAACAGCGAGTAAGACGGCGGCCACAATCAAAGCCCCGCAAAAGGCGCTATAATCGCCGCCAATGAGGCAGGCCAACGCCATGACACAGACGACGCCGCAAGCAATAAACAAACCTTTTCCTTTCATGCCGGATCCCCTTTCTGTGGGAGCATTACGCGGTGAAATGCTGATTATTACCACATTATGCTGACTATTACCACACCGCAATTATAAGTGACAAACGGAAACAAGTCAAGGAGGCGCAACCGCGTGACACAAGAGTTTTTGCAGGACGCCATTGTGGAGGACCTGAAACAGCTTTTTTCCCACTATACCCTGACCAATTCCCTGGGCGTCGAGCGGGCGGTGAAAATCGTCCCGCAGGGCCTCCCCATTCGTGAGGGTGACGACGAAGAAACCGACGCGGAAGCGCCGCCGGAGCCTTATGTGGCCGTGAAACTTTCGGACGGAGAGGTGACGGCGCAGGACGCACGGCAGACCGTAAACGTGGTCATGGTCATTTGCGTGTGCGACCCGGACCCGAACCGCCAGGGCTACCGCGACGCCCTCCACATTGTCAACGAGATCGTGAGGCATTACGAACGTGACGGGATCGTGGCAAACCGCTATGAAGCACAGCACCCGATCCGGTGGGCGACCCAGGAGGAGGACACACACCCGTATTATTTCGCCGCCGTGGGGCTGCCGTTCTACGCGCCGGCGATTTTCAAGGAGGTGCCAGAAACATAATGGCGAAACCCAAAAAGGCCGAACAGGCCACCACCGTGGTTTACTGCGGCCCGTCCATTCCGGGCGTGGCGAAGCAGTACACCGCATACACCAACGGGATCCCCACCGCGCTGGCGGAGGCTATCGTGAAGCAGCCAGCCATGGAGGGCCTGGTGGTGCCCCTGGAGCAGTTACCGGAGGCCATGAAGAACCTGCGGAGCGGCACGGGGCATATTTCCCGCCTGTATCGTCTGGTACAGGTCAAACACTAAACAGGAGGTAGAACAACATGGCATACAAACACGGTGTATATAACACCGAGCAGGCCACCAGCCTGACCGTACCCATTCAGGGCAGCGCTGGCCTGCAGGTCATTTTCGGCACGGCGCCCATTCACCTGGCGAAAGACCCCGCGGCGGCGGTCAACACCCCCAAGCTGGTTTACAGCTACAAGGAGGCTGTGGAGGCCGTCGGCTATTCGGACGATTTCGAGAACTTCACCCTTTGCCAGAGCATTAGCGCCTGTTTCCAGGTTTTCAACGTTGCGCCCATTATCCTGGTGAACGTGCTGGATCCCAATAAGGCGGCCCACGTCACGCAGAACCAGGCGGAAAGCTGCGACGTTGTGGACGGCGTGGTGCTGTATGACAAGAAATATGTGCTGCTGAACACCCTGGCCGTGAAGAACGGCAGCGCCACCCTGGTGGCCGGCAGCGACTACGAGGCGGCACATGAGGACGACGGCAGCGTGGCCATTACGCTGCTTTCCACGGCGGCCAAGGAGGCCAGCAGTCTGACCGTGAGCAGCACCAGCCTGAAACCCTCCGGCGTGACCGCTGCCGACATTGTGGGCGGCGTGGACACCTCCACCGGCAAGGAAACCGGCCTGGAACTGATCCGCCAGATTTACCCCACCCTGGGCATGGTGCCCGGCCTGATCCTGGCACCCGGCTGGAGCCACACCCCCACCGTAGCGGCAGCCCTCCAGGCCAAGACCGAGAACATCAACGGCAATTTTAATTGCAGCTGCCTTTTGGACATTTCCGCGGACAGCGACGGCGCGGTGGTTTACACCAGCGTAAAGGGCGCCAAGGAAGCCCTGGGCGCCAGTTCCCCCCATGCGGCGGCCCTGTGGCCCATGGTGGCCGTGGGCGAGAAGAAATATTATTTCTCCGCCATGTTTGCCGCCCTGACGGCCTACACGGACGCCAACAACGCAGACGTGCCCTATGAAAGCCCGTCCAATAAGGACCTGCGGATCACCGCCACGGTTCTGAAAGACGGCACCACGGTGGCGCTGGATCAGCAGCAGGCCAACGACGTGCTGAACGCCAACGGCGTCATTACCGCGATCAACGCCAACGGGTTCAAGTCCTGGGGCAACAACACCGCGGCCTATCCCTCCACCACGGATCCGAAAGATCGCTGGTGGGCCGTGCGCCGTTTCTTTGACTGGGACGGAAATAATTTCATTCAGACTTATTTCCAGAAAGTTGACAAGCCGGGCAATAAGCGCCTGATCCAGTCTATCGTGGACAGCCAGAACATTATCGGCAACGGCTACGTTGCCCGCGACTACTGCGCCGGTTATCGCGTGGAGTTCCGCAGCGACGAAAACCCCGTTACCAACCTGCTGGCCGGCCACCTGACCGTACACACCTACCTGGCCCCGTACATTCCCGCGGAATATATCGAAAATATCCGTGAGTATGACGTGGACGCCCTGGAAAGCGCAATCGGAGGTGAATAAAGATGAACACGATCCCCACTAAGATCAACCGTTACAACGTCTACAACAAGGGAAACCGCCTGCTGGGTGTCGGTGAGGAAATGACGCTGCCGGACTTTGAGCCGTCCAGCGAAACCGTGACCGGCGCCGGGATCCTGGGTGAGATCGACGACCCCACCGTGGGCTATTTCGGCAATCAGGAACTGGAAATCCCGTTCCGCCTGCTGGACAAGGAAACCGCCGATATGATGGACATGACCAAGGCCGTGCAGCTGGAGATCCGCGGCGCCCAGCAGACCACCAATACCGAGGGCGATATTGAGTTCAGACCCATGCGCGTGGTGGTTCGTGGCCGCGGCGGAAAGCTGACCACCGGCAAGGTCAAGGCAGGCAGCCCCATGGACACCGCGATCACGCTGACCATTCTTTACATTCTCATTGAGGTGGACGGCAAGACCGTGGTGGAACTGGACAAGCTGAACGAGGTTTACAAGGTCAACGGCGTGGACGTTCTGGCCAAGATCAAGGAGATGTGCTGACATGAGCGACGAAAAGAGAATGGACACCGCCCTGCTGGCGGAGAACGATGAAAACACCGCGGCGGAGGAAAACGCCCTGGTTATGAAGCTGGACAAGCCTTTCACCTTTGAGGGGCAGACGTACACAGAGGTGGACCTGTCCGGCCTGGAGGACACCACGGCGGCAGACCTGCAGGCCGTGGGCCGTTTCGTGACGAAGAAGAACCCGGCGGCGAACCCCGCAACCGTGGAAATGACGCTGGAATACGCCCAGTTCATGGCGGCCCGCGTCGCCCACCTGCCGCTGGAGTTTTTCGAGCGCCTCCCCGCAAAGGAGGCAATCAAGCTGAAAGGCATTGTCGTGGGTTTTCTTTACGGCGGGGCTGGGGACAACTAACGCCCGCCGTCATAAACAGGGCCTGCGTCGGGTTGTCCATACAACTGCGGACAGGGCTGGATTATCTTCTGGCCCTGTCCGTTTCGGACTTGAACGAACTGGCGGACACGGTGACGCAATACGCGGAGGAGGTGGCAAAACATGGCCGGCAAAAATAAGCTGTACGAACTGATGATTAGCATAGGCGCCAAGAAAGAAAGTTCGCTGAATAAAGCGTGTTTAGGCGCAAGCAACGATCTGGCGTCGTTAGGGCAGACAGCAAAGACCGCGGGAAAGATCGCTGCCGGTGCCATGGTAGCAGCCGCCACCGCTGTGGCGACCCTGGGAACCGCTGCGGTGAAATCCGCGGCGGAGTATGAGGCCCAGCTGGCCAACGTTTCCACGCTGCTGACCGGCACGGAGGCAGAGGTGGCCGCACGAACGGCGGAAATCGGGGATCAGGTTCTGGAAATCTCCAACCGCACGGGCGTGGCCACGGCTGACCTGACGGACGGAATGTATCAGGTGGTTTCCGCTTTCGGTGACAGCGCAGACGCCGCGGCCATTCTGGAAACCGCGGCAAAATCCGCGGCGGCGGGAAACGCGACCACGACGGACAGTATCAACCTACTTTCTGCCGTAACCAAGGGTTACGGCGATACCTCCGCGGAGGCGGTGCAGCAGGCGGCGGATCTGGCATTTGCCACCGTAAGGCTGGGCCAGACCTCTTTCCCGGAACTGGCCGCAGGCATGGGCAAGGTTATTCCCCTGGCCAGTACCCTGGGGCTGGAACAAGAACAGCTATGGGGCGCCATGGCCACGCTGACCGGCGTTACAGGTTCCACGGCGGAAGTGGTTACGCAGATGAAAGCCACAATGCAGGCGTTCCTCTCCCCGTCCAAGAATATGCAGGCCGCCCTTAAAAACATGGGCTATGAAAGCGGCCAGGCGCTGCTTGAAAGCAAGGGCCTGCAGGGATCTCTGGACGCCCTAAAGGACGCTGTGGGAGGCAACGAACTGGCGTTTGCTGGCCTGTTCTCCTCTGTGGAGGCACAAACCGCGGTGCTGGCTATGGCAGGCAACCAGGCCGAAAACCTGACCAGCAAGACGGCGGAAATGTACGAAGCCACCGGCGCGGCAAATACCGCCTTTGAGCGGCAGACCAACAACCTGAAATACGACATTCAGATGATTAAAAACCTGGGCGCCAATTTCTTGACGCAGCTGGGCACCAACATTCTGCCGTATGTGCGGGAGTTCGCAGAGGCGGCCTTGCCGGTGGTTTCGGAGGCGCTGGAGAAGATCGGCGGCTACATGACCGGCACCATCATTCCGGCGGCAAAAACAGCAGCAAAATGGATTTCGGAACACCGCACCCTGATCCTGGCACTGGCGGCGGGTATCGCAAGCGCAACCGTGGCATTTAAGACTATGAAAACAGCTGCAACAGCCATAAAGGCAGTTAAGGAGTTGAAAACCGTATGGGAGGCCGCAAGCAAAGGCGGCGCAACTCTGGCCAATGCTTCAAAACTGCTAACAGTCAAGTTCCTGGCGATTTCGGCGGCTATTGCTGTTGCTGTTGCCATTGGTGTCCTGATCTATAAGAACTGGGACAAGATCAAGGCCAAGGCCGTGGAACTGGGCGCGAAGATCTCCGAGGTATGGGGAAACATCAAGACCGGCGTTTCCGAGGCCGTGGCGAACCTGGTTTCTGCGTTCCAGTCTAATTTCCCCCTGCTGTCCGCTTATTTGAGCGGGTGGTGGGAAAGTGTTTCGGCGGCCCGGGAAAACGTCAAGGCCATTTTTGCCAATATCATTGACTTTGTGCAGAACGTATTTGCAGGCAACTGGAGCGCCGCCTGGGACAATATCGTGGCCATTTTCGGAAACGTGTTTGGCATGATCGTGAACCTGGCGAAAGCCCCCATAAACGGGGTTATTTCCGCAATCAACTGGGTGCTGGAGAAGATCAACAGCATTTCCGTGACGATCCCGGACTGGGTTCCGGGCGTCGGCGGGAAAACCCTGGGCTTTAACATTCCGACGATCCCCGCCCTGGCTGCCGGTGGTATTGCCACGGCGCCCACGCTGGCGCAGATCGGTGAGGGCGGAGAGCCGGAGGCGGTGCTGCCACTGTCCAAGCTGGCGGCCCTCCTGGACGAATGGACAAAGCCGAAGCCGACACCGGGCGGCGGAACGGGCGGCGGCGGTGAAACCGTCGTTTTCTCCCCGGTATTCAATTTCTACGGCGGGACGCCGAGCCGCGAGGAGGCCGAGGAGGCCGGGCGGATCAGTTTCGCGGAGTTCAAGAAACTGTATAGGCAGATGAAAGCCGAGGAGAAGCGCAAGCAATTCAGCCCGGCATAAGAGGAGGACCACACCATGGAAAGCACCTACACCACCAAGCAGGGGGACGTATGGGACAAAATCGCCTATGAGGTGTACGGCGACGAAGAATACACCGGCTGGCTGATGGAAAACAATTTCCCGCTGCTGGACACGTTCGTGTTTGACGCCGGGGTGGTCCTCCAGACCCCGGCCCCGCCGGAGCAGACCGCGGCCAATGACCTGCCGATCTGGAGGAGCAAGGTATGAATACACGGCGGGCGTATGTAGACCTGATTTACAACGGAACCGCAGCCACGGCGGAAATTTCCGGTTTCGTGACGGATATTTCATACACGGATCCGGCAAGCGGAGAGGCGGACAGCCTGGACATTACGCTGCAAGATCGGGATCGCCGGTGGACGGGGGCATGGATCCCCGTCGCCGGTGACACCCTGGCCGCGACGATCCGGGCGCTGAACTGCCAGTATTCCGGGGACAACCGGATCCTGCCGTGCGGTTTCTTTATCGTGGACAGTTTCAGCTTTTCCGGCTGGCCGGTTTCCGGGAGCATTTCCGCGATCTCCACGCCGCTGGACAGCAGTTTCACCACCACCCAGCGGACAAAGACCTGGGAAAATGTGACCATAAAGGAGATCGGAACCGAGATCGCAGGCCGCGCCGGGATCGCGCTGGCCTGGGACGTGGAGGGCGACCCGTTCACGATCAAGAGCGTGGAGCAATCGGAACAAACCGACTGTGAATTTTACATGAACCTGTGCAACACCTACGGGCTGGCCATGAAAGTCTACGCCCAAAAGATCGTGGTGTATGACCGGGAGGCATACAAGAAAAAGGGCGCGGCGGCGGTGCTGTCCCCGTCCAATATGAAATCCTGGTCATGGCAGCAGGATCAGGCCGGCACCTACACCGGCGGAGAGTTCACATACACCAGCCCGGCCACGGAAAAGGAAATCAAGGTGACCGTGGGCAAGGGCAGCCGGATCCTAAAGCAGAGCGGCAAGGCCGACAGCAAGGCCGACGCGGAACGGAAGATCAAGGCGGCGGTGGCCAAGGCAAACCACGGCAAGACAAAACTTTCCGCCACCATTGTGGGAAACGCCTCTCTGGTGGCCTCCCAATGCGTCCAGGTGGTGGGCCTGGGGAAGCTGTCCGGCAAGTATTACATTGACACCATTACACACAACGTCAGCGGATCCGGCGGCTACACCATGGACCTGGAAATGTCGCTGGTGGAGGAATGACGCGAGGAGGAACGCATGGAAAACAATATCCGGCTGGGTAAGATTTCAGCCATTGATTACGCCGCGGGCACGGTCCGCGTGGTGTACCACGAAAAGGACGACGCCGTGACCGCCCCCATTCCCCTGATTTCATCGGAGTATTTCATGCCGGAGGTGGACGACATGGTTATGGTGCTTCACCTCTCCAACGGCACGGAGGCGGGCGTGGTCCTGGGCCGACCGTGGAGCGAGAAGAACAAGCCCCCGGAGGGTTCCAAAGGGCTTTACCGCAAAGACCTGGCCCGTTCGCCGGGTGAGGCCATGATCCGCTATAAGGACGGCACCATGACCATCAAGGCCCCCAAGTTGGTGATTGACGGAACCGTGACCGTCAGCGGCGACGTGACCGCCGGCGGGGTTTCCCTGGACAACCACACCCACACGGACAGCATGGGCGGCGGAACCTCCGGGCCATCGTAAGGAGGCGATTTACACATGATCGGAACGCTGGGGCGCAAAATCATTTTTGAGGTGAGCGACAACAGGGTTTTGACCTTTGAGAGCATGAGCCGCGAGGTTTCCGGGCGCTGGACCGAACACGAAGTTTTAGGCGTGAAGCCGAAAGCGGAGTTTTTAGGGCCTGGCCTCCAGACCATAAGCCTGACCATTCACCTGTCCGCTGCCCTGGGCGTGAAGCCGCGGCGGATCATGGATATGGTGGAGCGCATGGTGGAAAGAGGTTCGGCGGAGTACCTGGTGATCGGCGGCAGACTGGTGGGCCGCCGTCCGTTCCGCGTTACAGGATCGAGTGAAGCCTGGGACAAGGTTTACAGCCGCGGAGAATTGGCCAAGGCTACCCTGACCATTTCACTGGAGGAATACGCATGAACGAAAACGACCTTTTCAATTTCCAACTGGAATATACGTTCACGGCGGACTGGCTGGCAGAACTGGATCGGCAGCTGGCCCTCCTGCTGTCCACACGGGAGGGCACCATGCCGTTGGATCGGGCTTTCGGCCTGAACATGGATTTTGTGGATATGCCGCCAGAGGCCGCAAAGAGCCTTTACACGGCGGAGGTCACCGAAAAGGTGTCCAAATTCATACCGGAGGTGCGGGTGCAGGAAGTGACCTGGACCGGCGGCAACACCGGCAAACTTTTTCCCAAGGTGGTGATAACAAGTGCCTGATATTTCCGCAATTCAGAACACCCCGGACGTGTCTTTCATCGACAACAAGACCATTGACGACGTGCGCGGGGATATGGTGGCAGACTTTGAGGCGTTCATGCTCCAGGCGACGGGCAGCAAGGTGTCCCTGGGCCGCGCCTCTGTCCACCGCATGATCCTGTATTCGGCGGCGGCGCAGATTTACCAAGCCATGCAGTACGTTGACCGAGCGGGCAAGCAAAGCCTTTTGAAATACTCCTATTCGGAGTTCCTGGACAATCTGGCGCTGCTGAAAGGCGTTACCAGAGAACCGGCCAAGGCGGCCACGACCACGATCCGCTTTACCGCGTCGGCCACCAGGACGCTGGCCACGCCGATCCCGGCGGGCACCAGGGTTTCCTCCAGCGGTTCCATTTATTTCAGCACGATGGAGTACGCAGAGATCCCGGCGGGCAGCCTGACGGTGGACGTGCTGGCGGAGTGTACCGCAACAGGCAACGCGGGCAACGGACTGGCGCCTGGCGAGGTGTCCACCATCGTGGATCCCGTTCCCTACATTACCAGCGCCGTGAACCAGAACACCACGGAGGGCGGCGCAGACGTGGAGAACGACGAAAGCCTGGCGGAGCGGGTTTACCTGGCCCCTGGCGCCTATTCTACGGCAGGCCCGGAGGACGGATACCTGTACCACGCCAAGAAGTACAACGCCGCGATTGGCGACGTGGTGGCCACCAGCGACCACGAAGCGGGCCAGGTGGATATTGTTTTCATCATGGCAGACGGTTCCAAGCCGGGCGCGGCCATGATCTCCGGCCTGCAGGCGTACCTCTCCGGCAAGACGATCCGCCCCATGACGGACAAGCTAACCGTGAAAGCCCCGGAGGAGGTCACATACAGCATTAACCTGACGTATTACATCAACCGCAGCGACAGCGCCAGAGCGGTGGCAATCCAGGCGGCGGTGGCCCAGGCCGTGGAGGAATATAAAACCTGGCAGCGCACCATAGGCCGCGACGTGAACCCGTCGCAGCTGGCCGCCATGGTCATGGAGGCAGGCGCCAAGCGCGTCACCGTGACCGCGCCGACGTTCGCGGCGGTGGCCGCCACCAAAGTGGCAGCATTGACCGGATCGGCCACCGTGACGTATGGAGGGCTGGAAGATGATTAAACTTTCTGGCAGCCGCTTCACAGACATTATGCCGGAGAACCTGGCAGAGCAGCCGGAGATCCAGGCGCTTGCCTACGCCGTGGGCAGACAGGTGGAAAAGCTGCTGGCCTATGCTGACGGCGCCCGCACCTATGCGGCGATCTATGCTGTGCCGGAAAAGGTGCTGGATCTGCTGGCCGTGGAACTGCGTACCCCGTCCTATGACGAAAACTTTTCCATTAAGGTCAAGCGAACCCTGATCGCGGAAAGCCTGCTGTTTTACGCGCAGATGGGCACCCCGGCGGCGGTGAACCGGATCATTGAAACCATTTTCCAGGCCGGCCATATCAGCGAGTGGTGGGAATACGGCGGGAAACCCTATCACTTCAAGGCATACACCACGAACCCGGCTATTACGTCGGACGACGTGGAAGAGTTCAAGCGGGTGCTGGGCACCGTCAAGCGCCTTTCCGCCTGGCTGGACGAAATCGTGTTGGATCTGTCCACACCTCCGGCGGAGGTATTCGTGGGCCATTGGATCCACACGGGCGATTTTATCACCCTGCAAAGGGCGACTATGTAACAGGAGGTTATCAGCCATGTTTCAGGCCCCGAAACTGACAGACGCCGGCAAAAACCTGTATTACAGGAATATGGCCGGTGAGGGGATCAAATTCACAACCATTCAGCTGGGCAACGGCACAATCAGCGGTCCGATCTCCGCTATGACGGCCCTTGTCAGCGCCGTGGTGACTATTGACGCCGCGGTGAAGAACAACGCGGAGCAGTACGCCGACGTGTCCGGCCATTTCTCCAACGCAGAACTGGAGGAGGGTTTTTACTGGCGCGAGATCGGCGTGTTTGCGGCGGATCCCGATTACCCCAATGACCGCAGCCACGACATTCTTTACTGCTACCAAAACGCCTATGACACGGCGGACTTTATCCCCGTGGCGTCGGTGGAAACGGTGGAAAAAAACATTACAGTGCCCATTATCGTGGGCGACGCCTCCACAGTGTCCTGCACCCTGTCCAGTTCGCAGGTGCTGGTGTCGGAGGCGGACCTGGAGGCGCACGACAAGGACGCGAACGCCCATAATGCCCTGTTTGAGAAGATCAACAAAGAACTGGAAAAGAAACAGGACACGATCACCGCCAAGGGCATTTTGAAAGGCGACCAGGACGCAAAGGGAAACCCCACCGTGACCAAGGCCACGCCGGGCGTGGACTACCAGCAGCCCACCCAAGTGCTGACGGAAAGCAACGCCATGGCCCTGACGGACACGGTTCCGTTTTTCTCCGGTGCTGACGGGCAAAACCGTAAGGTCACGCTGAAAAAGCTAAAGGAGGCCCTGGGCGTCCAGTCTGCCAGTATCAACGTGACGACCTGCGCCGGCGCGGCGGTGGTTTGCACGGACGGAGAAACCACCCTGAACGGCGTGGGTTCCACCAAGTTCTCCCTGCCGGAGAACACCGGCACCTGGGAGGTAACCGCCACCCTGAACGGCCACACGGCCAGCGCCGTGGTGGAGGTCACCGGCGCCATGCAGTACAACGTGGATCTGGTGATTACCTCCAGCGTGGCAGTTACCCACGCACCCACGAAAACCACCTACAACGTGGGGGAAACATTCGACCCCACCGGCCTGGTGGTCACCGCCACCTATGCCGACGGCACCACGGAGGACGTAACGGACGGCTGCACGTTCAGCCCCACCGTTATGGCAGCCAGCACCACGGCGGTGACGATCAAATACCAGCGGGCGGGCGTGACGGTCACGACCACCCAGGCGGTCACGGTCCTGGAACTGTCCAGCATTTCCGTGAAAACCGCACCCAACAAAACCGCGTATTACATCGGTGAGAGTTTCGACGCCACCGGAATGGTGATTGAGGCCACCATGTCCAACGGCACCAAAAAGACCGTGACGGGCTGGACGTACACCCCCAGCGGCGCCCTTTCCAAGACGGACACGGCGGTGACGATCTCCTACACGGAAAACGGCGTCACAAAGACCTGCACCCAGGCAATCACGATCCGCACCTTGTCCAGCATTTCCGTGACGACAGCACCCACGAAAACCGCCTACAAGTACGGGGAGAAGTTCAGCAGCGCCGGAATGGTGATTACCGCCAAATATTCGGACAACGCCACCCGCGTGGTGACCGGCTGGACCTATTCACCCACCGGCGCCCTGGGAATGTCCAATACCACGATCACGATTACCTACGCAGAGGGCGGCGTGAGTAAGACCTGCACCCAGGCCATTACCGTGAGCAACTACCTTTCCAGTATCGCGGTGACCCATGCACCCACGAAAACCTCCTATTTCACCGGCGAAACGTTCAACAGCGCGGGAATGGTGGTCACCGCTACCATGGCAGACGGCAGTAAAAAGACCGTCACCGGCTACACCTGCAGCCCCACCGTTATGGCAGCCAACACCACGGCGGTCACTGTCAGCTATTCCGAGGGCGGCGTGACCAAGATGACCACCACACCGGTAACGGTCACCAGCATTTCCAACACGCTGGCCTCCAACAGCTGGGCAACGATCCGCGCCGTGTCCGACGCCGGAAAGGGGTCCAATTACTGGAGCGTGGGCGACGTCAAGGGGATCACGATCAACGGCAAAGTGGGCGCCACGACGATCTCCAACCTGTCCATTTCCGTGTTTATCCTGGGTTTCAACCACAACGCCAGCCGCGAGGGAAGCAACCGGATCCATTTTCAGATCGGCAAGATCAACGGCACCCTGGTGGGCCTGGTAGACGGCAATTACGGCAGCTCCACCAGCACCACCGGCGCCTTTACCATGAACACGTCATACACGAACAGCGGCGGGTGGAATAACAGCCACATGAGAAAGACCGTGCTGGGCAGCAACAGCGCCAGCGCCACAAGCCCCGCGGCCAACACCCTGCTGGCAGCCCTGCCGGCGGATCTCCGGGCGGTTATGAAGCCGGCCACCAAGTACAGCGACAACACCGGCGGCGGAAGTGACACCGCCAGCTATGTCACCAGCACCACGGATCTGCTGCCGCTGCTTTCGGAGTTTGAATACCACGGGGCCAGGTCCTACGCCAACAGCGCGGAGAAGAATTACCAGGCCCAATATGACTATTACCGGGCCGGAAACAGCAAGGTACATTATAGGCACAACGCCACCGGCACGGCGGCCATTGTGTGGTGCCGTTCCGTCCGTTCGGGCAACAGCGGCTATTTCTGCCTTGTCGCCTCCGACGGCGGCGCCATCCGTAACGGCGCCAGCGATTCCTGGGCGCTGGCCCCCTGCTTTTTTGTCTAATCGCCGCAGCATATCCGGCAAAATCCCGCCCACGGAAGTGGGCGGGAAACCCGGACAGAGAAAGAAAACCCGTGAGGTGAAAGAATGTCAGTTCTGAAAGAAAAGCGGACCGTGAGCAAAGCGGAGTATGTGAACACCGCAAACCAGATTTATGTGGAAACGGTGGGCTTTTTGACGCGGCTTTCCGCCCGCTATTCCCGGCTGATTGCAGAGGGCACCGCGCAGCTGGCTGGTGAGGTCATGGACCACACCGAAAAGGCCAACAAAATATACCCGTCGGACGAACAGCGAAAAGCCCAGCGCAAGGCGCATTTGCTGGAGGCGCTGGCCTCCCTCTCTGCGCTGGACGTGCGCCTGACCCACGCCTATCTGGTTATGTACCAGAACCCACAAGGGTGCTTTACGGCGCCCAGCGGAAAGACGGTTCCACCCAAGGAGGCCATGGACAAGCTGGACCGCATGGCGCAGAGCCTGGGCGAACTGATAGACCGGGAGGACACCCTGCTGCGGAATATCCTGGAGAGCGACAGGAAGCGGAAATAAGTCATTTTTATGGGTGTATCTTTGAAAACGCGCCGGGAGGCAGGGCGGCTTTCCCCTCTGACGGCGGCCAATGTGTGGTGCCGTTCCGTCAATTCGGGCAACAGCAACAATTTCTGCCTTGTCAACTCCGACGGCAGCGCCAACAATAACAACGCCAACAATTCCTGGGCGCTGGCCCCCTGATTTTGCATAACTGGGTCAAATGCAGTAACGAACGTGAACCGGACCCATGTAAAAGGAAAGATACTTCCCTGGCGAAAGCCTGAAACTGCCCGCTGATGATCCCGCGCGGACGCTGCTTGCATGGCGGGGGTATTGTGCTAACCCCGTTTCATGCGCTGGATCGAAGCAGTTTAGACGCACACCAACACCACAACTGTACGGAGGGCGAATACTTTTCTATGACAAGCGAACAGCGCCGCGAGGCGCGTTACAGACGCCGCCAGACAAGGCGGCAGGCAAAGCGAAAGGCCCGCAGCGACGCCCTGGGGCCGATTGAGGAAGTTTTCAGTTACCGCGCCATGTTTTTCTATGGCCGGAAATGCTGCAACGGCGTGAGGTGGAAAGCCAGCACACAGCGGTTTGAAATGCACCTGTTTTCAGGCACCGCCAAGCGCCGGCGCAAGATCCTGAATGGAACATGGAAGCCAGGCAAAACCGCCCATTTCACACTGAAAGAACGGGGCAAGGTTCGACCAATAGACGCGCCGCACATTGAGGATCGGCAGGTTTATAAGGTTCTGACCAAAAAGGTGCTGGTGCCGCTGTATGTGCCCAGTATGATCTACGACAACAAAGCCAGCCAGAAAGGCGGCGGCCTGCATTTCCATTACAGACGCCTGGCCAAGCACCTGCGGGACCATTACCGCAAGCATGGACTGGAGGGTGCCCTGTTCCTGATGGATTTTCACCACTTTTTCCCGGACGCGCCCCACGCGCTGCTGTATGAGCGGCACCGGGGCATGATCCTAAACCCGGACCTGCGGCAGTTGGCCGATCTGGTGGTGGCAGCTGTGCCGGGCGGCGTGGGTATGCCGCTGGGCGTGGAGCCAAGCCAGCAGGAAATGGTGGCGCTGCCGTCCTCCCTGGACAACCGGATCAAAGCCCAGCTTTCGATCCATGGCGCTGCCCATTACATGGACGACTATTACACCATTCTGCCGTCGAAGCAGGCGGCGGAGGTGACCGCAGCGGACGTGATCGGCCACGCGGAGGCCATGGGCCTGCAGGTCAACGCCGGGAAGTCAAAAGTGGTTCCGTTCTCCAGACCGTTCCGGTTCTGCAAAGCAAAGTTTCAGGTGACGGACACCGGCGCCGTGAAGATCCACGGCTGCCGGGACGGAATGAAGCGGGCACGGCGGAAACTGCGGCTTTTCCAGGCGCGTGTGGCCAGAGGTGAAATGACGGTGGAGCAGGTGGCCCAATGGCTGCAAACGCCGATTTCCTATTATGAGAACTTCAACGATCACGGCAGGGTGCTGAAATTGCGGCGGCTATTTTATGCGATTTTCAAAACGGAGGTATAACCCATGTTCAAAATCACAAAAGACGGGGCAACCCTGGCCATGACAGAGGCCCCCAACTACATCAAGCAGGCGGAAAACGGCTGTTTCGTGCTGTGCCCGGAGGCGGAGGCCACGGGGATCGCACACAACGGCACCGTTTACCACCTCCTGGGCCGCGCTGATATGGAGGGCGCGGAAAGCACGGTTATTCTGGAGGAAACCGACGCAGGCGCGGAGATCTCCAAAGCGACGGACGCAACGGGGATCGTGTTCGTCACCATGGCGGAGGCTGGAAGCGTGGACGCAACGACGGCGGCGGAACACGCGGACCTTTTCGCGCCGTGGGCGGTGCCGGTGGCCTATACCGTGGGCCAGATCCGCAGATATACGGACGGGAAGCTGTATAAATGCGTTCAGGCCCATACGTCACAAGCGGACTGGACCCCGGACAAAACCGCAAGCCTTTGGACGCCGGTTTCCGATCCGGCGGAGGAATGGCCGGAATGGTCCCAGCCGGTTGGCGCACATGACGCATACAGAAAGGACGCCAAGGTGTCGCACAATGGCAAGCATTGGACCAGCACCGTGGACAGCAACGTGTGGGAGCCTGGCGTGTACGGGTGGACGGAGGTGTAAGCCGTGGGCGCTGCCTACATCGTAAGAAAAAGAGCGCGGTTTGTGAGTATCAACGGCCCCGTAAACCTCCCGTATGGTACGCCTGTGGACGCTGTGGACGGGTTCCTGGTACATAAAGGCCGCCCATTGTGCGCGGTCACCAGCGAGAGCGCACACCGCTATTTTGCACGAAATGACGACGGAAACGGGAAAGCCCGCGGCGCCCTGATCGGCGCCATCACGGCCAAGCTGGAGCGGAAAGACGCCGGCCATCAAATGCGCTGGGATCTCCTGTGGAGCGACCCGGAGGCGCAGAAATTACGCCACCCGGATCATGCGGATTTCTGGCTGTGGGGCCATGCCTTTTTTGAGGCGGACATGGCAGACCTGGAACACGTCGCCGGGCTGATCGGTGCGAGGAGGTGACGCTGCCATGGATTATATGAAGCTGGTGGCGGACCTATGCCAGATCATTGACCGCCAGAACGAAATCACCAAGGCCATGGTGGTGCAGCTGGGCCAGCGCGACGCCCTCCGGTATGAGGAGGAAATGGCGGCGGTTCGGCGGGACTACGATACCGCTATGGGGGAGGTGGATCCGTGCAAAAACTAATTGAAACGCTGTCCACCGTAAGCATGGGCCAGGCACTGACTGGCGGCGTCACCGTGGTGGCGCTGGTGTCCGTGTTTATCGAAATTACCCCGGTGAAGATCAACCCCGTTTCCAAGTTCCTGGCCTGGCTGGGGCGGAAGATCAACAGCGAAGTGATCGCCAAGGTGGACAGGCTGGAAACCGAGGTGCAGGCCATGAGGAAAGCGGACGGAGAGCAGGAGGCCATAAACTGCCGTTACCGGATCCTACGGTTCGGGGACGAAGTAAAACACGGCACCCGGCACAGTCAGGAACATTTTGAGCAGATCCTGGCCGATATTGACGCCTACGAAATCTATTGCAAGGATCACAAGGATTTCAAGAACAACAAAACCAAAGTGACCACGGAGCGGATCCTGGACGTTTACCGCAAGTGCGTGGAAACGGACGATTTTTTGTAATGGGAGGAAGCCGTGAAAATCTTTATTGTGGCCGCGGCGGCGTGGGCTGCCGGTGCCCTCCTGGGCTATTTCGTGGCCCGGCTGGCGTATAAGCACCTGCGGAAGCGTCTGCGGACGCTGCGGCAGGAACGGAAGCCGCCTAAAAAGAAAATGGGCACCATGGACAGGATCCTGGTTCTGGAAGCGGTTTTCCTGGTGGCGTACACGGTGGCCGATCTGGTGGTTTTCTGGCACACCGGATCCGAGCCTGCCACGCTGACCGGCTGCGTGTTCGGCGTGTGCGGCCTGGAAAACGG
>ERZ791741.511-NODE-511-length-35168-cov-4.744454_pt1 | contig 35168 bp, 30 predicted proteins | sample MGYA00510040_ERZ791741 | MGnify/ENA primary metagenome ERZ791741 (study PRJEB30046, sample SAMN00791960) | human gut metagenome | study: EMG produced TPA metagenomics assembly of the A metagenome-wide association study of gut microbiota in type 2... | reverse complement strand
AAAGAGGAAAAACTGTAGAAGAAATAGCAGACGATTTGGAAGAAGATATAGAAGTGATTAATCCTATTTTTAATGAAATAGAAAAGTTAGGGTTAGATAAAAGTTTGGAAGAGATAATGGAACATTTTTAATAAAAAATAACAAAGACCTCTACGATAAAAAGTTGAAGAGTGTTATGTGAATAAAGAGGCTAACGCTAAGTTGATACCAGCTTCATTAGAGACATGTTTTTAAGCATGTCTAATTTAATTGACAATGAGGAGTTAAATGGAGATTATGTTGAAACTAATGTAAGACCGTATGGTGGCACAGCAGGAAAAAGATATATTGGCAACCTAACTGCTAATTCTACTATTGAGTATAAAACCAATATTGCAAAATCAGGGAAATACAGATTAGATGTAGATGCTGTTGCAGGAAATAGCAATAGAATATTAACAGTATATTTAGATGATAAGGAGTTGGCGAAAGTACCTGTGGTTTCAAAAAATGGCGTGATACAGGCTAAGGGCAAAGGAAAATGTTTAGTTTATGTTTACGCACAAAACGGTATTTATAAGAAAATCAAAGTTAAAGTTTTGAAATAGTACAAACACAAAGAAAATTAAATTGTTAAAAATAGAAAGACATTTGTAGCAGTATAAAGATATTGTTACAGATGTCTTTTTAGTTATTAAAAAGAATCGAAATTATTATTTGATAAAAAAACTTCGGCTGTGGATATATCTTGATACAAAAAAAGTTGTTGAAACAATACGCACTGGTTATGTGAAATGTTGCAAACGACAATCTTTAGTACGTTATAGGAAAGTTTAATGGAATTTTTATTACATTATATATAACAGTGTATTTGTTATAATGAAAAAATGTGATTAGATAATAGCCAAAAAGATTTGCATTAATTCCCTAATTGTGTTAAATTATTTCGCGGATGGTATTCGAAATGAAACTATACCGATGAATAATATATTTTTCACTATAAAGATTGGAGCGTAGCTTATATCTTGAAGGAATGAGACTCATTGTCCCAAAACTATAATATTTAGTTGACATAAGTCAAAAATATTAAAAAGGAGGGATGCCCATGAAAGTTGGATTTATAGGAGCAGGGAAAGTTGGATTTTCTCTGGGAAAATATTTAGCAGATAATAATCAGAAAGTTATTGGTTATTACAGTGAATTTACAGAAGATGCAAAAGAAGCATCGAAGTTTACTAATTCGGCATGTTATACGGATGTTGAATTGTTAGTAAAGGATAGTGAGATTGTTTTTATTACGGTCCCGGACGGTGTAATTGGAAAGGTTTGGAGTAGTATAAAACATTTTAGTCTAAGTGGAAAAATTATTTGCCACACAAGTGGCGCATTATCATCAGAAGTCTTTTCGGATATTTCAAAACGTGGTGGTTTTGGATTTTCTATTCACCCACTCTTTGCAGTGAGCGACAAATATAGTTCTTACAAAGAGTTGTCAAAAAGTTATTTCACAGTAGAAGGATCAGAAGAAAAAATTAACTTTGTAAAACAATGGCTTGAAAGTTTTGGAAACAATGTTTGTGTTATTTCCAAGGAAAACAAAGTTAAATATCATGCGTCAGCGGCAATTGCAAGTAATCTTGTTGTTGGGCTTATTAGTTTAAGTGAGCAGTTGTTACTTGAATGTGGCTTTGACAAAGATTCAGCCGATACTGCATTAGCCCCGATTATTAGAGGAAATGTTGAACATTGTTTGAATGATGGTTGCAGTGCTGCATTAACCGGTCCAATTGAGCGAAGTGACACAACAACAGTTTTGAAACATTTGAAAACATTAAGTGGAAACAGCAAAGAAATTTATAAGGCAGTGTCAAGACAGGTTTTAGACGTTGCCAAAAATAAAAATAAAGATAGAGATTACAGTGAAATGGAGGATATTCTAAAATGAAGAATACAGTAAATACATTATTAAAACAGAAACAGGACGGAGATAAAATTACAATGTTGACTTGCTATGATTACTCAACAGCAAAGTTAATGGAAGAAGTTGGTGTAAACACAATTTTAGTTGGTGACTCACTTGGAAATACAATGCTTGGATATGAAGATACAATTCAGGTAACAATGGAAGACATGATTCACCATTGTGCAGCAGTTTCAAGAGGAATCAAAGATATTCTTTTAGTTTGCGATATGCCATTTATGTCATATCAGACATCAGTTTACGATGCAGTTGGAAACGCAGGCAGACTTATGAAGGAAGGTCACGCTAATATGGTAAAACTTGAAGGTGGCGTGGAAGTTGCACCACAAATCGAAGCAATTGTAAAAGCATCAATTCCAGTTTGTGCACATATCGGTCTTACACCACAGTCAATTAATGCATTTGGTGGTTTCAAGGTTCAGGGAAAAACTGAAGCAGCAGCAAAGAAGTTAATTGAAGATGCAAAAGCAGTTCAGGCAGCAGGTGCATCAATGGTTGTTTTAGAAGCAGTACCTGCAAAACTTGCAGCAAAAGTTACAGAAATTCTTGACATACCAACTATTGGAATTGGGGCAGGAGCTGGCTGTGACGGACAGGTTTTAGTTTACCAGGATATGCTTGGAATGTTCACTGATTATGTTCCAAAATTTGTACGTCAGTTTGCAAATGTAGGTGAAGTAATGAAAGGTGCATTCAGGGATTATATCAAGGCTGTAAAAGATAAGAGCTTCCCTGCCGAAGAGAACACATACAAAATTGATGATGAAATAATTAATAAATTATACTAATTTACTATAGAAAATTAAGTATAGGATAACAAATAATTAATTATTTAAGTGCAGACAGGTTCTATTTTACCTATGCTTACACAAAGGAGAAAAATTATTTTAAAAGTAATGCATAACTTACTTTACTAATTACTTTTAAAGTATTATATTAAGAAACGGTTAGTTTGAAAATAATACACACAAAGTGTAAATGAAGATATAAAGAGAGGTTTAATAAAATGAAGGTTGTTGGTACAATAAAAGAAGTTAGAGAATTAGTAAAAGAATGGAAGAAAAATGGAGAAACAGTAGGTTTCGTTCCTACAATGGGATATTTACATGAAGGTCATGGAAGCCTTATTACAAAGGCAAGAGAAAACAATGACAAAGTAGTAGTAAGTATTTTTGTTAATCCAATGCAGTTTGGACCAACAGAAGATTTAGACAGCTATCCAAGAGATTTAGAAAAAGACAGTAAATTCTGCGAAAGCCTTGGAGCTGATTTAATATTCCATCCAGAACCGGAAGAAATGTATCATGATGACTTTAGTTCATATGTTGATATGTCAGTTTTAACAGAAGAATTATGTGGTCTTAGCCGTCCTGTTCATTTTAGAGGTGTATGTACAGTTGTAACAAAATTATTTAATATTGTTCAGCCAGATAACGCATACTTTGGACAGAAAGATGCACAGCAGCTTGCAATTATTAAACACATGGTTCAGGATTTAAACATGGACATTAACGTAGTAGGTTGTCCAATTGTTCGTGAAGAAGACGGCCTTGCAAAAAGTTCAAGAAACACATATCTTTCACCAGAAGAAAGAAAAGCAGCTTTAATTCTTAGCAAAACAGTAAAATTAGCAAAAGAATTAATTGATGCAGGAGAAAAAGACGCTGATGTTGTAGTTGCAAAAATGAAAGAAAACATCGAAACAGAACCAATGGCAAAAATTGATTACGTAAAAGCCGTAAACGGACTTACAATGCAGCAGCAGAAAGAAATAAAAGCACCAATGCTTATTGCAATGGCTGTATACATCGGAAAAACAAGATTAATCGACAACATGATTTTGGATTAAGCCACGCACTCCTAAAATAATTTTACATGTGCAAGCTCGCTTGCAAACATGAAAAAATTATTTTAGGGGTATGGGGCGCAGCCCCTCAGCGAAGGAACACGAAGTGTTACGAGCTGATGGCGTGGCTTATAGCTGCGTGGCTAAGGAAATGTCCAAGGAAGCCACGCGCGAAGGAACACGAAGTGTTACGAGCTGATGGCGTGGCTTATAGCTGCGTGGCGAAGGAAATGTCGAAGGAGGCCACGCGCGAAGGAACACGAAGTGTTACGAGCTGATGGCGTGGCTAAGGAGCACAAAGTTAAAATATACAAATAAATAAGTAAAGAGGTAAAAAATGCAAGTTAATATGTTAAAAAGTAAAATACACAGAGCTACAGTTGTTCAATCAGAACTTGACTATGTAGGAAGTATCACTGTTGATGAAGAATTAATGGAAGCAGCAGGAATTTATGAATACGAAAAAGTTCAAATTGCAGATGTAAATAATGGAAACAGATTTGAAACATACGTTATTGCAGGAAAAAAAGGTTCAGGTATGATTTGTTTAAACGGTGCTGCAGCACACATGGTAAGTTTAGGTGATAAAATAATTATCATGAGTTACGCACAGATGACACCTGAAGAAATAAAAGACAACAAACCAAAAGTTGTATTTGTAGATGACGACAATAAGATTACAAGAGTAACAAATTACGAAAAACATGGAAAATTATTTGACTTAGAAAAATAATTTTTCCTTTATGAAAGTGAATTTATTATGGAAAAGATTTTAAAGAATAAAACAGTTGTATTAGGAGTTACAGGAAGTATTGCGGCGTACAAAATTGCTAACCTTGCAAGCAGTCTTGTAAAAAAAGGCGCTAATGTACATGTTATAATGACAAAAAATGCTACAAACTTTATTAATCCAATTACATTTGAGACATTAACAGGAAATAAATGTTTAGTAGATACATTTGACAGAAATTTTGAATTTAGCGTTGAGCACGTATCTTTGGCTAAGCAGGCAGACATATTTATGGTAGCCCCTGCAAGTGCCAATGTTATTGGAAAGATTGCAAATGGTATAGCAGATGATATGCTTACCACAACAATTATGGCATGTAAGTGTCACAAAGTTATTTCCCCGGCGATGAATACAAATATGTTTGAAAATCCTATTGTTCAGGATAATCTGGAAAAATTAAGAAATTACGGTTACGAGGTTATTGATCCGGCAAGTGGATATTTAGCCTGTGGAGACACAGGGGCAGGAAAAATGCCTGAACCTTCAGTTCTTGAAAGTTATATAATGAAGAATATTGCCATGGAAAAAGATATGGCAGGAAAAAAAGTTTTAATTACTGCAGGACCAACAATGGAAGCCATTGATCCGGTTAGATTTATCAGCAATCACTCAACAGGTAAGATGGGTTATGCCCTTGCAAAGATTGCGATGGAACGTGGTGCAGAAGTAACACTTGTTACTGGAAAAACATATATTGAAAAGCCTGACTTTGTAAAAATTATTGATGTAAAGAGTGCAAAAGAAATGTTTGATGCAGTTGATAAAGAATTTGACAGTCAGGATATTGTTATAATGAGTGCAGCAGTTGCTGATTACAGACCAAAGACAGTAGCTGATGAAAAAATCAAGAAAAATGATGGGGAAACAGCCATTGAACTTGAGAGAACCGACGACATTCTTGGAACAATGTCAAGAAGAAAGAAGAACCAGTTCCTTTGTGGTTTTTCAATGGAAACAGAGCATATGCTTGAAAATTCTAAGAACAAGCTTAAAAAGAAAAATCTTGATATGATTTGTGCTAACAATCTTAGAGTTGAAGGGGCAGGATTTGGAACAGACACAAATGTTGTTACTTTAATAACAGAGAATGAAAGCAGACAGTTGCCAATTATGTCAAAAGAACAGGTGGCAAACGAAATTTTAACTGAAATAAATAACAGAATATAAAGCCAGGTGGCTGTAAAGCATGAGACTATGGACTCACATACTTGTATCATAGTTAGGTTGTACCATATGAATTATAAGATACAAAAGGAGATTACAATGAAAAGATTAGTAAGAATACTCACTGTAGTGGCATGCTTTATGGCCACTTTTACGTTTGTAATTAATGATGTTAGCGCTGCTACGAAGGCATGGTCCAAAAACTCTGACGGTAAGTTTGTAGATGGTAACGGCAAAGTAATGGAAGGTGCCACAATGAAGGGCATTGATGTTAGCAAATGGAATGGAAATATTAATTGGAAAAAAGTTGCTGCATCAGATGTTGATTATGCAATTATCAGATGTGGTTTTGGAGACAACTACACAAGTCAGGATGACAAATATTGGGAAACAAATGTAAAAGGATGCGAAGATAACAATATTCCTTATGGTGTATATATTTATTCTTATGCTCAAAGTGTTTCTCAGGCAAAAAGTGAAGCAAAGCATGTTCTTAGATTGGTTGAAAATCATAAACTGAATTTTCCTATTTATCTTGACGTGGAAGAAGATGACCAGGCAAAATTATCAAAAAGTAAATTAACTGATATTATTAATACATTTGTTACGGAAATACATAATCAGGGATACGAGGTTGGAATTTATGCTAATCTTAACTGGTGGACTAACTATATTGATAAATCTGTAGCAAGTAACCAAACTTGGTTTAAATGGGTGGCACAGTACAACAACATAGGTACAACATACACAGGTGTTTATCAGATGTGGCAGTGTAGTGATAAAGGAACTGTAAGTGGCATAAGAGGAAAAGTTGATTTGAATTTCTGGTTTGATAAAGTTAGAACAACAACGTATAATGCAAGAAATGTCAAATTAAATGCTGCACCTGTAATAAAAGTTACAAAGGTAACCAGACCGGCTAAAGCGCCTATAGTATCAGTTACTGCCGGTAAGAAAAAAGCTAAATTGAAACTTCAAAAAGTTTCTGGTGCGAAAGGTTATCAGATACAATATTCAACAAAGAAAAACTTCCATGGTAAAAAGTCAAAATATATTAAATGGACAAGAACTACAATAAAAAGTTTAAAATCCAAGAAAAAATATTATTTTAGAGCCAGAGCCTATAAACTTAATGGAACTAAAAAAGTTTACTCAAAAAAATGGTGCAAGGTTAAAAGCGCCTACATAAAATAAAAAGTAAATGAAAGAGTAGATTTTCTAATCTACTCTTTCATAACGGAAATTAAATCCTGTAACACTGTAATCTGGTGTATGGTAAGCCCTTGTGCATCGATTGTAATTGATGGTTCTTCATGGTGTAATCCAAGAAGATAGTCTGTACTACAATCATATAGTTGTGCAAGGGCTATTAAATTCTCCAAACTTGGTGTTCGTTCTCCTGTTTCATATCCAGAAACAATTGAAGGTGAAACATCTAAAAGTTCAGCCAATTGTTTTTGAGTATATTTATTTTCTAATCTAAGTAGTCGTAACTTTTCCGGTAAATCTTTAATCATTAGTGTCCTCCTAAAATGAAAAGTGGTTTCCATTAAAATCTCTGTGAAACTCAGTAGGTAAAATACTACCACTTAAAGTGGAAATGGTAAAGTCGTTAATTAAATTAACAGCATCATCTACTGAATTGTATAGAATATTACACAAAATCTCACTTTCTTTTCGGCATTGCATATTGGCGTTAGGAAAAATCACATGTCCTTTTAACTGCTTATAATGAAAAGTTGCGTGCATGGATAGGTCTAAAAGGCTTCTTTTCAAACAATTAGGAGCAACAAATATTTTTTTCACCTTTTTCATCATATGAAGACTATGATAAATATCTTCAAGAGAAACATAATGATATAAAGAATCCATGGCAATAGCTACCTTGTACGTTGCAGGGACTAATTTGTAAATAGGATAACTTTCAGGATTGAAGCTATCTTTGGTAATTAACAAATGCTCCAAGTCCCCTTCTATTTCCACATGTCCACAACCGGTTTCCTTCATAAATCTGTTTACATACGGATGACAAGCGTTGTCCAAAGCAAAATGGCATATAAATCCTAACATATAACTATATTCAGGGCTGGTAATTCCAAGTCCTTTTATAATCTCTGCGGCATGTTCCATAAAAGGATACACATCGCTGTGGTGCATTGTAACGCCAATCTTAGTAATATCTTTTCTGGTTAAATAGAAAAATAAAAAATCAGGTCCCTGTAATCCCATTCTAAATTCATTAGGATACTTTCTCACAGTTTCTTTTATTGTTGAAGGCAACTTTGGAATAACAAGTTTGCCAAATTTGTTATGTGCGTAAAGTGCTGGCATAATGAACACCTCCTATGTAAAAATATTTATAACTACAGTTTAACACATTTGAAATGTAAAAATACAAATAACTAAATATTATTTCGAATAACCATATTTTGACTGTTGCAATTAATTTTTAAAAGTGTTATCATAACGATAGAACAAATGTTCGAAAAAGTCAACTGCTAATTTTAAGATAATAGGAAACGTTAATTTTATCTGATGGCAACTATTAATTTTTAAGACGATTGAAACGAGGTGAGGAACATTAATATACAGCAGAATATGGATTTATCTGAAAAATTGAAGATTTTAACAGATGGGGCCAAGTATGATGTTGCATGTACCAGTAGTGGCGTTGACCGTTCCAATAAGGGAAAAGGAATGGGAGATGCTCATGCGTGTGGAATATGTCATACTTTTGCGTCAGATGGCCGTTGTGTATCGCTACTTAAGATACTTTATACAAATGAATGTATTTATGATTGCAAGTATTGTATTAACAGAAAGTTAAATGATGTTCCAAGAGCCAGTTTTACACCCGATGAAGTTTGTAAGCTTACCATGGAATTTTATAGACGCAATTATATTGAAGGATTATTTTTAAGTTCAGGAATTTTGAAAAGCCCGGATTTTACAATGGGGCTTGTATATGAAACTTTGTGGAAATTACGCAACGAACATCATTTCTTTGGATATATTCATGTAAAGGCAATACCGGGAGCCTCTCCTGAAATTATTGATAAAATAGGATTTCTTGCAGATAGAATGAGTACTAATTTGGAGTTGCCTACAAAGGAGAGTCTTAAGGAATTAGCACCTAATAAGAGTCATAAGAATATGCTTATGTCTATGAAACAGATACAGATTGGTTCAGGGAATCTTATACCGTCTTCAGGTGATGGGTATAGTTTGATTACAAAAACAGGAAGAAAGAAGCAGTCAAAGTTCGTCCCGGCAGGACAAAGCACGCAGATGATTATAGGGGCAACACCGGAAACAGACTATCAGTTAATGTCAGTAACTGAATATATGTATAAACAGTTTAAGATGAAGAGAGTTTTTTATTCAGCTTTTGTAGATGTGAACCACAATATTGATGCACCGGCACTGGTTGGACCTAATCCGTTATTAAGGGAGCATAGATTATATCAGGCAGATTGGCTGCTTAGATTCTACGGATTTAATGTGAAGGAATTACTGAATGAAAATCATCCTAATTTTAATGTGGTACTAGATCCGAAATGTGATTGGGCAGTTAATCATTTGGAGTTGTTTCCTGTTGAAATAATGCGAGCAGATTATTATACATTATTAAGAGTACCGGGACTTGGAGTAAAGTCGGCAAGGCGTATTATGTCCGCAAGAAGATATGGTGTTATTGATTTCAATGGTTTGAAACGTATGGGAGTTGTATTGAAAAGAGCTGCATATTTTATTACATGCAATGGTAAAACAATGTTTCCATTGAGACTGGATAAAGATTTTATTGCAAGGTCTATAGCAGCAGATGACAGAAAGCAATTATTTTCAATTGAAGAAGATACAACGTACAGGCAGATGACGTTGTTGGATTTGGAGGCGAAAGCTTAATGAAGAATAAAAATGTAACATTGGTATGCGATGATACTTTTGATGGGATAATGACGGCAATTTATGACGGCTGGGTATTAATGAACAAAGGCTGCATAGTTAACATACATCCGGGAAAGGATTATTCGGCAACTTTTTTTTCAGAATTTATAACAATTGATACTGATTTAGACAAGTCTGTTAGAGTGGCAAAATCCATAAGAATAAAGATTTCCATTGAAGCATACATGATGGTTTACAGAGCCTGTATGCATTTTGATAATGACAAGGGCAATGAAATATTTGGATTTTTAAAATTAGGATATGCAGTTGGAGCCAGAGTGACGAAAATGCTAACGAATCCTCATGTGTTACGGGTTACTGAATTAAGTAGAAAGGCAGTTAATGAAGCACATTTGTTTAAGGGATTTGTAAGGTTTGATGAATTAAAGGGTGGGGTCCTTTACAGTAGAATACAACCAAAATGCGATGTGGTTCCGTTAATAATTAATCATTTTCAGGACAGATTTCCGGAAGAAGATTGGATAATATATGATTCAAAAAGAAAGAAAGCAGCAGTACACAAGCATGAAACAGATACGATTATTGTTGAAGGACAGGATGTGGAGGCATTGACCAAAGACTTACAGTATAACGATGAGTATAGAGAATTGTGGAAGATATTTTTTGATACTATTGGAATCGATGCAAGGAAGAATCCTAAATGTCAGCGAACACAACTTCCAATATGGTTTAGAGAAAATATGACCGAATTTGTAAAGGAAAAATAAGCAAAAGTATACCGAATAACCACAAAATCTTTACTTTATTCGTCACTCTTCACTTTTTTTCTTATTAATGATATACTAGCGGGTGTGGTTTAACACATTACAAAAGGAAAACAGAATAGAACTAATCAGGAGGAATCTATGAGTAAAGTTAAGCGTGTTTATGTGGAAAAAAAGAAACCTTATGCTGTAAAAGCAAAGGAACTAACAGAAGATATCAAGGGATATCTTGGGATTGACGGATTAAAAGAAGTAAGAGAATTAGTAAGATACGATGTAGAAAATCTTACAGAAGATACTTATAAGAAAGCTCTTACATGTGTATTTTCAGAACCACCGGTTGATGATGTTTATGAAGAAACATTTCCTTATGATGAAGCTGAATCAAAGATTTTCAGCGTAGAATTTTTACCGGGACAGTTTGATCAGAGAGCTGATTCTGCTGTACAGTGTGTTAAGTTTTTAAACGAGGATGAGAATCCTGAAATAAAGACTGCAACAACATACGTTTTAGTTGGAGATATTACAGAGGAACAGTTTGAACAGATTAAGTCATATTGTATCAACCCTGTAGATTCAAGAGAAACAGGATTAGAAAAACCTGAAACTTTGGTAACAGAATTTGAGGAACCGGCAGATGTTATTATTTTTGATGGTTTCAAGGACATGGATGATGCTCCACTTAAAGAACTTTACGATTCACTTGGATTAGCAATGACATTTAAGGATTTCAAACATATTCAGAATTATTTTAAATCTGAAGAAAACAGAGATCCATCAATGACAGAAATCAGAGTATTAGATACTTACTGGTCAGATCATTGTCGTCATACTACTTTTAATACAGAACTTACAGATGTTAAGTTCGATGATGGTTTTTATAATGAACCAATTGTCAAAACATATGAAGAATATCTTGAAACAAGAAAAGATGTTTTTGGAGAAAGAAAAGACAAATTTGTATGCCTTATGGATTTAGCCCTTATTGCAATGAGAAAGTTAAAGAAGGAAGGCAAGTTAGATGATCAGGAAAAATCAGATGAAATCAATGCATGTAGTATTGTAGTTCCTGTTGAAGTTGACGGAAATACAGAAGAATGGTTAGTAAACTTCAAAAACGAAACACATAACCATCCTACAGAAATTGAACCATTTGGTGGTGCTGCAACATGTTTAGGTGGTGCTATTAGAGATCCATTATCAGGACGTACATATGTATATCAGGCTATGCGTGTAACAGGTGCAGCAGATCCTACTAAGCCAATGAGCGAAACATTAAGTGGTAAGCTTCCACAGAAGAAACTTGTTCAGGGAGCTGCAAATGGATATAGTTCATATGGTAACCAGATTGGTCTTGCAACAGGTTTAGTAAAAGAAATTTATCATCCTGATTATGTTGCAAAGAGAATGGAAATTGGTGCAGTTATGGGAGCAGCTCCTAGACGTGCAGTACAGAGACTTACATCAGATCCAGGAGATATTATCGTACTTTTAGGTGGTAGAACAGGACGTGATGGCTGTGGTGGAGCAACAGGTTCTTCAAAGATTCATACAGAAGAATCTATTGAAACATGTGGTGCTGAAGTACAGAAAGGTAACGCACCTACAGAACGTAAATTACAGAGATTATTTAGAAGAGAAGAAGTTAGTCACATTATCAAGAAGTGTAATGATTTCGGTGCCGGCGGTGTTTCAGTAGCTATCGGTGAGTTAGCTGACGGACTTCATATTAACTTAGATAAAGTTCCAAAGAAATATGCAGGCTTAGATGGAACAGAAATTGCTATTTCTGAATCACAGGAAAGAATGGCAGTAGTAGTTGATCCTTCTGATGTAGAAAAATTCTTAGAATATGCTAATGAAGAAAACTTAGAGGCTACAGTAGTAGCAGAAGTTACAGAGGATCCTAGATTAGTATTAGAATGGAGAGGAAAGGAAATTGTAAATCTTTCACGTGCATTCTTAGATACAAACGGTGCACATCAGGAAACAACAGTTGAAGTAGATATGCCTGAAAAGGATGCAAACTTCTTCAAGAAACCTGAAGTAGCAGACGTAAAAGAAAAATGGTTAGAAACACTTGCTGACTTAAATGAATGTTCACAGAAGGGATTAGTTGAAAAATTCGACGGTTCAATCGGTGCAGGTTCAGTATTTATGCCACATGGTGGAAAATACCAGAAGACAGAAACACAGGCAATGGTTGCAAAACTTCCAGTGCTTAAAGGAAAATGCGATACAGTAACAATGATGAGTTATGGATTTGATCCATATTTATCAAGTTGGAGTCCATATCATGGAGCAATGTATGCAGTAGTAGATTCAATTGCAAAGATTGTTGCAAATGGTGGTGACTACAAGAAGATTCGTATGACATATCAGGAATACTTTAGAAGAATGACAGAAGATCCACGTCGTTGGAGTCAGCCATTTGCATCACTTCTTGGTTCATTTGATGCACAGATGGGATTTGGTCTTCCATCAATTGGTGGTAAAGATAGTATGTCAGGAACATTTAATGATATTGATGTACCACCAACATTAGTTTCATTTGCAGTTGATGTAGCTAAAGAAAAAGATATTATCACTCCTGAATTTAAGAAGGCAGGCAATAAGATTGTTAAATTTGAAATCAGCAAAGATCAGTATGACAAGCCTGTATATGAAGAAATCATGAAGTTATATGATCAGATTCATGAAATGATTCAGAATGGTGTGATTATTTCAGCTTATGCCCTAGACGCTAAGGGCGTAATTCCTGCTGTAAGTAAGATGGCATTTGGTAATGGAATAGGTGTAAGCATTAGCGGGAATATTCCTGGTGCAGATTTATTCGCACCTGCATTTGGTGATATTGTTGCTGAAATACCTGCAGACAAACTTAGTGATATAACAGCAAGTTATGTATTATTAGGTGAAACAACTGATAAAGGTGAATTTAAGTATGGCGAAGAAGTAATTCCAATGGATGAAGCTCTTAAGGTTTGGGAGAAACCATTAGAAAAAGTATTCCCAACAAGAAGCCATAATGATAAGACAATATTAGATACACCAATTTATGATAAGGGAAGTATCTATGTATGCAAGAACAGAGTTGCAAAACCAACGGTATTTATTCCTGTATTCCCAGGAACAAACTGTGAATATGATACAGCAAAAGCATTTGAAAATGCTGGCGCAAATGTTATTACAAAGGTATTCAAGAACCTTACACCGGAAGACATTAGAGATTCTGTTAAGATATTTGAAGATTCAATTAATCAGGCACAGATTATTATGTTCCCAGGTGGATTTAGTGCAGGTGATGAACCTGATGGCTCAGCTAAGTTCTTCGCAACAGCATTTAGAAACGCAAAGATTGAAGAAGCTGTACATAAGTTATTAAATGAAAGAGATGGTTTAGCTCTTGGTATTTGTAATGGTTTCCAGGCATTAATTAAGTTAGGATTAGTACCAAATGGAAAGATTACAGGACAGGATATTAACGCTCCAACATTAACATACAACACAATTAACCGTCATGTATCAAAGATGGTATACACAAAGGTTGTTTCAAACAAGTCACCTTGGTTACAGGAAGCTGAACTTGGTGGTGTATATGTAAATCCAGCATCACATGGTGAAGGACGTTTCGTAGCACCAAAAGAATGTATTGAGCAGTTATTTGCAAATGGTCAGGTAGCAACACAATATGTAAATCAGCAGGGACAGCCAACAATGGACGAAGAATGGAACGTAAACGGTTCATATATGGCAATCGAAGGTATCACAAGCCCAGACGGAAGATGCTTCGGTAAGATGGCTCATATTGAACGTAAAGGAACATCCGTAGCAACAAACATCTACGGAGAACAAGACCTAAAAGTCTTTGAATCAGGAGTACACTACTTTGCGTAAGCAAAGCCATGCATAAACAAACAACGGGACGCTCGTCGAAAGCTTGCTTTCGAAAGAGAGTTCCGTTGTTTGTTTATATAGGGCGCAGCCCGACAGCGAGATGAAACGAAGTGAAATCGAGCTGCATGGCTTTGCATTTGTAAGGGCAGCTAAAAGGCGCAGCCCGACAGCGAGATGAAACGAAGTGAAATCAAGCTGCATGGCTTTGCATTTGTAAGGGCAGCTAAAAGGAGCAGCCCGACAGCGAGATGAAACGAAGTGAAATCGAGTTGCATGGCTTTGCAAAAGAATGCATGGCTTTGCCGAAAGCTTGCTTTCTGGTAAATGTCACAGAAGTTTCATTTTAATAAGATATAAATATATGTTAGAATATGTTTTATAAAAGCGTAGAAAATATGGTTATAAAACAAATAGTTATAACAACAGAAAAGAATAGGAGAAATGCTATGAATTATTTTAAAAATTTAAAATGGGAAATGATTTTATTTTCACTAATTAGTATTGTTCTTGGAGTTTTAATGTGGTTGTATCCAAAACAAATTGTTAAAACAGCATGTATAATTCTTGCAGTGATTTTGTTTATTATGGGTATAAGATATTTTATAGAATACAAAAGAACAAACTCTATCAGAAAATATTATCAATATGAACTTGTTGCATCAATAGCTTTAATAATTGGTGGAATAGTGGTTTTATGTTGTATGGATTGGATTTTATCAATTATCACATATGTTATCGCAATTATAATAATTATTAGTGGATTAATGAAGGTGGAGAACTCTTTAGACTTGAAAAGGATGAGATGCCATTGGATTCCGTTGATGATTTTTGCAATAATATGTATTATTTTAGGAATATCAGTTTTGATGATGCCTATGGATCATAATGATAATGGCACAACAACAGCGGGAGATTTCTTTATTCAGGTTTCAGGAATCATTTTGGCAGTAACAGGATTGATTGATTTAATTACAACCTTAACGGTTTCAGGAAAAATTAAAAGATGGACAATCGGCCAGATTGCAAACATCGTAGACGATGAAATTGTTGAGGAGGAAATTGTAGAGGATAATGATGACGATGATGAAATAGTACAATAGAATACGATTAATATTAGATTAAGACATACAATGAAAAAGGACAGAGTCGTTAAAATAAGACTCTGTCCTTTTTGTAAAAATCAAATTTAATATTATATTAATATGTACAGTGTTAAAAAAGATGATGATATAAAAATAAATTTTTTAAACTGTCTCATATTTTTTTACAACTCCAAGACCGATTGGGTGAGGACCTGTATGTACACCTGAAACAATGCCGATTGCCACGTTAGTTTCGCTTTGAAGTTTTACATTAAGTGTTTCTTCTAACTGGTTCATAAAACTTACACCTTCAGAAGCATCATAGCCATACCCAACTGAGATAACAAAGTTATCTTTTCCGTTTTCTGTTAAATATTTATCGGCAACTTCCAATACTTTTTTCTTTAATTTGTTTCTGTTACGACCTATGCCACCAAGACCAATATCCCCGTCTTTCATAATTATAACTGGTTTCACATCAATCTTGCTGGCTGCTGCTGCAACTTTGCCGATTCGACCGCCCATTTGTAAATAATCAAGTGAACCAACTGTAAAGAAAATACGTGCAGATGCAATGACTTTTTCGATTTTTTCTAATGCAGTTTCTAAAGGTACATTGTTGTCACGCATTTTTGCCATTTGGTCAACAATTAGTCCCTGAGTAACGGTGTTTTGCTTTGAGTCAATAATATGAATTTCAGCATTTGGATATTCCTCAAGAATAAGTTCCTTTGCGTTTCTTGCTGAATTGTACGAACCACTAAATATTAATGAAATAGTAAAGCATACAATAGGAATATCTTCTTTTACATACATTTCAAAAGCTTTATAAAAAAGGTCCACACTTGGTAGTGAAGTCTTAGGGTATGTTTTTGGATTGTCGACCATTCTCTGATAACATTCGTTTCTTGTAATATCAACTCCGTCTAAAAAATAATTTTCTCCATCAAAAGAAACTGATAGAGGGACGATATCTATATTATTTTTTTCTATATAAGCCTGAGATAAATCACAGGCACTATCACTAATTATTTTGAACATAGATTTTAAAAACTCCTTCACGTAGTATTCAATACTATATAATATACCACTTGCAAAATATAATTCAATACATTTGAATCAAATAAAGAAAGTTTAACAGTTATTTAACATTTAGAAGTACGTATATTTATTAATAAACAAATATGTGGTACAATGATAGGAAATTAAGAATCGGAGGGGAGTTTTATGGACAAATTAAAAAACGAAAGAGCAATAGTAGAAGGTTTTTTCGTTAGTGTCATAGCCGCATGGGGATTGCTATCTACATTTCGTGGAACTTTTGGAAGTATAAACAGTTTAGACAGCGTTGCAAAAGCAAATTTTCCAATGATAATATTATTGCTTGCAGTATTGACTGCAATTATGGCAGGCATATATTATAAAGAAAAATTTATTGCAAAAATAGTAATGTTTATAAGTGTTTATATTTATGCAATCTTATGTGCAACATCAGGTGACAAAGTGGTGTGGAGCAAAACGAACAATAATGAAATTGGTGACACATATTTTATGTGCATGCTGTGTTTTATTACAGTGTTAGCGTTCTTATACATAAAAGATGAAATTATGCAATTGTTTGGCTATATTAAGGTGAATGGAAAGATTGCTAAAATATTTTTTGTGATAATAGGAATTCTTTTGTTTGGGATTGTAGCTGCAGTTACAATTTTTAGGTATAAAACATATAGTAATTCAACTTATGATTTTGGGATTTTTGCTCAGATGTATGAGTACATGAAGCAGACAGGAAAAATGACAACAACAGTTGAAAGAAATACATTGTTGTCACATTTTGGAGTACATTTCTCACCTATATTTTATATAGGTCTACCAATATACATGATTTTTCCAAGTGCAATAACTGTTCAGGTTATACAGGCGATTATGGTGGCATTACCGATTATTCCAATAGTGTTATTATGCAGACACTATAAGTTGTCTAATTGGATTACGGTTGCAGTTACATTAATTTATGCTTTGTATCCGGCTACGGCAGGCGGAACATTTTACGACATACATGAAAATTGCTTTTTAACATTTTTCTTATTGCTGACAATTTATTTTGTTGAGAAAAAGAAAGACATACCGGCAATTATCTGCATGCTATTAGTATTTTTTGTAAAAGAAGATGCAGCAGCATATATAATGATTGTGGGTGCATATTTCTTATTTTCAAGAAGGGATAAGAAACGTGGAATTATAATGATAATTTTGTCAGCTATTTATTTTGTGGTAGCATTATCAGTAGTAAACAGTTATGGACTAGGAGTTCTAGACGATAGATTTGCAAATTTATATGCAGATCCAAATGGCGGCTTAGGACAGGTTTTCAAAACAATAATTGCAAATCCGGCATACGTAATTGCCCAGATGATTTCAAATGCTGACGCAACAGGTATGGACAAAATACAGTATTTACTTTTGATGATTGTTCCGATGGCGACAATGTTGTTTGCAACAGGAAAGAAATACTCAAGATATATTTTAATGGCACCATTTTTAGTGTTTAATGTTTTTACAACATATTTATATTTACATGATGTTGGTTTTCAGTATAACTTTGGTGTGATTGCGTTATTTATGTATTTGGCAATTATGAACATTTCCGAAATGGATTATAAAAAAGCAAGAACTGTAGCTGGCATTTCTGTGATTTGTACAAGCATTATGTTTTTTGGAACAACATATCCAAGGATTAATCATTACGGTGAAAAATATAGTACAGATAAAGCTAAAATAGAAAAAATTAATAAAGGTATTGAGATGGTTCCGAGAACAGCATCTGTTGCAGTTTCAGGATTCTTTATGCCACATTTATCAAGAAATCTTGATGTGTATGATCAGACTCATTTAAAGGAAGTTAAAGAAATGGAATATCTTGTTGTTGACGAAAGAGGACAGGAAGAAAAGGAAAAGTTTGACGAAGTTCTGGCAACAGGAAAATATGAACTTATATATCATGAAGATAACCTGATAAGTGTATATCACAAAAAGCAATAATAGATGGATATAAAAATATAAAGACAAAAAAGCAAAGACAAGAATAGAAAAATGAGAATACAAAGATAAGAATATGTGGAAGTGGGCATACGAATACTATTTTAAAAATTAGAATCAAAATCTAATGATTTACAATGATTTGAAATAAGTACGCTAGGCACTTCACGTATTCTTATTTTTTTGGTATACTTTAATTTGTGTAACTAGGCAAAAATAAAGTAACTTATAAGTTATGATTTTTATTTGAAAGCAGAGGTGTATACTTGACAATTTTAATTAAAAACGGAAGAGTTTTAAATCCTTCAGAAAACATGGACAAAGTAATGGATGTTTTAATTGAAGATGGTTTAATTAAGAAGAAAGCAGAAAACATTCAGTGTGATGCAGACAAAGAAATTGATGCACAGGGATGTTACGTGATGCCGGGATTAATCGATTTACATGTACATTTTAGAGACCCGGGACTTACATACAAAGAAGACATTGAAACAGGAAGCAGGGCTGCTGCTAAAGGTGGCTTTACAACAGTATGCTGTATGCCAAATACAAAGCCTGTAATTGACAACGTGGAAACTGTTGAATATGTAATTAACAAAAGTAAGAAGGTAGGACTTACTAATGTTCTTCCTGTGGGTGCTGTCACAAAGAATATGGCAGGTGTGGAAGTTACAAACATTAGCAAGTTAAAAGATGCCGGAATTTGTGCAATTAGTGAAGATGGAAAATCAGTAATGAATTCAGGCGTTTATAGAAAGGCAATGAAAGAAGCCGCAAGACTTAACATACCGGTTATGGCTCACTGCGAAGATATTAATTTAGTTGAAGGCGGAGTTATTAATCTTGGTGACAAATCACAGAAATTAGGTGTTAAGGGAATAAGTAATGCAGTAGAAGATGTTATCGCGATGAGAGACATTATGCTTGCAAAAGAAACTAATGCAACCCTTCACTTATGCCACTGCTCAACAAAAGACAGCGTTGAGATGGTAAGAAGAGCAAAAGAAGAAGGCATAAAGGTTACAGCAGAAGTTTGTCCACATCATTTCTCAATGTGTTCAGATGATATTACAGGTAATGACAGCAATTTTAAAATGAATCCACCTCTTAGAGCAAGAGAAGACATGGAAGCATTAATTAAAGGTTTGTCAGATGACATAATGGATGTAATCTCAACAGACCATGCTCCACATAGTGCGGAAGAAAAAGCAAAAGATTTAGAACATGCACCTTTTGGAATTGTTGGACTTGAAACATCAGTTGCCTTAACAATTACAAACTTAGTTAAAAAGGGACATATTACACCATTACAAATGGCTGCAAAGATGAGCTATAATCCTGCAAAAGTTTTAGGCTCTAATAAGGGAACTTTAAATGAAAATGCAGTTGCAGATGTAGTAGTAATTAATCCTGACACAGAATACGAAATAGATGCAAACACATTTGCTTCAAAGGGGAAGAATACACCATTTAACGGCTACAAGGTAAACGGTCAGGTAGAATTTACAATACTTGGCGGAAAAATCGTTTACGAAAATAAATAAAATTTTACAATAATTATATACATCATAAAGGAGATATAAGATGATTAATAAGTTAGTTGACAAAATCAAAAAAACAAATGCACCAGTAGTAGTTGGACTTGATCCAATGTTAAACTATGTACCTGAACACATTCAAAAGAAAGCTTTTGATGAATTTGGTGAAACATTAGAGGGTGCAGCAGAAGCAATTTGGCAGTACAACAAGGGAATTATCGATACAACTTATGATTTAATCCCAGCTGTAAAACCACAGATTGCAATGTATGAACAGTTTGGTGTGCCGGGACTTCAGGCATTTAAGAAAACAGTTGATTATGCTAAGGAAAAAGATTTAGTAGTAATTGGTGATGTTAAGCGTGGAGATATTGGTTCAACTTCAGCCGCTTATGCAGTTGGACATTTAGGAAAAGTTCAGGTGGGAAGCAAGAAGTATTCATTATTTGATGAAGATTTTGCAACAGTTAATCCATATCTTGGAACTGACGGCATCAAGCCTTTCGTTGATGTATGTAAAGAAGAAAACAAGGGATTATTTATCTTAGTAAAAACATCAAATCCTTCAAGTGGAGAATTCCAGGACAGATTAATTGACGGAAGACCACTTTACGAATGGGTTGGTGAACAGGTTGCAAAATGGGGTGAAGACCACATGGGTAACGACTATAGCTACATTGGAGCAGTAGTTGGAGCTACATATCCTGAAATGGGTAAGGTTCTTCGTAAGGTTATGCCAAAGAGCTACATCTTAGTGCCTGGTTACGGTGCACAGGGTGGTACTGCAGAAGGTCTTAAGCCATATTTTAACGAAGATGGTTTAGGAGCAATTGTAAACTCATCAAGAGGAATCATCTGCGCTTATAAGCAGGACAAGTATGCTAAGTTTGGCGCTGAAAATTACGCAGACGCATCAAGACAGGCAGTAATTGACATGATTGAAGACATTAACTCAATTTTTTAATGCAATAAAAAATTAAAAATAACCGTATAACAATTAACAGCTTAAACTAAACTGTTTTTGTTATGGGGAATTGGAAAGAATGGAGATAGGAATGAGAGAAAAGGAAACTGCAAGTGTAGTAAGCCAGGAATCTATTGGTACAGATATTTATAGCATGGTAATTAAAACAAAAGCTGCAAAAGAGGCAAGAGCCGGACAGTTTATTTCCATGTATTGTAATGACAAGACAAAATTACTTCCAAGACCAATTAGTATATGTGAGGTAAACAAGCAAGAGAGTACACTTCGGGTGGTTTATCGTGTTGTAGGTGGTGGGACAGAAGAGTTCTCAACTTATACAGCAGGAGATAAGATAGACATTATTGGACCATTAGGAAATGGATTTGTAAAAAGAGCAGGTAAGAAAGCTATTTTAATAGGTGGTGGAATCGGAATTCCACCAATGGTTGAATTAGCAAAGGAATTAAAAGATATCGCTGAAGTTCAAATTGTTGCCGGTTATAGAAATGAATTATTTTTAACTGAAGAATTGGAAAGCAATGGTACACTTTTTATAGCTACAGAAGATGGAAGCACAGGAACAAAAGGAACTGTTATTGATGCAATAAAAGAACAGAACGTTGAAGGGGCGGTTATTTACGCATGTGGACCAACACCTATGTTAAAGGCAATTAAAGAGTATGCTCTTGAAAAGAAAATCGAATGTCAGCTTTCATTAGAAGAAAGAATGGCATGTGGTATAGGTGCATGTTTAGCATGTGTTTGTAAATCAACAAACAAAGACCATCACACAAATGTTAATAACAAACGTATTTGTAAAGATGGGCCGGTATTTTTAGCAGAGGAGGTAGACTTATAATGAATACAAAAGTAAATATTGCAGGTGTAGAATTTAAGAATCCTGTTATGGTTGCCTCAGGAACTTTTGGTTCAGGTGCAGAATATGACGAGTTTGTTGACTTAAACAGACTTGGTGCCGTAGTAACAAAAGGTGTGGCAAATGTGCCATGGGAAGGAAATCCAACACCTAGAATTGCAGAAACTTATGGTGGAATGCTTAATGCAGTAGGACTTCAGAATCCAGGCTATGATTTGTTTGCAAAAAGAGATATTCCTTATTTAAAGAAATATGACACAAACATTATTGTAAATGTATGTGGAAGAACAACAGAAGATTATATAGACGTTGTAGAAAAGCTTGGTCATGAAGATGTGGATATGTTAGAAATCAACATTTCCTGTCCAAACGTAAAACATGGTGGAATTGCTTTTGGCCAGGATCCAAAAGCTGTTGAAGCTATTACAAAGGAAGTAAAGAAAGTTGCTAAACAGCCTGTTATTATGAAACTTAGCCCAAATGTAACTGATATTACAGAAATGGCAAAAGCGGCAGAAGCCGGTGGAGCAGATGCACTATCTTTGATTAATACATTAACAGGTATGCAAATCGATGTTGAAAGACAGAAATTTGTTTTGGCTAACAAGACAGGTGGTTTATCAGGCCCGGCCATTAAGCCGGTTGCCGTAAGAATGGTATATCAGGTGGCAAATGCAGTTAAGGTTCCAATTATCGGTATGGGTGGAATTGCAAATGCAAAAGATGCAATGGAATTTATTTTAGCAGGAGCTACAGCAGTATCTGTTGGAACAGCTAATTTTAATAATCCGCATACAACAATTGATGTAATTGAGGGAATTGAAGACTACATGAAACGCCATAACGTTGAAGACATTAATAGTCTTATTGGCTTAGTAAAATAATTGCAAAAGAAAAAAAGAAAACAAAAACAAGAAAATAATAAGGAAAAATAATAAAGAAATAATAAAAAAATAAGAAAAAATTAAGAATTAAATTATACAATTAATCAAAAAGAAAATGGAAGGGCTTGAAATGGAAGAAATAAAAGAAAAAAATAAAATCGAAAAGAAAAATGAAATTAAAAAGAAAAAAATATCTTTAATAATTCCATGCTATAACGAAGAAGAAGTACTTGGAATATTACATGAAGAATTGAAAAAAGTTACGGGCAAAATGCCACAATATAATTTTGAATTTTTGTTTGTAAATGATGGCTCAAAGGACAAAACTCTTGAAATATTAAAGATGATGGCTAAGGAAGATGACAGAGTTGTGTATTTATCATTTTCCAAAAACTTTGGAAAAGAAGCTGCAATGTATGCAGGTTTTTGCAATGCAGCAGGTGATTATGTTGCGGTTATGGATGCAGACATGCAGGACCCGCCGGCACTTTTACCTGAAATGGTAACTTACCTTGAAAGCGGTGAATATGACAGTGTTGCAACAAGAAGAGTTACAAGACAGGGAGAACCAAAAATCCGTTCTTTTTTCGCCCGCAAATTTTACAAATTAATCAACAAAATTTCTGATGCTGACGTAGTGGACGGAGCAAGAGATTTTAGATTAATGAAAAGAGAAATGGTGGATGCCATTGTGGCAATGGGAGAACAGAACAGATTTTCAAAAGGAATTTTTGGTTGGATTGGCTTTAAGACAAAGTGGTTACCATTTGAAAATGTTGAGAGAGCAGCAGGAGAAACAAAGTGGAATTTTTGGAAATTATTTAAATATTCACTTGACGGAATTTTCAACTTCTCCAATGCACCACTACAAATTGCATCAGTTATAGGATTACTGTTTACATTTGTTTCTTTTATTGCAATTGTTTTAATTGTAGTTAGAAAAGCAATATGGGGTGATCCCGTAGACGGTTGGCCATCACTTGCCTGCATAATTACTTTTATCGGTGGAATCCAACTTTTCTGTATGGGTATTATGGGACAGTATTTGTCAAAAACATACATGGAAGTTAAGAAAAGGCCACATTTTATAATTGGTGAAACAAATGGCGAGGATATAAAGAAAATTAAATAATTACATATAATAAAGTAAAAAAAGAACTGTAAGACAAATAAGTTTTATGGTTCCTTTTTGTTTGTTAGAAAAAATACAATTTTTAACGCATTGTGAAACTTAGCTTTTCGTGGTAAGATAAAAAAGATATATTGGCTAATGCTAAATTGAGAAAATTATATCAAAATTAGCAGAACATATCAGATAAGTTGAAATAAAAAGGTCAAAGAGCCTAAAGATAAAGGAGAAATTAATATAATGGAAGCATATAAGCAGGAATTTATAGAATTTATGGTAGAAAGTGATGTTTTAAAATTTGGAGAGTTTACACTTAAGAGTGGTAGAAAGTCTCCATTTTTCATGAATGCAGGAGCCTATGTAACAGGTTCACAGCTTCACAGATTAGGTCAGTATTATGCAAAGGCAATTTATGACAGATATGGTGATGACTTTGATGTGCTTTTCGGACCTGCATACAAGGGAATTCCACTTGCAGTTGTAACAGCAATTGCTTTTAATGAATTGTATGGAAAAGAAATCCGTTATTGTTCAGACAGAAAAGAAGAAAAGGACCATGGCGCAGACAAAGGAAACTTCCTTGGTAGCAATTTAAAAGATGGTGACAGAGTAGTAATGATTGAAGATGTTACAACTTCAGGTAAGTCAATGGAAGAAACAGTTCCAAAGGTAAAAGGTGCAGCAGATGTGACAATTGTTGGTCTTATGGTTTCTCTTGACAGAATGGAAGTTGGTAAGGGCGGAGAGAAGTGCGCTCTTGACGAAGTAAAAGACCTTTATGGATTTGAAACAAATGCAATTGTTACAATGTCTGATGTTGTAGAGCATCTTTACAATAAGGAATGTAATGGAAAAGTTGTAATTGATGATGAAATAAAAGAAGCAATTGACAAATACTATGCACAGTATGGTGCAAAATAATCCATTAGGAGAATAAAAAAGTGACAAAGGCAACTAGAAAAGTTCGCATTTTTGGAAGAATATTTTTTGTGGCATACATGATATTGGCGCTTTATTTTATGTTTTTTTCTGAAACACTAGACAGAACCATGGTTAGTGATCAGTACCGATATAATCTCACATTATTTAAAGAGATTACACGTTTTTGGAATATGCGTCATACTTATGGATGGAATATAACAATAATTAATCTTTTAGGAAATGTTGTATGTTTTATGCCATTTGGATTTTTACTTCCAATGGTATCAAAAAGAAGTGTATTTAAAAATTTCTTAAGTGTTACATTTTTAGCAATGCTTTTTAGTATAGGAATAGAAACAGCACAGTTAGTTACAAAAGTAGGAGCATTTGATGTTGATGATATATTTCTTAATACTATAGGAGGTTTATTAGGATATATCTTCTTGAAATTAACTAAATTAAGGAAACATATATAAGCTTGTTTTTAATTAGATAAAAGCCGGCTTATAAGAAGTAAAGATATGAGTATAAAATTTTGGGATAAAAAGAAAAAAAAAAAATTAGATGAAAAAGGTGACAAGCCAGAGAAACATATACCACTTAGAAAATATACAAAAGGTGGCAAGAAGTCTACAGTTATGGGCCTTATTAGTCTTTTAATAATTGTGCTTGCAGTGGCAATATCAATAGCGTTAAAAGGCAAAGCAGGTGTTTACGTAGGACTTATGGTTTTTGTTTCTCTCATTGTTTCAGCCTGGGGATTCGCAGTAGGTTTAAAGAGTTTTAGTGAAGAAAACCGATTTTTAAGATATACATACATAGGTACAATAGGAAATGCCGTAATATGGATTTTCATTTTAGGACTTTATTTAATCTATGTATAATTCAACTTATTAAAAAATAAAACTAAGCAAAGAGGAATGAAATGGACATAGTTAGAGAGCGTTATGAGATTGCAATTGAAAGAATAAAAGAAATTTCAACAGAAAATATTAGCAATGAAAAATATCAGGAATATTTTAGTAAGGTTGCTAAATTTATTTTGAAATTAAATTCTGTAAAAGATGAAATTGAAAGTGGCAGATTAAAGGAATATACCACAGAGCAATTAGAACAATTAAATTACGAACTTTATGAAGACATTTATAAAGAAAATTATGAAACATCTTTGGCTAATCCAAAGTTTACCTGTGAAGAACTGGGAGAAGAATACGGCAGAATTCTATGCTATGTTTACAAAAAAATCAGAGATTTAATTGGCAATGTGTATAGACAGGAAATTGAAATTGTAACTTTAAGAATCGAGTTATTTATAGAGCTATTCTATTATTTTGAAAATTCTGAAGAGTTAGAATATCGAAGCATAGAAGAGGCTGTGTATTCATTTGAAAAAGATAATACAGAAATTTTTGTTGATGACATGGTTGACTGGAGAGTTAATCCGAAAAGAACTTTTGCAGTTGATATTGTAATGAACAGTGATTTAAATGACATTAGATATTTGTACATGTATGGAGAGCATATTGGTGCAAATGAAATTGGAATGGCACAGTATCTTAACAGCTTGAGCCAAAGTGAGATTGATAGTTTGGCGCATGTTTACACAGAAGGCTATAGAAAAGGCTTCGTTATTGCAGGGAAAGATTTGTCAATTAAGGATACTGTAGATATTAGATATAATATTGGTTTTGAGAGGATTATTAAATCAGCAATATTAGATTTTGAAAAAATGGGGCTTAAACCAATAATTTATCCATTAGGATATGGGAGCACAATGTGCAATAAACAGTATTGGTTTGACCATAAGTTTGATGAGGCATTATATCTTGATAAGGCTTTTGTTAAGCGCAAGTTAGAAGTGGCGAAACAGGCTTTTGAAAACAGAAAAGATTTGGCACTAAAGATGGCAGGCCCGGCTGTTATAGAAATATTTGGTGAAAATCCATTTGAGCCTGAAAGCAAAAAAGAAGCTTACAAGTTAACAAAGGAACAGCAGAAATTAAGTGCAGGCTATATTAATGAATACCAGAGAATCGTGCAGGAACATATTCCGGGAGACCAGAGAAGTTTTACAATTATTGCTTTTCCAATCCCTGAGTTTGGCGACAACTTTAAGGAAATGTTTGATGCAACAGTGAAGATTAATACACTTGATTCAGAGAAATACGAAATAATTCAGAATAAAATAATTGATGAATTAGACAAAGCAGATTATGTAAGGGTTGTGGGCAAAGGAGATAACAGAACCTATATTAATGTAAAACTACATGAACTTAACAATCCTGAAAAAGAAACTAATTTTGAAAATTGTCTTGCCGACGTAAACATTCCTTTAGGTGAAGTATTTACATCACCTGTTCTAAAGGGAACAAATGGTATATTACATGTAAGTGAAGTTTATTTAGGTGAATTGAAATATAAAGATTTAGAAATAAAATTTGAAGATGGAATGATTGCAGACTATGCCTGCAAAAATTTCCAGACAGAAGAGGAAAACAAAAAGTACATTAAAGAGAATGTAATGTACAACCACGAAACACTTCCTATTGGAGAGTTTGCCATTGGAACGAATACTACAGCTTATGCAATTGCAAATAAGTTTGATGTAGTGTACAAACTTCCAATATTAATTGTTGAAAAAATGGGTCCTCATTTTGCAGTAGGTGATACATGCTATTCTTTCGAGGAAGATGTGGAACTTCACAATCCTAATGGAAAAGAAATTATTGCAAAAGAAAACGAAGTTTCAGCCCTTAGAAAAACAGATATTGACAAGGCATATTTCAGTTGCCATACAGATATAACAATTCCTTATGATGAGTTAGGAGAAATTGTTGCTGTAACTAAAGACGGAGAAGAAATTGACATAATAAGAGATGGCAGATTTGTTTTAGCAGGTTGCGAATTGTTAAATGAACCACTTAAATAAAATTTAAAAATAAAGAAAACAAATTAATAGGGAAAACAAATTAAATAAAGAAAACAATACATTTAAACGAAAATGTATACAAAAATAAAGAAAATATCTTGTAATAAACATTATATTATCTTTTCGAAATAGTGGTTTTATGATAAAATAAAAGTTGATTTTTGCTTGTTGTTTATTAGATGACAAGCATTTAACTATAAATTTAACTATACAAAGTTTATGAGAAAAAGGAGAGCAAAATGGCAAAAGTTGGTATTGTAATGGGTAGTGATTCAGATATGCCTATCATGAGCAAGGCAGCAGACATGTTGGAAAAATTTGGTATTGAATATGAGATGACAATTATTTCAGCTCATAGAGAACCTGATATTTTCTTTGAATGGGCAAAGGGTGCTGAAGAAAGAGGAATCAAAGTTATTATCGCAGGAGCTGGAAAAGCAGCTCATTTACCTGGTATGTGTGCAGCATTATTTAAAATGCCTGTAATTGGAATTCCAATGAAAACATCAGATTTAGGTGGAGTTGATTCTTTATATTCAATAGTTCAGATGCCATCAGGTGTACCTGTTGCAACAGTTGCAATTAACGGTGGTCAGAACGCAGGTATTTTAGCAGCACAGATTTTAGCAACATCAGATGATGCTCTTTTAGAAAAAATAAAAAATTACGCAGATGAAATGAAATCTGAAGTAGTAGCAAAAGACGCTAAATTAAAAGAAGTAGGATATAAAGCATACTAAGGCATTATATAACCTTGTAATATTTTCTGAGATAAATTAAGAGATTAAGGCGTTGGAGCCACTAAGTTATAATTGCTTAGAGAATATTATTGAAACAACATTATTATTTTAAATCAACATTTAGGAGGAAGTAAGAAAATGGATTACAAGAAGGCAGGCGTAGATATTGAAGCAGGTTACAAGTCAGTAGAATTAATTAAAGGTTCTATTAAAGAAACAGTAAGACCTGAAGTTTTAGGTGGTATTGGTGGTTTTGCCGGTGCATTTGACATGAGTGCTTTTAAGAATATGGAAGAACCAATTTTAGTATCAGGAACAGACGGCGTAGGAACAAAGATTAAGCTTGCTTTTGTTTTAGATAAACATGATACAATCGGTATTGATTGTGTAGCTATGTGTGTAAACGATATAGTTTGTGGTGGTGGAGAACCATTATTCTTCTTAGACTACATTGCATGTGGTAAAAACTATCCTGAAAAGATTGCTGAGATTGTAAAAGGTGTTGCTGAAGGTTGTAAACAGTCAGGATGTGCTTTAATCGGTGGAGAAACAGCAGAACATCCGGGACTTATGCCTGAAGATGATTATGATTTAGCAGGATTTGCAGTAGGTGTTGTAGATAAGAAGGATTTAGTTACAGGAGAAGACATTAAGCCTGGAGACAAACTTATTGGAATTGCTTCATCAGGTGTACATAGTAACGGATTCTCATTAGTAAGAAAAGTATTTGACATGACAGAAGAGTCACTTAACAAATACTATGATGAATTAGGAACAACTTTAGGAGAAGCTTTACTTGCTCCAACAATTATATATGTAAAAGCTCTTAACTCAATTAAGGACGCAGGTGTTAAGATTCATGGTTGCAGCCATATTACAGGTGGTGGCTTCTATGAAAACATTCCAAGAATGCTTCCTGAAAATGTTAAGGCAGTAGTTAAGAAAGATTCTTATGAAATTCCACCAATCTTTAAATTACTTCAGAAGACTGGTGATATTGCAGAAGAAATGATGTACAACACATATAACATGGGGATTGGTATGTTATTAGCTGTTGATGAAGCTGACGTAGATAAGACAATGGAAGCCATCACAAAAGCAGGAGAAAAGTGCTTCGTAGTAGGTGAAGTTGTTGAAGGCGAAAAGGGCGTAGAATTAGTTTAAAATAAGTTAAAATTAACTTTAGTTGAACTTTAAATTAATTTCAGATTAGTTTTGAATTAGCTTGAGACAGTTGTAATTGACACATAATTGAAACAAACAGCATTTAATCAAAAGAGGTTATTATGATTAGAGTAGGAGTTTTAGTTTCAGGTGGTGGAACTAATTTACAGGCAATTATTGATGCCGTAAAAAACAAAACAATAACTAATGCATCATTAGAAGTTGTTATAAGTAACAAAAAAGACGCATACGCATTAACAAGAGCAAAAGAAAACAACATTGCAGCAGAATGTGTTTGTGTAAAAGATTACGAAACAAGAGAAGAATTCAACAAAGCATTAATAGAAAAAATTGATTCATACAATTTAGACTTAATTGTGTTAGCCGGATTCTTAGTAGTATTACCACCGGAATTAATAGCAAAATATAGAAATAAAATTATAAATGTACATCCATCACTTATACCATCTTTCTGTGGAAATGGCTTCTATGGATTACATGTACATGAAAAAGCATTAGAACGCGGAGTAAAAGTTACAGGAGCTACAGTTCATTTCGTAGATGAAGGAACAGACACTGGCCCAATAATTTATCAGAAGGCAGTAGAAGTTTTACCTGACGATACACCTGAAACTTTGCAGAAACGTGTAATGGAACAGGCAGAGTGGAAAATACTTCCACAAGCCATCAACGCAATTGCAAACAATTTATTGTAAACACAAATATAGTACGCTTTTAGGTTAGCATTTATCAAAAAATATATTTCGAAAGCAGTGGGAGCGTGCTTTCGTAATACGCTTTTTGTAAAACGTATGGGAAACGAAAAGAGAGGAGATTGAAATGAAAGTTCTTATTGTAGGAAGCGGCGGAAGAGAACATGCCATTGCAACAGCAGTAGCCAAAAGTTCAAAGGTGGACAAGATATATTGTGCCCCTGGAAATGCCGGCATAGGACAGATTGCAGAATGTGTAAACATAGGGGCAATGGAATTTGATAAATTAGTAGAATTTGCAAAAAACAACGAAATAGATTTAACAGTTGTTGGTATGGACGATCCTTTAGTTGGAGGAATTGTTGATAAGTTTGAAGAAGCAGGACTTAGAGTGTTTGGTCCAAGAGAAAATGCAGCTATATTAGAAGGTTCAAAAGCATTTTCAAAGGACTTAATGAAGAAATACAATATTCCTACAGCAGCTTATGAAAATTTTGATACACCGGAAGAAGCAATGAAGTATCTTGAAACTTCAAAATATCCTATTGTTTTAAAAGCTGACGGATTAGCTCTTGGAAAAGGTGTTTTAATTTGTAATACAAAAGAAGAAGCAATGGATGGCGTTAAGGAATTAATGTTAGACAAAAAATTCGGTAATGCAGGTAACACAATTGTTATTGAAGAATTTATGACAGGTCGTGAAGTTTCAGTTCTTTCTTTTGTTGATGGAAAAACAATTAAGATTATGACATCAGCTCAGGACCATAAGAGAGCAAAAGATGGCGACCAGGGACTTAACACAGGCGGTATGGGAACATTTTCACCAAGTCCATTCTATACAGAAGAAGTTGACGAGTTTTGTAAGAAATATGTTTACCAGGCTACAGTTGATGCCATGGCGTCAGAAGGAAGAGAATTCAAGGGAATTATTTTCTTTGGCTTAATGCTCACAGAAGATGGACCAAAAGTATTAGAATACAATGCAAGATTTGGTGATCCTGAAGCACAGGTAGTTCTTCCAAGAATGAAGAATGACATTATTGATGTATTTGAAGCTTGTATTGATGGAACATTAGATCAGATTGATTTACAGTTTGAAGATAACGCAGCAGTTTGTGTTGTACTTGCAAGTGATGGTTACCCTGTTTCTTACGAAAAAGGATTTGAAATCAAAGGTCTTGAGAAGTTTGAAAACAAGGAAGGTTATTATGTTTTCCATGCAGGAACAAAATTAGATAATGGAAAAATAGTAACTAATGGTGGTCGAGTTCTTGGTGTTACAGCAAAAGGTAAAGACTTAAAAGAGGCAAGAGCAAACGCTTACGAAGCAACAAAACTTATTGATTTTGAAAATAAATATATGCGTAATGATATTGGTAAAGCAATTGATGAAGCATAATAATTAAAAAGCTTGTATAAAATACAGGAGAAGAAAGGAAATAAGAATGAAGAAGTTAAAAAGCCTGCTAATTATGATAGCGGCAATGTCTGCTATGATGGTTACAATGATTTTTACAGTTAGCGCTGATGAAACAACTGACTTGTCAGATTTAAAAGTTTATGCAATTGACAATTCAGGAAATCAGACAGAGGTGCCTTTAGATTTTAATTCAACTACATACGAATATAACTTAACAGTTAAGTCAACAGTAAAGTCAATTAAGATTGAGGCAACTGCAAAGGACAGCACATCACAGTGGTCAGTAGAAAAAGATGGTATCAATACTATAATGGATACCGGTGATAACTTAACAATAGTTGATGTTACATCATCAACAGGAGCTGTTCAGAAATATACTTTGAACACAAAGAAGTTAACAGAAGCAGAAGATGCAACATATAAAGAACCAAGTAGTAAAAAAAAGAAAACTTCAAAGAAGACGGCAACTGATTCTACAGTAAAGGTTGGAAAGAATACATTTACTATTTCTGAATCATTTAAAAAGTCAGAAATTCCTGAAGGATTTTCAAAGAGTACAGCAAAGTATAATGGAAACAGCTATACTTGCATTAAGGGAGACGTTAAGGAATTAACAGCTTTTTATTTAAAGGGTGATGAAACATCAGGTTTTTATATTTACGATAAGAGCCAGAAAAAGTTCTACCCAATGAGCAATATTAAAATAAAGAGCAGAATGTACACAATTGTTCAGCCTAAGAAGGTAGATGGAATTGTAAAAGCTTATGACAAAAAGAAAGTTACAATTATTGATCAGGAAGTTAAAGCATGGGTACTTGATGAAGATGAAGGAATGTATCTTGTGTATGCAATGAACTGGAATGGCGATACTAATTTATACAGCTACGATGATAACGAAAAATGTTTCCAGAGATATTTAACATCATCAGACGCAAACCAGCAGTCAGAAGCAGCGGCTAAGGCATATAATAATTTACAGAAACAGTACAACCAGTTAGTTGATAAGTACAATGTTTTAATTAAAATTTTATGCGGATTAGCAGTAGTAATCGTTATTTTAATTTTTGTATCTATTAATTTAGGCATAAGCAAAAAAGAAAAGAAAATTAAAAAGACATATTCAGAGGATGAATTAAAAGATCCAAAGAAAGAAAAGAAAGCCCAGAAGAAGGCTGAAAAGAAAGCTAAAAAAGAAAACAAAAAGAAAAAATACGAAGAAGACGAAGATGATATTGATTCAGGAGTATCAATTGAAGAAGAGGAAGCAGAAGCAAAGAAAGTTGCTGAACCTTCAAAGGAAGAAGTAAAAGAAGCTCCTGAAAAAGTTGAAGAATTAAAGGAAGTTGACATTGATTCAGATGAACTTGTTGATATCGAAAAAGCTTTAGAAGCAGAGATAGCAAACGAAGTAGCGAAGGAAATTGATGAACCTGTAGAGGAACTTCCAAATGATAATACAATTACTACTGATGCAGAACAGATTAATGATAGCGCAGAAAACAGTGCTGAAGAGGTAAATGAATCAGAAGAAATCGATGCATACGATGATTCAGAAATTGATTTTGATGACGATGATGATGATTTCGAATTTATCGATTTAGATTAACGTAAGATTAAAGGGCAATTCTTTCATGAGAATTGCCCTTTATTTAAAAAATTGTAAAATAATGTACACATTTTTAGAGTATATTAAAATCCTAGACTAATATGGAGGGATGCATATGGAAAGTAGCAGATTTACCAGACAGACAATTGAAGCAATCGGATATGCAAAAGATGTGGCAATTGACTTGGGAATGGATTACATTGGAACAGAGCATATTTTGGCAGGTATTGCAAAAGTTACAGATGGAGTGGCTGCCAATATTTTATATAATTACAACTTAATGTACAAGGATATTATAAACGCAATCGAAGACGATATGGGAATAAAATCAAGGGTACGTTCAAAAACCAGAGCAAAAAATATAATGCCTTCAAACAGAGCACACGTATTACTTGGCAGAGCTGCTGAGGAAGCTGCAAGTCAGGGGATTCCACAAATAGGAACAGAACATATTCTTTTGGCAATATTAGCTGATCCTGATTGTGAAGCACATTGCATATTAGCAAGCTTTGGCATTAATTTAAAAAAAGTTTGTGTGGATATTCTTAATTTGACAAATAGAGATGCAAACGAAGTTAAAAACTACATTAAACCTGCAAAGAGGGGCAGAAGTGCAGCTCAGGCAAGTCCCATACCTACTTTGGAAAAGTACGGTAGGGATTTAACAGCCGAGGCAAAGGCGAACAAACTTGATCCTGTAGTTGGACGTGAAAATGAAATAGGAAGAATTATCCAGATATTAAGCCGAAGAACAAAGAACAACCCATGCTTAATTGGTGAACCTGGCGTTGGTAAGACTGCAATTGTTGAGGCCATTGCATGGCGTATTTGTGAAGGAACAGTTCCCAAAACAATGGCTGGCAAAAGAATTTTCAGCCTTGATTTATCAGGAGCAGTAGCCGGTTCCAAATACAGAGGTGAGTTTGAAGAAAGATTAAAAAACATAATTGATGAAGTACAAAATTCAGGAAACATAATTTTATTTATAGATGAAATTCATACAATAGTAGGTGCCGGTGGAGCAGAAGGCTCAATGGATGCGTCAAATATTTTGAAACCTTCATTAACTAAGGGCAATTTGCAGGTTATTGGGGCAACTACAATTTCTGAATTTAGAAAATATTTCGAAAAAGATGCAGCTTTAGAGAGAAGGTTTCAGCCGGTAACAGTTGAGGAACCAACTGAAGAACAGGCTGTGGAAATACTAAAAGGTCTAAAATCTGCTTATGAAGATTTTCATAACGTTACAATCTCAGATGAGGCAATTAGGGCAGCGGTAAAATTATCATCAAGATATATTAACGACAGAAATTTACCTGATAAGGCAATAGATTTAATTGATGAAGCATGTTCAAAAATGCGAATTAGGGAAGTGCCAAAACCAAAGTCTGTAAAAGATAAGGAAATTGATGTTGCAGAACTTAACTTAGAACTTGAAATGTGTGTAAGACATGCTGATTTTAAGAGTGCAACAGAAATAAAGAAGCAGCTGGACAAGGCTCAGAACAAGTTAAACAAGGCAATTGCAAAATGGGAAGGCACAGAAGAAGAGTTTCGCCCTATTATAACAGAAAACTCAATTGAGGAAGTTGTTGCAATGTGGACAGGTATACCTGTAACAAGACTTGAGAAAAATGAGCAGAAGAGACTTCTTGATTTGGAAAAAGTTTTACACAAGAGAATGATAGGGCAGGAAGAAGCCGTAAGTGCAGTTGCTAAGGCTGTAAGAAGAGGTAGAGTAGGACTTAAAAATCCTAACAGACCTATTGGTTCATTCCTTTTCCTAGGGCCTACAGGTGTTGGAAAAACTGAATTGTCTAAAACTTTGGCAG
>ERZ791741.504-NODE-504-length-35561-cov-24.761139_pt1 | contig 35561 bp, 20 predicted proteins | sample MGYA00510040_ERZ791741 | MGnify/ENA primary metagenome ERZ791741 (study PRJEB30046, sample SAMN00791960) | human gut metagenome | study: EMG produced TPA metagenomics assembly of the A metagenome-wide association study of gut microbiota in type 2... | reverse complement strand
TGGCAATAACATCCAGCTGCTGCTCTCTTGTAAGGTCGATGAACTTAACAGCATAACCCGATACACGGATTGTGAAGTTAGCGTACTCTTCCTTCTCAGGATGCTCCATAGCGTCAATGAGTTTTTCTGTACCGAATACATTTACATTGAGGTGGTGTGCGCCCTGATCAAAGTAGCCGTCCATAACATTTACGAGGTTGTCAACACGCTCGTCATCGTTGTGTCCGAGAGCACCCGGGTTGATTGTCTGAGTATTTGAAATACCGTCAAGAGCGTACTCGTAAGGAAGCTTAGCAACAGAGTTAAGTGAAGCAAGAAGACCGTTCTGCTCTGCGCCGTAGCTTGGGTTAGCACCCGGTGAAAGCGGCTCGCCTGCTTTTCTGCCGTCAGGAAGTGAACCTGTAGCCTTACCGTAAACAACATTTGATGTGATTGTAAGGATAGAAGTTGTAGGCTCTGAATCTCTGTATGTGTGGCAATACTTGAGCTTAGCCATGAATGTCTTGAGAAGATCAACGGCAATCTTATCTGCTCTCTCGTCATTGTTACCGTATCTTGGGAAGTCGCCCTCTGTTTCAAAGTCAACAGCAATGCCGTCCTCGTCACGGATAACCTTAACCTTAGCGTACTTAATAGCGCTGAGTGAGTCAACAACATGTGAGAAGCCTGCAATACCTGTTGCAAATGTTCTTCTTACATCTGTATCGATAAGAGCCATTTCTGCTGCCTCATAGTAGTACTTATCATGCATGTAGTGAATCATGTTAAGTGTGCCTACATAGAGGTGAGCAAGCCAATCCATCATTGTGTCATACTTCTTGATAACTTCGTCATAATCAAGGTACTCTGATGTGATAGGTGTATATTCAGGACCAACCTGCATCTTTGTCTTTTCATCAATACCGCCGTTGATAGCGTAGAGAAGGCACTTAGCAAGGTTAGCTCTTGCGCCGAAGAACTGGATTTCCTTACCTGTCTGTGTTGCGGATACGCAGCAGCAGATTGAGTAATCATCGCCCCATACAGGACGCATTACATCATCGTTCTCGTACTGAATTGAGCTTGTTGTAACTGAAATATGAGCAGCATACTTCTTGAAGTTCTCTGGAAGTCTTGAAGAATAAAGAACTGTGAGGTTTGGCTCAGGTGAAGGTCCCATATTCTCAAGTGTGTGGAGGAAACGGTAGTCGTTCTTTGTAACCATTGAACGGCCGTCAATGCCAAGACCTGCAACTTCGAGTGTAGCCCATACAGGGTCGCCTGAGAAGAGCTGGTTGTAAGACTCAATTCTTGCAAACTTAACCATACGGCACTTCATAACAAAGTGGTCAACGAGTTCCTGAGCCTGTGATTCTGTAAGTGTACCGTTCTCAAGGTCACGCTCGATGTAGATGTCGAGGAATGTTGATACACGACCAACGCTCATTGCAGCGCCGTTCTGAGTCTTGATAGCAGCAAGATAACCGAAGTAGAGCCACTGAACTGCCTCTGCAGCATTCTTAGCAGGCTGTGAAATATCAAAGCCGTAAGAAAGTGCCATTTCCTTCATATCGTTAAGAGCACGAATCTGATCGGCGATTTCTTCACGAAGCTGGAAGTCGCCTCTTCTCATACCCTGACGGTTTGTTTCTGCAAAGTCCTCTTTCTTGCCTTCGATAAGACGGTCAATACCGTAAAGAGCAACTCTTCTGTAGTCACCGACGATTCTGCCTCTGCCGTATGTGTCGGGAAGACCTGTAAGAATCTTGTTGTGACGGGCAAGCTTCATCTCGGGAGTGTAGATATCGAATACACCCTGGTTGTGAGTCTTGTGATATTTTGTAAAGATTTCGTGGAGTTTAGGGCTTGGAGTGTAGCCATACATCTGGCATGACTGCTCAGCCATTTTGATACCGCCGTAAGGCATAAATGCACGCTTGAGAGGCTTGTCTGTCTGAAGACCTACAACCTTTTCAAGGTCTTTATCAAGATATGCAGCGCCGTAAGCTGTGATGCCGCTTACAACCTCAGTTTCCATATCAAGAACGCCGCCCTTGGCTCTTTCTTCCTTCTGGAGTTCCTTGAGCTCGCCCCAGAGCTTGTCTGTAGCTTCTGTAGGACCTTCAAGGAAAGACTGGTCGCCGTCATAAGGTGTGTAGTTTCTCTGAATGAAGTCTCTGACATCAATGTCGGACTCCCATTTGCCACCTGCAAAATTTGTCCATTCTTCTCTCATTACTGTAAAACCTCCGATAATGATAATTAATACTGAATTTTGTATATGACACAAAAAAATGCCGACTCAATTCCAAGCAGACGCCCGGTAAGGTCAGCTCCTTGAAAAAATCGTCATACATCCTTGTATTCTGTCATTTATTCACTTTTATAATCATATAACCAACACCATTAAAATAACACTTTTTAAGGGCGTTGTCAAGCATTTTGAGATACTTTTTACACCACTTTTTCACACTCAAAACGCTATGGTAAATGAGTACAATTTTAGGGTATGAGGAACATTATTTTCAGCAGATTTTTTCCTGTATTTGTGCGGAATATTTTGTCGTATGCCTGCTCTGCTGCACTGCGGCTTGAATCGTCCTCATAAAGGTTCACAAGGAAGTCAGCCTCTACCAAAATTCGGTACGGCAAAGTATCAATATTTCCATAGGTGTGATGGTGTCCCACAAGGTAACAAACTTTGTCAATAAATGTTTTTTCGTAACCGAGAGCGGCAAGCAACTTTTCAGCCTCGTGAGGACCTTCAAGTTCCTGATACTTTCCTGCAGACGAATTGTACTTTTCTTCGCTCACCTTTATGCCGATATCATGAACAATTGCCGAGATTTCAAGAAGCTCCTGCTCGTCGGGCAAAAGATTTTCACTTTCACCGATTGTCTTTGCAAATGAATAAACCTTGAGAAAATGGTGAATCCTTTTCTTGTCACTTCCAAAATATTCAATCATAGCAGTTATAACCCTGTCGGTTTTCATATTATCACTCCTTACGGCGAGCCGCCGTACCCTATTCGTGTAGATAGTTTTTTGTTTGTGCAAGCCTTGCAACCACCGCCAGTGGCGGATAAAGGGAGCAAAGCGCTGTCTGAAATAACGAGCAAAAAGGCAGTACATTTATGTGCAACGCATTGTGACTATATTTCAGACGGGAGGATTCGCACCAATCACTTTTTCATACTTCTTATATATGCAAAGGTCTTTTCTTCACCCTCATCTCTCAGCATAACCAATAATTTTTCAAGCAAGGCCTCGGTGTTGGGGTGCATACGGTGTTTGCCTCTGATTCTGCAAAAATATGTAAACGGAGCGCCGTCCGTGTAATTTTTGCCGTTGTAGATTTTGCTTGCGGCAACTCGGTCGCAGAACATTTCGATAACATATTTTACAGGCATTTCAACATTTTCAATCTGCTTTGTCTTTGGGTTGTAATCGTTCCAGTATTCGTAATGGTGACGGTTTCTGCCCTTGTGATGCATCCACGCCTGTGAATAGCCGTACAGCTCTCTTTCCTTTTCATTGGGACTTCTCGTACCCTGAAAATACTTTGCACCCGGAATAAATTCTGTAGGCGAATACTTTGACAAATCGTGTATTAATCCCTGTCTGAGAATTCCTGCCCTTGCGCAGTTGGCAATTACCTTGTGCCTGTGACGGGTTATTGTTCTGAAATGTTTAATCGGATGTGCCATAATTATCACCATAAATTGTTAGTTTGGAAAATACAAAACATTCTCCGACTGACATTTTACCACATTTCCTGCCGATTTAAAATAGCACTTGCAAGATTGTCGAAAAAAAGTTATAATATACAAAGGTTAAAATTTTGTAACCATTTAATGTTAAATTCTATAAGGATAGGTAATCTATGAAAAAGAAAATTTTCATTCTTTTACTATGTGTTGTCCTCATTGCAACCTGCATATTATGCGGTGTGACGGGAATTTTCGGAAATGATTCTCAAAATTCTCAAAAACCGCAGACGCCCGATACGGCAGTAACCGAAAATACGACATTTCCGAGCAAGGTCGATTCGCTCACATTAAAAGTCGGCGAATCAAAGCTTATTGAACTGTCATCCGAAAAAGCAAAATCCGTCACCAAATGGACAAGCTCGGACAGTAAAATTGTTACCGTTGATGACGGCGGAAGGGTTGACGCTCTCAAAGAGGGTACGGCTCTGATTTCTGCAATTTCAAAAGACAAATCAAAGTCGGAATTTCAGGTTACGGTGTCAAAATCAACCACGAAAAAACAGCAAAGCTACTCAACCTGTATAACGGCAAATCTTGACAAGCTTGAAAGCAACAAGCGTAATACGGCAAAAAATCTGTACGCAATCAAGGTCAACCGCACGGCAAACTGCGTGACGGTTTACACATATGACGAAAAGGGCAAGTACACAATCCCCGTAAGGGCGATGATTTGCTCCACAGGTCTTGACAATTCGACAATCACGGGTGACTACACAATCGGAATCAAGTCCGAATGGCTTTTCCTTGTGGGCGATGTTTTCGGAAGATACATCAGCGGAATTTCTGGCGATTATCTTTTCCACTCCGTTCCCTACTACTCAATGAGCGAAGAAGATTTGGAGCTTGAGGAGTTCAACAAGCTTGGCGAACAAGCATCACAAGGATGCGTAAGACTTGCGGTTTCGGATGCAAAGTGGGTTTATGACAACTGCCCCACAGGCACGAATGTAAGCATATATGACGACGCAGAAAATGCAGGCCCTCTCGGAAAACCGGAGGCAATCAAAATTACCGATTTCACCAACAAATGGGATCCGACAGACAGCAATAAAAAATGCCCGTATGCCAAAGCAACACCAATAATCAGCGGTGCAAACGATTACACAATCAAAAGCGGCGGCGAATTTTACGCCCTTGCAGGAGTAACAGCCGTTGACACCTGCGGCAACGATATAACATCAAATATCGAAGTTTTCGGCAATGTAGTAACCACCCGAAAAGGCAAGTACAAGGTAACATATTCAGTCACCGATGCGATGAAAAGAACATCAAGCATAACGATTACGGTAACGGTGCAATAAACCGCCGCAGTCAATTTAAGAAGATAGTTCCGCAAAAGCAAAAATAAAGATGCATGACATTCATTATCCATTTTGCATTTTCAATTTAAAAAGAATCTCCCGAACACGGCAAATGCCATATTCGGGAGAATTTTTTATTTATTCACATATTCACTTTGTACAAGCTTTAGCCAAAATTATTCGGCATCGGGAAGGCTTGCAAGCTTTTCAAGGTGAGCATACTTATCAGCAGCAACCTTTTCAGCCTTTTCAAAGAGTTTTTCTGCTCTTTCGGGGAATGAACGAGTGAGTGAGTTATAACGAACTTCGCCCATGATGAAGTCACGATATGATGCAGAAGGAGCTTTACCGTCAAGCATGAACGGATTCTTTCCTTCGTCTGCAAGACGAGGATCGTAACGGAAAATGTTCCAGTAACCTGCCTCAACAGCCTTTTTCTCCTCAAGCTGAGCAATGCCCATGCCACCCTTGATACCGTGGTTGATACACGGAGCGTAGCAGATTACGAGTGACGGACCGTTGTAGCTTTCAGCCTCAACCATAGCCTTGAGAACCTGATTGTTGTCAGCACCCATAGCGCACTGTGCAACATAAACATAGCCGTAGCTCATTGCAATAGCGGCGAGGTCTTTCTTCTTAACAGCCTTACCTGCGGCGGCAAACTGTGCAACCGAACCTACAGGAGTAGCCTTTGAAGCCTGACCGCCTGTGTTAGAATAAACCTCGGTATCGAATACGAGGATATTAACATTTTCGCCTGATGCGATTACATGGTCAAGACCGCCGAAACCGATATCGTAAGCCCAACCGTCACCGCCGAAGATCCACATTGACTTCTTAGCAAGTTCGTCCTTGTCAACGAGTGTTTTCTTAACAAGCTCGCCAACCTTTGCATCCTCTGTGTTCTTTTCGAGTTCAGCGATAAGAGCGTCTGTTGCAGGACGGCTTGAAGTTGAATCTGTTACTGTGTCGAGATAGTTCTGACAAGCTGTCTTAAGGTCAGCGCTGTCTGTATCCTTCTGAATACCCTCAACATACTCAATAAGTCTGTTGCGGATAGCCTTCTGACCGAGAGCCATACCAAGACCGAACTCTGCGTTATCTTCAAAGAGTGAGTTCTGCCAAGCAGGACCGTAACCCTTCTTATTCTTTGTATAAGGTGTTGCAGGAGCAGATGCACCCCAAATTGATGAACAGCCTGTTGCGTTGGCGATAAACATTCTGTCACCGAAAAGCTGTGTAACAAGCTTTGCGTATGGTGTTTCACCGCAGCCTGCGCAAGCGCCTGAGAATTCAAGCAACGGCTGTTTGAACTGACTGCCCTTAACTGTAGTAAACTTGAACTTCTCGTGAACTTCAGGCTTATCTTCAAGTGTGAGAGCGTAGTCAAATACTGCCTGCTTAGGACGCTGTGAGTCGATTGGCTGCATTGTGAGAGCCTTAGCGCCCTTCTTACCCGGACAAACCTGAGCACAAGCGCCGCAACCCGTACAGTCGAGTGTTGAAACTGTCATTACAAAGTTGAGGTCCTTGAGTCCCATCATCGGGAGGCTCTTTGTACCCTCGGGAGCTTCTGCAAGCTCATCGGCTGTCATGGCAACAGGACGGATTACAGCGTGAGGACATACGATTGCACATCTGTTACACTGAATACAGTTTTCAGGATTCCATTCGGGAACATCAACTGCGATACCTCTCTTTTCATAAGCGGCAGAACCGTTAGGAGCAGTACCGTCAACATGATCCATAAATGTTGAAACAGGGAGCTTGTTACCCTTATATGCATTTACAGGCTTGAGGATTTCGTTTACATACTCAACGAGAGCACCGTTACCCTCTGCCTTGTCGGCAACTGAATTATCAACAGCGTTAGCCCAATCAGCAGGAATTTCAACCTTCTTGAGGTCTTCCATACCACGGTCAATAGCGGCGTAGTTCATATCTACGATAGCCTGACCTTTCTTCATGTATGACTTCTTAGCGGCAGCCTTCATAAGCTCCTTAGCCTTGTCGGCAGGAATGATATCTGCAATCTTGAAGAATGCTGACTGAAGAACTGTGTTGATACGACCGCCGAGACCGATTTCCTTACCAATCTTGATACCGTCAATTGTGTAGAAGTTGATGTGTCTTTCAGCGAGAATCTTCTTCATCTTACCCGGGAGACGCTCGGAAAGCTCTTCTGTATCCCATGGGCAGTTAAGAAGGAATGAACCGCCTTCTTTAAGGTCATCAACAATATCGTACTTGTCAACATAAGACGGATTGTGACAGGCAACAAAGTCTGCCTTTGAAATGTAGTATGTTGACTTAATAGGAGTTTTACCGAAACGAAGGTGAGAAACTGTAAGACCGCCCGACTTCTTTGAGTCATATGCAAAGTAGCCCTGAGCGTACATATCGGTGTTATCGCCGATAATCTTGATTGAGTTCTTGTTAGCACCGACAGTACCGTCAGCACCAAGACCCCAGAACTTACAGCTGTGTGTACCCTTCGGAGTTGTATCGGGATTTTCAACAATCGGAAGTGAGAGGTTTGTAACATCATCAACAATGCCGATTGTAAATCTTCTCTTAGGTGTTTCGCTTTCAGCGTTTCTGTAAACAGCGATGATGTCGCCGGGTGTTGTATCCTTTGAACCAAGACCGTATCTACCTGTGTAAACCTTCACACCTGCAAAGTCCGAACCGTTGATAGCGGCGAGAACATCAAGATAAAGAGGTTCGCCGATTGAACCTGGTTCCTTTGTTCTGTCAAGAACAGAGATTGTCTTAACAGTCTTAGGAAGCTCTCTGAGCATATAGTCGGCAACGAAAGGTCTGTAAAGGTGAACTTTAAGAAGACCGACCTTTTCGCCTGCGGCATTGAGGTAATCAACAACTTCTTCCGTACAGTCACAAACAGAACCCATAGCAACGATAACATGCTCTGCATCCTCTGCACCGTAGTAGTTGAACGGCTTGTAGTCAGTGCCGATCTTAGCATTAACCTTGTCCATGTACTTAACAACAACTTCGGGAACTGCGTCATAATACTTGTTACAGGCTTCTCTTGCCTGGAAGAAGATATCGTCGTTCTGAGCAGTACCTCTTGTTACAGGATGCTCAGGGTTAAGAGCACGACGGCGGAAAGCCTCAACTGCATCCCAGTTAAGCATATCGCCGAGGTCTGCGTAATCCCACTCCTCAATCTTCTGAATTTCGTGAGAAGTTCTGAAACCGTCAAAGAAATGAAGGAAAGGAACTCTGCCTTCAATAGCTGCAAGGTGAGCAACAGCGGCAAGGTCCATACATTCCTGAGGATTGTTTGAACAAAGCATTGCATAACCTGTCTGACGGCAAGCGTAGATATCTGAGTGGTCACCAAAAATAGAAAGTGCGTGGCTTGTGAGCGCACGGGCTGATACATGAATAACGCCCGGAAGAAGCTCGCCTGCCATCTTGTACATATTCGGAATCATAAGGAGCAGGCCCTGTGATGCTGTGTAAGTTGTGGTCAAAGCACCTGCTGCGAGTGAGCCGTGAACAGCACCCGATGCGCCGCCCTCCGACTGCATTTCCGTTACCTGAACCTGTCTGCCGAAAAGGTTCTTGGCACCCTGTGCCGAGAACTTGTCGGTAAGGTCAGCCATTACGGAAGAAGGTGTAATAGGATAGATAGCCGCAACATCGGTAAACGCATAAGAAACATGAGCTACTGCGCTGTTACCATCCATAGTTTTCATTTTTCTTGCCAATGGAATCGTCCTCCTTTTTAATCAAAGCGGCAAAGGAAATGATGCCGCATAAATTTTCGATACCCGTTAATTACGCACCGTAAATCAACAAGCGGTACGGATACTTTGTATCATCTTAAATTTTATCACTTAAACACCGATTTGTAAAGTGTTTTACACAAGAAATTCAAAGCAGGATATACATTTTTGTTTCGTTTTTTACAAAAAGTTTTTATGTTTACTTGTTCCTGTCAAGGTACTTTGTTGTTGATTTTTTAAAAATCAATAACAAAGGTTTTGGTTATTTGTACAAACGATTACAATGCTACGCTCGGGCATAATTTGTTTTTTGACATTGCAAACTATCTACACGAATTGGGTACGGCGGCTCGCCGTAATTTTTAATTTATAAATGCTTTATCGCTTCGCTTAAATCCGTACACAAGAAATCTATCATATGACGAGCCGACTGCCGCAAGGGCATTGTCGCCCACATATTTTCCGACCATCCATGTATTGGCAAGGTTGTAAAACTGCTGAAACACATTGCCGAGCATAAGCGGTACTGCAAAAGACCACAGGCCGCCTGTTATACTGCCTGTGGTCAAATCTCTGTTTTTATTTAGTTTTATCACAAAATCATTTCGTTGCAACCGCAGATTCTGCGGTCATATTTTTTTGTTAAATTCACTTCCGCATTTCGGACAGCGAACAGTATGATTGCCTTTTTTGTTGCGAACACGAAGCTGCGCCTTGCACACGGGACACTTGATATAACGGTAGTCCTTGCGGTCACGAATTTTCTTGAAGGTCAACCTGAACCAACCTGTTACCGCATTGTAAATCGGAAGAAATTTTCTGTTTTCGGCACTTCTTGCAACAATGTTGCGTGAGAACATACGAAAACAGATAAGCACGATAATCAAGAGCATTATTCCGTCAATGATGTATCTTGCAACACGGTTCCACACAAAAATATTCACGAACCACAGTATAAGCAACAGCACCCAAAGTGCATTGTTGAGCTTATCCGTGCCGTATCTGCCCTGCATAAAATTGGCGAATCTGTTAAATAATCCTCGCATAAAGTTCATCCTTTCCGCAAAAAGCGGTAATTACAAAAATCATCCTTCCACCATTTTATCACAGGCAGGGCGTACATTCAATAAACATTTGACGATATATGTCACTAAATCAGCCGAGAACGAGCTTTGCCGTGTCAACGCTTTCTTTTGCGTCACGGCAGTAGTAGTCAGCGCCGATTTTCATAGCGTAGTCCTTTGTAAGAACCGCACCGCCGACAAATATTGTACATTTGCTTGAGCCGTCGGGATTCTGAAGTTCCTTACATTCTCTTACAAGCCTTATTGTGTCTTCCATGCTCTTGAGGGTTGTTGTCATAAGAGCCGAAAGTCCTATCATTGTAATATTCTGTTCAACGGCAGTATCAACAATAAGCTGAGGATCAACATCTCGACCGAGGTCAACAACTGTGTAGCCGTAGTTATCAAGAAGAACCTTTACAATGTTCTTGCCGATATCGTGAATGTCACCCTTTACGGTTGCCACAATAATTTTGCCCTTGCTTACGGGAGTTCCGCTTGTCTTTGTAAGGTGCTTTTTAATTACATCAAAGCACTCCTGAGCTGTGTTTGCGCTTTGGATAAGCTGTGGAAGGAAGATTTTATTCTTTTCAAAATCTTCACCCACTCTGTCAAGTGCAGGGATAAGCATTTCGTTTACAACCTGCATTGCATCGGTTGTTTCAAGAAGCTTTGCGGTTGCGGCTGCACCTTCGTTTTTAAGTCCGTTATAAACAGCCGCAAAAATATCAACATTGCTGTCTGCCTTTTTAACGGGAGCGGCAGGAACAGCATCGTTATATGCGTTGATAAATTCAAGTGAGTTCTTGTCAATGCCGTTAAGCACACGGAATGCCCTTACAGCACCTGTCATCGACTCAACATTCGGGTTGATAATCGGCAAATCAAGTCCCTGTTCCATAGCCATTGTAAGGAAAGTTCTGTTGACAAGCTCACGGTTCGGAAGTCCGAACGAAATGTTTGATACACCGAGACAGGTTTTACAGCCGAGTTCCGTTTTTACTCTGTGCAAGGCCTCAAGAGTCTGACGGCAAGCCGCCTGTTCTGCGGAAACCGTAAGAGTAAGACAGTCGATATATACATCTTTTCTGTCAATGCCGACAGCCTCGGCTCTTTCTACAATTCGTTTTGCAATCTCAAATCTGCCATCGGCGGTTTTCGGGATACCGTTTTCGTCAAGTGCAAGTCCGACAACAGACGCACCGTACTTTTTGACAAGAGGAAGAACCGTTGCAAGGCTCTGTTCCTCACCATTTACGGAGTTCAGAATCGGTTTGCCGTTGTAGTAGCGGAGTCCTGCCTCAATAACCTCGGGCTTTGTGGAGTCAATCTGGAGCGGAACATCGCACACACTCTGAATAGCCTTGAGAACACGCACCATCATCTTTTTTTCGTCAATTTCGGGATGACCTACATTGACATCAAGAATTTCCGCACCGCCCTGAACCTGACTGAGAGCCTGAGTGAGGATATAGTCAATATTATTTTCAACAAGCGCCTGCTTGAACAGCTTTTTGCCTGTGGGGTTAATTCTTTCGCCGATAATTCTCGGACCGTTGATTTCGACAACCGTCGTTGAACTGCAAACGGTTGTATCAACGCTCTTTGTCTGAGGCTGATATTCTCTGTCGGCAACCTCCGACTTAATTTTTGCAATATAATCGGGATTCGTTCCGCAGCATCCGCCGATAACCTTAACACCGTATTTGAGGAGTGAACAAACGCACTCGGCAAATTTGTCGGGCATAATGTTGTACTCGTTGCTGTTAGGATCGGGCAAGCCTGCGTTAGCCTTGATTACAAGGGGAAGATTTGTGTATTTCGACATCTCGGAAACAACGGGTTCAAGCTCATCCGGACCGAGTGAACAGTTTACACCGAGAGCGTCAACACCGAGTCCCGTAAGAGTGACAGCCGCACAGGCAGGGGATACACCCGTAAATGTTCGTCCGTTTCTCTCAAAGGTCATTGTTGTGAGGATAGGCTTATCGCAGTTTTCCTTTGCGGCAAGGACTGCGGCTTTAAGCTCATAAAGGTCGGTCATTGTTTCAAAAACTATGACATCGGCATCTTTACCGGCAAGAATCTGCTGTTTGTAATACTCATAAGCCTCGTCAAATTTCATTGAACCGGCAGGTTCAAGCAACTGACCTATCGGACCGATATCAAGGGCAACAAGAGCGTCTGTACCCTCAACGGCTTTTCTTGCAATCTTAACACCGGCACCGATGATTTCTTCAACGCTGTAACCGCTGTCCTGAAGCTTGTAGGCATTTGCACCAAAGGTGTTTGCGTACACAATGTCAGATCCGGCATCAATATACCTCCTGTGAAAGCTCTCGATAAGCTCGGGGTGAGTAATGTTCAGCACCTCAGGCACATGGTCGTACTTTACACCGCTTTTCTGAATGAGAGTTCCTGTTGCACCGTCAAGCAGAATAAAATTCTTTTGGTTGAGATATTCACTAAAGTTTGAAAAATTCTTAAACACCACAATGTTCCCCATTTCTTCTGAAGCGACATTTGCCTTTCATACTGCAAATTGCACACCCTCGTTTTCTTCGTTCAATCGGATTGTCTGAAATTCCGAGAACCGCCGTAACCGACTTTGACGGCACAAGCAAACAGCTGTCGCCTGTTGTAAGGCCTATTTTTCTCGGAGCGTCAAGTATTCTCAGATACTCCTTCTGCATCTCAATAGGATAGTCTCCATAGCCGGGGCTGAAACGGAAGGTCATATACTTTCCGCTGTATTTTTCGGCAAGGATTTCGTCAACCTTTTGACACACCTGTTCAACGGCAACGCTTGCAAAGCTGTCAAGCACAACCGCCCTTGCCATATCGGAAATCTGACTTATACGGATAAGCTTGTCAATTTCCGAACCTATTGTAGCACACATCATAACAGCTGTGTGGCAGCCCTCAAGGTGCTTTTTTATATCATTGCCGAGTAAAATATCATCAAACGGAGCTTTGCGTTCAAGATAGAGAAATCTCGGCTCTGCTGTTTTCAATATTTCTTTTTCACATTCATCCATCAGCACATCCATGCGGTAATTAAGGCTGATTCCTGCACCGCCGAGGTAGCGTATAGCCTCTTTGCGGTTTAATCTGTCAAGTGTTATCATAAAAGACTTGACACCGCCTCCGTAATTTTTCTTGCAACATACGGGTTGTTCATCGTGTAGAGGTGGATGCCGTCAACACCGTGTGCGATAAGGTCAACAATCTGGTCAACCGCATATGCAATGCCTGCGTCACGCAAAGCCTCTGGTCTTGTATCATACTTCTGCATAATCTTTGCAAATTTTGCAGGAAGGCTTGCACCGCACATTGAAACCATTCTTTCAATCTGACTTTTGCTTGTTACAGGCATAATACCTGCCTCAATCGGAACATTCACGCCTGCAATCTTCGCTCTTTCAAGAAAACGATAGTAAACGGAGTTGTCAAAGAAAAGCTGTGAAATAAGATGGCTTGCACCCGACTCAACCTTTTTGCGAAGATTGTGAATGTCCTCAACCTCATCGGTTGCCTCGCTGTGAACCTCGGGATAACAAGCGCCGGCAATGTCAAAATCACCCTGTGACGCAATATATCTGCACAAATCGCTTGCATAAGCGAAATCCTTCTGCGGTTCAACACCTTCAACCCTGTCACCACGGAGTGCAAGAATATTCTCAATGCCGTTCTCTTTAAAAAGCGCAAGGTTGCGGTCAATATCAGCCTTTGTGCTGTTAATGCAGGTGAGGTGTGCCACGGATTCAACTCCGAAATCTCTCTTGATTTTTGTTGCGATTTCGCAGGTACGGCTCTTTGAACCGCTGCCGCCTGCGCTGTATGTTACGCTGATGAAGTCAGGCTTTAAAGCCGAAATTTCTTCAAGCTTGCCGTAAACCGATTCAATCGGAGAGGTCTTTTTAGGCGGAAATACTTCAAAAGAAAAAACTGTTTTTCCGCTGTTAAATAAATTGCTTATTTTCATATATAAACACCTCGGTAATGGTTTTGTTAAACTTGATTAATTATAGCATAAATAATTTTTGCATACAATACTGTTTTGGTGGGTTTTGTCGTTTAAGGCTATCATTTTTTTGGAAGTTTGGGTATAAGCAAAAATTATATCAAAGGGTTTTATAATAATTATAATTTTGTTAACAAACCAAATTCACCATTATATTCTGTAGTGGCGAACCGTGTTCTCCCGCAAGTAATCGTACAAATGGTATGTTAAAATAAATTTAGTAAATGTCACAAACTCGTAGGGGCGGATATTATCCGCCCGCTTGCTTGATAAAACATTATGTCCATACACATATGTTTTGATATAACATAATTGTGTATTCAATTTTGCACGCAATGCGTGCAATCGTGTGCATTGCACACGAACTGGAGAACACGGTTCTCCCCTACATTATTTCGGTAACTGTAGCTCATTTATACAGTTTATTTTCATCATAAATTTTCTGCCATTACTTAGCGGGCGGATAATATCCGCCCCTACAAATAAACAACAACTTTCATATAAACAAAAACGGTCGGGTGACAATATTTTGCATTTTGCAAACTGTCTTCCCGACCTCAATTTTCAATTTTCCATTTTCAACTTTCAATTTTAAAAAAATCACAGATGCAAAATCAACTTTGCAACGCCGAAATAGATAAGCAATGAAAGCGAGTCGCAGACTGTTGAAATGAGCGGATTCGCCATAACAGCAGGGTCAAAGCCGACCTTGCTTGCCAAAAGAGGCAGACTGCTGCCGACAAGCTTTGCCATAATAATTGTGCCGACAAGCGTAAGCGAAATTACAAGGGCAATCATAAATGCGTTTTCCTGACCGTTGAGATCAAACAAAAGCAGTTTTACAAAGTTTGCCGCCGCAAGGGTAATACCGCAAAGAATTGACACCCTGAATTCTTTCCACAGCACAAGGAAAATGCTCTTGAAATGAATTTCACCGAGCGACAACGCACGGATTACGGAAACCGACGCCTGAGAACCTGCGTTACCGCCAGAACCCGTAATCATCGGGATAAACGATGAGAGAATCAAAACATTTGCAAGCACAGCCTCAAATGATGAGATAATCGCACTTGTAAAGGTTGCCGAAAGCATGAGTATGAGCAGCCACGGCGCTCTCTTTTTGTACAGACCGAAAACGCTTGTTTTCATATACGGTTTGTCAGACGGCAATACGGCTGCCATCTTTTCGATATCCTCGGTAGCCTCTTCCTGAATAACATCAATAGCATCGTCAATTGTTACGATACCGACAAGTCGGTTTTCGTTATCAACAACAGGAAGCGCAAGGAAGTTATAGTTTGAGAACATCTGGGCAACCTGCTCCTGATCGGCAAGAGTAGTTACCGAGATAACATTTTCCTCCATAATCGACTTTACAAGCTCGTCATCTTCGGCAAGCAAAAGGTCTTTTACGGTGGTAATACCGATAAGCTTGTTGTTGGCATCGGTTACATAGCAGGTGTAGATTGTTTCCTTGTCAACACCTGTTCTTCTGATTCTTTTAATAGCCATTTCAGCCGTCATATCGGGACGAAGCACAATAAACTCGGTTGTCATAATCGAGCCTGCGCTGTCCTCGGGATATTTCAAAAGCTCGTTAATCTGCTTTCTCATATCCTTGTCGGCCTGTCTTAAAATACGCTTTACAACATTGGCAGGCATTTCCTCAATAAGGTCAACGGCGTCATCGACAAATAACTCATCGACAACCTCTTTCAGTTCGCTGTCGCTGAAGCCGTGGATAAGGAATTCCTGAGTTTCGTCATCCATTTCGACAAAGGTTTCCGCCGCAAGCTCCTTTGGCAGAATACGAAACAGAATCGGCATTTTTTCATCCTGTAGATTTTCAAAAACCGCCGCAATGTCAAACGGTTTCATCGTAATCAGAATATCCCGCAAAGTGCTGAACTTTTTGTCATCAAGCAACACTTTGATAGTTTCGGTAAGGGTTACATTAACCTGTTCCATCATCTTTTCCTCCTTTTTAATTCAATTGGAAGTAAAGACGGTGTCACCCTGAGTATTAAATTAAATCAATTCAAATTAAAATAAAAATACAAAGCAAAATCAATAAAACAAAATGAACGCACAAGCGCACATTCTGTTGCAACTTCGCCCGGGTACAGCGCCTTTATTACCGTCTGCGTCCATTAAGTTTTCACCTCATTCGCATTAAAATTCGGGCAAAAGCCCGTACATATTTATTTTATTCTTTTTTATGTCCGATGTCAACGGATTTATCCGCTAAAAATCCACTTTGCAAATTCTCAAGGTAAACGCAACCATACTTGCATTTAGTCTGAGAATTTACCTTTTTAGAATTTCAAGGAAAACTATTAAGTTAGTTAGCACATCATAGTCACAATAAAAATTTGTCGCTCTTATGATGCCAACCACATATCAACACAAGTCTGAATACCACAACGCCAATTATTTTCATCAACTGCTTTTTCACATAATTTCAAAGCACAATCGAGAAAATGACGAATATCAGTCGGTGTAGGTTGAGTTTTATAACTGTAGGAATTCTCCACGAGTTTCATAAACTGATCTAATTCAAGCGGTATTATCTTAGATTTTCCACCATAAAGAGCAATTGACAGATGGTTTAGTCCGTAGAAATGAGCCAATGTTGCTGCATTAATTGTCGGTGCAATAAATAAGCAATAAGTATCTTTACCTGATTTTTTCTTTAACTGACCATAATGACGTGCGACGGGTTCTCCTTCGGCTTCATACTGGCGCTGTCCAGACTGTAAAGTAACTTCTACAGCCAAAGAAAAATCCTCATAATCACACTCAATATCCGGCATATTTCCAGATGCAGTAGATAAAGGCTGACCAATATCATCAAATTTGAAGTTGCCTTTGATATTACCGCCATCAAGCATAGTCATTGCTCGCCAAGTATTATATTCAAACATAAGCGGAGCATCATAATATTCATCCGAAACGATTTCGTTAAATGTATCAATGATTTCTGAATATAGCGCATATGACTTGATTTCAGCGACTTGCTCGTGAATGACATTTTCTTTGTGTTGAGCTACAATGTTATCTCGCAAATCTTTTAATGCTTCAATATCGTAGTTCGCTAAATCACATCTTGTCAACTCACTCATACGAAGAATAACATCTATAATGTTTTCAACATTATCTGTATATAGTTCGGGAGTGGTAGCATCAAATAAATGTGCTTTATAACTATCCTCATCATCCACAAAAACAGGGTTACGATTGACATTAGCAAGGATAAATTCAACATCTCGTTTTTTGTCATCGAAAATAGAAATTGTTCTACTTTTGTGTGCAATGGATACAAGTCCGGTAAATCTCAAATATCTAAAACAAGCATCAGCATAATCACGCATATTGCCTTTTTGAGTTTTCACAAAGGTATTTATGCTGGCATCTCTTGTTTCTCTCGTTCTTGTTCTACCTTCGGCAATTCTGTCATTATGAATTTCTAAAACGGCATTTGCCCATACATCATTTACAAATCGTTTGTACTGTCCACGATGTAACTCTTTATCTTTTCTGAAATTCAAGATTTTATCTTTAACTTCTTCGTACTTGTGATAGTCTGTGATTTGAACAGCAAAGATTTTCAACTCGTCAAAGGTTAAATATTCAAGATCATAGATCAATCGCAATACTTCCAAATATGGACGCACAAAAAATGTACCGCTTATTTTGGCGTTCTCTGTGTGATAAGGTGAAGGCAACTGAAATTTGAGCAATTGGCGCAGAAAAATCTCTTGTGGTCTTTTCCCCGAAATTAAAGCACGACCAGCATCAGTTAGTGCAATATTCGGTTTCAAGTCAACAAAACCTAATGCTTTCGGAGCACGATTTATTCTGTCACGTGCACTAAATGCCTTATCAGATGGAGAGCCTGTTCCCTCAAAAAAGCTACTTCCCGCAAGCTCATCAATGAATTGTTCTTGCGTAATTCTATTCCACGGTTTTCCTTCGAATTTATCACAAAGCAATCCAATTTCAGGAATCATCTTTGCCGGAGTTCGTGGTGAAGTTGTAAAAAACAAAACTTTATTATCTAGTCTTGCCACACTTATCACCTCAATAATTTTTTACTACAATATGCATTTTATCGTTCTTAAAACGATTTCTAATGTTTACCGCATAGTTTTTATAATATTCATCAAAAATGAACTCACCATATAATTCTTCGGTGAGAGGAGTTTTTCCAATAATCATCAACGCTCTACAAGGAAGATTTCTAAAATCAGCCGCTAAACGTCTATGCTCCGCTTCATCAAAGCCATTCATCATATCAATGTTTCCGTAGTCATTGAAAACACAATCATACGGAGGATCTAAAAAGATAAAATCATCTTCTTGTGCCATATTAAAAATACGACTATAATCAAGGTTAAATAATTTTGCACCTTGCAAAAGCTCGCTATGTTGTTGTGTTACAAGTCGAGTGTTAAGATTAGGGTATCTGCCGAAAGGAACATTGTAATCACCATTATTGTTGTATCTAATCATTCCTGAATAGGCGGTTTTATTGATGAAAAAATACAGAACCCCATCTAAATATGTATCATCTGGATGATTAAATAGTTCTCTCATACGATAATAAAGTTCCTCATTTGCATTAGGAACTCTCTCATCAGGTGTCAAGGCTTTCAATCTCTTATATTCTGCCTGATTAAGTTCATACACACGCTGAATTTCATCCAACTGCTGACGCATAAGCGGATATTGATCTCGCAACTGAGAATAAAAGGTCATCAATCGCTCATTTGCATCGTTGATAATAGCATTTTCAGGTTCAAGATGGAAATAAACTGCACCACCGCCAAAAAAAGGTTCAATATATCTGTTAAAGTCATCCGGTATGTATTGAAGAAAACGGGGGATTTCACGAGATTTTCCGCCACGATATTTTAAAACTGGATTCATAGGTTCAACCTCGCTTTCAACTAAACATAATTATACAAATGTATTGTACCATACAACTAAAGATTTTTCAATGTATTTTCTGTGAACTTTGATTTTACCTATAGACTTTTATATTTTACATTATTCTCTGTAACGGCTTGGTAACTCGGTATAATATTTCTTGCTTTTTGATGTGTATCAATGTATAATGAATATGCATGATTTAAAATAAAATTTCAAAGATTGGAGATTAACCGTTATGACAGATATGGTTAAAAAATATGTTCCCTATGCGGTAATAATTTTGCTTGTTTATATGCTGCTGCCGCTTGTGTTTATTCCGGGCGCAATGCAGAAGTTTTCACCCGTTGCATATGACTTTGTGTTCCCGATTACAGCAATCGGCTGTTCGGCACACTACTGCTCAAAACACGGACTCGACTTCCTCTTTGCACTCATTGCGCCGATTATTTATCTTCCGAGTATGCTCATCTACAACGGCGGATTTTCTTCAAGCACACTTTCAACAAACCTTATTCTCCTCGTAGTTTATCTTGTTGCCGGAATTTTCGGACTTTTCCTCGGCGACCTTGCTTTCGGTGACAAGCGCCGTCAGAAAGAAAAGGCAGAACAGGAAGAAGCAGAGGAAATGCTCCTTGAGGCAAAGCGCCGTGAAAAGGAAGAGCTTGAGAACATGACTTCATCAAGCAAAAAAGCCGAAGGAAAAGCACCCTACAGACAGGAACGCAAGCCTGCTCGCAAACCGTCGCCTGCACCGCAGAAAACCGAAACAGCAAATGACGATGATTTTGATTATGACAAATACCTTTCCGGTATTGACAGAAAGCAGGATCCGAACGAAAGCGAAATTGACGATATCTTAAACGAATACAGACACTAACGGCGAGCCGCCGTTCCCAGTTCGTGCAGATAGTATTTATAAGGGCGAAAATAAAATGCCCGAGCAGAATTCTATAACTAAAAATGTAAAATTAAAGTCGGGAAGACAATTTGCAAAATGCAAGGCATTGTCTTCCCGACTGTTTTTGTTTAATCAACAGGGGTGTTCATTGGACGCCCGCCAAGTAATGACAGAAAATTTATGATAAAAATAAACTGTATAAATGAGATACAGAATTGCAGTTACTTTGTAACATTTATATCATTTAAATTACAATATTATTTGTACCATTATTTTTGTTTAAATCAACCCAACGATATACTTCTGAATCAAGGTTGCGTCAACAACACTGATTTCACCGTCATGGTTTACATCGCTGTTAAAAAGCTGAGTCTTGCCGAATTTTACAATACCTACAACATATTTCTGAACAGATGTTGCATCTACAACCGTAATGTTTCCGTCTGGATATGCATCACCGCAAGTCAGGCAGTTCAATTTGCCACCAATCGTTGTTTTACACTCTGCGCCGTTTTTAAGTCTGCAATATTTATAAGCCATAAGGCCCGTATCAACACCAAGCTGTCTTGAAATATAAAACTCCGCATAGCCGTTCTTATCGGGGACAAAAGATGTTACCGCACCTCCGCTGACAAAATATGCGCCCGAGGTTGCATAGCAAGGTTTGCCGCTGCTGTCTGTACCGAAATCCTCATATGTAAAGTCAAAATTCTTGTATGTGCCATCGCTGAGTTTTCCGGTCATTGTGCCATCATCATTAAAGCCATAAGGAAAATAGTCGGAGAGTTTAATCCTTATCTTAACATATTCTCCGCCTGTTGAATCATAATTGAATTTCATACCCGTATCACCAAAATAACGATTATCCGCTGTTATCATATGGCGAGTAAATTCCTGATTTTTCGGGAGATTTACAAACTTCGGTGCATCAATACAGTCCTTAAACATCACGCTGTACTTTTGATAATCCGTTGATATGAACATTGCCCCGAAATTCTTTGCCGTATTTTCGGTATATCCCGTTGTTGTAACAAAAAGCTGATTGTTTGAGATTTTCTGCGTTGTACCTGTAACTTCAAAGTCCTTGCGATCTTCATACTCGCTTACCGCACCTGTCATAAGAACCGAACCGACGGTAAGCACACCGCACATTGCGATTGCAGTTAATTTTTTGATTATACTTTTCATTGTTTACACCTATTTATATTGTTTAGCTATCCAAACCGACAATATGTTTCTGAATCAATGTTGCGTCAACAACACTGATTTCACCGTCATCGTTTACATCGCTGTTAAAAAGCTGAAGCTTGTCAAAGTTCTCAATACCTGCAACATATTTCTGAACAAGCGTTGCATCTACAATTGTGATAGAATCATCCTTGGTTATATCGCCTCGAACAAGACCGTATAGGCGTGCACCCTGTACAGCACGATTAAAGGACAGTCCGTCTTTTCTTCTGTAGTTAAGATACATCGACAATTCGGTTCTTACACCGATTTTCTTTGAAATATAAAGTTCGGCATAACCGTCCTTATCAGGGACAATTGCCGTTACAGCCGCACCGCTCTTTACACACATACCCGAGGTTTCGCAATAATCGTTTTTGTCGGAGCTTGCGGAATCGTAATCCTTGTGAGACCAGGCAAAGGTGTGTGTGCTACCGTCATCAAGGGTTTGAGTAACCGATCCGTCCTCGTTAAAGTAAGGCGAAAAAGTAGATAATTTAATTTTTACCTTTATATATTCTCCGCCGGTGTTATCAAATGTATAAATGTCATATATGTTTGTAAAATAAGAACCTCCCAGGTTTATCAATTTATTGTAATAAAATTCCTGATTTTTCGGAAGATTTAAAAATTTCAGTTTATTCACGCAATCTTTAAAATATACGCTGTATCCTTTGCCTGCCATATTTTCAAACATAACACCGTAATACTTTGGATTGCTTTCGTTATAGCCTGTTGCCGTAACAAGAACTTGATTATTACTGATTTTACGGGTTTCGCCCATTAGTTTGAAATCTCTTTCATCACCAATCCATTTTGCGTTTGCAACAAACGCAGAGCTTACTGCCAACACACAGCATATTGCGATTGCAGTTATTTTTTTGACTGTTCTTTTCATTGATTACACCAGTTTTTTATTGTTTAGCTGTCCAAACCGACAATATACTTCTGAATCAAGGTTGCATCAACAACACTGATTTCACCGTCATGGTTTACATCGCTGTTAAAAAGCTGAAGCTTGTCAAAGTCCTCAATACCTACAACATACTTCTGAACAAGCGTTGCATCAGTAACAGAAATGTATCCGCTTAAATCCGTATCACCGCAAGTTAAACCGACCAGAGTATCTCCGATTCTTCCGCAATCGCGACGAGCTCCGTTTTTAAGTCTGCAATAGCGGTATGACATTACTTTTGTATCTGCGCCAAGCTTTCTTGAAACATATATTTCAGCATAGCCGTCCTTATCGGGAGCAAAGGATGTTACCGCACCTCCGCTTGTCGCATATGCACCGGATTCCGCATAGCAATTAACACCGTTGCTGTCAGTTCCGAAATCTTCGTATGTAAAATCAAAATCCTTGTAAGAACCGTCGCTGAGCTCAACAGTCATTGTTCCGTTTTCATTGAACAGATAGGAAAAATCGGAAAGCTTGATTTTTACCTTAACATATTCACCGCCTGTTTTGTCAAACTGATAGAATGTCTGAACATTACCGAAATAACCGTGACCCTGCGTCATCATATATTTTACGAATTTTTCGCCCTTTGGAAGATTTAAAAATCTCGGTGCGTTGATACAATCCTTAAACCATATATCGTAATCCTTTTCGTCGGTTGTTCTGAACTTTGCACCGAAATTTTTATCGGTATTTTCAGTGTATCCCGTTGTTGTCACAAAAAGCTGATTGTTTGAAATTTTCTGCGTTGTACCTGTAACTTCAAAGTCCTTGTGATTTTCATCTTCGCTTACCGCACCTGTCATAAGAACCGAACCGACAGTAAGCACACCGCACATTGCGATTGCAGTTATTTTTTTAATTGTATTTTTCATTGTTATCCTCCGTGTTTGTAATTTTATCCGCAAATTTGTTCATACTTGTTTCATTTTATCAATCTATTTTTCTTATGTCAATAATTTTGAAATAAATTTGGCATTTACGGCAATATATGCGTATTTTTCCCGATGTTAATTATTGCAAAATGACAGACAAAATACTCGGAAATTTCTGTTTTTAACATATTAGTTTTAAACAAAAAACAGACTGTACCGTAATACAGTCTGCTGTAAATTATGACGCACGCTCGCAAATTACATAGTAACGGTCAAATCCGCCGTTTCCGTCACTTATGCAGGTAAACATGGTGAGCAAATCTCTTTCCTTCTGCAAATAGCAGTCGCCTGATTCGTTCGGCTTATTGACTTTGGTTTCAACAACCTTGTAATTGAGTGTATCCCAATAATTTGTGATTGAAACCCTGTCGCCGATTTTAAGGTTGCGGAGATTGTCAAAGAATATGCGGCCGATGTATCCCGTGTGACCTGCAAGGACTGCGTTTGTATTCTTACCGCCGATCGGCAATGAGGTTGCACTCATATGTGCCGCACCGTAGCTCATATTTGAGCTGTTCGCACCGAGGTAAATCGGCAGACGCATATTTATTGTTTCGGCGGTAACATAGCCGTAAATACCGTCGGTTATGCCGTAATCTTCAAGATTGACGGCAGCCTGCGAATAGGTATCGTTGCGGAGCATTTCATACTGGTTCGTTTCAAGTTTTTTGTTGTAGGCAACGCTGTCATTGAAAAGTCTGTCGAGGTCAGCCTTGAAAACAACGGGCTGTTTGGAAGTACGCTTGCCCTCCCTGTCAATTTTGTAGCCCTCTTCGTCAACCCTGCCGTCCTTGACCGCCTGTTCAAAAGAGCCGTCCTCAACTTCTTCAACACGGGTATCAAAGCTGTCAGCCTCACCGTTTGAAATCTGTGTTCCGATAAAATTTGATATAGGGGGGAATGCGACAAGACCTATTCCGACAACAAGCATTGCAATTGCCACACCCGTAAGTATTTTTTTAATCATCGGAATCACCGCCCAAATCATTCTGATTTTCGTCAACCGAGTCATCTCTCAGCCGTTTTGCACCGTTCGACTTCTTCTTTTTGCGTTTGAGCAGAAATACAACCACAAACACAACAAGTGCAACAAAGCCGACAATTATGCCGATTGCGACTGCATAGGGGATTTTGTAACCAAGAAAGAATATGTAATCGTTGTCAAACTTTGCAAGTGACTCACCCGTTTCAATGTACTTTGTATCGTCATAATCGACACGCTTGCCACGCACGAGAAGTCTGTGCGTATTAACGCCGTATGGGGTACAGGTGAGGAGCGTTACAAGGTCTTCACCGTCAACAATTCGCAAAGAATTGATTTCCGAGGGGAGAACGACTTCGATTTGATCAACCTCATATTTCAGCGTTCTGTCGAGGATATGAACATAAAACTCATCGCCGACTTTCATATCGGTGAGGTAATCAAAAAATGTTTCGCCCGGATAACCCGAATGGGCAGAAATTACGGAATGTGTGCTTGCACCGCCGACAGGCAGGGAAGTATTTTGAAGATGTCCTGCACCTTTGGAAAGAATCTCTTCGCTTGTGCCGTGATAAATTGGCAGATAAACATTGATTTTCGGCACATCAATATAGCCGATAAGACCGTTATCATCAATATTGAGAGTTTTCTCATAATTTGCACCGATTTTCTGAAAAGCCTTTTCGTCGAACGGGTCGGTAATTATCATATTATTTGAAAGGCTGTTATTATACTTAGCAGCCTCTTCAAACATTTTTTGAGTTTTCTCACTCGGCATCTGAGCAACCCTGTTGGTGTACTCCTTAACCCTGCTTCGACTGACATAGTTATTAATTGCGGAGCTGACAAGCGGATAGCTCATTATGCCGATTCCCGCAACAAATATTAAAGCTATTAGTAAAATTGACAGCTTTCGTTTCATAAAATTTTCCTTTTCTGCGTGTTTTTGTTCCGTTATTATTATACTATATTTTACTATTTATCGCAACCGCACGGCGAGCCGCCGTTCCCTGTTCGTGTAGATAGTTTGTAATGTCAAAAAACATTTATGCCCGAGCGAAAGGTTTAGTTAAATGTAAAATTGAAAATTGAAAATGGAAAATTAATGTTGGGAAGACAGTTTGTAATGTAAAAAACATATTATGCCCGACTGTAAAAATGTAATGGTTCTCCCCTACAGACAATACACAATTTTCATCACATCAAAACATATTATATAAACATAAATATTCATCCGCCTCTACGGCTCTTCTGTAAATAGAACGGGGATGCGTTGCCGCATCCCCTGAAAATTACATATATCACAGATTTTAAGATAAAAGATATTCGATTAATTATTTAGCTGCTTTCTTTCTCTTAAGAACAAAGAGGAGAATGCCTGCGCAAGCGATAAGTGCTGCACCGCCAACATAGAACATCATTGTACCCATACCACCTGTTGAAGGAACTGTTACAGGATAATCCTTAACTACTGTAGCACCGTTTTCAACTGTACCAACCGGTGTGTATGCCTTTGCAACAGCTGTTACTTCAAATATAGTAGAGTTGATGTTGTAGCCTGCAGGAGCCTTTGTTTCCTTTACATAATATGTAACATCCGGTGTAAAGTAGAACTCGTGTGTGCCATAGTAGAACTTATCATTACCTGTTTCTGTTGATGTAGCCTTAACAGTTTCACCGTCAACTACGATTGCCTCTGTGCATGCTGAATCCTTATAAAGTGTGAATTCAGCGCCTGGAAGTTTTGTTGATGTTGCGTTACCGTCAACCTTTGTTACATCAAGACCTGCAGTTGCAACATTTACAGTATTATTACCTGGCTTGTATGTGAAGTTGCCTTCATTACCATAGTAAAGACCGTCTGTGTTGGGGAGGTCTTTAGTAACTTTATCAGCGATATCAGCGTTTACCTTAGCTGAGAATGTTACCTTGATTGTGTCATAACCGTAGAACTTGTCACCCTGAAGGAGTGTATCTGATGCAACGACTGCGAATGTAGCTGTTGCTTCATTGCCAGTGGCATCTTTATAATCATAATTAGGAACTACTGTGAAGTCGCCGTCTGCTGCTGCTGTTTCAACGCCTTCTTTAACAAAGTAAACCTTTACAGTACCGTCAATGAGTGAAAGAGCGTTGTCCATGTTATCAACAATTGCATATGTGCCAACCTTGTTAGTTGTTGAACCTGCTGTTGAAGCTGTAAGCGTGTAATCAGCATTCTTCTGTGTACCAACTTTGTTGTCTGCAACTGTCTTTGTAACTGTGATACCTGAAACATCAATCTTTGAAGCAAGGTTTACTGTTTCATAATCGTATGTCCAGTCTGTGCCATTGAAGAAAGGAAGTGAGATGAGTGAACCCTGTACAGACTTAACTGTACCAGGCTTCTTAGAGCAGTATACATAATAGATACCGTCATCAAGGCTTGTAATCTGCTGTGTAGGAACATCTGCTGAACCGTCATATTTGAATGTAACAGTCTTAGCAGCTGTACCTGTCCATGACATACCATCACAAATTGTGATGATTTTCTGGCTCTTGTCTGTTTCTGTTGAGTTGAGAGCGTTCACAAGGGCAGTGTTGCTTGCATAAGCATCTTCAACTGTTACTGTACCGGCACCAGGAGTACCGTCTTCTTTTGTAACCTCAACTGATGCAAGTTTGTAGAATTTGTACTCATAAGTACCAACATAGTCGGCTTTATCACCTGTTGTACCGGCATTAGGGTTGCATGATACTGTAAGTGTTGTAGCAGCGCTTGCTGAGAATGGGATCATGAGAGCGATCATCATTACTGCGAGAACTGCTGCAAAGATTTTCTTTGTAGTTTTCATTTTTCTTTCTCCTTTGTGTTTGATTTAATATATGTAATTATATTCTAACCGAATGGTTAAACTGGTTGGGGTGGCTGCATGGCGGACACCGGCTAACAACGGTGTCCGTAGCAGTCAAAGAGGTTTTCTATGAAAGAAACATATGATTAAAAAATCATCTGTTCTAACAAGTTAAATCATATTGGGTTACTTTCTGCATCTTGCTCTGCGTTTTTTACGACCTTTTCCGTAATAGATTGCGTAACCCGTGAACATTGTCACCGCAAGACCTGCAACCGATAAACCGAGAACAAAATAACCGTTCATTCCGTCACCGCTTGCCGAAGGCATTGTAATTGCACCGTCAACATAATCGTATGTAACATCGTACTTGCCCTCAACAGGGAGTGTGAAGTAGGAGAGTGTGTAGTTAGGGGTGTAACCCTCTGACGGTTTGTACTCAAACAGACAGTATGTCTGATATTTTGAAGCACCCTTTAAGTAGTTATCGGAATTTTCGCTCCATACAACATTACCGTTTGTTTTTGTAAACTCGCCCTGACCGTCCTTGAAGATTGTCAGATTGTCAAACTCAGCCTTACCGTTCCTGTCTGTATTTTTAGAAGTCATATGAGTTTTCATTGTGGCATCTTCAATGATTGTATTGATATCATCTGCAGTAAAGATATCCTTATCAGATACCTTCATCACCGCAAATTCCGTATCACTTACATTACCGCCTGTCTGATTCTTCTTGTTTACTGTTGCGCTTCCGTGTGTTGTTTCATTTGCAAACAGGGCTTCATTTTCTTTAACAGAAGTAGGATCGTTGAAGTAACCTGCAAGCTCAGCATCGGTTTTGTCTTTAATAGCCGAGCTACTAACCTTAATATACGTAGGCGCTGTTACTTCACCGCTTTCAAACAATTCAATCTCGGCAAGCCAGGTGTTTGTATCCATTTTATAATCGAATGCATTTTCACCCTCGGCAAGAGCCTCGGTAATCTTAAATCTGTAAACACCCGCAGTGACTAATTTGAGGTTTTTGAATTCAACCTTACCGCTTGCGTCAGGTGTTTCCAAATTCGTGGAAATTGTTTTTGCGCTGTTTGTCTTGATAGGTTTGCCGTCGGCATCAGGTTTTGTTGTATCCATTGATTCAAGACCTGTCAATGTATAGACGAACTTGCTGCCGCTGTAAGCCTGACCGTCAAGAGTTTTATTTACCGAAATGGCAATGTTTGTAGGATTAACCTTATTGATAAAGTTAAGCGCATTTCCTGCTTCGGCGAGAGTACCGACGAATGTACCGTTGAAGTCCTGATTGCCTACTTTATAAGGAACATAACCTATAACATTTTTCTCTGTAATCTTATAGGTTGCACCTACAGGAATATTGAGAAGCTTAATGCTTTCGCCCTTTTTGATTGTGAACGAACCGTCCAAGGGTGTACGGTAAGCTGTGTTTGAATAACCACTTGCGCCCTTCTCTTTGAGCTGATATTCAAGAGGATAGGTCTTGTAATCATAGGTTGAATCGTCGCCGTCAAAGTCGAGAGCAATTGCAAATGTAAACTGCTGATTTGTATCGTAATCGGTTTTACCGTCTTCATCAACAACATTCTTTGAAATTTCAAGAGGTGCTGTCACTATCTTGTTGGTATAGTCGAGCTGTAGCTGTGCATAAGCACTGTCATCATCGGGATCTACAAGCTTGAATGCCGAGTTCGTAGTTGAACCGCTACTGATTGTTGAACCGACTCTGTTGTTAACAAGCTCCCAGTTCGTTGTGTATTTAAGCTTACTGCTGTCTGTTGACTCGTTAACCGTCATATTATTGCCGGTCTTGAATGAGTTGTCAAAGTCAGCCATATAATCATCTTTAAGCGTGAAACCGCTGTTTGAAAGATTTTCACTGCTTGTGCTTTCGTCTGCTTTTGTAAGCTTGTAGCTTTTACCGGAGGTATCGTTGTCGTTCTCTTTGATTGTATAACCAAAAGTTTCATTAGCTTTGAGGTCATCTGAAATTTCAGAAACAACATCGCCTGTATCAAGTGCCTTTGTAACCTTGAGGTCATTGTTGGCAGGTGTCATTGTGAAGTTTACTGAGAAGTTAGACTCAGCCTCACCACGCTCCATATAGAATACTACCATATGGTATGTCTTGTTAGGATCAAGATTAGTACCATTGTTGATTGTCTTTGTAACTGTGCCAAGGTTTGTAGGATGTGACGAAACGTCTGCAGAATACTGAGTGCCGTTACCGTTCCACATTTTACCGTAAAGGTCTGAAAGCGTGAGGTTTTCTGTAAGCTTGCCGTCATTTATATTCTGCCACTTACAGAAGATAGCGTTTGTATTGCTGCCAAGATCTGACTTTTTGAATTTGTAAAAACCGTCTGATACTTCATAAGGTTTTACATAATACTTTTCATTATTAAGTGTACCAACACTTGTATCCTGCCAAACATACAAACAGAAGTCTTTATAATCACCTGTCTTAACCCAAAACTCATCACTCGGAACTGTAAGTTTTGTCGATGATGATGAAGATGAGTAGTCGGCAAATACATTGTCGGCAGTTGCTTTCATTGTATTAAAGTTAATTGAACCGCTTGCCTCTTTATGGTCACCGCCGAGGTCGAGAGCAAGCTCTGCATCAGCACCTGTTGAATCCTCACCGATATAAACCCAAAGGTCATCGTCACCGCTGAAGTTAAAGGTTGCAGGTTTGTCGTCTGCAAGTAAACCGTCCTTCGGAACTCTGAAGTCTATATCAAGTCTGATACCAAAACCATAGTCAAGGTTAGAGTTAGTACCCTTGCCCGATGATGTAGCCGTAGTATTGTTGAATGGGAAAATACCATAACCGTTGCTTTCGCCGCCGAATTTTTTCAGGTCATCGCTGATTCCATAATCTTTACCCGCACCGTAGTTAATTTTTGTCGGTGTGAGGCCGTTCCATGTGAAGTAGATGTTATCGGCTGCATTCTTTGAAGTAAATTCATAAGTAGTAACACCTTCACTGTCAGTAGTTGTACGGAACGGGAAAGACGACTTATAAACATTGGCAACTCTTTTATCGTTGTAGATTGCGGTTGAAAGTGCCTCAGTATCAAAGTACGGAGCCTTGACACCTTTTATAATCTGAAGATTACCCTTGCTGTCAAGCTTGTTGTACATAAGACCCTGTAAGGACTGGTTATAATTACCGCCGCCCCATTTCATACCGTTGGAGTTGTTTACTGCATAGTAATAGTTATCATCATAATTGTTGATGTTTGTAAGTCCTTTTGCGTGAGTCTCAAATGTTCCGTAGTGTTCATTACCCTTATACATATTGCCGAAGTAGAGAGGATACTTCCAGTCCGACTTATAGTTTGAAGCAATGTTGCTTATGTAGCTGTTGAAGTTATCAAACTGATACCAATAGTCATACATATTGCCATTACCCTGACACTGAAGATACCCTTTCTCCTGCTCCATGTCCGACCAGTAGTCAAAGTATGTTGCGTCAACGCCTACTATGTTAGGATTATTTGAGAATGAATTTTCAACAACAGCGTTATAGTCTACATTGCCTATTTCCGAGAATTTTGTCCAGCTTTCGCCTCTGGCTGTCTTAACATATGTAGCCGTGTTATCGTTATAGCCCGAACCATCATATCCCGAACCTGTCGGATATGAAGTTGCGGAAGATGCACCGTTGAGATTAGGTTTTTGCGGATGGAATCTTAAAACCGCATCTGTCGGAATTTTACCGCTGAACACCACATGACCGTTTACCGTGGTTTGTGTAAGCTCAACTGTTCCTTCATAGGCATCGTTGTAGTCAAAAGTTGCATAAATCTTTGGAAGCGACTTCCAGTCATCGTTTGAAACATAAACTGTTTTATATGTTGCCTTCGACTGATTGTCGGGAGATTCAACAGAAAGGTATTTACTTTCTTTGAACGAGCCGTCAGTTGTAAGATAAAATTCCGTGTCGCCCGAAGCACCCGAAAGATCGATGGTCTTGATGAACGGATTAGTCCACTGACTTTTTGAGGCGTCATAAAGAGCATTATCAGTACTGTATGAATCGTTAATACTGAGGTCGCTTGTTTGATCATTGCCCTTGCTGTTGAAGATTACATATTTATAGGATGACTTAACATCCACATAGTAGTAATCGCTGTCCGAAGATGTGAGCTTGTTCATTGCAACACCGGGCCACTTTTCATTGCAGTCCGTATCGGTTACCCAAGAATATGCATAAGCTTCGTTATAGGTGTTACTGTTATGAAGATAGATACGACGGGAATCGCTTGCAACAGTCTTTTCGGGAAGAGTAAATTTAACCCCCGAAGAAAGCTCAATTCTTGTTGCACCGGATGGTGCAGTGGTTTCAAAAACTCCCGAAGAATTTTTGCTTACAGTACCCGTTTTGAGAACCGTACCGTCATCCTGAGCAAAACGATATGTAACAGAAGAAAAATCTTTCCATTCCTTATTCTTGGTCAGGTTAATATAAATCTTCTGTCCCGAAGATGTTGCCGCAAATACATTAAGCGACATACCCGACACGGCACATACCGAAAGCATGATGGTAAGTGCAAGCACAAGGGAAAAGCTTTTCTTTACGGTTCTGCAAAGCTTTTTACCTAATTTCATAATTTTTTCTTCTCCTTCATTGCCGATTACTTTGTTTTGGCAGTCAAAGTACAATTAAACAGAACTGCATAGGACAGTCCAACATATCTGCCAACTAATTATAAAACGCAAATTTTTGAATTTGTTCTTCTTTTTGATTTGCATACAATTATATAATATTTTATTGCGCATTTGTAGAGGCAATATAACCAAAGTTCTGGTAATATTTTTGGTTATTTTGCACATCTGCAAACACGGTTTTATATTTTTTGCCATAATGTGATTTTATTACTTATTTATCACCATTTTTTGTGTTAAAGATAAATTATACCCATTGCACAATCTCAACAGGCAATTAAAAAGTCAATTTCAGCACTGAATTTGTTGATTTTTAATTCTTTTTTCAAAAATATCAAAAATTTTTATGCAAATTTATGCCAAGCTATATGCGTAGAGATATGTATTTTTTTTGCGATTGTTGCTTTTAAACATAAAAAGCCCCAAAACCGGCATTTTGCAGAAATTTTCAGATATATTTTTATAATCAATATCTATATCTCATCAAATTAATCACCGAACGCCTTAAAAATTCTGCATAAATAAAGGGGCAGAGTATTGCTCTCTGCCCCTTAAAATGTAATTCACTTAAAACCGCAATTATACAAACCGCTTTATGCAGAAATATTAAAGATCTCTGCCACAGCACTTCTTGTACTTTTTACCGCTGCCGCACGGACAGGGATCGTTTCTGCCGATTTTCTTACCCTTACGGATAGTCTTGTTGACGGAATCCGTACCGTCTGCAGAAGTTTCTGTAGGCTGAGCAACCTGCTCACGGTGAAGCGCCTGCTTTACGGCGTCCGACTGCTCAACAGCTTCTTCATCATCGGTTACAGACTGTGCCGCTGCGGCAGCCCTCTGAGCTGCTCTCTTTGCCGCTGCAATTGCATCCTGTCTTTTCTGAATCTCATAAACACGCTTTGGCATAATGAGCATCATCTTGACAGTATCTTCACGAATGCTTTCAATCATCTCATCAAACATATCGAAGCCTTCAACTCTGTACTCAACAACAGGATCGTGCTGACCGTATGAACGAAGTCTGATACCGCTCTTGAGCTGATCCATATTGTCGATGTGATCCATCCAATGTGTATCAACATTCTTGAGGAGGTAAACACGCTCCATCTCACGGATTGTTTCCTCGGGAAGAAGCTCTTCATTTTCCTTGTAGATTTCAAGAGCATCGTCAACGAGCATCTTCTGAATCTCTTCCGGTTCCATATTTTCAAGATCTTCAAGGCTGAAATCATACTTAGAATCATCTCTGATAAGCCAGCCTGCATAGTAATCCTTAAGGCTCTGGAAGTTCCAATGTTCTGCAGGACCTTCGGGGAGATACTGCTTGATTGAAGTTGCGATTGTATCCTCAACCATTTTGAGGATTGTTTCGTGGAGATCCTCACCGTTAAGAACCTGATCACGCTGACCGTAGATGATTTCACGCTGTTTGTTCATAACATCATCGTACTGGAGGACATCCTTACGAATGCCAAAGTTACGAAGCTCAACCTTTTCCTGTGAGCCCTCGATAATACTTGTGAGCATTTTATTCTCAATAGGCATATCTTCGGCAACATTCATACGCTCCATCATCATTTTCATTCTGTCACCGCCGAACAGACGCATAAGATCGTCCTCGGTTGAGAGGAAGAAACGGCTGACACCCGGGTCGCCCTGACGGCCTGCACGGCCACGGAGCTGGTTATCAATTCGGCGTGACTCGTGTCTTTCCGTACCCATAATGTAAAGACCTCCGGCCTCTCTTACCTTTTCAGCCTCGCCTTTAATTTCTTCCTTATACTTGTCATTAAGCTCTCTGAATGTATTTCTTGCATTGATGATTTCTTCATCATCGGTTTCCGCATAACCCGTAGCTTCTTCAATAAGCTCCTCTGTAAAGCCCTGCTTACGCATTGCGGCTTTTGCCATATACTCTGCGTTACCGCCGAGGATGATATCGGTACCACGACCTGCCATGTTGGTTGCGATTGTTACCGCACCGAGCTTGCCTGCCTGAGCAACAATTTCAGCCTCTTTTTCATGCTGTTTTGCATTGAGGACATTGTGCTTGATGCCTCTCTTTTTGAGCATTTTTGAAAGAAGCTCCGACTTCTCAATTGAAATTGTACCGACAAGGACAGGCTGTCCCTTTTCGTGAGCCTCAACAATTGCGTCAATAACAGCGTGGAACTTACCGTTTTCTGTCTTATAAACCGAATCGGGGAGGTCTTTTCTTAAAACAGGCTTGTTTGTCGGAATTTCAACAACATCAAGCTTGTAGATTTCCTGGAATTCTTCCGACTCTGTCTGAGCAGTACCTGTCATACCCGAAAGCTTTTTGTAAAGACGGAAGTAGTTCTGGAATGTGATTGTAGCAAGAGTCTTGCTTTCACTCTGAACCTTTACGCCCTCTTTAGCCTCAATAGCCTGATGAAGACCTTCGTTAAAACGACGGCCGTACATAAGACGACCTGTAAATTCGTCAACGATGATAACTTCGCCGTCCTTGACAACATAGTCAACATCAAGCTTCATGACGCCGTTGGCCTTGATAGCCTGATTTACATGGTGCTGAATTGTAAGGTTATCGGGATCGGTAAGGTTTTCAATACCGAAAAATTCTTCGGCTTTCTTAACACCGCTCTGTGTGAGGGTTGCTGTTTTCTGCTTTTCATCAACAACATAATCAATGTCGTTTTCCTTATAATATTCCTCCATATCCTCTTTTGCGTCAAGTTCTGCAAAACGCTGAACTTTAAGAGTTTTTGCAAGAGCGTCAGCCTTTGCGTAAAGGTCTGTTGACTTGTCGCCCTTACCCGAAATAATAAGAGGAGTTCTCGCCTCATCAATGAGGATTGAGTCAACCTCATCGACAATTGCAAATGCGTGTGGGCGCTGAACCTTGTTTTCCTTGTAAACTACCATGTTGTCACGGAGGTAGTCAAAACCGAGTTCGTTGTTTGTTCCGTATGTAATGTCTGCGGCATAAGCCTTTTTTCTGCCCTCATTATCGAGATCGTGGCAGATAAGACCGACCGAAAGACCGAGGTATCTGTAAAGCTTGCCCATCCACTCTGAGTCACGGCGAGCAAGGTAATCGTTGACTGTTACAATGTGAACACCTTCGCCTGTAAGAGCGTTGAGGTATGCAGGGAGGGTAGCAACCAAGGTTTTACCTTCACCGGTTTTCATCTCGGCGATTCTGCCCTGGTGAAGAACGATACCGCCGATAATCTGAACGGGGAAGTGCTTCATACCAAGCACTCTCCAGCCTGCCTCACGACAGGTTGCAAATGCTTCGGGGAGAATATCGTCTGTTGTTTCGCCGTTGGCAAGTCTTTCTTTAAGAATTGTTGTCTGGTTCTTGAGTTCACTTTCGCTCATAGCCGCATATTTATCTTCGAGTGCAAGCACCTTGTCACAGATTGGTTGCACACGCTTAACTTCACGCTTGCTGTAGTTGCCGAACATAGCCTTTAAAAAATTCATCAGGGTTCTTCCTTTCAATGTACCGAAAAAATCGGTCAAACTGTATTTTCAATAATATAATTTTAATTTACTGCACCGCAGACGCTCCAAGGCTCTTTGCAGCCTGAATCATTGCGGCCTCAACCACGGGACCGGCATATTGGAAGCCGAAACCCGAATCCTGTACAACACAGGCAAAGGCGAGAGGGCAGTCCTCATCTTTTGAGTAGCCGACCATCCAGCCGTTAGGGTTCTTATCATCGCCGACCTCACCCGTACCTGTTTTGGCACAGACTGTAAGTCCGCCGAAAAGGTTGTCGCCGTAGTAATCCGAAACGGTGTATCTCATAACATCATCAAGCTTTGCCGCCGTATCGGATGAAAAAAGCTCCTGTCCGCTGCTCTTGTAGTTTATGCCGAGTGCGGAGAGTATGGACTCATCTTTGATAAGGGTAGGGTTTGTAGCCTTACCGCCGTTTGCGATTGCACCGCAGATAATTGCCATCTGCATCGGGTTTACCTTGTCATTATACTGACCTACGCCCGACCAGCCAAGCTGGTTTTCATTGGCATCGCTGACATCATATGAACCTTTTGCGGTTTTAATTCCGTCAACATCAAAGGAGCTGTTAATGCCGATTTTCTCGGCAGTTTTTGTCATTGTGTCACTTCCGAGTTCAACGGCAAGCTTTGCAAAAACAATATTGCAGGAATGTGCCATTGCCTCTTTATATGTCAGCGTTCCGTGAGTTTCCGTACA
>ERZ791741.490-NODE-490-length-35998-cov-4.408202_pt1 | contig 35998 bp, 31 predicted proteins | sample MGYA00510040_ERZ791741 | MGnify/ENA primary metagenome ERZ791741 (study PRJEB30046, sample SAMN00791960) | human gut metagenome | study: EMG produced TPA metagenomics assembly of the A metagenome-wide association study of gut microbiota in type 2... | reverse complement strand
CTTGATTCTGATTTTAAACTCAACTGTGACAAGTGGGTTGACGAAATCGTCAAAATTCCTCTTGCACCGGTATCCGCCATTCATTCTGAAAGAACGTCGCGACAGACAGGCACGACAGGGGCCGACGGAAAGCACCGGCCGGCTTTCCCGGTCTGACAGCTGCAACCGGCAAACTGCAAAATGAACCGGAGGGATGCGGCAATTCTCCAAGAATATTTCGTATTTTTGCAGCAACTGATTCAACTATAACAACCGACGTATGAAGGAGCTAATTCAACTGTTACACGATGGAAAACATACACTGGTGGTCGCCAATGGGGAAATCCGGACATTCGACAACCGGGGAGTCATGGACTTGTATCGACTGTTTGAAAGTCATCCGGACTTTCTTTCCGGAGCCAGCATTGCCGACAAGGTGGTAGGTAAGGCTGCTGCCTCCCTGATGGCGCTGGGGCAGATCAAAGAGCTGTACACGGACGTGATCAGTCAACCGGCTCTCGACCTGCTGACTGCCTGTGGAATCACTCCGGAGTACCGCATACTGGTGCCGCACGTCATGAACCGGACAAAGAGCGGATGGTGCCCGCTGGAAACCCGGTGTTTCCCCTGTGAGACTCCTGAGGCGTGTTACCGTCAGATCAAGGAGTTCTATGCACAGATTGCGGCGGACTGAACAGGCCGGGCATTTGCTGCTGCGGATATGGGCTGTGGCCCGACAAACGGATAAATTGAAATTTAAAATAACTGTCTATGAAAGCAACTGTCAAACTTTATTCACTTGAATACCGCGAGGTACAGACTTATCTGATGGCTGTACTGTTCATTGCGGGAAATATCATTTTTCCTCAACTCTGCCACACGGTGAAGATGGGAGGCCCTACCTGGCTGCCTATCTACCTGTTCACACTGGTGGGTACCTATAAATACGGCTGGCGGGTAGGTCTGCTTACTGCCCTTGCCTCTCCATGCCTCAATTCCCTTTTCTTCGGAATGCCTGCCCCGGCTGTCCTTCCTTCCATCCTGCTGAAGTCGGTACTGCTTGCCGGAGCGGCCGGATACATGGCACACAGATTCCAGAGAATATCCATCGGCATGGCAGCGGCTGTGGTATTGAGCTATCAGGTACTCGGCACACTGGGAGAATGGCTTTTCACAGGGGATTTCTACCTGGCGGCACAAGATTTCCGCATCGGTATTCCGGGTATGCTGCTTCAGGTATTCGGAGGATACTTCATTATCCGGTATCTGATCCGCCGGTAAGGACAACCGGCACTGCCGATGACAGAGGTTCCCGGCCCAGTCTGTTTTTTCATGCAGGCCGGAACTGGGAACCTCTGTTTTCATGCTGTACCTACGCCTTATTCTAGCGAAAGGGTAACGATGACTTCTCCCGGGCCTTCCAAAAGTTCGAGCATTTTGCTTCGGGTAGATACGCCGTCTACCTTGCCCAACCGGGTAAAGCTCCAGGAATTGGTGTCATAATAAATGACGAACGAGTTTCCCTGATACAATATCAGGTCGCCCGGACCTGTGGTGGTCTGTGCATCGTTCCTCGGCAGTGAAAAGCCCAAGGAACCTACTTTCTCCATGTTGCCGTAGTCGCTCATACGGACACTGACATTTCCCTGCTTCAGCCGGTCTCTCAAGGCTTCTGCCGATGAGTTCTTTGCCAACGTGGCAGTAAACGAGCGACCGTTGACGGTCAGTCTGATTACTTGATTTTCCATATTGTCTTCGTTTTGATCGTTATTGTCTCCTTCTCCAGTAGTGATTCCCGGTGACTGGGGATTGCCGGGCAGTTCCGGCGCATCGTTCTTTCCGCACGCTGTGACCAATGCTGCCACCAGCGTCAGTGAAATTAAAAACAACCGTGCCATCATCATGCGTTTATTATTTCAGGTGACTGTATATTTCATCGGTTACCGGCTCCAGCCATTCATTGGAGGTGCCTTCTCCCGCTATCTCAAAGGCCAGATGTGCAAACCAGCTGTCGGCCGCAGCCCCGTGCCAATGCTTTACATTCGCAGGGATGTGGATGACGGTACCCGGCAGGATCTTCACGGCCGGCTTGCCTTCTTCCTGGTACCATCCTTGTCCGGCCACACCGATAAGCATCTGACCGCCTCCCTTTCTGGCCCGGTGGATATGCCAGTGATTGCGGCATCCCGGTTCGAAGGTGACATTGGAAACGGCCACCTGTTCTTTGGATATCGGAGCCAGGTAACTGTTGCCCGTAAAATAAGCGGCATAAGCCGTATTGGGCTCGCCTATCGGGAAAATCATGCTGCGCTGGAAGGCTGCCTTGGCATCTTCACCGGCTGTATCTTCCGACCAGACATCCTTCGCCAGGCGGAAGGCGGCCCATGCCTTCGGCCATCCGGCATAAAAGGCAATGTGTGTGAGGATCTCGGAAATCTCGGTACGGGTAATGCCGTTCTGCCGGGCCGACTGAAGGTGGTAAATCAGGGACGAGTCGGTAATTCCCTGACTGATCAGGGAGGTAATGGTCACCAGACTGCGGTCGCGCAGTCCCAGCTTGTCCGTCCGGCTCCAGACCTCGCCGAAAAGCACATCATCGTTCAGTGCGGCAAACTGAGGGGCGAAGGTTCCAAGCTGGTCACGTCCCGCCGTCTGTTTGACTTTCTCCTGTGCGGTAAGCAAAGAGGCATTCAGCGCCAATACCGCAAACGTAAGCATCCATTTAAGTTTCATAATGTTACAATTTATCGATTCAAATACTTTCCTTTTTAACCTACTGCAAAAATATCCCATTCCATACGATTACATTGTATACAAATCTCAGATGTTTTTACCCGAATAACGGATTTTCAGGGGGGCCTTTCCGGCCCACTGAGGAAGTCTGCCCCGATTTACGGATATTTGTACCCCAATCCTCGTTTTTCCTCCCAAGGGGTACGTTATGTGCATCTTTTACATTACATTTGTGATAAACAAACGGAATATAGCGATGGTAGAAATAATCAAACTGGATCATGTCGACAAATACAACAAATTGTTCGGACTCGAGACCTTGCACCCGATGGTGGCAGTCGTCGACCTGTCGAAAGCTACCCGATGGCCCACGCACTTCAAGATCAATTACGGAGTATATGCCCTCTTTCTGAAAGATACCCGATGCGGAGACATCACGTACGGCCGCCAGCCGTACGATTACCAGGAAGGAACCATCGTCTGCTTTGCTCCCGGTCAGGTGGCGGAAACAGAGATGCAGGCGGATGTCCGTCCTTCGGCACACGGGATACTGTTTCATCCGGATTTCATTCACGGCACTCCACTCGGTCAGGAGATAAAGAAGTATTCGTTTTTCTCTTATGAGACCCGCGAGGCATTGCACATCTCCGAGGAAGAGCGCGGGATTATCATGGACTGCTTCCGCAAGATTACGATGGAGGTGGAGCATGCCATCGACAAGCACAGCCGCCGGCTGATTACGGCCAATATCGGTTTGCTGCTCGACTACTGCATGCGTTTCTACGAACGGCAGTTCACTACCCGTGAGGCCTCGAACAAGGACATCATCTCACGCTTCGAGCGACTGCTCGACGAATACTTCGACAGCGAGGCTCCGCAGGAAATCGGCCTGCCGTCTGTAAGGTATTTTGCAGAGAAGGTCTTCCTTTCCCCGAACTATTTCGGCGACATGATCAGCAAGCAGACCGGTCAGACGGTCACGGAGCACATTCAGGGAAAACTGATTGAAAGAGCGAAGGAGGAACTGCTTTCTTCCTCCAAATCGATGAGCGAGATTGCATACAGCCTGGGCTTCCAGTATCCGCAGCACATGAGCCGGATGTTCAAGCGGATTGTGGGATGTACTCCCAACGAATTCAGGACCCGGTCTGCTACAGCCCACCTGTAAATAAAGCCACCGGAAACCAAAATCACGAACAAAAGATCATAAGCAAAAAATACAGACAAAAAACCGGACGCTGCCTCCGTGGCAACCGTCCGGTTTTCCGTAATGCTTTTGTCCTCGGTCCTTATTCCTTTTCCCGGTAACTGATGGTTCCGGTAGCCTGATGCGTCGGCATCACCAGGACCTCGGCTATCTGTATGTGAGGAGGTACGGAAGCAGCATAATAGACCACCTCTGCAATGTCTTCGCCCACCAAAGGACGAATACCCTTATAGAAATCGTCTGCCCGCTTCTTGTCTCCCCGGTAACGGGTCACCGTAAAGTTGGTCTCTACCATACCCGGCTTGATGTTGGTAACCCTGAGCGGAGTATCCACCAGGTCAATGCGCAGTCCGTCGGACAACGCCTTCACCGCCGCCTTGGTCGCACAATACACGCTTCCTCCCGGATAGGCGGCATCCCCGGCAATAGAGCCGATGTTGATGATGTGTCCTCTTCCGCGTACCACCATTCCCGGCACAATCATGCGTGTCATGGAAAGAAGGGCCTTGATATTGGTATCCAATACGATATCCCATTCATCCAGATTGCCTTCAAACTCCTTGTCCACCCCGATGACCAGTCCCGCATTGTTGATCAGAATATCCACTTCGCTCCATTTTCCCTGCAGGGAATCCACCGCATGCCGCATGGCAGCACGGTCTCTTACGTCGAAGGGCAGCGTAAGCACCTCTGTTCCCGAAGCCGTCAGTTCGTCTCTGAGCGCATTCAGTTTTTCCACGTTTCTTCCGTTAAGAATCAGGCTGGCCCCCATGGCAGCGAATTTCCGGGCACAAGCTTCCCCGATACCGCTGGTCGCCCCCGTAATCAATACAATTTTACCTTTCATGTTTTCAGTCTATTATTTCAGTCTTATATGCTTCAGTTTCATTAATCCACCCATATACCGTATTCATACACAAAAGACCTGTCCGGACCGAGTATCCACCGAACAGGTCTTACTGACAAGATTATTCAAAATGCAGTTTTCCAAAGAAATCCGGACAGTGGAAACAAGGTGCAGGCAGGTCAATCGGTGCCCAGGAGAGGAAATGAGGAGTCTCCAGTTTGTCACCGCACTTGTAGAAGTTGCCGGTAGCTTCCATGTGGCTGAAGTCCTTCAGCTGATGTGCGAAGAACGAAGAAGCCGGAATAACCAGCGCCAGTTCCCAACTGCACTCGCCCATCCGTTCCTCGAACGGCTGGTTGCCCAGCGAGCTCCATCTCTTTACCCCCGCAAGCGGTTCACTGCCGGCATGCGTACGGTCGCCCTGCTTGCCGTAACCGACCAGCAGTTTTCCGGCACAATTGCATTCGAAATTATAATAATTCTCTTTCTTATCACCCGGCAACTGGATAAAGAATTCGGCACAAGCGTCCTCCCACACACTGCCGTTATCTTCCGAGGCAACAGCGCGTACACTCTTTTCCGTAATTCTATAGTTCAGCAGAATCGCATCACCGGTATGAGCCGCACGAAAGCGCACAGCCGGCTGATACGGATAGTCTTTCCAGTTTACACACGCTATCTCCTGAAAAGGAATGTGACATTGGTCCAGGATTCCGGGAACCAACTCTGCAGATGTTATCTCCGGGAAATTTACTTTGGCAATAGACAATTCTTTCATATCATTCATCAATAAGTTTATTTTAATACACAAATATATTAAAATTATCACAGAAATCCATATTACCACCGAAACCCTCTGTGTTAAATATAAAAATCGGCTCATGGCATCTGATTCAGTTAAGGTTTTCAATAAGGTCTTCCATCAATATCCCCGGATACAAATATAGTCAATGATGCGACAGGTTATTCCATCTGCAGGAAGAAGAATGTACCTGCCGGACAAAGAATCACGGATTTTATACCGAAGTTTTAAAAAGATTTTTTTACTTTGCGAGGCAATCATCAGAAAACCTTTACAGACAGGCAGAGCATGTATTGCATACAGACAGACTATGAACAGATTCTCACTCGCCATATTGACCAGCCTGCTATCCATGGGAAACACCTTCGGCCTCCATGCCGCTGACCATAAGGACCGGACCTGGAAAGTCGTGCACCTGCTGGAAGCCGACTTCAGACCGGGGAACGTTTTTCAGACCCATGCTTTTTTCAAAGGTGAAAACGCCTCGCAGCAGCCCATCCGCCAGATGCTCTCCGGCCACCTGAAATACGGTTTCCGGTTTACGCCCGAGACGTATTTCGGCAAACGGTATCCCTATGCCATTCAGGGAATCGGTATCGGGTATAACACCTTCCACAATCGTCAGGAACTGGGAAATCCCTTGTCGGTATATGTCTTTCAGAGTTCCCAGATTGCCAGACTGGCTCCCCGCCTGTCCCTGGATTACGAATGGAATTTCGGTGCATCTTTCGGATGGAAGGAATACAACGAGACGACCAACCCGTACAACATCGTGGTGGGCTCTCCCATTAATGCCTATATCCACCTGGAGTTCTTGCTGAACTGGCAACTGGCGGCTCATTCTTACCTGCGGGCGGGGGTCGGCGTGTCGCATTATTCCAACGGCAACAGCAACTATCCCAATGCAGGGGTCAATACCGTCGAGGCGTCCATCGGATTCATCCGGACTTTTGGACAGGAGGAACAGCACCTCACTCCCGGAAAAGAAGGGGCAGGCTACAGACACCGGCATCCGTTCAAGCCCTACATCAATTACGACCTGATTTTCTACGGGGCCACACGGAAAAAGGGTATCTTCCCCGAAGCTCACAGGGGCATGCTGGTGCCGGGTATTTTTGCCATCGGAGGAATGAACTTCAATCCGCTGTATAACTTCAACAAGTATTTCCGGGCGGGTCTCTCACTGGATGCTCAGTACGACGAAAGTGCCAACATCCTTGAACACATTGCCAATGAGGAGATACCTTCACAGTCGGACGAACTGAAATTTTACAGACCTCCGTTCAAGGATCAGTTCTCGGTGGGCTTGTCGCTGCGTACCGAAATTGTCATGCCTATCTTCTCCATCAACTTAGGTATCGGAAAGAACTTTATCTACCACGGCAAAGATACCCGTTCTTTTTATCAGGTCTTTGTCCTGAAGACAAACCTTTCCAAACGCTTCTTCCTGCATACGGGGTATCAGCTATACCGTTTCAAGGACCCGAACAACCTGATGCTCGGCATCGGTTTCCGGTTCAATGAGAAGCGAAGATAAGAAGACTGAAAAATATTATTCATTTCCATCATATACATACAATTATGACCGTTTATATCAGCGAAGGAAACTTGTTTACACTGGAGCATGTCAGCAGTTATGCACACGGATGTAACTGCGAGGGAGCCATGGGAAAAGGCATTGCCTTACAGTTCAAGGAGAAATTTCCGGAAATGTATCATCAGTACCGCGACTTGTGCCGGCAGGGAAAGTTCACTCCGGGAGAGGTCTTTGCCTATTCCTACGGCAAGGGATGGGTCTATAACCTGGCAACGGAACTGACCTGGCGGCAGGGAGCCAGACTGGAATTCATCGAAAAAGCCTTGTCACGGATGCTGGAAATGGCTTCCCGTACAGGAGTGCAGAAAATAGGCCTGCCCGCCATCGGTGCAGGACTCGGAAAACTGGAATGGAAGGACGTGAAGGAAGTCATCGAAAAGACAGCCGGCTCGTTTCCGGGAGTCACTCTGTATGTTGTAGAGAAATACCGTCCATAAAAATATCCCTGAACGCATACGGCAGTTGCATACCGTAACACGTTCAGGGGTGAAAAAAGAGTTTTTCTGACTTCAGAGGGAGAACTGCCTTTTCAACTGGCGCAGGCAACCCACAAAAGGCGAGACCAGGTTGCCCCACAAATGATTGGGGCGGTGCAATGCCTTTTCCGGCAAGCCGAAACGGCGCTTCTCCAAAGGCAGTTCATCGGAGGTATGCAGCGTTCCGAAGAGATAATCCCAGAGCGCAAGCCGGGAACCGTAGTTGCTGTGACAGAACTTCCCTTTCCGGTCGTGATGCATCTGATGCTGATAGGGACTCATGAAAATGCGTTCCAGGCATTTGGGATACCGGAGCGGAACGTGAGAGTGCCGCAGGTTGGCCCCTGCCATAAAAAACACAAAACTGAAGGCGTTCACCCCCAGGATGGTTGCCTGAAACAGCACAGTGTGATTGAAATAATAGAACCCTCCCGTCACCAGGGCAAAGGCAAGCAATCCCTGAAGATTCTGCAGCACCATTTCCACCGGGTGCATCCGGTACAGCGTGAACGGATTCATCGTATCTGCCGAATGGTGTACCTTGTGAAACTCCCACAAATACCTGTTGCGGTGCAGCAGATAGTGCGTCACGTAAATAAAAAAGTCCTTTACCAGAAACAAGACCAGCGGATAGAGGTATATGGCTGCATAGGCCGGTATCCTCAAGGCAGACGGGCCCGTCCACTCGGTCAGTTTCATGCTCAGCCAATACGCCAGCATGTTCCCGGTCACCAGATACGGGAGGACAAAGACCGCCTTGCAGACACCACAGATCAGAAACAGCCAGTAGTCCGTCTTTGCCGAACGGCTCCACCAGTATTCCTTCCTCAGTATCTCCTTCAGACTGTCCTTCAGCGAGAGTCTCAGAAAAATCATGTACCACCCACAAGCCAGTATCCCGGCCACGAGCAGATAAATCCATGCAATCCGTCTCCCCGGATCAAACAGGTACATGACCGGATCAACAATTCCTTTCTGGAACAGATATTCGATACTTTCCAACATCGTCATTCAATTTACAAGTGAAACATCAAAGTACCCATACAGTTGAACGGGGCAGAAGGGATAATTCCCGGACCGGGATAGCCCGTGGCCCTTCGGGTCATGTAGATGCGGTTGGTAAGATTCTGGAACGACAGTACCAGGCTCAGGTACTTGTTCAGCCGATAATCCAGATTCAGGTCCACCACACAATACCCCGGAATCGCCCCATAGATACCGTAAACGGCATCATCCGGATCCATCGGTTCGTTGGCCGCATCCGTAAACTGGAAGGATGTAAAACCCGCCTGCAAAGCCATCGACCACTTCCTGTATTGTGCGGTAAATCCCCCCTTCAGGTTATACAGCGGCACAAACTCCATCTGGTTGCCTTCAATATGGTATCCCGCCTTACTCTTCAGGTACCTGGAACCCGTAATGGCCCAGTTACCAAACAGACTGACCTTCAGCTCCGGCAGATTCAGCCAGGCGGTCAGCCGCTGCAGGTCGTAATTGCACATGCCCTCCATCCCGTAACTGATACCGTTACCGATGTTGTCCCTGTACCTGTGGTACGTACCCAGCACCTTGGGATTCTCGCGGAAATACTCTCCGATACGGTCTCCGTAATACAAGAAAAACAGACTCACGTCATAGGTCAGCAAGCGGTTTCCCCGGGAACGGATACCGATATCCGAAGAAAAACCGGTTTCGTCCTTCAAGTCCGGATTCACCTCCAGTGCAGGGGAAACCGTACGCATGTCATTGAACGTAATGGCCCGGTAATTCCGGGTGACATTCGCATACATCTCTGCCCGGGGAGCCTTGTACGACAAGGCCAGACCTGCCAGCACAATCTGCCGGGAATGGGTCTTGTCATCCGTCAGGACATCCTCTTCCAGGGGATAACCTTCGGTAGCATAGTCAATGCTGTAGAAACTTCTCTGTCCACGGATATCCGTCCGGATATGCTCCATACGTATCCCCGGGACCAGGCTCCACCGCTCCCCCAGCCGCAGGTTGACTTCCGAAAAGAGTGCCACGTTCAGGTTGGGAAGGCGGTACGAAGAACGGTACGGAATCTTATTCTGACGGAAATGCCCTCCCGACAGCACCGGTTCCACCAGTGTAAAATCCGCATCCGCCCCTGTCGTTCCGGCTCCCTGCTGACTCAGGTTGTCGGCCTGATAATACTTGACGCCAACTGCCCACGAAGAAGGAACGGCATTGCCTCCCAGGTTAAACCGTTTCAGGAAGCCGACTTCCGCTCCCCAGTTTCTGAACGTCCCTTTCTGCAAGTCCCGTTCCGTATTCCCCGGATCTGGCGTTCCCACCCGCTTGTCACGATATCCCAGTGCAAACCGGTCGGCATACAGCCCCATCATTCTGGCATCCAGACTCGCACGGATACCCGGCATCTCCCTGTGATAAGAGAAAGAGAGAATGTTCCAATCGATCAGGAACCAGTTCCGGCTCCGGTTACTCTGCTTGGGGTTTTCCAGAAACATGACATCGGTCAGTCCCCCGGGCTGATGCTCCAGATAATGATACTTCAGCCAGTCGAGCCCCCAGACATTCTCGCCGGAACGGTATCTCAGCTGCGACAAGACATTGTAGCTCTTGTAGTCCGAGTTCTCCCGGTAACCGTCTCCCCGTTTCAAGGTGGTAGAGAGGTAATAGGAAAACTTCCCCAGTGTACCCGAGACCCGGGTATAACCTCCCAGAAAGCCGTAACTCCCGGCCGACAGGTGCTGGCGGATGTCAATTTTCTTATCTTCGGGAGGAGTGGCCAGTTTAAAGTTGATCATTCCCCCAAACTGAGAACCGTACTGGAGGGCAGATGCTCCCCGCAGTACCTGTATTTCCTTGATGTCATCCGCATTCGGGGTGTAATAACTCTCAGGATAACCCAACGGGTCCGCACTGATGTCATAACCGTTCTGCCGCATGTTGAAATTGGCTGAACGGTTCGGATTCAGTCCCCTGGAACCGATGTTCAACTGCAGTCCGCCGTCACTTCCCTCGTGAATGACAATACCCGATACGTTCCGGAACATCTGCCGGGTATTGTTGGCGGCCTTGTTCAGCAACATATTCTCAAGCAGGGTCACCGTACTTTTCTTTCCTGCGAAGATCTGGGTACCTTCGACATCACGCATGAAGCGGGACTTGTTTACCGACTTCTCCTGACTGCTGTAGATATATACTTCATCGAGCACCACTTCTTTGTGGTTCATACTGCTGTCTGCCGGCAACTGCCCGTATGCGATACCGGGCAGCCACATCAGCAGTAACAGGTTGTTTTTCTTCTTCATCACTTCAATCTCCTTCCTCTCCGTCACTATAGGTAATCGTCAGTTTCAGTTCCATAATGATTTTCGCCTTCAGGATACCCACAATCTTCTGCAACTCGCGGTACACATCGGTCAAACGTTCCAGTCCGTCCGTACTGTCGGCCAGTACGGCAATATCTCCCTCCAGTTTCCCGATTTTACGTTCCAGCAGGTAAAGAGTCTCCCGCAACTGGTTCACCAGGTCCTCTCCCTGTCCCGTCACCGCCAACTGTTCTTCCAGAAAATGTCCGAAACTGTAAGCCGTCAAGGGAGCAGACTCTCCATAAGGAACCCCGTCGTAAAAATGCTTCAGCGACAGGATGCTCCTGTGAAGAAGCCGTGTAGACAGTCCCCCTCCGCAATAATATCCCTCCACCGTCTGGGGAGCCGCCCTTTTCTGTACGATGGCTGCACCGTATATGCCGATGGGAATCCCCACCTTAATGGTACGTACATAAATCTCATACTGCTTCATCAAGGTATTGACCAGGGTACTGAGGCTGCTTCCCGCCGAAAAATCGTTGTGCGCCAGGAATGCCTCCTCATTTTCCTTATAATGTCTCTCTGCCTCCTTCGCATAATGACCGATGACTTCGCAGACCGTACACACATATCGGATACTGGCCGCATCGAGGGCAATCTCTCCACTGAATAGGATGTAATCCAAGGCTGCAAATCCTGCCGCATTAGGCTGGTTCAGTCCTTCTTCCAGTTCCCGGACCATCTCATCGGCAGTGATACGGCCGTTCCCGATACCCGATTTAACCAGTCCCTTGTTGACCTGCGAGGTCCCCGCCAGTTCATACAATCCGCTGATACCGCTATGGAACAGCGCATTATCAAACAGGATGACATCCTGCAGGCAGAGAAAAGTCTCCTTATACAGAGCCTTCAACTGCTCCACTGCCGCTTCCTTTCCGGCCCCTTCCTGAGCATCCCTCACCGCATAAGCTGCCCGAGTCAGTTCATCTGTCTTCTCACGGTAAGCCACAAAAGCGGGTAGTATCTGCCGCTTGTACCAGAACGTCAGATAATCTTCCTTCACGGTTCTTTTCTCCGAATGTCCCTTTACCGGTGTATATACACATCCTGTCAGCACCAGCAACAGTCCGAGCATCATTGCCCCGATCTGTCCTATACAACGCTTTCTCATATATGGTAATACGCTTTGATTTTCTTGTTTACTTCAATGATGGATCCCGCCTGATTACCTTCAATCCGTTCCTTGTCCCAGATACCTTTTTCACCCTGTGTCAGGGCATCATACAGTTCCTTCGCCTGGTCCATCGTAATGAAATAGTCACCATTTGCATTCTTGACAAACGGCAAGGCCAGGATGAATCCCAGTGCCTCACCCATGTGATGGAAATACTGCTCGTTGAGTTCGTTTCCACTCTTCTGTCTCAGGATCTTGGAACTCTCGTTCAGATAAAACATGGTTCGGAGAACAAGCATCTTGGAGAGCAGTCCACGAATCTCTCCCACCTGTTTCCTCACCTCATCCGTCCGGTTTCCGACAATCGCCTTTCTTCCAGCCTGAAACGCATGATAGACAGCTACGTTGATGTTTTCCAATCCCTTCATTCCGACAGCCTCCTTCTCGATATAATTGGCTAAGAACAAAGGAGAGATACGGTCTGGATCGGCATTGATGCTGCCCAAGTATCCCCAGGCAATGTCCCAGTAATGTTCCATCGCCGTGCTGTTGCCTCCTTCCATCACCGCCTGGTTATCGGCTTCCAGAGATTTCATCAGGAAGTGTTCGATGTTGGCAACCTGTAACGCCCCTATCATCATTTTCTGGATGACCTGCCCCAGTTCCACTCCCTTTTCATTCACCAGCCGCTGTTCATCGTGACTCACCTGCACGATGCCGATTTTTCCTTCGCGGGCAAACGCACCGGCCGAAGGATTCTTCGAAGCCTCCGTCAGTTCATCGAGGAAAGTCTCCAGTATATTCCGGGCCTTTTCCTGCTCCTTAAATCCTACCCCTATGTGCGAAGCCAGTCCATTGCGGTAATCCTGCCTCTTCCCTTCGAGGTTCGTCAGCACTTTTGCATTGATACCGTTATTGAAGTTGCGGAAATCAAGCAACACCTTTCTTGCCTCACCAATATCCACACTCGAGAGTCCGTTTCTGAAAAACCGGTAATCGGTTTCATAGCCCTCCGAAGACGGGGTCTGACCTGCCGGCGGATCCTCCCTTCGGATTTCCTGCTTACTGCAACCGGTACCATTTACACACACACTCACTATCAAAACCAATCCAATAATACTTTTTTTCATTGTCAAATCTATTTTAGTTTCTGTATCATTCATCATCCTCCTTACGGAAGGTACATTGCCTGAGAATATATATTGTAATTCTTGCCTATCTCAGCGATATGGAAGGACTCCAGGGTCCGGCTGTAACGATGGCTCAGTTCCGGAAGCGTCTCCGAGCCGTCTGCCGTCTCCGCCGTCAGACTCACAGTCATGTCGAAATAAGCATAGGGACTGTAAAACACGGCAAAGTAGACCGGATCGCCCGAACGTTTGGTGATGGACACCGGTTCGACCTCCGAAAAATAGGGCTTGAACCGTCCTAGTTTGTCTTTCTCAATCACGTTATGTCCGTCCATGATGGTATCTACCTTCAACTCATTGTTTTCATCCAGATACTGCAAAATCACAATCGAAAGATTCTGCTTGTCGAAACTTCCGTAATAATTGGCCATCACATCGACCGACAGTGAGACCTGATAACTCTCCCGATATTCATCGGAAGAACCCTCCTCACTGTTGGTAAAGCCCAAATCTCCCACCTCCTTCGGAAAGCAGTTGAAAGGCACTCCCGTCTCGTGCGGAACACGTTCTGCCGGTTTCAGGCGGATGAAATCCGACAGGTTTTCTACCCTGTCTTCCACCTCTTCCCGGGCACAGGAGGCAAGCGAAAATCCCATCCATGCCATCCCGGCCGCTAGATAAAATGTAAAATATTTTTTCATCATACGCTTCTATGAATCATTGTTTGTTCTTCTCTGCAAAAGTGATGTATGCGGTATAAATGCCGCTTGTACTCACCCACTCTTTCTTGCCTTCCGTATGCGTGAATTCGGAAAACACCACTCCTTCATCAAACTTAAATCCCGGTCGAAATTCAAGTCCGTTCTCTGTAGCAAGATACCCCGAACCCAGTCCGGTATAATACGTACTTCCGTCGAATCCGTGTACCGTCAGGTTAGGCTGCTCATTTTTCAGAAACAGTTCATACTGCATCCGGTCGTACCGGGCCACTTTCCGGTGCGACTGCCAATCCTTCGAATACGAAGCCGACAACCTGTACTGCATCATCTGCTGGCCAAAGTCGTAGGAAGTCTCATACACTACCTTCCGGGTATCTGTCACCATTATCCGCAGCACGCAGTCCCGGTCTTCTTTCAGATTCTGTCGCAAAGCCTTGTAAGAGCGTGTCCGGAACTCCTCCTTTTCCCGGATAATCCGATTCATCTTCTCCGTCCACTGCTCCTCCGGCACTTCCAGCGGAGTCATCTCAATCCACTCTCTCCCAGGTTCCGGATAATTCATCGTCCTGAGCAATATCCGTTCGGGAGAAACCAGCACCGGCAGGAATTTAGCCGTCGCATTGATCTGAAACGGATACAGTTCTTCCAGCATGGTACCCGTACGGAAAAACAGCGTCAGGTCGTCGGAAACGGAAATACCGTACTGTGCCTGCCCGATTTCCGGCTGATAGACCGGCTGGTAATGACTCTTCACATCTGCAGGCGCATACGCAATGTCGGTCAGCACATCCATCTCTCCTCCTTCCCGAAACTTCAGGAAAAGATTATATCCGCCGGCCCCCATCCGCCGCTGCAGGTACACATCGGTCAGCGAATGCGCCTCTGTCTTGTAATTTTCCGTGATGTCCGTATTCAAGCGGGAGTTAAGATTCGGGAAATACTTCATCCTCCACCCGTTGGGAGCGCTGCAAAGTACCGATTTCAGTTCGTCGATTCTCTGCTGCTGCCTTTCGGTAACCGTACCGATGTGTTCATCCGTACGTTCACGACAGGCAGGCAGTCCGGCCAGCAAGACGATCATCAACATTCCTTTCAGAATACTACGGCTCGGTCTGATATCATTGTTTCTCATCATGGTCTGAAAATATTAAGGTTCCACTGTTTCACCGGAAGCCGCCCCTTCCGCATACTTCTTCGGATATTGCTCAATCAGGCGGGGCAATACGCGCGACAAATCAGAGGCACGCTTGATTCCGAAATTTTCGAGCAGGTACTTATCGACGAAAGCCACCTTTTTCTGAAGCACCAGTTTATAAGGTAGAGGCGTCTCGAATTCGTCAACCTGCATCAGGGCATTCACCTGTTTCGGCAACCGGCAGAGCAGGAGGCTGAAGGTTTCGGCAAAGTCTACCACCGGTCCGCCTTGTGCAGCCTTCGTAAAATACCCGAAGGGAGCCATCAGGTCGGAACGGTCCGTGTACTCTCCCTGCAGTTCATTGTCGGTCCATTGACTGTACCTCACTATATTATACCCGGAAAACGTAGGAAGGTCGACCGGCCTCAGCTCAATCAGGTTCTTGGCAAAACAGAAGGTTGCCTCCCTCATCATCCGGTATACGGCTTCCGGACGGGTAGGCTCAAAGGCATTCACCTGATAGAGCGGCATGACCTGCGTACCCAATCCCGGAGTGTCCATTCCCTCCACCATCCGGCTGTCGAAGTTCGGAGCCCCGTACAACCGGATTTCCTTCGGATGATATCGACGGATAAACTCCTTTCCGAAAAGTTTCTCCAGATGATCGATCCACAGTTCCTTGTACGCTTTCAGGAAAGGCTTGACCCGTGCCAACTGCACCGAACGGTTGCCCGGAGCCACCGGATCCCGGAACGGCATCTGCCTGTATACCACCCTTATGTTATACGGAGTCTCAAACTCCTCCAACAGCCAACGGTCCAACTCAGTAAGCTGCGTTTCAACCGCCGGAGCCTCCTGCCGCAAGTCACTGATTTCCGACTTGCATCCAGCCAACAGCAACAGGCCGGGAAGCCCCATTAACACACACTTAAAAAACTTATTCATTGTCAACTATTTTTTCAATATAATTAATCGCCTCATTCGGGAACGGCAACACCTTCCGGTTGTCCTCCGGTCTCAACACCCAATTCACGTTGCGCGCCTCTCCCGTCCGGTTACGGTCCACACTCATGTGATAGCGCCGCAAATCGAACCACCTCATTCCTTCGTGCATAAACTGCTGCCGGCTCATTTCCGATATCACGTACAGCAACGACGCCTGACTGGCAGACAACGGACGATAATAAGGCTGGATCCGGTCACGGTCGGAAGTCGGAATGAAGTCGAGTTCCTCTCTTTCAGGAGCCTCACCCACCCCCTTCGCAATAATGTGCTTGGCGAGGAAAAACGTCACAATATCATTCAGCGCCAGCTCCTTGTTGTCCAGCATGGCATATGCCTCTGCCCGATGCAAGAGCACCTCCTCCGTAGTAAACAGCACGTTCATGCAAAAATGCCCACGCTGGCTGTTCAATAACCCTTCCGCATTTCTGAAATGCGAGAACTTCGGAAAATACGCCGTATTCAGCCGGTTATGCTGCGCCATCCTTTGATAGCCCGCAATCTGATACAAGGTCTTTGCCCCGATTCTCCACACCACCTTCTGAAAAGTAGGTTCATCCAGTCCAAACCTTCCGTCGATGTAATACTTATACCACAACGACTCGGTAACCGTCATCAGCAGGTTGCTCGGATTCTGCTCCGAGGCATAATAAGCCATTCTCTCCTCCGCACGCTGCTCACTCACATCCAGAAAGGACGTAATCGCCTTCGCCGGTTGTGTACCGAGTACGTACGCACTGTAATCCACTACCTCCTGCCACTGCCCCGTATAACTGAAAAAGCGTACTGCAAAAGCATAGGCAGCCTTCTTATTGAAATGGAATTTCGGCTGTGCATAGTAATCATCCCTGACCCAGGCAAGTCCCAGCCTCAGGTCACGCTCTATCTTCCGGTACGTATCCGCCAGATTCTCCATCTTATACTTCACCAGCGCATGTTTCTCGGGAGTTTCGACATACACGATTCCCGGAAGTTGCTTCGATTCCTCCTCTCCCTCATAAACCGGCGCCCAAATATTAGCAACCATAAAATGCAGATAAGCCCGTATCAGCAAAGCCTCGGCATACAGGGCCTGTACCTGCGGATCCTGCTTGTCGGCAAACCCGGCCAGAGCCTCCAGTGCCTTGTTGGCCTGCGCAATCCCCCGATAGCACTCCATCCAGTAAGCCTTCGGTGAATCCGGCTCCTCTTCATCATAATCCTTCCAATAGTACATGGCCTCGTCCAGACGAGGCGCTTCCAGGGTATTTCTCTTGTCTCCCACATTATCCGTCCTCATTTCCAGAAACCGGAAATACGATGCCTGCGGATACGCTCCGGTCAGCAGTTCCTGAACCTTCTCCTTCGTATCAATGCGCACATCCGCATTGGAATCCGGAAATTTCTCCAGGAACTGGCAGGAACTCAACGACACCACCATTACCAACAGGTATTTTTTTACAAATCGTTTCATAATACATCCATTAGAAAGTCGTATTGATAGATAAACTGTAAGTACGCTGTATCGGAGTGGCCACTCCTCCGGAACTTACAAACTCAGGGTCCCTGCCGTTCAGTTTCCTGTCCGCATAAATCAGAAAAGGATTCTGCAACTGCACATTGACCGAGGCCGATTTCAGGCTCAGCCGCTCACAGACCTTCACCGGAATCCGGTACGTCAGGGAGATGCTCTTCATGCGAATAAAACTGCCGTCAACCACATTGACATCCGAATAGTTATACGCATTATAAGCCCGCTCAATATTCTGCCGTCCCACCAGCCCAATCAGGTCGGTTCCCGGAATGACCGGTATATGGGTACGGTTTTCATCTCCCTTTGTCAGCCATCTTTCACGATAGCGGGTAGTGAACACATTCAAGTCACCGTACTCAGGGTCGAAAGTAGGAGCCAGCCGCACCTTATTACCGATTTGTCCGGAAAGGAAAACAGCCAGTTCCCAGTTCTTGAACTGAATGACATTCGACAAGCCAGTGGTAATATACGGATCCACCGGACCGTTGTACACCAGATAAGACCGGTTGTACCGGGTATCATAGAAGTTCGCTCCCGACAACCGCGACAGTTCATCCGACTCCAGCGGCAGGTCGCCCCAATAAAACGAAGGCAGTCCCCTGTCGTTCAGTCCCGCAAATTCAAACGAATACAACGCCCCACGCGGAAAGCCTTCCAGGTTTCCACGACCGGTACCCGATACCAGATCGAAAGTAGACGGCGTATTGACCAGACGTGTAATCCGCTGCTTGTAATACGAAAAATTGAACACCGTGCTCCAGCTGAAATGCTTGCCCTTCACGTTCACCGTCTGCAGGCTCCAGTCGAAGCCCGTCGTAGTCATATCACCGAAATTAGCCCACTTCTGATACTCCCCGCCGATGCCTGCAGTCCGGACCAGGTCAATCAGGTCAAACGAATTCCGCCGGTACACATCCAGGGTCGCCGACACCCGGTTGTTCCACAACCCGGCATCCAGTCCCACATTCAGCTCATACATCTTCTCCCACGTCAGGTCACGGTTTTCCAGGTGCTTCAGATAAATGGCATACTCCCGGCTCTGCACATCCGGACGGAAGGTCACCTTGCTGTCGAACACACTGACCGAATTAATGGCCTGCGGATTCATCTTCGCTACCAGTCCATAGCTGGCACGCAATGCCAGTCTGTTGCATACCTTGCTTGCCCGACTGAAAAACTCTTCCTCGCTGAGGTTCCATCTTCCACCGATGTTCCAGGTAGGCAGCCACCTTACCCGGTCACTCGTTCCCGAAAGATTCGAGCCCTCATAGTTGCCTACCAGGTTCAGCACATACCGGTTCCGGTAACTATACGTCAACGAACCGGAAAAGACAATCCCTCTGTCATACGTATGCTGAAGGCCGAAATACTCCTGTCCCTCACCAATCGTCTTTCTGAAAATATCCGGACTGGCAGAAACACTGTTGGCTTTGTCGAAAGCAATGCCATACCCCTTGAACTGGTCGATATCATTGTCCGACATCTTCATCTCGGCAAAGGAAAATACCTTCAGATGATGCTCACCGAAGCTGTGTCCGTAATCACCGGAAAGACGTGCCATATAGCTTTGCAGCGAACGGGTAGTCTTATCGTATACGCCTCCCATCGGAAGAGCCACCCGCGCCGTCCCGCTCACGGGGTCCCTGTACAGATAAATATTGTCCCTGCGGAACACCCCGTTTCCATCCGCCCGATGCGCACCGATTACGTTCGACCGCTCTCCGATGTGATGCATCAGGTGTGTCACGGCATGCCGGGCATTCAGCAAAGCCGAAATGTGCAGTTCACTCACCGGATTCCAGTTTCCCTGCAAAAAGAAACGGAATTCGTTCATCTTGATCTGCATACGGTTCTGCTGATATTCCTCCATGATGTTGAAAGGCGCCCAGTCGTTGCGGTAATATTCATATGCTCCCTCCTCATTATACGGTCTCAGTGTCCGTGGCGTATTCAGAGCATAGAAGAAAGGATTGATGTCAAAGTCACGCTTGTAAGCCCCCGCCTCCAGGTTCCGGATTCTCGGGAAAGTCCCCGGAGCATACTGGTCCCTGAAGCTCGCTTGCACCCCGATCACTGTTTTTACTTTTTCCGAAAGATACAGGCTGTTCTTCAGGTTCAGAGTTGCCCTCCGGGTACGGTCGGCCACCGTCTCTCCCGGATCGTGATAATAACTCAGGGAAGCATACGTCGTACTTTTCTCACCGCCGTATGCCAGAGACAACGAGTGATTCTGCGTCAGCGCATCCGTATAGATCCGGTCGAACCAGTCGGTATTGTACCCGGCTGCCCGGTCCAGGAAACCCTCCTTTTCCGCCTCGGTATTCGTAAGTCCGAAACCGGCCCCGTCGAAATCCGTAATGCGCTCATACCACTGTGTGAATACCCCGCCCCTGCGGGCATAGAGTGCCTCGTTCATGGTAAAATATCCCTTGTTCTCCATTTCCCGGTACACCTCCATGGTCTCCCGGGAGTCCATCATGTCAAACTGCCGGTAACTGGGTTTGAATCTTTTAGAGAGCGTCAGGTTGTACGAAAGGCTCAGTCCCTTTCCTCTTTCTCCCGACTTTGTCGTCACAATAATCACCCCGTTCATTCCTCTGGCCCCGTAGAGAGAAGTGGCTGAAGCATCTTTCAGAACTTCGATGCTTTCAATATCCGCCGGATTCAGTCCGGCGATATTGGAACTGATCAGGGTAATGGCATCTCCCGAAAGCAACTGCTCCGTATCGAGCGAGGCAAAGTCCTCCAGTACTGCCCCGTCAACCACCCACAGCGGTTGCACACTCCCGTTGATAGAACCTCCTCCACGGATATTCATCTTAGGAGCTGAACCAAACGCACTCGAAGCAGAAGAAATATTCAGTCCCGGAGCCTTACCCTCCAGCAGCCGCGAGAAATCGGCCTGCGGTGAGAAAGCGAAATCCTTGGTAGACACCTTGGCCGCCGAGCCGACAAATATCCGGCTGTTGACCTGGTGATAACCGGTCACCACCACCTCTTCCAATGAATTGTCGGAAGACTCCATTACGATTTTGACGAACTTGTCCGTATTTACCTGCAGTTTCTGCTGCTTCATACCCACATAGTCAAACAACAAGATCTGCCCTTTACGTACCTGAATAGAAAATTTACCGTCGATATCCGATACCGTCCCTTTGAATGTCCGGGCCTCACGGACAGTCGCCCCCACCAGAGGTTCACCATGCCCATCTGTCACCATGCCTTTCAGCCACCAGCCCCCGGACACTTCCGCCTGTCCGTGCTGCGCTCCGGCATCTACCACAGTCGTGAATAATAATACAATGATCAGTGGTAATAATCTGTTAAGTCTTTTCATTTTTGTCATTTTTCTGCAAATTTATACAGTCAATCGGGTATATGTCAATACCCACAAATAGGTATTTTCATGTTTATGCAAATAAAACACAACAATCATAGCATTATCTATTCAGAAGAATATCAGCAATATCCATCTTGCAAACAGTCCTTATCCCCCTTTGCCTCACCTCTGATTTTCGCTTTCCTTTTCACCGAAATTTACAAAAAGATCAGGCCATCCGGAGCGGCGAAAATCCGCCTCAGACAGCCCGATTCAACAGAAACATGAAGAAAAATTTCCCTTTAAGCAAGGGCGAAAAATATCCTTTTACGGTCAATAACTCAGTTTCAGACCGGCGTATACCGACCGAGGCATTCCCGGACCGTAAATATACCCCGAGTCACGGTCGGTCCCTCTGTCAAAGTCATTCTGATAGGCATTCCAGATATTCTGTACCCCGGCATTCAACTGCAGGGTGATGCTCTTGTACAACTGAAAATCATAGCCTGCCTTGATGCCTATGTCCCAGAAACGACGCGTGGTCTCCGTCCGGTTCTGGGAAATATACCCGGCATGATGCTCCACCAGCATACTGCCCGTATACGTACCCGACAAAGCCAGGGATAAAGCACGCACAGGAGTATAGGTCATCGTAAAATAGCCATACACATCGGGCGTACGGAACATTCGTTTTTCCAGCGGCACCGTCGGATCATCCTCGTTCCAGGAGCGTGCATCCTTATATGCAGCTTTCTGCAAGGTCACACCCGCCTGAAGCTGCCAGTATTTCTTCCATGCCAGCTTACCTTCTACGGTACATCCATACACTGAGGCTCCCCGCTCGTTACCACGCTCCTTGATAATCACCCCATTCTCATCCTTTCCGATTTTAGTCAGGGCAAATACATCCGAGATATCGGTATAAAATCCTTCCACCAACAAATTCGCCTGCCAGTCCTCCCAGGCATGATACAGGTCGGCAGAAAGACTGAAACTCTGCGATTTTTCCTCTTTCAGGTCATCGGCCAGACGGATGACGGCCACCGTTCCTCCCACATTATCCACATGCAGGTCCTCGTCAAAGGCCTGAGGCGCCCGGAAGCCAAACGAGTAGCTGGCACGGAGATTGACATTGTCTGTCGGATTAAAACGCAGGTTGGCACGCGGACTGAAAATCGGTTTGGAAAGCAGACTGTGCTTATCCAGTCGTCCTCCCAGCAGGAAACTCCACTTCCGGTTTTTCCACTCGTTCTGCGCAAAGGCACTGACGGTACGGACCTTCTGGTCGATATACCGTCCCCGTCCCCACATATTGTCCTTCAGATTATCCTGGTTGTACTCCGAACCCACCGTCAGGGTTGCCGGCATGAAAAGACAACGCCCGAAATTGTAACTGTACTGTACGCCGGCCACCCACGTCATGTCGGTAGTGTGTCCGTACGACTTCAGTTTCTCTTCCATGTCTTCTCCGCCGCCATAATAACTGTCACGGTCTACATGCTGTGCCGACAGATAAGCCCCCAGACGGTGCTTTTCATCCGGAGAGAACAAATCGAACTTGACTCCTCCCGTATTGATGCTGTGCTTCAGCTGCTCGGCAATCAGGGCTTCGTGCGCCGGACGCCGCAACTGGTCACCGCCCCGGCGATACTCCTGAAGGTGATGATACTCCAGCGTCAGTTTGGAGTAATCTCCCGTCTTCAGGTACGAACGGAAACCCAGCGTCTGATTCTTCAGTTCCGGAAGTTCCGTAAAACCGTCTCCGTCATGGTCGTACCCCGCCCGTTCACGGTTCTGTCCGAAGACCGCCAGTCCCAGTTTATGATTGTCGGATACCAGCGAGGCATTCACCGTCGTCGTATTGTCGAAGGCCGAAGTCACCCCGATGCCCGTCAGCGTATGCGAGAACTGTGCCGAATTACGTACCGGCTCCTTCGTAATGATATTGATGGTACCCGCAATGGCAGACGACCCGAACAGGGCCGAACCTCCACCCCGCATCACCTCCACGCGGTCGATCATGTTTGCCGGAATCTGCTCCAGTCCGTAAACTCCGGAAAGGGCACTGAATATCGGACGCGAGTCAATCAGAATCTGCGTATACGGACCGTCCAGTCCGTTGATGCGCACCTGCTGGAAACCGCAGTTCTGACAGTTGTTCTCCACCCGTACCCCCGGCTGGAAGTTCAGTCCCTGTGCCAGACAGGTAGAATTGGTATTCTCGAATGTCTTCATCGACACCACATTGACCAGCGTAGGAGCCATTCTCCGGGTCGTCTCATTGCGGTTGGCCGAAACCACCACCCCGTCGAGGGCCACCCGGTCTTCCGCTATCTCAAAATTGAGTTCCAGGGTCTGTCCCTTTTTCACACGGACCGTCCGGCTTTCCGTCTTGTATCCTACCGAACTCACTTCCAGGGTAAACGTCCCTTCCGGAAGATTCTTCAGGAAATAATGTCCCGTTGCATCGGTTGTCGTCCCCAGGGTAGTCCCCTTCAGTAGCACCGATACATAAGGCAGGTGTTCCCCGGTATCCTTGTCCGTTACATGACCGACAATGTTGGCATCGGTATCTCTTACATTCACTTCCGTATCCATCCATTCATTTGCATTTGCAAAAGCCCTGGCTGAGAGAGACGACAATGCCACTCCCAGCATACACATATAAATTATTTTCATCCTTGTTTTTCTTTTTAGGGTTATTGATTAGGTTACCGCTATCCTTCCGGCAACAGGTTCCCAGGCCGCAGCATACCGCTGCCGCAACCGCCTGTTGTCCGTAACAGGACCGCTCATCTTCCAGTCGAAAACCCGCATGCCGCATTTGTTCCGACATACAGGTTACAACTGCATCTGTCAATATTCAATCACCCTAGCAGGAGGTCCCCGCGTACAGACGTCCGGATTCGGACGGAAAGAAAGGGCACAGAGATATCCGGAAACGATTACCGCCAAGGGGACGAGCCACAAAGGCAATACCACTTCCGCATCCACGCTGCCCGAAGTCTGAAGTATGGATAAATAAAAGATGGTTTCCAGCTGGGATTTCGTATGTGAATGTTCCGCCTTGAAGGGATGCGAATGCACGACCACCACCCCGTTCACCACATGAGAGTGCATGAACAGCGTAATGCCGCACCAGTACAGTACGAACAGTCCCAACAGGAAGCCTCCTGAAATCCTATGTATGTTTCGCTGATTTTTGTACATAATATATTGTCCGGAGTTCCGCCCGCCCTCATCTGGTCAGCCGGCAGAAATGCCTATGATTTGATGTTGCAAAGATAAGAGCCTCCGTACAAGTATACAATCCCCACTTTTAGGTATATTCGGCCCTACGCACTATCCTTGCAGATTGCTCCGCTTTTCCTGCCGCTGCAGGCATGATAAAAACGGCAGATAGATAAAAAAAGGAAGGTACTCGCCCGTGGTGATGTATCTTCCTCCCTTCTTATTGGTTCAGCAACTGCCGCACCGCTGCATTATCCTTATTGACAGTTTCTCCTTCTTTCTCCAGCGAAAAGACCTCATCCAACCGGTAGACCGGTACGCTGCACCGGGGGACAAAACGGTCGGAAAAGACATAACTGCCCACCGATGTCAGCAATTGTTTCATCGCCAGGCGCTGGTGAATACCCTTATCCATGTCGAGACACAAGACAAACAGTTTTCCCATACCCACCTTTGCCTCAAACGAAATCCCCAGTTTACGGTTGACTTCGTAGGTGTCGACACTCTGAATGACCGGCTGCAGTTCCCTCAGTTCTGTCAGGTCGACTGCCTGTCCGTAATTCAGAATATCCCACCACTGCCAATCGGCATAATAAGACGTCGGAAACAGATCCAATGCCGGATGCGACTGATCAATCCACGTACCCACAATCATCGGGTCCCAATTAAACATGACCGGATTCCAAAAATGACCGGTAAAACGCGTTTTCCGTCCGTTCGTCTTTTCCGGTACGAACAATACGCTTTCCCCCTGCAAGAGTCTGTCTCTCGCCTCCTCCCAATTCCTTACATACCGGAACTCCTGGTAGCGGTTGATTTCGTCCTCTGCATATACCCAGAAATCCCATTCATTCTTCACTTCATCCCCCATACGGAGTCTGAACGTATATTTCCCAGTGCGGGCAACCGCCTTCAGATCAACCGCTACCGCACCCAGTGAATCAACCGTACCGACCGGCAAGGTTCCGTGCCTCAGTTTCCCTTCCGCAACCGCATGCTGACCTTCGTCCTCCAGACTCCACTGCAGTACGCCGCCTTTGATAGCCTTGTCTGCAAACTGATACACTCCCAGTTTTATTCTCAGCACCTCGTTGTTCAGATACGTACGTTTTGGAAAGCGAGCCAGCAGTACCACAGGCGCACACGACTCACGGAATTTCTCAGGCGTAACCAGTCCCTTGCTTTCCCAGAAAGCTTCCAGGATACCTACAAAGGCACTTCCCTGATCCGGAAAGTCAGACAGTCCCAGGCTGTCGGCAGCAAAGAAAGCGGCCTCAGGCGGACACCATGAATGGAAACGCACGTGATTCATACCGTATTCTTTGACCGTGCGGAATATCTTAGCCCAGCTTGCCACATCGGTTGCCGGATAACCGGTTCTGGGAAACACCGCACAGTCGAGCACTCCCCGCAGATGAATGTTTCTGCCATTCAGACGAATGTGATGCTTTCCCTGTTCAACCTTGCGGAAGCCGAAAAAAGTCTTTTCCATATACGTCTCGCCCTCTACGGTAAGTGCAGCCTCCAAGGTATACAGTTCCGGCGTAAACTCATTCCACAGTACCATGTCGCCCTTCACCGGACATTCCTGTACCAGCGTACTGCCATTTATCACTACCGATGAGGTAGGGGCTCCCACCACTTTTCCGGTCTTATCCTTCACCCGAAGTTCCAGCGTAGCCGGAACCTCCTTTGCCTTACCCGTCCGTAATCTCACCATTACCTTCTTACTGTCGATGTCGGTATCCACCCGCATTCCACGAATCGCACATGCCGGATAAGCCTCCAGTTTCAATTGCCCCACCATCCCGTTCCAGTTGGTCTGAGTATATTCCGTAGTACCGTGGTTCCACTGGTCCATCGGATATTTCAGCCGGTTGTCCACACAAACGGTCAGCGTATGAAGTCCCGGTGTCAGCTGACCAGTAACCACAAAACGGTTGGGAGTAGAAAGGCGCTCATCTGCCCCCACCAGACTGCCGTCGACATATACCGTCGTTTCCCAGTGACATCTCTCGAGCGACAGCACAATGTCCTTCTCTCTCCAGGATTCCGGAATGACCACCTCACGCTGATACCATGCCTGTCCGCAATACTCGAACTTACGTGAAAGTCGGTCGACGTGCGCCACAAAATTCTGTATCCCCTTACCCCCTTCATCCGTAGAACCCGGCAATGCAATGGTCTCCGTCAGTTTGCTCAAATACAGTTCCGAGCCCGGAGTCTTCCCGAACCCCATCGGATCCAGTTGAAAGCGCCAGATTCCGGACAGGTCCATCTGCTCTGCAGCCTGTCCCCACACGGCAAGATGAAAAAGCCATCCTGCCACTAAAAAAAATTCCGTTTTTTCATACCCTCTTATCAATGCCTAAAATGTATTATACTTTTTCCTTTTCTTTCCATAATGTCACACGAAGTTTTAATATCCGGTTTAGTAGAAGTGCATGCCACCACCCGATTCAGCTTCAACGGCCAAAATAAAACTAACAAGACAATGATTCCTTTAAGAATTTGATTGGAACAATTCATCCCAATATCAATAAAAAGCCGGATTCTTCCCCACAAAAAATTTATCAATAACAGTTTATTTTTCATAGCTTTGATATAATTTTATGCTCCAACCAAGTACATGCAAGTATCCCTGGCTGGTCATCCATATATCGTACAAGGACCGCGCAAGGACGGGTAATAAAAACAAACAAGTTCAGAACAAACCGTTCAGGGATACCCCGTGTTCCTTTCATGCTGGATATATTGTTCCCTTCCAATCTGTAAAGATAGCGTTTCTTTCTGAAAAATCAGTATCAGGTGATGACAATCACATAAAAGCCATACTGTCCTCACGTCGGTTACCGGCATGCATAATGAAATAAAAGGAAACGCACCTTTATGCGCGGGAGAAAAGACCGCCATCTTTTTCAAAAAGGCCGCGAGTTTCTGGTCAGAAGCTCGCGGCCTTTTCCTTATCCCATAATGAAAGGCTGCCTCAAACACCGAAAGGGAACGGATTACCTTCCGTTACAGGATAGACTCGTACATTTTCCGGATGCCTTCTTCGAGCGAATGCGGACAGTATCCCAGTTCGTGCCGGGCCTTCCCGATACTGAGCCCGCTGAAACAGGGACGTGGTGTCTTCTCCTGCATTTCCTCCGTCGTCACCGGAAGAATCAGGGAACGGTCCAGCTGCAGCACATCCGCTACCCGGTAAGCCAGGTCGGCAATACTGACACACTCTCCTCCGCAAAGATGGTAGATGCCGTTAGCGGGATGCGCCATCAATCTCTCGACACCCCAGGCCACATCTTCCACAAACGTAGGTGTCCGCCACTGGTCGCTCACCACCTTTACGGTTTCTCCTTTCTGCAGACGGCCGGCCACCAGTTGCACGATGTTCCCGTGCTGTCCGGGGAAGGAATTGCCGTATACCACCACTATCCGGGCAATGGCATAACTGGGGCACAAGGCGGCCACCACCCGTTCGCTCTCCAGTTTGGTACACCCGTAGTAGTTGACCGGAGCCGGAATATCCTCTTCGGTATACAACTGCCGGGAGGTGCCTCCGAAGACAAAATCGGTAGACAGATGGATGAGACGGCTTTCATAGCGGTTGCAGTTTTCGGCCAGCGCCGCCACTGCCTGCACATTCAGTCGGTCGGCTTCCCCGGGATAAAGTTCACAATAATCGGGAGCCGACAGGGCTGCCGTATTGATGACACAATCCGGACGAACCTCCTCAAATACCTGTGTCAAGGTTTCCGGACAGGTCATGTCCATTTCCACAAACCGGTAATCTCCCGAAGCGGGAAGAATGTCCGGATGAAGAGAAACTCCCGTTACCTGATAAGATTCCTTGCCGGCGAGGGCACGGAGAATGTAGCGCCCGGTAAACCCGTTGGCACCGACAACTAATATGCTGGATGGATGCGCATTTTTCATAGACATGCTGTTTGATGAATGGATATGCAATGAATTATATATACACGAAAATTCCGGAACCGCGCCTTAACCGGCCGGTCTGTGAGACAAAGATACGATTTTTCAGAGCGATTCCGAACCCTGGCTTCCGTTTTTTATTTCCCCAATTCCCCCGGACAGCCACAGAAGACACAAAAAAAATGGCATACAAAGAAACCTCTCTGTATGCCATTCTTCATACGGCAGTTATACCCGTCCCGGAACTCAAGCCTTCTTTTCTTCCGGTTCTTCCAGATCGTTCTCCAGATCCATGCCATCCAGGATAGGCGGCAGATCCTGAGCTGCAGAAGTTCCCAGATCGATAGTAGCCAAATCCACACATTCTTCCAGGTTGATTTCAGTACCTTCCGGAACCTCTACCAGGTAGTCTGTATCGGTCGACTTATCCACCTTGTTCTGATGAATCTGCTTCATGGTACGCATCTGCTGCTTGGTACGGTTCACAATCTCGCGTACTTCCTGATAAGCCAATGCCACAATCTTCGGACCGGCTTTCAGGTACTTGCCATAAGAGAATGCCAGCAACGGATTTTCGGTAAGAGAAGCACCGGCAGTAACGGTCATCAATGAAATGTTGGCCACATCCAATACGATATCCGTACCGGTGAAGATCATGTCGGCACCCTGCTGGATAGACTGCGCCCAACTTCTCTTGGTTCCGTTCTCGTCGCGGATCTGAATATCATAATATACCACACCGGTTTCCTTGTCCTGTACCAGCACACTGTCAATCTTGAAGAAATGAATCGAGTCACGGTAAGTCGTAATACGGTTCCACAACGAATCACAAGTCAGCAGGTATTCATCAAAATCCTTGATGTCCGTCATCTTTTCCGGCAGCTGCCATACAAACTCTTTCTTTTCTTTCTTTTTCTTCTTCTCCTTTGCCTGAGCAATTGAGCCAAAACAGAACATGGCCACGAGAGCCAGCAACACTGCACTTACAAAATTTCTTTTCATAATTTAAGATTTAAATGTTTAATAAATATATAAGCATGATCAATTCCGGTTAATACTCCGGTGAGGGACGAAATATACTACCACTCCCTGCTGGATGTCGGCATTTGTAGGTATGTAACGGGCCGATTTCAGTCCGGTGATTCCCACTTCACTCTCATCAGCTACGAAATGCAGGCCATAGAAGGCATAGTCCGTATTCCGGGGTACGAATACCTCAAACCGTCCGTCGGCATCGGTCTTTGCCAGTGTCTTGGTATCAACGATCTTACCCATATCCGGTTCGTACACCTGTACTTTCATCACCTTCTTGTCTTTTATCGCATATTTGCACAAAACCACGTAGACGTTGGCCATCGGAAGATTCTTCTTGTTCAAGTCAAGTTTCGCACGGTCGACCACCTTACCGGAAACCACACGCGGCAGATCCTGACGGATGCGTGAGAAATCACGGCGCAGCTTCGTACAATACGAGTCGTTGGAGTTCATTTTCAGAATGGCAGCCGCATACTGGTTGGCATCCTGGTAGTAGAACATACAACTGTCCATCTGTCCTGACTGACGGAAGGTCTCCGCCTTTTCCACGTGTTCCATGACACGCTTCTTGGCATTGGCCAGAATGGCTGAGTTTCTCATCTTCTTCTCGATTATCGCCACATCCTGCTTGTCCTTGCATTCCAAGGCATCCTTGTAGGCAAAGTAAGCATCGCGGTACAAACCGTTGATGAACGCATTCTCGGCCAAACTCTCACTGTGCTGGAAACAAGATGCTTCCTGCTTCACACTGACCGTAAGTTCCATTCCGTCTTTCTGGGCCAGTGTACCGATGGCAAAGGCCTTGACTTCCGGATTGTCGCCAACCGACAGGTTCATTGAATAGGAAGCCGTAGCCGGTACCCCGTTCAGGTCTACATGAAACAGGTATTCGAACGAACCGTCCTGTTTCTGCAGCACATTGTCCATCTTGGCATTCGTTGCCTTCGCCCCGTCCTTCAGAAGTTCCAGGTGCAGTCCGTCATTGTTACTTACCACCGAAACCAGCGCCATCTGTGCCGTAGCATGTGTCATGTGCGGAGCAGTCACTTCAATGCTTTCAATCTTCAGCGGAAGTTCTGTCACCTCTACGTTGAAAGAAGCCCACATATTCTCTTCCAGCGACACATCCAGCTGCTTCTTGTCGACACTTCCCCTTCTCCAGACCATGAAGCTCAGGCTACCGCCGTCGGCCACATCCAGGGTAGCCGAGTACACGTACTTGCCATTGATCTTCTGAGGCGCCGACATCGTTACTCCCGTATTTTCGCTGAACTCCAGTTTGTCACAGTCTGAAACAAACTCAATCTTGGCCATATACTGTTCCGCATACGTCTTGTCCGCCCCGCGGGTAATGCGGATATCCTGAGCCGCTGCCGGTACTGCCCAGGCACCTGCGCCGGCCAGCAACAACAGAGCGATTCCTTTCCTGATTACGTTTCTCATAACTTAGACACATTAAATGAATTCAACCCAAACACTTCCTTTTCCGGAGTGGCTTCATACGGCTGCCAGGTACGTACGTGAATCTTCGGATTTGCCTCATCCTTGAAATCCCACAGCAGGAACAGGTAACCCTTGTCGCTGTAGCTGTCGGCATTCCAGTGCTGCACCAGTTTGACTCCGTAGATATAATCCTTCTGACGGTGCTTCATGACCTTTACATCATCGAACACCACGTTGATGCGGGCATTCCGCCGGAACACTCCTGCAAGGTTGCTCAGGTAAGTCCGCTTGTCCTGTACCTTATAGGAAACGCCCGATACAAACTGTACCCCGTCGTTGCTCACACGCTTTCTTACCGAACCGGTAATGATCAGCGCATCGTCACTGAAGATATCTTCCAGGAAAGCCATATCCTTCCGGTTGTATGCCGTACGGAACTGCTCCACAAAATCCAGCACCAGCGAACGGCGGCGCAGGTCGGTCACCTCCAGGTTGCTTCTCATCACCTGACTGTACAGGTTCTGTGCGATAGAAAAACAAAGGTTGGTAATCTGTCCGCTATTGTCAAAATTCAGGACAATTTCCTGATACTGGTCTTCCTCGAAACGCTCCCCGGCACGCGGTTCCATGATAACCGGAATATTACGTACCTGCAGTCCCTGATTGTTGCCGATGTGCAGACAACGCTCGATGATTTCCACTTCGTCACAACGGAAAGGACATACCTCCCACATAATCATCAGCGACTCCGCTGCCTGATTGTTGATGTTGATTCCGGCCAGCGACAACGTCCGGTTCTCACCCTGGGCATTGTTCAGCTCTGTCAGAAGTTTCGTACCATTCTGTTCCATGCTTGCCTTGACCGCCGCACTCGGAGCATCTGTCACTTCCAGTGTCGTTTCATACTGAGCATGCGCCCAGACCGTCATGAACAAGCCAATTCCTAAAGCAATAAATTTCTTCATATTCGTGTTATTTTTATTCGTATAAAATAAACCAGACCTTATTATCCGCAGCATACTGGGAAAGACTTTCCGACTTTCCGTTCAGCAGGTTCACCCTTGCTCCGTTCTTCTCCTTGTCGAACACCGCCTTGATGGCCGTATCCGAAAAGACAACCACATACCAGGCAGGGTTCACCGAAGACTTCACGTTTCCCCACATCAGTTTATGCTCATCTTTGCGGGCACGCATGAACTGCTCCAGTTCCGCACTGCCTTTCAAGGCCAGCAGTTCCTTCAGCAAAGGAGAGTCTACGGCCACCGGACTGCCCAGTGAGGGTACCTGTCCGGAAACAGGAGTAAAGACATTCGACTGTTTGGGAGCCGGAGCTTCAACCGGTTCCGCAGCCATGGCCTCCAGGTTGACCTCATCCGTAACCGTCGAAGCCTTCTGAGTTGTATTTTTCTTTACACTTTTCTTCGGTTCCACCGGTTTGGCAGCCACTTCCTGCTTCACCTCAGGTGCTGGGGCAACCGCCGGTTGTGCAGCTGCGGTAGACGAAGCCACATCCAGTACCACTACCTTCTCGGAGGAAAGCAGATTCTTTTTCTCCACGAAGAGGAAGACACGCTCCATCGCTCCCCGTTTCAACTGAATCTTCTCGGAATGCTTCTTGATGGAATTAATCAGAATCTGGTCGGCTCCCTGCAGTTCCTTGTTGTCGCCCATCTCGGCAAGAATGGCATTCTTCAGACTCGTCTCGGCCATTGCGGTAGCCTCTTCCACCGTGGCAGCAACCCCTTCTCCGTACAGGTACTGCGAACTTCGCTTAATTTTATTTACCTTGGCCTTTTCTTCCATATAAGCCACCTGAGCGGTGAGACTTACCGGAAGCAGGCATCCCAGCAGACAACATAAAATCAGTTTTTTCATGATTCACCCCGTTTAATGTGAAAATTTCACCGACTGAATGACTGCGGAAGGAGACTCGTCGGCGTATAAATTAGAAAGATTATTCAATGGAATATAAGGATACAACACCGCTTTCACCCCTTTTCCTCCCTTCTCGAGGGCCTTCCGCGGAAGTTGAAAATAAAGAAGATGCTGATACATCAGATCACGGTTCAGATAAATTACGGTTCCCGTAATCTGTTCCTTTTCAACCGTTTCCATTCCCACGTAAGGACGACAGCCTTCTCCGGTCATCTGAGCGACGAGAGCCGCCAGTGATACGTCCTTTCTGGAATAGGAACGGTATCCCTTAACCGCCAGTGAAAACGTCCACGAAGCATCCATATGAGGCGCATGCGAGAAAAGATTCAGTACGGACTCTTCCGGGAAACGGTCGTCGAGCAAGTACTTCCACCCCTCTTTCCGACGGGTCAGATAAGCCCCGCTCTTCATCTGCGGAATCAGGAATGTACCTTCCTTATCGTAATACACGTTGCTCCTTACCCGCTGCAACGACTTTTCATTGAATTTCGGCATTTTCCGGACAGGCACCTCTTTCCGCAGTTCATCCAGTCCGGCAATCCATGCCTGAGTCAGCTCGTACTTGTCCTTTCCCAAAAGCAAATCATACTGTTTCGGAAATACCAGATCGATCTTCATGCCCACTCCCTGCCAGGAAGCACGGAAACGGGATGAATCGGCACTCAAAGAAAACGGATACTTCAGGTCGACAGCCTCCAGCACACTGCAGAAGTCCACCTTCGCCTTCCCGTAGTCCACCCCGTTTACCGACAAAGTCAAGCGGTCCTGCCTCAGCAGGTCTTCCTTTTTCGACGGTTCGGTCAGCAAAGCCAGGTGCAGAAAAATCCGTTCGATAAAATCGTATACCGCAGGATGAAAATCCCGGCTCATCTCCTCCGGAAAAATCTTCAGTCCGGCTTTCTTCACCCCTTTCTGCTCATCCGGTACCACGTACATTTTCTTCTGAGGACATCCTTTCAGAGGCTGCAGCGTATCGGAGAGCACAATGCGCTGTTTCTCCAACTGCTGCCGCAACAAACTCAGATGCCCAGAATCTGTCGCCTGCTGTGCGCAGACAAAACTGCCCGCACACCAGGCGACAACCATTCCTATACTGCGGAAAGGAAACATAAGAGCGGTTTTTAAAGTCCGTTAGAACCGATCATCACAGCGCCTTTCAGCTTCTTGTCGGCTCCGTACCATTTAACGGTTACCGGCTCGTTGTCCTTGAAGCTTCCTTCGATATAATCACCCGGAGCAGCTACACGGTCTTTGGTATCTCTCTTGCTGATACGGCGGCTCTGAGTATAGGTAAGGGTTCCCAGACCATTGGCCTTTCCGCCAGAGATACTTCCTTCGTACTTCGCATATCCGAAATCGATGGTACCCTGCCCGTCCTGCACACTGGCAACCGGAGTCTTGGGAGCCGGTACATCGTTGTAATCCACCGTTGTTTCTTCGGCACCTGCCGTTTCGGTTCCTTCTTCCGGATTCACTCCGTCGACCACTTCGACAGGTGTTTCGCCATCGACCTTTTCAGGACCTACCTGTTCATCATTACCTGACAACATACCCGGTAAGAAATAGATACCTGCAGCTACCACTGCCGCACCGACTACACCTGCCACGTAAGGCCATACAGGACCTTTTCCGGCTACTTCCACCAACTGTCCGCCACATTCCGGACAAACAAAGTCTTCTCCCAAACCGACTTCAATTACCTCTTTTGTATTTGCTTTGTTACAGTTGCCGATATTCATGCAACGTCCTTTTTTATTCAAGCTATTCTTTGCCATAACCCTAAATTTTAAGGAATCTGTCCCATGCAACCCCTGGCTGCACGGACAGATTCATTTAATAAAATTCAAAATATTACCCTTTTTCTATTCTCTTATTTCACCATTTCCAATGCCTTCAAACCAGCTTCGCGGAAGAAGAGGAAGGATTCAGCTCCCGTATTGCCTCCACATTCCGGCAGAATCACATCCTTCACCAGGTGCTGGATAGCCGTAACCAGTTCCTTACGCTTGTCTACATGCAGGTAGTCGGTACGCAAGGCAGTCTGCAGCTGTTCTTCCCAAGCCTTACCCAGTTCTTCAGTGAAAGAAGCGGCATAAGGAATTTCCGTAAACTTGTCGGCCATCGGCTTCAAGGTTTCGATACCGAAGTCATCCACCTCAACGGTTCCGTAAGCCTTCAGACCTGTACCGTCGTTGCGGTCGCCATACTTGATGATTCCCAAGGCATAAGCCGTCATCAGATACGGAGTATATTCCTTGCGGACCTCAGAAGGCAGTTTTTCCTTGGCCACATACAGATCCGGGAAGTTTTCGCCGGTTCCTTCCGTATGCAGGATAGTCCGGTTCTGGCGGGCCTCATTCGGATCTCTCAGCAGATAGTCGTATTTCATCTTCAACGCATCCAGTCCCTTCATGGCACGGATCGGGAAGCAATAATCCATGGAAACGATGGTCATTTCGTTCTTACGCAAACCGTTCATGTCCACTTTCACCAGTACACCACCCGTTACGGCGTTCATCAACGCATCTCTCAACTTAATGGCAAAGCGCTGTACCTGGTCATTGCCTTCCACCTTCGGCAAGTTGATCAGCACAATCTTACGGTCGATATTGTGACGTACCTGCGGCAACGGATTGTTCTTGACCGCACGGTTCAGTTCAGTCGGATTCAGAGTAAGGAAGACGCCACTCTGCTCAATCAGTTCCTTGGCGAACAACTTCAGTTCATCGTCTGAACGGTACTGTTCATTCAACTGTTCCAGGATGTTACGGTTGATCAGTTTATCGGTATTCTCAATCAGCACCTCATCGTGGATGGTAATCACTTTCTTGCGGACTACAGTATCCAACAGGTTGGAAATGCTGTCCTGTGAAATGGCCGAGCTGGCACGGGCAAAACTGCGTTCAGTACCGATCAGTTTGATAATCTCTCCACGGAATTCATCGGCAATGGATTTCTGACGAGCCTTGTCGCGGATGATGTTCTTGGTAAATTTCTGTACTCCCTGATTGTCATAGAAACGGATAATGGTTTCCTTCAGGTTGGAAATACCGGCTTCGTCCTGGCAGCGTACGCCAATCTGCTTGTCTGCATTCTCGAGCGCCTCATTGATAATATACACGAAACGTTCGATATGACCGCGCAGCCCGTTCACCTTGTTCAGCAATACAGAAAGCATGCTCACTGCAAAGTGCATTCCTTCCAGTTCAGTCTTCTTTACATAAAGCTGCTGCATGATGGTAGCATGTGCCTGAATCAGTTTATTCTTTGAAAGCAGTCCCATGATGATACCCTTGCTTGACCAGTCGAGCTGATTCAACGCCTTGGCTTTTTCGAGCTGTTCCAACTGCTGGTTGCAAGTGGTAATCCGTCCTTCAAATTCCTTGCGCTTGATATCTACCGCATCCACGATACGGTCAATCAGCTGCAGGAGGTTGTACAATGACAAGTCGCCGGAGCTCCACTTGTCGTACATGTATTCTTCAATCAATG
>ERZ791741.489-NODE-489-length-36020-cov-6.916474_pt1 | contig 36020 bp, 44 predicted proteins | sample MGYA00510040_ERZ791741 | MGnify/ENA primary metagenome ERZ791741 (study PRJEB30046, sample SAMN00791960) | human gut metagenome | study: EMG produced TPA metagenomics assembly of the A metagenome-wide association study of gut microbiota in type 2... | reverse complement strand
TGAGCAATCAGATGACCGCCCGGGCCCTGGACAGCATCGGCAGGGTGGGCGGCCCCCGGTGTTGCAAGCGGGATTCCTGGCTGGCCATTCTGGCCGCCGTGGACTTCGTCCGGGAGCGGCTCGGGGTGGAGATGGCGCGGACCGTTCCTGTCTGTCCTTACAGCAGGCACAACAGCCAGTGCATTGGGAGCCGCTGCCCCTTCTCAGCGGTGAATCGCAAAAAGCCCACCGTGGCCTTCCTCTGCGTCCATAACTCCTGCCGCAGCCAGATGGCGGAGGCTCTGGGCAGACGACTGGCCGGCGAGGTGTTCCGCAGCGTCTCCGCCGGAACTCAGCCCAGCGGCCGGATCAACCCAGATGCGGTGCGTTTGATGAAGCAGGTCTATGGCATCGACATGGAGGAGGACCAGTACAGCAAACCCCTCTCCCAGCTGCCTGCGGTGGATCTTGTGGTCACTATGGGCTGTCAGGTCCAGTGCCCAGCCCTGCCCTGTTCCCACCGTGAGGACTGGGGCCTGGAGGATCCCAGCGGTCAAGAGGACCGCGCTTTTCTCTCCGTCATGGCCCAGATCGAAGAAAAGGTGCTGGACCTGAAACGGCGCATCCAGGCAGATCGGCAAATGCTTTGATCCCACGCGGTCCTTCCCATCCGATTGCGGGGGCTGCTGGCCGATCTCTGGACCCATATCCGAGCTTAGGCCCCGGTCCACTTTCAGCGGTCCGGGGCCTGTTTTGAATTTTGCTCCGGCTTCAAAATTTTCTCTTGACAGACACCTGGGTTTGTGGTATTCTAAGTAAGCACTTGAGAGACTGGAGCCACACCAGATGCCGGAGTGGCGGAATTGGCAGACGCCCGGGACTTAAAATCCCGTGGGAGTGATCCCGTGCCGGTTCGATCCCGGTCTCCGGCACCAAATATCGCGGGATAGAGCAGTTGGTAGCTCGTCGGGCTCATAACCCGGAGGTCGGAGGTTCGAGTCCTCCTCCCGCAACCACATTGTGCGACCAAAAAAGATATCGCACCGGAAAACCCCGAAGCCGCAACGGTTTCGGGGTTTTTTCGCGTCCATTTTTGACTGCACGAAAAAAAGATATCTTCCCACCTCTTCCACGTGCGGTGAGGACTTGAACTAAAACTGAGGGCTTTTGCGCCCAATTTTGAGTGAGCAACACGGAAAAATTTCAGTTTCTTCGAAAAATATTTTGTTAAATTTCTGTGAACAAAGTGGTTTGTGCAAAAATGTAGTACAAACCACTTTTCTATTCCACACATCTTGGCCGTCACTTTTTTAAGGTGACGGCCTTTTTTGTTTTCAGATAAAATCAAAACGAGAGCCCAAAAGGCGTCACGCACAGGAGGAAATCAACTTGGATCGAAAACAGTATTTTGAAGAACTACATATTGCACTCACACGGGAGGGGTTTACCTCCCAGCCTAATACTGGATCTGATTGCCCAGAGAGTTCAGCTGCTCATCCGACTCGCTGGATACACGGGCGTAAAAGGTTACCCGCAGCGGCAGGTCGTAGATCGTACCGGTTTTTAACTTCTGCCGTGCGCTGTGGATATCCATGTGCTGTCCTCCAAAGTTCGTTTTATCATGTTCTAATTATATGTTAAGCAACCAGAGATTACAAGCGGGAATCCTGTCCACAAAAGAGCCAGATCTGGAATATATGTTCCATCGCCATCCACAAAGCAACAAGAGCGGTATATGAGATACAACCTTACCCTACGGAACAATCTCAGTGCAGTCGATCACCAAAAGGGGCCCAATTACCCTCGCACAGGCCCTGCTCCTTGGAAAATGAGCAGATTCATTTTTTATCATCATGCCAGGTATGACCGCCAAAAAGATCAGGCATACTGTAGCAAAGGGGGCCTGCGTATGAGAAAACCAAGCCGCGAGGCTTTGACGAAACGAATCTGGTTTGATTACTTCAATGAGGTCCTTCGAAAACAAAACCTCATTGATTGGAACACCTATCAGAAAATCAAGTTGTCTATCCAACAATAAGAAGCTGTTGATTGCATAAGCTCAAGTCAAAACCACCAGCTAAGCTGGCTGTCAGCATGTCCAGACACCCGGTCATTGTGCCCCATTTTTCCCCGTTTCAGCATCCCTCACCACTCATTTTTCCCGTTTACAAACGAAAAAGCCCAGCTTTCGCTGGACTTTTTCGACAGACTGGGGCATCCAAAAGGGTGCCCTTTTTTCATTTCTGCAGGCCATGTACAGCCCACTCTGCTTCTGCCCTGTTCGTATCTAGGATACTCAACTGGCACTTCGATTTGCAGGATGCATGGATCTGGGCGCTTTACTCCCCATCCACAGGCTTGCCAACCATGTATACCCAGCCATGAGGAGGACAGACAGAATATGTCCAGTACCCGATGACCACACCGTCAAAGGGAGCAATGACCCGATCCACTTCCTCTCCGAACAGGTTCGTAATGATGGAAAGCGTGTCGCCCTTACGCACAGAATCCATTGCCTTCTTCACAGGCACATGAATCCCGCCGTTGCGGTTATAGATATAATCAATGTCATAGTGGTGTACGCCCTCATTGGCGGGCACGCTGCCCTCCAGAATCCCCAGCAGGGTCATCACATTGCGAATTCCGGTCTCCAACATCTGCTTGTGCTCATCCCGCTGATACATGCGGGTGCACTGTCCGCCGATCTCGGGTGTAATGCAGGGAATGCCCATCTGATAGGCATACTCATCCTCAATTCCGCTGTTCTCCGCGTAGCGGGTGTTCTTCCACAAGACCTTAAAGCCAAAGCACTGGGCCATTTCACGGGACTTATACGCCACAGGAGACTCCTCTCCGCAGTACAGCACAACAGGCTCCAGATACTCGCTGTTGCCGCCGCCGTGGATGCAGATCACCGCGTCAGCCTTCTTGATGATGTTCTCACAGTACCAGCTGCACACATAAGCCGTCATGGGGCCGGTTCCGCCCGGATAGATGCGATTCAGATCCTGGGGCACAAAGTCCAGGGTATTATAGCGCTTCATTTCGGCAAAGGCCTCTGCATTCAGGGCAGGGATTCCAATGAAGCTTCCCTTCATCTTGGATACATCCAGCCCCTCAAAGGTCTTGATAATTCCCTCAGTACCCTCATACTCGTCGCCGTGGTTGCAGGCATCCACCACCAACGTGGGACCGTCCTGGGCGCCCACCGCCAGCATAATGGGAATATTCACCCATGAACCGTTGGCCCGCTGGGCCAAATGAATAAAACCATATTCCTTGGTGCCCTTCTTTTGGAGTGCCTGGGTAAGATCAAACGATTCGTCATACTCTTTGATATTGGTCTGCATAATCCATATCCCCTTTCTCTATCATACCACACTGTCCGCGTCGCTGTTCAGTGCTTGGACAATGCTTGTGCACTCAGATACAAAGCGGTTCACCTGCCGGCGGAAGGCTGTCCGCCAATACAAAAATTCCTGAGGTGGCAGGTCGTTGCGGTGCTTGCCCCTGACCAGCTGCAGACCGGGCAGCAGGCCCACTGCAAATGTGTTGTCAAAGTGATATTCATCACAGGCACTGCACAGCAGTCTCGTCAGCCGGCCTCCTGCCTCCTTCGCCTGTCTGTCACTGGAAAAGCAGATACGCCCGGCACAGGCCTTGTCCAGCTCCTCCAGTGCCCGTTCTACAGGAGCGAAATCAAAGTCATCGCCGCAATGGGTCCGGATGTCTGCCACAGTATCTCTCATTTGCGCCAGACACCCTGCCGCGTCAAAGGGAAGATGCGCTTCATCGGCAAACTCTTTTACCAGCTCCACCAGCACCCGTGTATCCCTCATCAGAAGCTGGGGGTCCACCTTATCCATGGTATCCTCCACGGAATGCCACCACCAGCCTCCGCCGCTGCCTGCACAGTGCCAGCGGCCACGGTTGGGCGGCGCCTGATAAAAGTCAAAGGACACCTGGATGGGAATGCGCGGCCCGAAAAATGACAGGTCTGATCCCCGCCCCAGCGGGCGGATCACCACCTCAGCCTGCCCGGTGCACCGACGCAGGATATCCCCAAGGGTATCCCCTGCCACACCGGACGTGGAAAACCCGATCTCCTGCGCTCCCATACAGCCGGGAGAGTCCATGTTGACCAGCGCCACACAACGGGCATCCAGGTCCTCAAACTGCTCATCGCAGTACCAAGTGCTCCCGGCATACCGTCCGTTGGAGTGGGCCGGCCACCACGCGATTTTGACACCCCGCCGCAGCTGCTTCTGGGACAGTACCCGTGCCAGTTCCAACACAGCGGCATTCCCGGTGGCATTATCCGTCACACCATAATCCCAGGAGTCATAGTGGCTGCCCACCAGCACATACTCCGGCGTTTCACCGGCCAGCTCGGCTACAGGGATCTGAAGACGCACACATCCACACTGCAGTACGCTGCGCACCGTCGCGGTACGGCTGCAGGCTCCAGGCGTCAGCAAGGGCAGTATGGATTCTCTGTCACAGCTTCTCAGGCCCACCACCGGAAAATCAGGATAGGTTTTTCCGTTTTCAGGCTCCGCGGTGCCCCACACAGGGCTGACCGTCTCGTAGTGAAGCACAGGCTCCTCGCTGGTCCACAGATGGATCAGGCCCTTTACACCGTATCCCCGCAGCTTTTGAACATAGTCCTCATAAAAATTGTCCCCAATCACGATGCAGCCCCGCGCCCCCGCGTACCAATCCTGCTCCTGTCTGGGCTTCAGCTGGTCGTGGGCATGGACATCATAAAACAAGGGGGCGATCACTCCGTCCGGACAATGGGCGGAGAAGGAACGGGGAAGGGCTTCAAAGGTCTGATCCATCCCCTCTACAGTAACTGACGCTTCTATAGGAGTGGAGACATATCCGTCACACTCATACACGCGGCATGGAATGCCCCATTCCTGCAGCTTCTTGATCAGATAGCCGCAGGCACGGTGCTCATCTTCCGAACCGCCGATGCGCTTCAGCCCGGAAAACACATCCAGTGTCTCCATCAGGCATTCCCGTGAGAGTTCTTCCATTCCTCAATTCTCCTTTTGGTGCGCAAGGAAACACTGGTACACATCCTGCCAGGCAGCCTCATCCGTCACAAGGCGGAAGGCAGCCAGTGCACAGCACACAGCACCGTCATAGATGCCCTGATGAGCCCGCGCCTCTTTCCCGGTCTTTACCCATGCGTCCGTGTGAGGAGGATCATCTGTCTCGATGGTCTTTACCCGCAGGCAGCAGCTGGGCAGCCGGTGGGTCACCGCGCCGAAATCGGTAGAACCGCAGTCCTTCCGGGGCGGAGCAATTCCGTCACACGCAAATTTTTCTGCACACTCCATCAGCAGCGCACCCATGGCATCATTGATGGTGGTGTTGTAAATATGCGCCACAGGGGTAATTTGTACCTGTGTCTGGGTAGCCATGGCAGCAGCCTGGGCAATCTCCCGGGTCCACTGCTCCACGCTCTCCAGATACGCCATGGAGGAGTGGCGGATCTCTACCTTAACCTTGGCAAAATCGGGCACGGAGTTGACTGCCGTCCCCCCAGCCAGCACAATATTGCTCACCCGGCTGGAATCCTTGAGGTGATTGCGCATGAGCCCAAGCCCTGTCTGCAGCATGGTCACCGCATCCACTGCGCTGCGCCCAGCATAAGGCGCAATACCCGCGTGGGCGGTTTTGCCGTGAAATTCCACATCCATCTCGATCAGAGCCAGAGAGGGCGTCTCCAGCTGGGTCAATGTGCTGCCGTGCACCATGAAGGCCACATCAATATGGTCAAACCCGCCGTGGGCGGCCATCTCGTTTTTGCCTCCGTCCAGCGACTCCTCGCTGGGCGTCCCGATCACATGGATCTCAAAGGGCTGGTCCGAAGACTCCAGCACTCCCCGCAGGGCCATTGCCGCGCCGATCATGGCAGGGGTCTGCATATGGTGGGCGCAGCCATGTCCCTGGCCCCGCAGCGCATCATATTCCCCTAAAAATCCTACCGCGCGCCCTCCGGCAGCCCGCCCTCCCTTGTGGCGGTACACGGCACAAAAAGCCGTATCCAGCCCGGCGTAGGGAATGGTTACTTCAAAATCGTGGGCTCGCAGCCACTTTGTCAGCGCAGCTGAGGAGCGGTACTCCTCATAGCCCGGCTCGGCGTAATCAAAAATTTCGTCGCTCAGCGCGCACAGCTGCGGCATCAGCTCTGAAACGATATTCGCAATTTGCTTCTGAATTTCTTCCATGGCATGTCCCATCCCATATCTTTGAAATCTATAATATCCTGCCGTCGCGCCATGCAGTTGCGGCGGCCAGCTCTAAACGGATCAGTAACCGATCACCACAGCCAAAGCCAGGAAGGCCATAGAAACCAGGCTGAGCAAAATCACCAGCTTAATGACGTACTTCAGCCACACGGAATAGGGAATCTTGGACGCAGCCAAAAATCCCAGCATGGTGGACGAAGTGGGGTAGATGGCATTGGTCAGGCCGTCACCCAGCTGGAAGGCCAGCACAGTGCTCTGGCGGGTCAGGCCCACCAGATCGCCCACAGGCGCCATGATCGGCATGGTGGCTGCCGCCTGGCCCGTACCAGAGTTGATGGGCAGGTTGATGATGGTCTGCACCAGGAACATACCGATGATCTTTACCGAGCTGGGCAGTGCCACAATCGCATTGGCCAAGGCATTGATAATGGTATCAATGATCATGCCGTCCACCATAACGGTATTGATCGTACCGGCCACTCCCACAATCATCGCACCGAAGGTGATATTGGCCATGCCCTGCACATACAGATCGCAGATCTTGTTGCCGCTGAACCCGGCCAGAATACCGCATACCACACCCAGCACCAAAAACAAAGTAGCCATTTCGGTGATAAACCATCCCAAGTAGGCCACGCCGTAAATCAAAACGGCAAACGCGATGACAACGGCCAGAAGGATCAGCTTGTGCCGTCCGGTCACTTCAATGGCAGATACATCCACATCCTCCAGGTTGGAATCCTCGTTCCCCATCAGGTTCTTGGAGGGATTCTTCTTTACCTTCTCCGCGTAATGAATAATATACAGGCTGGTCACAACAATAAACGCCACCAGGATAATCCAGCGATACCAGGCTCCGGAGAACATGGGAGTCACACCCGCGATGGACTGAGCCACACCCACATTAAAGGGATTATAGATGCCCGCCGTAAAGCCCACGATGGAGCCCATGGCGATCATGGCTGTACCTGTGATGGTATCATAGCCCACTGCCTTGGCCACTGCAATCCCAATAGGCACAAACACCAGAACCTCCACAGACATTCCCATGGTGAAGCCGCCTACGGCAAAGACTGTAATGAAGATGGGGATGAGCAGCTTTTCTTTTCCCGCAAACATCTTGCCCAGCTTGGCACAAAAGGCGGTGATCATCCCTGTCTGCATAATCAGCTCAAAGGCGCCGCCGATGATGAAAATAAAGAAGATGATCTCGTTTACGCTGGAGCTGCCCAGAGTTCTCACAAAAGCAATGGGGATTTCCAGCGGTGAAACCGGTGACGATTCCACCTGAGTGTATGTACCCGGTACAATCAGCATACGGCCGCTGGCATCCTCCTGGCGCTCAAACTGGCCGGCAGGAATCACGTAGGTCAGCAGGCAGACAACCAACACGATCAGAAACAGAATAATGTACGTATGGGGCATCTGGATGCCTTTTTTCTTTTTCGACGTTTCAATGGACATTCTTCTCTGCACTCCTCACAATCAAGTGTCTAATAATCATACATTTATTTTTTTCTTTATGCAAGGGCAAACCGAGATTTATCGAGGAATCTGAATTTATCGTAAAAAACTCCCTTGAGCCGCCAGCGGCTCAAGGGAGTCTATGGATGTTTTGACCACTGTATCCACAAAAACTGATTAAAGTTCCAGCCCATTCCACGCTTCTGTCAGCCGACACAGCCGTTACAGAAGCGTGTGTGCTGCTGAAGTTTCCACTGGGCAGGCTGACACGGGCATAGCGGCCATCCCAAATTCAGTGTAAACTCCTCAGCTTGGAAGCGCGCAAAGTTTATCTGCAGCCACAGCAGATTCATCCCGCTGCCGCCTTCTTCTATACGATGTTCCCCCTCACAGACTGAGGGTACAGATGTAACGGATGGGTCGAATATGTCCTGCAACCGTGCGGTCTATGCGCCGATAATTCATAGTTCGTATGGGCACCATCTTCTTAATAGTGAGCATAACCTCCTGCATTTTTCGCTCCCGATCCAGTTCTGCTTGCTCTTGTTTTCGACGAGCCTCAACGGCAGCATAATCGGTGAACAGATCCATCTGCTCAAATTCGCCCTCTCTGGTCATCGCCTCACTCTCTGAAATCACCCGACCCGCAACGATGTTAAGTCGCCGCACCATGAGGTCGGTATTCACAATACGATCAAAGAGCGCTGTAGCTGCCCCCATGATTTTCTTTGTAGAGGAGGTATAATCGTTCAGGCGCTCGGTTCCATGGGCGTGCTTTGGAACCTCGCGGCCATAGTGATCCTTGACTATTGGGCCATGATAACGATTTCGCCGTGCCGGATCAGTTAGGTTCTCAATGTCATAGCCGACCGTCAGAACAATCTGGTCGGTCATCAGCTTCTTACTCACCAAATCCAGTGCCAGTTGCTCTGCCATTTCTCTCAGCACCAACCGAGCCCTTTCTGCGGAATACGGGCAATGCAGAACCTGACCGGAACCAAGGCTGTTTTCACTGGGATGATATGCCTTAACCGCTTGGATGGTACAGGGTTCCCAGCCCCACGAATGGTCAATCAACAACTCAGCGTTTTTCCCAAAGAGCTGGTAAAGAAGATCCTCATTGCATACCGACATTCGCGCAACATCGCCCATGGTAAACATTCCGTGTGCCTCTAACTTCTTGGCGTATCCACGTCCAACCCGCCAGAAATCGGTGAGTGGCTGGTGCGACCACATGGTTTGACGGTAGGTCATCTCATCCAGCTCTGCGATGCGCACGCCGTTCTCATCCGCAGGGATATGTTTTGCCAAGATATCCATTGCGACTTTACATAAATAAAGATTCGTACCAATACCTGCGGTGGCTGTAATTCCGGTATTCTCGATCACATCCAGGATAATTTTCATTGCAAGTTCTCTGGGGGTAAGTTTGTAGGTGGATAGATAATCGCTGACATCCATGAACACTTCATCAATGGAGTATACGATGATATCCTCTGGAGCAATATATTTCAGATAGATGCTGTAGATGCGTGTGCTGTACTCCATGTAGTAGGCCATACGCGGTGGTGCAATCAGATAGTCGATCTCCAGCCCCGGTGTGGCATTTAATTCAGAGAGAAAGCAAGACTTTCCAGAAAATCGATGCCCAGGCGCATCGTGAAGCCGACCACGGTTGGCCTCCTTCACCTGCTGGACCACCTCAAACAGCCGAGCACGACCTTGAGATCCCATAGGCCTTTAAGGACGGCGTAACGGCAAGGCAGATGGTCTTGTCGGTACGGCTCTCGTCGGCAACCACCAAGTTGGTATCCAGAGGATCGAGACCTCTCTCCCGGCACTCGACGGAGGCATAGAAGCTCTTGAGGTCGATTGCGATATAGGACCTTTGCTTCATACTAAAACTGCCCCCTCTGGATTCTCGCTATTTAACGCCAAAACGCTGCTCGAAATTGGTTGTAACATTAATTCTCGAGTTCGTTTTCCTCAACAATACCGTAGTCAATCAGGATATTCTTGTCCGCATAAGTTGGATAAACAATTCCTGTCATCTCATAGTCGTACCTCCGAACATGGCGGAACCCCTTGACCGGCTCCGGCGCAAAAGCGGCGGTTTCATAATTTGCGTATTCAGGCGTTCCAGCCAGATCATCGGCTACCGCACGAATTAGTGCATTCGTCACTGCCTCCAGGTTCATGCCATACTCCACGGCAACCAGTTCATGTCTACGGACATCTTTATCCAGATTCCCGAAGGATCGGTACAACTTGTACTTCATGGAGAAACTCCTTCCCAGTAGAACTACCGCAAAAAATCACTTCTATGATTCACAGGCCGCAAATCGTATCCGAGTTCCGTCAGGTGCGCTATTTTTAAGGCAACCAGGTTGATATCCGTATCCGTCGCCCTGGCGATTTGTTCAGCAGAATAGCGATAGGTATAGATGTAGTCCAGCAACTCCTCGTTGTCAATCAGAATTTCTGCAACAACAATGTTCGCCTCATACTCTGGCCGTGTGGTCATGTCATACAGCATGAATTCATGAAGGCTGTTTGCCTGTGCCAACTTCCGATGAAGCTGGTCGTGCCCCAGCTCATGGGCACAGACGATGCGGAGCATTCTGTCCCCCAGATCCTTGTTCAGAAAAATAAATCGATTGCGTTTGATGACGGGGTACATTCCTTTTAGAGAGCCAAAATCCTCACAAAGAAGAACAGAGATTCCCAACTCTTTCGCAATCTGGAAGGGATCGCGTGTTCCGAAGCGCCGCACCAGGGATGCGCCGACTTTGGAGAGCATTTTACCGGTCATAAGCCCACCTCCATCCTGCGGATGCTTTTCATCATTATCTCACATCTTGAGCCCCACAGAATGGACTTACTCCTCCTGCTGGCGATATTTTTTGGGCGTAAATTTCTTGTTCTTCTCCTTGGCCATCCAATAGGCATCGTTGAGGGCCCGCATTGCCCCCTCAAGCGCATCTTCGGAAAGTTGGCCGCCGGCAAACAGGCCGGTCACCTCACCGACCAGTTCATCGATGTCTCGCGCTGCTTTTGCTCCACCCTTCTGATGGGCTTCTACGGAATAGACATCTGCGCTGGTGAGAAGGTATTCTGGTGTAGTGCCAAGGACAGTAGCAATATCGCCGACCACCTTCATGTTGCCCGGTTTCCTTGAACCCATTTCGTAATTCTGAATCGTCCGCGCAGTTACAGAAACCTTTTCTGCAAGTTCAGCCTGTGTTAATCCAGCCTCAAGCCGCTTTTCTTTCAGCCGTTCTTTAAACCCCATAAAGGCACCTCTTTCTGTTTCTCTGCCATCAACACGAACACTTTTTCGCAAAACGGGATTGACACGAAAATCTGTTCTGGCTATAATGGGAGCGTAACACGAAATTCTGTTCGTGTAAATGTTAACACACGAGCAAAGATTTTGTCAATCGAAAACACGAAAAATTGTTCGTGAAGCGGGCAGAAAAACGGAGGGTATTGTAATGGAGGTACAATGCAGAAAAGAATATGTCTCTGTTAATCTTGATGTAGACCAAAACGGTGTAGTTCACCCCCGGTTCATCCGCTGGGCAAATGGCCGTATCTATCAAATTGACCAGCTGAAATACAAATGCAGAGCTGCTTCCTCCAAGGTAAGCGGAGGTGGCATCCGATATACCGTCATAATCCACGGCAAGGAAACCTTCCTGTTCAGCGAAGGGAACAAGTGGTTCGTGGAAGCAAAGGGGGCAAGTCAATGATTCTTTCTCACCACCAAATAGAGGATATCGGTGCAGCTGTAATTCAGGACTTCAACAAGTTCTTCTACTGCGGCAGCGCAGCCCTTGGGGATAAATACGTTCGCGCAACACCCATCGACCAGTTTGCTTGCGACTACCTCGGGCTAAGTGTTCGATTTGCCCGATTGTCCGTAGATGGGAGTATCTGTGGTCTGACCAGCTATGCCGATGCCGAGTACATCATCGAGGAAATGGGAACAGTTCGCACCATAGAACTCAAACAAAATCAAATTCTTCTGGACTCCAGCTTTCTTGAGGCCGGCAAGGTCAAGAAACTGTGCGGCAAGCGTCGGTTCACTCTGGCGCATGAGTGCGCACATCAAATCTTGTTTCAAATGGAGTCCGAGGAGTCCCAGCAAAAATGCCGCGAATCCTATTCGGAGCGGCGGTCCTACTCCCTCCGAGACTTGAAAAGTAGAGAGGACTGGAACGAGTGGCAGGCCAATGCCTTGGGAGCCGCTCTTCTCATGCCCCAGGCGGAGATAAAGCGGGCCATGTGGCTTTTCGCTCAATGTCGGACCCTGATTAGCTATGAAGGGAGGTTTTCATATGCGGACAAGCTGGCACTTTCACTTCTCTGTCAAGCTCTTGGCGTGTCCAAGTCTGCCGCCGTAATTCGGCTCCGGCAGCTTGGGTATCTGGAAGAACGCCCGTATGCAGAGTTTGTTGATCCACTGGAGGTGTGGGCATGAGCAAAAACATTCGTATTACAGAGCCTTCCGCAGAAATGTTGGGCAAAATTATCCGGGCGCGGGAGGCGATTGCGGCGCAAAAGCCGCGATATATCAAATGCCCGTACTGCCAGCATAACTCAATCGTCGTATATGAGGACACAAGAGGTCATGTCGAAACAAAGTGCAAAAAGTGCGGAAAAGTCACCGTCTTTGATGTTTTGAGCATGAGAAAAATCGTGTTTCGCCTTCGCCCGAAGGAGGACTAAATAAAAACTGAATCACATAGCTGAGCTGTGGAGCCGCCTGATAGGTGTAGTCATCCTGATGCCGCATGGATAGAGTCGAAAGACTCTGTTTACAGCAGATCATCGCCGACCGAGCATCCAAAAAGATGGAGTACGACGATACCATCGTCCACCAAATGATTGAGTGTGTGAAGGTGTATCCCGACGGGAGACTGGACATTATCTTCGGAGGAGGGTATCTCATCGAAGAATGCCTGGAAAAAGAACGTTGATAACTTCAAATATAATTGACATAATCACCAAAATAATATAGTATAACTTATGTTAGGAGGCGATTATGCATGGCAAAAAAAGCTGCGGTCATCATGCCGCAAACACGGGAGACCCTGGCACAGATGGGTGAGCAGATCCGCCTGGCCCGCCTGCGTAGGAAGTTAAGCCTGGAATTGGTAGCAGAGCGTGCCGGGATCAGCCGAGCCACTCTTATATCCATTGAGAAAGGCACCCCTACGGTATCCATCGGCTCCTATGCCGCTGTGTTGCACGCATTAAACAATATGGACGGCGACCTGCTGCTTATTGCAAAAGATGATGAATTCGGCAGGAAACTGCAAGATCTGGCACTGCCCACCAGACGGCGGGCGCCCAAGAAAGGAGAGTAGCCCATGGCGCAGGACGAAAAGACCATCTATGTATATGAAAATTGGCGTGGAGAGGCACCCACCCTGCTGGGGCGGCTGCGCTGCGGCTTCGTCCGCGGACAGGAGACCTTTTCCTTTGAGTATGATCCGGCCTGGCTGTCATCCGCCGAGAGTTCCTTCTCTCTGGACCCGGATCTGGCTCTCTACCGCGGGCGGCAGTATGTGCCGCTGAACAAGCAGCTCTTTGGCCTGTTTTCCGACTCCTGTCCGGATCGCTGGGGGCGTCTGCTGATGAAGCGAAAGGAGGCCATCGACGCTCGCAAAGAGGACCGCAAGCCCCGTAAGCTCACCGAGAGCGACTTCCTGTTGGGGGTCTACGATGAATCCCGTATGGGTGCGCTGCGGTTCAGCTTGGAAGAAGGGGGCGAATTTCTTTCGAACGATAAAGCGTTTGCGACACCTCCATGGGTAAACCTTCGGACGCTGGAAAACGCCTCTATCGCTTTCGAGAACGATGAGAGCGGCCTGAATGAAAAATGGCTGCGTGAGCTTCTGGCCCCCGGCTCCTCCTTGGGAGGTGCAAGACCCAAAGCTACGGTGCAGGCCACAGATGGTGCCTTGTGGATCGCCAAGTTCCCTTCCAAGCATGATGAATATAACAGCGGCGCGTGGGAGAAGGTCGTCCATGACCTGGCACGGCTCTGCGGACTGGATGTTCCGGAATCCAAATTGGAGACGTTCTCCAAGACCGGCAGTACCTTTCTCGTCAAGCGATTTGACCGAAACGGCATCCGTCGCATCCACTTCGCCTCCGCCATGACCCTGCTGGGAAAGACCGATGGAGCCTCGGCAGCGGACGGAAGCAGCTATCTGGATCTGGCGGCGTTCATCCGGGCCAACGGGGCATCACCCCGGCAGGATCTGGCCGAGCTGTGGAAACGGATCGTGTTCAGTATGGCGGTATCCAATACTGACGACCATCTGCGCAACCATGGTTTCCTTCTGACGCCCACCGGCTGGCGGCTGGCCCCTCTCTATGATGTGAACCCAGTCCCCTCGGGGGACCGGCTTTCCCTCAATGTGAGTGAGTATGATAACACCATTGATTTGGATCTGGCGCTGGAAGTAGCCGATTATTTCGGCCTTGCCCCGCAGGAAGCGGAACAGGCTACAGAGGAGGTCTGCAAAACAGTATCCGGATACTGGGAACAGTTGGCCGGGCAATATGGTCTCAGCCGAGGAGCGATAGAGTATATGCGCCCTGCCTTTTCCCTTCCATGATAAGATTACAAACGGACGATTCCTGGTGGAACCGTCCGTTTGCTTATCCTTTGGCGGTTCCCTCAAAAGAGTCCCCGTCCTCATCCTCGTCCATATCCGTATCAATGTCCAGTCCTTCATTGTTCCCAACATTCTTCTCGTAGAGCTTGGTCCATTTGAGCGGATATTTGCATTTGCGGTTATAGGCCAGAAGCATCGCCTCGGCATAGCCCATAGAACCGGGGCGTCGTTCCTTGGCTGTTCTCGAAAGCAACTTGACCGACATTTCCCCCACTTTTTCCTTAAAGGTCTCATCTTTCAGGGCATCGCCGAACGTGTAGACCAATCTGGCGATTCCGTTGAGCATATTGGCGGACAGCGAATTCATATCGCCCTCCCAGGTACCTACGCAGAGTCTGAGTGTTCGATCAAGTACGTGGTAACCGAACCGCTCATATATATTTTCAAGCGTAGAGACAGCACAGACAACGCCATAGTTTCTGACCTGGCCAATGGAAAGAGAATAAGACTCTACCAGATCTTTGATCATAAGCTGCTCCTGATTCCCGGCTTCCACATTTGCCATAAACACTTCATAGGGACGGAGCGGTTTGACAAACTTCATCTGGTTGGCGAAGATATCTGCCTCGTGTTCGTAGTTTAGATCATCGTATATCATGCACCAGACTGGCGTTTCACGAGAGCCGGAGGCCAGTGCGACGATCTCCACCGTGTGCTGGCCATTGAAGACATAGTTGACCCCATTTCGACGGCTTACCTTCACAGGGTTGATCTGATACAGATCAAAGTGTGCCGCAGCATTCAGCACATGCTGTTCGGAAATATTCCTCTGGTACTCCTGATTGGATACGAGGTTCTTAATGGGAATCTGTTCAAAGTGAACATTGGGAACAAACATACTATAATCTTCCATTAGGATTCCCCCTCAATTGCATTGAGCATTTCCTGGATTTTTCCTTCTAATTCAGTCAACGCCGCCAAGAGGTTTTGTCTGGCAGCAGGTGAGATCGCTTCCAACTGTGCCATGGACTTTGTCCGGTCGATGGAGCTCATCCAGGAGGGGATCGTAAGAGTAAGTCCAGCAACTTCCGTATCCGGGTCATAGGCGGGCATCGTCTTGATTGTCGGCTGCTCTGCCGCCGCTGTGCCGAGCTTGGCAGAAGCGTCGGAATAAAGGCATCGTCTCGATTCACTGTAACGAGCGAAGGCATAGGGATTTTTTCCGATTTTTTTACTAAGTGCTTTCAATTCTTCGGGTTCCATTTCTGATAGAGCAACGATATTTTCGAAAGAAATCTTATATGCCCCGGAAAGAATGTGCGGAACAAGTTCAGGAGCATTTTGTTCAATGGCATCTAATGCTGCACTGTATTTCGCATATTTCTGTACGGTTGCGCCGGCCACATGATACTTCCTTCCCAGCCGGGCTGCTGTTCGCCGGCCACTCTCTTCATCTATTGGGCGGCCTCTCCCCACAGTGATGTTGGGATTCGGACGGTACTGATTATAGCCATTCCTACTTCGCTGTACTTTCTTTTCCGCTTCATATTGTTTCCCAATCAGATATTTCCTGGTTTCTTCTGAGATGTTGCGGCGCCCAAGTTGGTTCGCACAGATCCAGGCGATGGCAGCATCTCTGCTTGGAAAATCCAGCTCCCTGACTCCATAAGGAATGCGCATTTTATTGCATATTTCATAGCGATTATGACCGTCGAGAATGGTATCATTCCATGCAATGATATCTTCTCGGCATCCTTCCATGACCAGATTCAGCTCTAGTTGCCGGTATTCCTCCCGGCGAAGTGGACGAATCAAGTTTTTGAATTCCGGATCGATGTTAAGCTGCCTAAATGCTTTCTCTGTCATGTAGCCTCCTGCGTTCCAGCTGTTTGACGGTTTTGAGGGAAAAATATGCGACCCGGTTGATTTGATCGATCTCACCGGTCAGCTGGTAATTAAATCTCGGGTCAAAGCCACCGAGCAGTTCGGAAAAGTTTTTTATAAGGATCGTACTATAGAATTCTATAGACTGCTGGGATGTGCTTGACATCCGAACCTTGTTTGCGGTCCCGCCTGAAATAGGTTTATCCGATCCGAGAACGGCGATATACAGTTCTTCAGGGTTTACCAGGAATTGCACATACGCAGGATTCTTCAAGAGACGAATCGTTTGCCTGTGGATTCGAATCCGGTTTCGCGCAGGGTCCAGCGTTAAGTAAGCCTGCAATTGATTTTCATGATTCATGTCCTTGTCCTCCCAAAACGGACTTACGATCAGTATCAGAGGCAGCCTCGTCTGACTGCTCTGATGCAGCAGGAGCGATGTTATCGCGCAACCCATATACAGCATATCCTTCAAAAATGTCAACCTGCATAGATTTCTGGTGTTCCCGGAACGGGAGTCCAAACTGCGTCTTCCAGCCCTCCGGAAACACGGGAGTTCGAGAAGACTTGGGCTTCTGGCCGTCTTTTTGCACCCGCTGATACACTTCGGTCGCTGTGAGATCAAATGCGATGAGCCACTCATCCTTGGCGTGGATTATCCGCCCGAGGAGTTTATATCGATAGTCCAGATTCCAGCCCATCAGTGAAAACACTTTGGCGAAAAAAATCTTGCAGGTGATCTGTTTCGGTTTACGTCTGCCGGAGCCGTTGGTGCACCAGGCGCAGGCATCCCGATCTTCCGCCCGGCAGGGACGGATCGCCAAGATCCTGCCCTCTTGATTGACCAGTACCTGCACATAATCAACCTGTGGGAAGCGGTTTAGGCAGGCGGTATTTACATAAAATTTGTAATTGTTAAAAGTTACAGACGGCTCATTAATATGGGCGAAGAACTCACGGCGTACTACTTGGTAGCCATCGTAGTTAAAGTCACCGGCCATCTCCAGGACCTCATCACTACTGCTGTTTGCAGGAGAAACTGCCGGTTCCGCTTTTTCTAATTCAGCAGACGGAACAATATCCAAATGCCTGTCCTCCAGGGAACGAAGCATTCCGGCGATTACGCCGCCGGCATTTTCCCGACTTTCTTCGGACATTTAGGATTCCTCCTTCCCGTGCTGACCGAGTTCCTGACAGATATAATCACGCAGCACATCAAACCCTGTCACGCGGAGTTTCTGCCCGGTTTCATACAGTTGGCCCTCCATGCGGATTTTCCAGTCTTCCTCACTCTGATCGCAAACGGGCGGGAAAGACTGTTGGTGGAGGTAATATTGCTTGCCAAAAGAGCCGATCCACTCCTCCGGGACAGCCCGCACCCGTTTGCCGGAGACAGAAAGGGGCTGTACAGGTTCCTTCGCCTGCTCCGTGCTTTTTTGGGCCGGAAAGCAGGTACGATTTAATAAACGCTTCCGCATCATTGACATCAAAAATATACGCAGATTCAGTTTCGGTTTGAAATAGCGCTCCGGCGATCCGGTATTTTAAATCCGGACTCCAGCCGAATAACTGAAAAAGCGTTTCTACATAGGCCGCACCGGCAATATCCCTGGGCTGATACTTTCCGTCTGACAGCTTGGAAAACACGACTGCGTTGCGGCTGCTTTTCGCCACTGTACGGACGGCGAACTTCATCTCCACAGGGTTGACCAGCAGCTCCACATGGTTGTCTTTCCCAAAAGACCGAACACATGTGGTGCTGAACTTGATCCTCTTATCTTGAAACAGTACATAGGGACGGTGATAATTATCAAAGAATTCACTGCGGGCGATTTCAAAGCCTCTCATATCAAAATCTCCCGGAACCAATGTGATGCTCGAGGGCAGGGATGCATCCGCCTGCTGCTCATCGGGTGGATGGATACTGGCGGACGCTTGGTAATACCCCAGCAGCTTGGGCGTCAACGGCAGACCTCCGTCCAGCCGCATCCGCAAGGAGGTCTCCATGCTCCGGCTGCGGATATGAGACTCCTCCTGAGCCATGGTGGCTTGAAACGAAAGCGCCATCTGGGAATCGTCTTTGAGGGAGAAGATACATTCGCTCTCAAAGAACACCCCGACAGGACTGGGTAGCTCCGCAAGCATTCGCACCATGCTGATACAGTCCACCACATTCCGGGCAAAGCGCGACACGCTTTTGGTAATGATCATATCGATTTTCCCGCTGCGGCAATCGGCGATCATGCTGTTGAACTCGTCCCGATGAGCCAGAGAAGTCCCGCTGATTCCCTCATCTGCATAGATTTTGACCAATGTCCAGTTGGGATGATGCACAACAAAATCCTCATAGTATTTCTTTTGCAGCTCATAGGAGGACGTCTGCTGGACATTGTCCGTGGAGACACGGGCATACACGGCGACCCGCTGCCTTATATCATTGTCGTAATAGTCAATAGGCTTTTTGGCCGGAATGAATTCATAGTTCTCCGGGTCAACTTTTGTGTTGATGCGCCGGCGGACCCGTTCTTTTCGCTCCGCAAGCTGTTTTCGTGTGGACTTGTCAATCATGCAGCATTTCCCTCCGGGGTTCGTCATCAGGGAGTATCTTCCAACCGGGATTTGGCAAAAAGTACAGGTCGTGTAGATCCTCTTGATAATAGGAAGCCAGCGTATAAATATCCTCCGAAACGAAGTAAACGCCCACTGGCTTTGGGAGTGCTGCCAAGAGGCGCGTACAGAAAGAGAGTTCGGAGAGTTTCTTCGAGATATTGCTTGCTTTCTGGGTAATGATCAGATCGACCTTTTCATCGTAGCAGTCTTGAAGAAGCCTTGACCACTCCGGGGCGCTCTCCATATTGGGCGCAGTGCTGCCCTCGTCCACATAGAAACCGACAAACATCCAGTTTGGGCAGAGAGCCAGTGTGTCAAGAAATTGCTTTTTATGAGCTGAGAGATAGTCCTCATAGCGGGTCTGGTTAAAGTAGCGGATGTATACCGCCACACGGTAATGTGTTTTGGGAAGCGGGCGTTCCCGCTTGATTTCCTTTAACCAGGCACGATGTTCCGCTAAAAGGATGTTTCGTTCCGTTTCCCTCTCCAGCAGGAAATCAAATGAGGGCATAACTTCCTGCTCTGACTCTCTATTTTGAATGGTCAGATCTGACATATTTGCTCCCCCTGTGTTATTTCTCTTCCAGGCCATTATATAATCTGCAGACTAATAACAAAATCGACCAGAAGTCAACACCTTGACTTCTGGTCGATAGATGAGAAAAAAAGAAGCGAGCCGGCAATTCCAGCTCGCAATTTTTCAGGTATTGTCATCCCGTCTGGCCATAGTGGATTTCAACTCACGAACAATCTTCAGGATGGAATCCAGCTCCTTGGGAGAGCAGTCGGCCAGCAGCTCGTCAAACTCGCTCTGGTATAGGCTTCTCACCTCCGGCACATCGGGCCGAAGGAGGGAATCAGCAGATACTTGCAGGGCTTCGATGATTCGGATAAAAGTTTCCAACTTCATGCTCGTCTTGCCTTTTTCGATATTGCTGATATGCGGCAGCGAGATATTGGCCTTCGCTGCAAGATCGGCCTGGCTCATCCGGCGATTGATCCGCGCATCTCGAATACGGGAGCCGACTAACTGGCTCTCGGTCAAATCATGTTCCGTCATCGGCTTCCCCCCTCAAATATATTCTCCAGATTATCTATTTCTAAGAGTATATCAACTTGAGGTGAAATTGATATAAGGCCGAGTTGATGATATAATCTAAACACTATAATAAGACTGCAAAATTTTTTGGAGGTCTTATTATGAGCCTGAACTACAAAGTCATTGGAAAACACATCCGTGAAGTCCGCCAGCGCAACCACCTTTCGCAAGCGATGCTCTCTGAACTGGTGGATAAAACGCCATCTTACATCAGCTACATAGAGAGCGGAATCAAGAGCATGAGCCTTGACACCTTTGTGCTTATCGCCAATGCCTTGGGAGTATCTCCCGACCGGCTTTTGATGGAGCAAGTCACCAGCACTGAACGGTGCGCCAGCGAAGAAATCACTCTACTCCTTTCGGATTGCAGTACCTATGAGATGCTGATTCTCCTGGATGTTATAAAATCGTTGAAAGCTTCCTTGAAAGAGCATCAAGGCAGATACGGTAAACCGGACAACTTTGATTTTACCGTCTGAACCTGAGAAAGCAATCAACCGGAAGTCACGAGCATTGACTGCCAGTCGATCTATGCCAGTAAAGCTGGATATATTTTTGGAACAGTGGATATGTTTTTGGAAAGTCCCGGATATGGGTCTTCCGAGTTGGTATAATGAAAAAGAAAGGTGGAATGACCAATGATCTATTACACAGGTGATATCCACTGAGACCCCTATGAGGTCATACAGTTTTGCGACAGCAAGAAGCTGACAGAGCAGGATACTCTGGTTCTGCTTGGAGATGTAGGAGCGAACTACTACCGAAACCGGCGAGACACAGAGATGAAGAAAGTTCTTACCGCCGTAAAGCCGACGATGCTCTGCATCCACGGCAACCATGAGATCCGACCGGCCAGCCTCCCTTCCTATCGGACGAAGCAGTGGAACGGCGGGACAGTCTGGGTAGAGGAAGCCTTTCCCCGTCTGCTGTTTGCTATGGATGGTGAGATCTTTAATCTGGAAGGTCTCCGACACTTGGTCATCGGCGGAGCTTACAGCGTGGACAAATTCTACCGGCTGGCCAGAGGTTGCGGCTGGTGGCCGGATGAGCAGCCTTCCCAGAAGATCAAGGACAAGGTTGTCCAGACACTGGATACCTGCGGGTGGCAGGTAGATACCGTCCTCTCCCACACCTGTCCCTATCCGTATGAGCCGCGGGAAGCCTTTCTTCCGATGATCGACCAGAGTACCGTGGACGACTCTACCGAGAAATGGCTGGAGGAGATCGAGCGGAAACTCAAATACGGCCACTGGTTCTGTGGGCACTGGCATATCGACCGGATGCACTTTCTCTTCCACAGCGTGGAGGCTGCGCCGCAGCTCTTGACGGGAGGGGACACATTATGACAGAGGAAGAAAGACCGGAGGCCAAGGAGCAGGAGGCGTGCTTTGCCGCAATCCGTGAGATCGTCCAGGAGATTTCCCGCCTAATGGACGCCGCATATCAGCAATACAGCCGTTTGGTAGAGCAGGTGTTGAACGGCAGTATCACTGAGGAGCGGGAGATCGAGCGAATCATGGACGGGCTTGTGGACTTCGGAGATGATCCGAGGCTCCTTGAACTGTACAAAACCCTATGCCGCCATGTCTATTACAAATACCCCGCTCTTGTGGGAGAGCACACTGCCCTCTTCCAGCTCCAGTTTGAGGAAACGGAGGATGGGGATACGGATACGGAGGAGGTGAAAACATGAAAGCGCCGGAGATCAAGCACTACATCAACTGGCTGGGTCGGGTGGAATACCGAAACATCAACTGCTCCTTCACCTATGACGAGACATCCTATGCGGCCATCGACCGGATCTTCAGCCTTCTCCACCGGCTGGAGCCAGGCCCGGAGAACACAAGCTGGGAACTATGGCTCCGTGCGGAGCGAGGTACCATCGAAGACTTCGGCAGCTTTGAGGAGCTGCGGGAGGACGGCCAGGTGGAGAACGTTGAGGAGTTTGAAACCTGGTGGCATTCCGAGTTCCCGGAGGAGGCAGCGTGGTTCCACTTTGCCGCCGGCGAGGATCAGGAGATCGGGTATCGGGCAATATTCTTGGGGCATCGGCATGTGCTGGAAGTAGATGGCCGCAGAGAACGTTCCTTCCCCAACGACATCTCCAAATTCACCGCTTGGCTGGAGGAGGCGGTACGGGACGCCGTTCAGATGGTGGAGACCGGCTCTTATCAGGGACTGGTGGAGCGGGAGCTGCCCATCTGGCATCGAACCGGAACCATCCTGCGCCGGGATCTGTGGAGGGTATTCCCTCAGTGGAAAGAGGAGTTCTTCCAGGACTTCTCCCAGCAGGAGATGGAGGAGTTTCTCACCTCGGCGGTGGGGTATCCTTTGGAAAAAAACAAGCGGCTTCCATCCATGACCGCAAACGACTTCTATCGCTTCTGTGCCCTGGGCTATCGGGCTATGGGTTACACCGGAACGGAGAAATCGGAAAAAGAGCAGTACGCCCTCCACGCCGATGGGCGGGACGAGGGACTGTCCAAGCTGGACGGAGATTCCCCCGAAGCCTTTGCTCGGTGGCTGAAAGAGCGTCCCCGCACCGGTCACCCCTGGGAGGTATGCAGGGGCGGCAACAGCACCCACATCGACTGCATCGTACACCGGGATGCACATGGCTACTATCTGGTGGTGGCCGATCTTGCGGAGACCCGGACGATTGAGGCGGTCCGTTTCTTCCTGGCACTTCATCGGGCAGGCGTTCCCGTATGCATCCGAAACGCAGAGAAACTGAAGGCCCGCCTGACCGGAGCGGAGTCCATCGGCATCGTGCCGGAGGGAGTCTTTCCTGCTTACTGCCACGCCAGGTTTCCGGGAGAGGACATTGTCGATTTTATGAATCTGCCTCGGGAACATCAGGATGAGCTTGCAAAATACTGCCGATGGCAGCCAATCCCGGTTCCAAGGATGAAGAAAGAAGGTGAAACCCCATGATCTTCTTTACCTCTGACCTGCATCTCGGTCACGAAAACTGCATCCGCCTTTGCAACCGGCCCTTTTCCAGTATCGAGGAGATGGACGAAACCCTCATCGAAAACTGAAACCACAAGGTTACAGGGAAGGATACCGTCTATATCCTTGGCGACCTGATCTACCGCAGCCAAAAGCCGCCGGAGGAATACCTGCGGCGGCTGCGGGGGAAGAAACATCTCATCCTTGGGAATCATGACAGGGGATGGATCAGGAGTTGTCAGACGGAACAGTTCTTTGAAAGTGTCAATAACCTATTGTATGTCGCAGATGGGAAGCGGCAGTACACACTCTGCCACTACCCCATGATGTCTTGGCCTCACATCATGCGCTGCTACATGGTCTTTGGCCACATCCACGGCAACACCGACGCGGATTACTGGCCGCTCATCCAGGCAAACGAGAGAATGCTGAATGCCGGAGTGGATGTCAATCACTTCGAGCCGGTCACCTTTGAGGAGATGGAGGCCAACAATCTTCTGTATAAAGGTCAGTCAAAATCTGGGCTTGAGGTGCAGCCGTGAGACATAAAAGAGGCTTTTATGAGGCAGCTCCTGTAGCCGGTTCCATCGCACGGCAGGACTGGAGGCACATGATGGAACGAGCCAAGCGAAACGGCCTCTCTCTCCAGTCCCAAAAAGGAAGCACCGGGCTGCTGTTCTCCGTGAGAATCCTCGCTCCCATTTTGGATGGAGGTCTGCGGCATATCGTTCTGGCATCGATCCAGTACAGTCTGGGGCGGCACACCTATATGCCCACCATAGTCGCGGAATTCACCTGCCGGAACCTGCGCCGTCTGGACGAAGCTACCCGTTCAGCAGCTGTGGCAGAGATCAGCGCACATTTGAACCGATATGGTGAACAGGAGCCATATCCCCGAGTGTGGTATAGCCTGAGCCGGACGCTAACATCTGGCAAGATTAAAGAAGACGATAGGAGGAAGAAAAGGATGCCGATTTTACAACCTCTGGAAAGCATGGAACGCATCTCACGCCAGGCACTGGCAGATGACCTGGACACCGTGTTGGAAAGGATAAGCCGCGAGAACATCGGGCTGGTGATCACCGAGAAAGGCAAAGATGACCTGGTTCTCTGCCCATCCTCCTGGTTCAATCTTGACGATGTGGATGACTTTTCCTGTGTCATCAACAGCGCCCTCCACTATGCCATGCGCAATGAAGATGAGGAGAGTGCGGCGGTTGTCCAGTATCTTCGCCGCCACTACCAGCTGTTCGATGAAAAGACGCTTTCGGTGGCTGCCGCCGATCTGGAGCGGGAACTGAACCAGCCGATAGTGACCCTCAAGCAGCCGCAGGTCTGGAAGGAGCTCCAGGAGCTGTTTCGGCAGCGACTGGACGAGTTGCGGCAGGAATCTCCGGAAGGAGAGGAAAGGCACCATGGATGAAAAGCGATATGAGCTCGTGGAAATCCAAGTAGATGCGGAGCTTCTGGAGCAACTGGAAGCGGTAATCGCCCCGATGGGGCTGACGCCAGAAATGTTGGCTGTGAAGTTCTTCGAGTTCTGCGTCGATCCCGCTACTCAGGAGTTGGCCATCTCCTTGCTTCTGAAATGGAAAGCCGAACAGGAAGCGGAGGGGGAGAATCTGGGAGGGGGACTTTAATGCTATCCAAGGAAACCTTCTGCGAAGCCCTGCGAAAGATCCAAGCGCAAAAGGATCGGGATGAACAGTTCAGTAAGGCACTCACTCTGATGGGAGACGGACATTTCGTATTTGAGGGCGGAGCGCCGCTTCTTGCCGCCTTGCTGGATGTACTGAAGGAAGCAGTCAACGACCAGTACGACTATATCAGCTGGTGGCTGTACGATGCCACCCCAGACTATGAAGTCTGGACCGATGATGAAAAAACTAAGTGGTGCCTGACGGAACCGGAAGCCCTGTATGATTTCATCCGGGATGAATGTCAGGGCTGAGTGGTAGCGTCTTCCCAAATTCGTTCAAGGAGGTCAAATCAGATGTCTAAGTGCTGCCTATACTGCCGGGTAGATGGAACGTCTACGGAAAGCAACCGTCTCGCCATAAACCAGCAGCTCACCGTACTCCGAAGCCTCGCCAGACAGCTTGGCTTTTCGATTTCCACCGAGATGCTCCAATATGAGAGCGGCTTGGACGCAAACCGCCAGAGCATTCGAACGCTGATCCGTGATGCACGACATGGAGTCTATGGCCGGGTACTGGTGATGAACGGCGACCGTCTGGCTCGTGACGCCGAAGGTTTGGCGGCGATTGGAGAAAAATTGACCGCAGCAGGAGTCCGGGTCTATTGCCCAGATGGCGAAGTTGATCTGGCCCCCGCATATTCTCATGGTTATTTCCGGGTGGCGACGATGGAACAGACTATGTGATTGGGAAAAGTTCCCGTCCCACCGCTCTTCCACGGCCAAAGAAAATGCGGTATAATAAAGGAACCATATACACCAGACCGGGAAAGTCGGTCATTCCGGCAGGAAGGAGATGTTGCCATGAGCTCATTCGAGGAAAAGAAAAGAGAGATTGAGAGGGGCCTTGGGGTATTCCAGAACTACATTGAAGGCTCTGAACTGCTCGATGTGGTCTATTCGAAAAAGTTCGGGTATGTTCTGCTTGGCCTGCCTGCGGCGGATTCCATTGATGACTCCGATGTAACACGACTGGAAGATCCCGAAACATTGGTGAAAGAGATCTATCAGAATCTCGCATACGACTTTATGGAGCAGGAAGGGCACAGCGAGGATTACACGGAAGCCACCAATCTGGAAAAGCGAGCTATGCGGGAATGGATGAAAGAGTACACGGATCAGCTGCCGGAATACAACTACTTACTGGACGAACTCCTTGGATGATGTGTCCGATGAAGCAGGCGCTTCCCTCAGTCAATCTTTTGGCATGGATAAAGCGGACATCTTTTTTGGTCGAACACTAAAATTGACCCTCGGGTGGAAAATCCGCAGCCATCGCAGCGAAAACGGCAAAAAAATAATGGGTGAAGACCCGCAAAGCCTTGAAAATCATGGATTTCCGCAAATATCTCAATTGGTCTTACACTCCAACAAGCCGCTGAAATCGCATGATTTCAGCGGCTTCCTTCATTTTCCATTACTTTTCTGTTTAGTTTATTCTTGTACCTGCTGTTTGACCCATACGCCGACCCATACGGGAAATTTCAGCGGAAAGGGCTGGAGCATTTCAGAGAGGATCAGAGACTGCCGGAGAGTACGTTCCCCATCGTCTGTGCCGCTTGTCTCTGAGCGGCGCTGGTCACATGGGCGTAGGTGTCTAGGGTGAACCCAGCCGAGAAGTGGCCCAGCATCCCGGACACCGTCTTGATGTCCACTCCGTTTTGCAGGGCCAGGGTGGCAAAGGTATGCCGGAGGTCATGAAACCTAACCTTAGGGAGTCCCGCCCGCTTCAGTACCCGGTGGAGCATGTGGAGGACACTGTCCGGCGAGATTGGCCCGCCGTTGGGTGAAGGAAAGACCCACGGGCTGCTCCCAACTTTTTTCTTCTGTTCTAACAGAACGCTTACCGTATCTTCTGCCAGCGGCAGGGTACGGTAGGCGTTCTTTGTTTTCAGGGGGGCCTCCACTACCTCTCCATTGATTCGAGATATCTGCCGCCGAACCCGGAGGTCGCCCCGTTCCAAATCAATGTCCTCCCATTTGAGGCCCAGAAGCTCTCCCCTTCTCAGCCCAGTGGCCAGCTCCAGGTAGTAGAGTTCAAATACGCCGCTCTCCCTGGCTTCCCGCAGGAAGGGTTGGAACTGCTCCACTGGCAGGGTCTTTATTTCTCTGTGTTCCACTTTCGGCAGGGCACAGCCCTCGGCAGGGTTGGTATGGAGGATCCGCTGCTCCTGGGCTAGCTTTAGGGCAGAGGATAGAATTTGATGGATGTTCCGCACTGTCTTGGCACTCAGGCCCTTGGGCTGTCCTTTGGCCTCCAGCCGGTCTACCCGGCCTTTGGTCAGCAGTTTCTTGTAGAGCTTCTGCAATTCCAGAGAGGTGATCTTTTCCAGCGGGATGTCTCCGATATTTGGATTGATGTGGTTGTCGATGTAGCCTCGGTAGGATTGGTGGGAGGAGGGCCGGACCTTTATTTTGGCGTAGTCCTCAAACCATACCTCCATCCACTCTCCTACGGTATACTTCCCGACCTTGGTCTGATCCAGAGATTGGGTTTCCTTAATGGTAGCCTTTAGTTTCTCCTTGACCTCAGCCTGGGTCCTGCCCAGCACATTTTTGTAAATGGCCTTACCCATCTCGGGATCGTGCCCCGCCGTGTACCGCCCCTCCCAGCGGCCGTCCTTGCGCTTCCGGATGCTACCCTCGCCGTTGGCTCGTTTCTTAGCCATCCCCATTCACCTCCCGTTCCATAATCTCACAGGCTCGCTGCTCTTCCTCCTTTTGGAAGGAATACAGACCATCCGCTTCCAGTTCCCTGGCAATCCCCCAGGCCAGCTTGAACCCGGCTGTAAAGCTGGCCAGAGAGGTTTCCTCCCGCAGCAGGTTTTGGGTATCCACCAGGTGCATCAGTCTGCGCCGCTGCATCTTATCCAGGCAATCCCGTACCTCCTGATGAGTCTGCTCGATTTCCTCCTCCAGTTCTGAGAAGTCTGGCTCCCGGTAGAACCGCTGGTGCAGAGCGGTCATGTAGTCATTCATTGTGTGTCGCCTCCTTTTCAGCAACACACAATACCCTAACCAGCAGACAATAGCCAGGGCAAACGAGCAGAGTTATCAGAACCTTAACAATTCGCCCTGCGCCTTATCATTGTTAACACCGTACTATTTTCTACGGCCCTTTTCTTTTGTTTTGCGGCGCAATTTTTGAGGTCTCTCCGCACCAACCCCGGAGCAAATCCCCCTGACACTAAGGACGCAGGGAATCACGACCCCGGAAGAGCAAAATTTTGTCCTTTACGACCCCGCCCCGCAGGGCCTGAAACTGCCCGCACTGCGGGCAGAAGTGGACGAGCCGGGGGCGTTTACGACCCCGGCTCTTTCTCCTGCTTTTTTTCACACCGGCCCTGCGCCTCGTCTTCGCAAGCGCCACATCCCTCGTTTCCGCCCAAATAGGCGAAACCTCGCTCATTCCGCTGCTCCGACTCTTCCCACCGAACCCGCTTCCGCTGGGCTTCGGCGGGAGCCCTCTTGTCTCCCACCGCCGGCCTCAATTTGCCTCGAAAACCCTTGTTGGGGCAGCTACTCTACCCAGCCTTCAAAGCGGCCACACAGGGGCTCACAGCGGGGATACTGCCTCTGCTGCCTTTTTCTTTGTATAGCGTGTTAGTTTTTGATCGCAAATTGCAAGTGCAAGTTGGACACCTGCACGGTAGAACTTAGTGAATCAGAGCGACGGTCAGGATGGAAGCCGCTGGCTTCCGTCCTGGGCGATGCTGCCGCAGCCTTCGGCTGCGTAAACAGAGTCGAGGAACTCGTCAAACAGTTCCTCCGGGGTAATGAGAAGTTTCTGGTTCCTGTCACAGAGAGCCAAGAGAACATTTTGAGCGGACTGAATACCGCGCTGTTTGAGCTGCTTATCCAGCCAGGTCCAATTCAACCCCATACGTTGGAGGTTGCTTTCCAGAATCCGGCCATCCATAACCAACTCAGTAAACGGCAGTTCTTGTTCCGGAGACAGATTCATGTCGCTGGGCGTTACAGGGCGCTGGGTACTCACTGGAAGAATCGTCAGCCTCCCGTTAAACTCGAAAATTGCGGTCTGGATATTGGTGAGGTCAAAGTATCCCTGCTGCCTGCACATAGTGAGAAATTCCTCTAAATCAAGCTTGGCTTTTTCAGATTTCCTCGATAGAGCTTTCCACGATCCATAAGAATGGTGGGGGAACCATAGAGATACCTGCGCGTTCTGGGATATTTATTGGTCACAATGCTGAGCAGAAGCGTGACCCCTGCATAAATCAGGATTGCAGTAAAGGGTTTCCAGGGGTTCTCCAGCTCTGTGGCCATCTCAGCGGCGATAGAGCCGATGGTAATCCCCGTAATATAGTCAAAAAAAATCCAGTTGTGAAATCTGTTTGTGCCCGATTAGCTTGGCTGCGATAAAGAGTGTGGCAAAGGAACCCAGAGTCGTGAGGCAAAGAACGATAACTTTCATATGATACGCCCCCTTTCCCTATAGTCTGACCAGAATGCTGACAAACATACACAGTGGCACCTCCATGCTTTCCATGCAATTCACCAGGCAAGGATGGAACTCATAGAATGAACTATCCACGAAAAATGTGTTTAGGTTTCCGGCTTTGCAACTTTGGGCAGAGGGGGAACCTCTCCACAATCGGTGCAGATACCCTGCTCCAAGGTCCCGTTGCAGTTGATATAACTATTCCACCGCCGTGGCCACTGCACCAAACTCAACAGGATCAGCACAGCATTTGGTTGTGGTAATCCGATCTGGGCAAAGGGGATCACAATCACAGGGACGCAGATAGACGCAGACTGGTGCCCCACAATGGGACAAGTCTGAGATTCATTGAGCACTTTGGGATTCCAATCGACCATGCAAGAAACTCCTTTCTGGCACTCATCGTTCTCATCCTATACACATGGGGGAAAACAGTTCTCATCTCCCGGCAAACGATCAAGCCGGAGCAGCCCTTTTGGTGCTTGCATAGTATGGGGTGGGATATTTTCCCAGAAGCAGGTAACACACATGGGTGTTACAAATTCCAACAAAGTTGTCAGCACTGACCGTATAACCTGCGACGGTTCTTTGCGTGTAACTCTGGCGCTGACCGCAGTGCCTGACATTGTTTCCAATCCCACTGATATCGTATTAGTACTGGACCGATCCGGCAGTATGACCGGCTCGCCGCTGGCGGGCATGAAACTGGGCGCGAAGACCTTTATTGACATTATTGATGAGGCCACCGACAGCAGCAAAGACGGCCAAATCGGCTCAGGCAGCCGAATGGGAATTGTCAGTTTTTCCAATGTTGCTGTGGTGGATGAGCAGTTGATTACCTCTGTTGACGCGCTGAAAACTGCGGTAGACAGCTTGACTGCAGGTGGTAATACCAATCACGCTGACGCATTTAGCAAAGCTGTCCAGCTGTTTGACCCTGCCTCTGGCAACGCCAAGGTCATGGTCATATTTACGGATGGCAACACCACCACCGGCGCACCTCCTGCCCCTGTGGCAACCGCGGCCAAAGCTCAGGGAATTATCATTTACTGCATCGGCCTGATCGGTTCAGATGGTCTGGATATCAGTGCACTGAACGACTGGGCCACCGATCCGGACGCTTCCCACGTGGCGGTGACGCCGGATACTGCCGACTTGGAAGCGCTTTTTGCACAACTGGCCGCAAATATTTCCAAACCAGGCGCTACGGACATTATCATTAATGAAGCTGTCAACCCGGACTTCGTTATTACCAGTATTTCGTCGCCCATAAAAGGGTCCGCCACCATGCTGGACGCTCACTCCCTGCGGTGGAATATTTCGCAGTTAGGGGTGACCTCCAGTGAAAGTGCGTCGCTGGACTTTTTCATTCGCCATGTGGGCCAGCAGGCTGGAACCAAACTGGTCAATCAGTCCATCACTTATTCGGACAAAGAGGGAAATGTGGTATCTTTCCCGAAACCTACCGTATCGGTAGAGTGCGATATTGTAGTTCATCCGGAGCAATGCCCTGACCCGGTGGACCTGAATGTGGAAGGTTGTCAGGATTCGATCTTGGTAGACCTTGGAGATGTCTATCTGGAGCCTCAGGGCCGGATCATTCAAATGGATGTGACCATTAAAAATGTTTGCCCTGGAAAACGGGTGGCTTTGGCGGCAATTCTTACCGAGGTGGATCAGGACGGCATAGAACACCAACGGGGTATGAAGTCTATCACCATTCCGGCGCACAGTTTTCCTGTGTGCAGAGATGTGTTGGTAAAATGCATCAAGTTTGTGGTGCCGGAGGACTTGAGCGTATCCGGTGGGGCTATGTGCAGTCCCCGCAAGTTTAAAGCCCGCTTTCTCGCCAATAATATTGATACGGACTACCGCTGTTGCGAGTCTGCTGTTACACTTTAACCAGCATACCACCGTCTCATAAGGCGGTGGCTACATATCGAGCCAATTGTTAAACACACTCACCACCCACAACTCACATAGTAAAATTTGTCCCCGATCAGTCATATCATGCCTGGTTCATTGTGGAGCGCATGGGAGTAACTCACCCAGCTGACGCTCTCCGCCCCCCGGCTTCTGCACCACATGGGCAACGTCTTCTGGGATAACGATCTGCCTGCTCCGGCAACGTGAAACAGAAGAGGACCTTAGCTACAAATTCAGCTGAAAGCCCCGTTTTCCAGGGCATTCAGCTCCTGTTCAATTTTGCGTTGGCCGTCCAATGGGGGTAGACCGCCTTTTCCAATCTTCCGACAAAACTCCCGGTATGTTTGAAGTGCTGCCATACTGAGAATGCCGTGCTGACACTTAATAGGGAAAAACGGAATGGTCCCATAATATCGGAACAAAGAGGTGCAGGTGCTCTGCAGACAACCTGGCCGCTGACACCAGGCAACTCCATGTAGCTGCCCTGCATCGAATACCAACATTGATCCATTTATATCATACCACCGCAAATTGTCAGACTTGACAACTCAAATTGTCGGGTGCTTACTTTCTTGCGAACTCGGTTGGATAAAAGCGCCGCTCTCTGCCCGACCGGGGATGAATGATACCATACCCTCCTCTTTTTGAAGCTTAAAATACCAGCGCTCCAAGCCTTTTTGTCCCGACGTGCGTATGTCACAGCCCTCCTTTGAGGAGTGGACTTAATGTGCTTGTATAAGCGGGATATAAGACGATATTTATTTACCTCTCAACGAAACGCAGCTGCACCCGTACTTTTGCTCCACTAGATCCCAGTTCACCACGTTCCACCAATCGTTGATATAGTCCACTCTCTTGTTATAGTGTTTTAAATAATAGGCGTGTTCCCACACATCTAAATTAAGAAGCGGCATTACAACACCCGCCGGAGTTTCCTGATTGGCGGTGGTCACGAGACAAAGCCCTTGCTTGCCATTGAACAGCCAAACATACCCCGAGCCGAAAACGGACAACGCCATTTCTGTAAATTTCTCCCGAAAAGCGTTCAGGGAACCAAACCGGCGGTTGATGTCCACCGCTAAAGCGCCCGAGGGCGCTTTTTTTCCATCCGGGCACATGCCATTGAAAAAGAACTGGTGATTGTATACTCCACCGGCATTACGGGCAATGGCTATGCAGTCCCTTTCTGGAACTTGCCTAGTGGTATGAATAAGTTGCTCAAGTGTCAATGTCTGAAACTGTGGGTACTTTTTCAGGATGCTGTTCAGGTTATCTATATAAGTTTTCAAGTGTCTTTCATGATGCAACTGCATCGTCTTTTCATCTATGTACGGTTCCAACGCATCATACGCATATGCCAGTGGTGCATTTTCAAATGGATAATGTTTTTTCAAGGCAATCCCTCCCTCTCATACATGATATGCAAACAAAAGAGATTTGCCTTTCACTTCTGCTGGTAATTTATTTATAAATACTATACAGTATTTACAATTCTATCTTATATGTGATGAACTATTGATATCATTCAGCCTCATCTGGATATCCTCCCTTTGCTTTCGGCTGTGCAGTTGGCAGACCGTACTCCTATTATAGCAAAGGGGGTTTTGTCATTTGCATCGCCGTAGGCTTTTTTGAACCACTCGCCTAGTAAGTGGTTTTGGATGACAATAATCCGCTGGAATCAGGTGATTCCAGCGGATTTCTGGTTGCGGGAGGAGGACTCGAACCTCCGACCTCCGGGTTATGAGCTGCGGCCTGGATGGACTTTCCGCTCCTTTGAGGGCTTTTGCGCCCTTTCTGTCGGGGACTAAAATACGATTTGAGCCTCTTTGCTCCGTTGGTTCCGTCCAGTCCGAACCCCGTATGGGTCACGGTTTGGGTCAGACATTAGTTGTCCTGATAGAATAGAGAAGTACGGAATAACCGATTGAAAAATCTTAGATATATTCTTTTGAGGGTGGTTCTAACAGTTGCACGGCCAGCCAAACGGTTTTCTCTTCGCACCCAAACCTAGGAAAAATACCTGTGCCGTGCGAGTTGGAACTACACATATAATGCCTCCGCACATAACTTTTTTAACAGGGAAGCCTACTTTACAAAAAATTTCTAATTAATTATACACTCCATATGCCATAAAAATGGCGTTAATATAGCCTCCCTAAACTGGACTTGGCGACTAGGTCTGTGCAGAAGTATAGTGGGTAATGATGTAGTCAATAGTAATGCATTTTTAACGTATGTAATGTTCCTAATATTTCAGACAATGGAAATTTTAGTCGGCTTTTTAATGAGTCGGCAAAGTCTACACCATTATTTTTTAACAGCAGAGAGTTTAGCCTCCGGTTTCCAGGTAGCGCATGAGTTCTTCGCGGTTCATGCCGGCAATACCAAGCTCCTCCATTGTGCGAGCCTCTTTGTAGAAGTCGCGTGCGCAAACAGCGCACAGGACATCCACAAGCGCCTTGTGAACGGTGTAAGGGAAGCCGAACTGCTTAAAAAATTCCACACTGGGAATCAGGCCGTACGGCACATCTTCTGTAACATAACGGTAGTCCATGGTCTTAGGCATAGGACTGTAACCAAAGTGTTCCAGAGATTTTTGAATTTCGGACACAGTCTCTCCTTTGGCCCCCTGATGTTCATACCACTCGAGAACGATATTGTTTAGGTGGCGGACTTCGGTATTCTCCAGAACATTAATGTTACGGCGTTCCACATCCAACGCATCCAGAAGATTGTCCAAGGACTTAGTGCAGCATTCGCGATAAAACAGACGGTCTTCTTCATTATCAATATTCGCGGCGTTCAGGAGCATAAGGGAAGTGTGCAAGGTGGTATTAATATTCGATAGTGCAGTCTCAAGAATATTATTATATTTGATCAGGTAGGGATAAAGAACTTTTAATTTTGCGACTACCTCATCAGTATGTGCAGCAGGGAAACAGGCTACGCCCATGTTGTGCTTATATCCTCTTACCCAAACAGAACTGGGAGATTTCTTCCGGCAGGCATACATCATGCAGGAAAACTCAGCTAACGTGACCTGTGCAGTGCAGCCCTGCTGTTTCATCACATTGTGAAAATAGAGAGAACCGCCAAAGTTCGCGGGAGTCAATACAACAATTTGTCCGTCTCTCAGGTGCGGAGCACACATAGAGGCAATGGTATTCATGGAGTAAGCGGGGACCACCACGAAAATAATGTCAGATTCTGCAATGGCTTCGGAAATATTAGTGGTAATTTTATGAAGCTTGGCAAAGCCTCCCTGGAGGCCGTTATTTGCATAGGCTTCCATATCGATGCCGCCGCGTTTAATCACTTCGGACAGCCCACTGGAAAACTGAGGCAGTTCAAACAGTGTTACCTGATGACCGCGGATGGTAAGATCCGCTGCGGTTGCAAATCCGCCGTTTCCACCGCCAATAACAGTTACTTTTTCCATAATGTAAAACCTCCATTAACATCAAAATTTGTTTGCTCAAATATTGGGAAGACTGGTATATAAAATCTATAGATATAGATTTTATATTGTCTGTACGCCTCTTCCTGTATACTCGGTTTTTTATGTGGATTTATAAAGCTAGTAAATTGTTAGATAGTCAGCGATTAAAAAATAATTGGGCCAACAAAAGCCATGATAACTAAGTAGATCACTAAAAATCCAACACCAAACCAAAGTGCCTGAAGTACTTCTTTGGTATTGGAGCATTGGCTAATGCCCATTTGTACCACAAAGTTGGTGGTAGGATAGGTGTTGCCAGTCAAACGGGTAGAAGCCAGGAGAATCAAAGCCATACATCCTGCTGGCAGACCTACTTCCGCAGCCATTCCACCGAACATGGAAGCAATCAGCTGAATTTCAGCAACTACGGAAGATTCGATACCGAAACCGCCGACCAAAGAAGCGATTAGCATAACACCGGCAGGACCTCCGCTGGTAGCAAGGCCTTCAATTAAGGAGGTAAACGCCTCAAAGCCACCGGCAGCAGTGACTTGCATCAGTAGAACATTAATACACAGAGCAATAAACAGCACCTGGGTCTGTTTTTTAGCTCCTTTTACTACACAGGAAACAGCGGCCTCCAACTTAGTTCCGGAAAAAAATGCCAGTACAGCGGCTAGGAGTACCATGACTACCAGTACATAGTTGCTCCCTTGCTTTGTAATAATGCCGTAGGCAATTAATACAACGAACAGCAATAAGAAAGCAATAGTAGCGCGAACCTGTTTCGGAGTAATCGATTCTCTCGATATGTCTTTGAGTCCTTCCCCTACATCATAGCTCTCATACCCTTCGGTTCGTTTTTGGGCGCGGATACAGCCGATCCATGTGCCAACTAACCAGACCGTTGCGAAGGGAATCCCTGCCTGAAGCATATAGGTTGCATAAGAGAGCCCCGTCACCTCCAATGTCATTAGAGTAACACCGGTGATGGGCCCCAAAATCAAACCAATCTCACCGGCAGCCTTAAACAGTGCGGCAACTACAGTTGGAGTAACGCCAAGGGTAGCCATAATGGGAATCATGATGGGGGCAATCACTGCGTTTCCGCCAGAGGAAGTTCCCAGCAGTCCGCTAACCAAAATGGAGCAGACGCACAGGGATATCTTCGCTTTTGTGCGGCTGTTTACACCAATACGATCGACAATAAAATAAACCAATGCGTTGGAAACCTTGGTCTCTGACATCAGCGCGCCAATTCCTGCACCCATCATCATGATTAACGCAATCAAGGCAGGGGAGGAACTGAGGGACTCTTCGAAGGCCTCTGCCAGCATTCCTGGGTCCCACCCCAAAAGAATGGAGCCTAGAGCAACGCTGATAATCAGTGCGCTTAAATTTTCAACTCCTCGCAGTGCAAGAACGATAAACAGGAGAAGAGGCAATAAACCTAAAATAGAAGGGGCAGAAATCAACGCCCAAGAACCCAATTCCATGTAGTCAACTCCCTTTTAAAACGATTTCGTTATTCTGTACAAGTTTTGTTTAATTTTCTCCGCAAATTGCAAGTGCAAGTTGGACACCTGCACGGTAGAACTTAGTGAATCAGAG
>ERZ791741.483-NODE-483-length-36296-cov-4.476063_pt1 | contig 36296 bp, 27 predicted proteins | sample MGYA00510040_ERZ791741 | MGnify/ENA primary metagenome ERZ791741 (study PRJEB30046, sample SAMN00791960) | human gut metagenome | study: EMG produced TPA metagenomics assembly of the A metagenome-wide association study of gut microbiota in type 2... | reverse complement strand
CTGATCGAAGTGCAGGCGGTAGAAAGAGGAATTGCTTTTAATTACAGGCCGGAAGAGGGAAAAACTTCCGAAACTCCAATCAGAACCAACCAGTCCAACACCTTTCCAAACCTTACTTTTCTTTTTAAAAAGCACGATACAAATAAATAGGTCTGTATCACCTCAATTATTGGTATTATCATATCATTCCCACTCTCATCTTCGCATTTCCAGGCAATAATTCTGAAATGCCCTGTTAAACTGATCTTTATATTTCCTTGTCACCGGAATTTCTTTTCCTGACTCCATCGTGATCGTATCTTTCCGCACACTTCGTATTTTCTCAAGGTTAATGATAAAAGAAGCATGAACTCTCACAAGCAGACTGCCTTTAAATTCGTGTTCCAGGTCATTGAGCCGCACATAAAATTCACCGCTGCCTCGCCTGCTGCTGATCCGCACTTTTCTTTTTTCACTTTCTATGTACTCAATCTCCTCGTGATAAAAGATCTCCACTCCTGACTGATTTTTTAAAGCAATCCGGTTTCTTTTTTTTGACAGATACCGGAAAGAACGCAATAATGCCTGTCTTACTTCCACCTCATCCAATGGTTTCACTAAATAATCCAGTGCCGATACCTGAAATGCCTTACGGATCATTTCTTTATAATTTGTTGCAAAAAGGATCACTGCATGGTCATCTTTCTCCCTGATCTTTTCCGCCAGTTCCATTCCCGTCATCTGACCAAGCTGAATATCCAGCAGATAAAGATCATAAAAAGGATTTCCTTTTTCCAGTAATTCTTCTGCCGATGAAAATACTTCGCAACTCCCATTGATCCCGGCTTCTTCCATACACTCACATACCTGCTTTTCTAAAAAAAGCTGAAGTGCCTCTTCATCTTCGCAGACCACTGCCTTCAACTTTCCATTCCCCCATCCCTTATAAACTCGTTCTAAATAATTGACCCTCACCAGGCCCAGCTTTCAACCGTCGGCCCTTACCGCCCGTCTGCACTCTTCCATCCAGATAATCGATCTTCATCAGTGTCAGTCCCTGCGGCGGCACGGTCATTCCCGCTGCCTGCCGGTCTTTTGCTTTCAGCATCGCAGGGATCTCTTCCGGATCGATCAGTCCTCTTCCGACTCCGATCAGTGTTCCAGCAAGGATACGCACCATATTGTAAAGAAATCCGTTTCCTCTGACCCGGAATGTGATCACATTTTCTTCCCGGATCACTTCCAATCGGTATATGGTGCGGACTGTATCTTCTACGTGCGTATGCACATTACAGAAGCTTTTAAAGTCATGCTCCCCCTCCAGATATCCTGCTGCCTTTCTCATTTTCTCCAAATCCAGCGGAAAAGAGACGAAATAAGTATCTCTCCTCCTCATCGGATCGGGAAGTTTCTGATTCAGCACCCGGTATTCATAGGTCTTTTCTGTATTGCAGTGTCTTGGATGCCAGTCTGCCGCCACCTCGCAGGAATCAACTACTACGATATCTTCCGGGAGCAACGCATTCACGGCATAAAGAAACCGTTCCGGTGGAATGGAAGATTCCGTATCGAATACCGCTACATTTCCTCTCGCATGAACCCCTGCGTCTGTCCGGCTCGCCCCGATCACCTTTACTGTCTGCCCGGTCAGCTGAGTCAGTGCCGTATTCAGTTCTCCTTCTATCGTCGCCCCGTTATTCTGTACCTGCCAGCCGCAGTAATCTGTTCCGTCATAGGCAACTGTCAGTTTGATTCTTCTCATTCTTTTTCTGTCCTCTTTTTCTATTATCTGTACTTAAAAGATCCATATCTTAAATGGAATATATCTTCCTACACCTACGATCGCCACTAAATACAGCAGTGTGATCAGATAAGCAACTCTGTCGTTTCTATGATACTGCAATGGTTTCATCTTTGTTCTTCCATCCCCGCCATGGTAACATCTTGCTTCCATTGCCATTGCAAGATCATTCGCCCGTCGGAATGCAGATACGAACAGCGGCACAAGGATCGGGATCATCGCCTTTGCCCTTTGCAGGATATTTCCCGATTCAAAATCTGCCCCTCTTGCGATCTGTGCTTTCATGATCTTATCCGTCTCTTCCAAAAGGATTGGAATAAAACGGAGAGCGATCGACATCATCATCGCGATCTCATGCACCGGAACATGGATCCGGTTCAGCGGATGAAGCAGCTTTTCGATTCCGTCTGTCAGGCTGTTCGGAGTGGTCGTAAATGTCATGATGGAAGATCCCATCACCAGAAAGATCAGTCTCACCGTCATAAAAACGCATGTCCGCAGACCGCCCTCCGTGATCGTAAGGATTCCATAATGAAAGAGGATATTTCCACTCCTCGTAAGGAACAGGTTCATCAGCACCGTAAAAAGCAACAGGATCACGATGGGTTTCAGTCCTCTGACAATAAATTTTACCGGTACTTTTGAAAGTCGGATCACCATTGCAAGAAATGCAAATGCAACTACATATCCTAAAATACTGTTCTGTAAAAATAAGGAAACCAGGAATGCCAGCGTGCAGACGATCTTCACCCGTGGATCTAACCTATGTACCTGACTCTGTGCCGGATAATATTGTCCTATTGTAATATCACGAATCATGCCTGCACCTCTCTTTCTGCCTTTCGGGTCTGCTTCAGGCATTTCATGATCTCATCTGCGGCTTCTTCTACCGTTGCCGCATCTGCTGACACTTCAAATCCCTTTTCTTTCAGGTCATGCATCACGTAAGTTACCTGCGGTGCAGCAAGACCGACTGCCTCAAGTTCTTTATAATGCCGGAAGACTTCCTGCGGTGTTCCGTCCAGCATTTTTTCCCCCTGGTTCATCACGATCAGACGGTCTACATATTTTGCCACATCTTCCATGCTGTGGGATACCAGAACTACTGTCATCCCGGTCTTTTCGTGAAGCTGTGCCACCTGATCCAGAATCTCGTCCCTTCCCTTCGGGTCAAGTCCCGCAGTTGGCTCATCCAGTACAAGTACCTTTGGATGCATGGCAAGAATCCCTGCGATCGCCACACGCCTTTTCTGCCCTCCTGAGAGTTCAAATGGGGACTGATGATAATATTTCTCCGGGAATCCGACTAACTGCAATGCCTCTTTTGCCTGTGCCTCGCATTCTTCTTTTGAAAGTCCCTGATTCTTCGGACCAAAGCAGACATCACTTAATACATCCACTTCAAATAACTGATATTCAGGATACTGGAACACCAGTCCGACCTGCGTGCGGAGCTGCTTCATATCGTATCCTTCTTCATAAATATTTTTTCCTTCATAGAGCAGCCTTCCTGAGGTCGCTTTCATCAATCCGTTCAGATGCTGGATCAGAGTAGATTTTCCTGAACCGGTATGACCAATGATCCCGACAAACTGTCCCTGTGGAATCTCAAGACTGACATCCTTCAATGCGTGCTTCTCGTAAGCGGTTCCCGGATTGTATACATAACTGAGATGTTCTAACGTAATCGACATAATGCTTCTACCAGTTCTTCCCTTCTTAAAATTCCTTTTGGCAGATCCACTCCACGGCGGATCAGCTCATCTGCCAGCATCGTAACCTGTGGTACATCCATCCGATATTTTTTCAGTTCATCAACCCGGCTGAAAATTTCCCGTGGTGTGCCATGCATAACGATCCGCCCATCATCCATGACAAAGACCTGATCTGCATCCACCACTTCTTCCATATAATGAGTGATCAGGATCACAGTCACATTTTTTTCTCTCCGAAGCTTTTCCACTGCAGAGATTACTTCTTTTCTTCCATTTGGATCCAGCATGGCAGTCGGTTCATCCAGTACAATGCATTTCGGCTCCATTGCGATCACTCCTGCGATCGCCACCCTCTGCTTCTGACCGCCTGAAAGCTTATTGGGAGAATCTTTTCTCCGGTCCAGCATCCCGACAGCACGCAGACTGTCCTCTACTCTTTTCCATATTTCTTTTGTCGGAACTCCGAGATTTTCCGGTCCGAATCCGACATCCTCTTCTACCACCGTTCCGATGATCTGGTTGTCCGGATTCTGAAAGACCATTCCGGCACTCTGCCGGATCTCCCACAGTTTCTCCAGATTCTTTGTATCTTTTCCGTCCACCCACATTGTCCCGTCTGTCGGAACAAGGATCGCATTCATATGCTTTGCCAGTGTGGATTTTCCTGAACCATTATGCCCCAGCACTGCCACAAAAGACCCCTGCGGAATGTCGATGTCCACTCCGTCAATGGCTCTGCGGCTTCCGATCACATTGCCGTCTTCGTCTCGTTTATCATATTCAAATACAAGCTTTTCAGCACGTATCATGCCCATGGTATACCGCCTCTCCTGAATCGTATTTCATCGAGTTTCTAATTTCATTTATCCAACGGATTTTATTGTACGGTATGACACGGGAATTTGCAAGCCGGGAATGCTGAAAGCCTTCTCCGGATATCCCCATCTCTTCAGGAATGCTTAAACCCTTCCCCGAATACTTCACTCGTCTCAGTGAACATCAGAAATGCGGTCTCATCCGTCTTTCTCACTGCCTCCTGAACCATATATGCTTCTGACTTGGAGCAGGCACACAGCAGTACACTCTTCTGTTGTCCGGTATACCCGCCGGTGGCTTCTAAAAGTGTCACGCCCCGGTCTGCATTTTCCCGGATCGCTTTTGCCGTCTTTTCCCCGTCAGACGTAATAATAATCGCAAGTGTTCCTGCCCCGATCCCATAAAGAACTTTATCGATTACCACCACCGAGGTAAAAGTAGAGATCAGTCCGTACAACACTGCATCCACATCCCCGAATACCGGCCAGCCAAGAAGAATGACTGCAAGATCGATCATCAGGGTGATTTTCCCAATCGAAAACGACGGATGCTTCTTTTTTATTGCCATAGTCAGAAAATCGATTCCGCCCGAGGACGAACCACGCAGATAGAACAACACCATTCCTCCGCCCAGTAAGACTCCTGAATAAACTGCTGCCAGCAGACGCAGTCCGCGGTAGAGCGGAAAAAAGGGAAATACAAGATCCAGAAAAAATGTCGAAACAAGCATGGTCACCGCTGTCTTCAGAAGGAATTTTTTTCCTACTACTTTATAGCTGATCAGGACTAACGGAACATTTAAAACCAGGGTCATGATCCCCACCGGCAGTCCCCACAGATGATTCAGGATCAGGGCAAGTCCTGATACACCGCCCGGTGCAAATCCTGCTGCCCCGGCAAAGGTATCAATCCCTGCCGCATACAAAATACTTCCTGCTATATTATATAAGAAGTCATACAGATGCGATTTTTTCATAATAAAAGAGCATACCTTTCCTTTTTATCGTACTCAGTATGCTCCGTTTAAGCTCGAATTATTCTTTTAAAAGGTTTACAGAACAAGATTTGCAAACAGAACGATCAACGGCAGTGCCACGATTGTTCTCTCAAGGAAGATGACCAGCAGCTTCCAGAAATTCAGCGGAATCTCACTCTTGATAATAATCGTTCCAACTTCTGTCAGATAAATGATCTGTACCAGTGAAAGAACTCCGATAATAAATTTTGTCTTTACAGATGTCAGCCCTACTGACAGGAGTGCCGGGATAAACATATCTGTAAATCCTACCAGGGTAGCCGGTGCTGCCGCAAATGCTTCCGGTACTCCCAGCAGTTTCAGGTACAGTCCCATCGGATAAGAAATCCAGTCAAAGACCGGTGTATATGTGGCAATGATCAGTGCCAGTGTTCCCCAGGCAACAACGATCGGGATCAGGTCAAAGAACATTCCCATCAGAACTTCCAGTCCACTTGTTCCGACTGTCTTTACATTGAAGGATTCTGCCCTTTTGCAGCTCATTTCTACAGCATGGGCAAAAATGCCTTTTTCCTGCGGAATCTCTTCGTTAATCTGCTTACCTACGGATTCTCTGTAAGTATTTAGAATCGTTTTAATTGGAGGGATTCTTGCAATGATCACTGCCAGGATGATTCCAACAATACAGATACAAAGATAAAATGGCGGGAACAGATTTGCAATTCCCATGGTGTCTGCAACCATCAGACAGAACGGGATCGATACCAGAGAGAAGTTTGTCATGATGTAGCCGGCCTCTCTCTTTGTATAAAATCCTTTCATATACTGCTCTCTCGTCAGGATAACCGCTGCATTAGAAGCACCAAACCAGGATGCGATCAGATCCACTGAGGCACGCCCCGGTACATGGAATAACGGACGGACAAGCGGTTTTGCGATCACACCAAGAAATTCCATAATTCCACAATCTGTCAGGAACGGTAAAATAAAGCTGAACGCCAGCACGATACTGAACAGTGTTCCGCACAGATCGATCATTGTTGCTCCTGTATCCGCAGAAATAATCATTTCCGGTCCAATCTTAAATACGATCATGACCGCAAATACTGCTCCAAGGATCTTCGATCCCAGATACAGTGGTGTTGTTGAGAATGCTCTCGACAGATAATGATTTTTCCTGATCCAGTCCGGCTTTGCAATAAAATCATACAGGCTTACTACTGCAGAAAAGACCAGCATCACCATAATGATATAACTTAAGTTCCCGCCAAATAAACCTTTGATCCAGCTTTTTAAAAAGTCCAACAATGTTGTAAATGATTCCCCCTGCGGAATCGGCACAAGGAACATTAAAATTCCAAATGCCGATCCTAAAAGGAATTTAAATAAATTCTTTTTTGTCACATATGACTTTCCCATTTGTACCCTCACTTTCCTTTTTTCTTATCGTCTGCAACACGTTTTCTGCTTTGTTGCATACTGGTTTATCCAACCAGCTCTTCCACTTTTACCATCGCATCATAAACCATGTCTTCGGTAATTTCATATGGAATATGCTCCATATCCGGTCCTGTCACGATTTCGTGCAGTACTTCTCTCAAGGTTTCCCGTTTCACAGATGCACCCATTTCTTTTAATGTTGTGCGGATTTTGAGATTCTTTAGAAATGTTTTCATTTCTTTTGCTTTTTCTTCTTCCCCGTCAACCAGCAACTGAACAAGCACACCATATGCCACGACATCCCCGTGCAGGTTTTCTGCTTCAAATCCATCCAGCAGAACCAGTCCATAGTAAACCGAATGTGCCACTGCACAGTTATATTGATCCAGTACCAGCAGGGATACCAGTCCTGTACTTACAATATTGGCAAGCACTGCCTGCTCCAAGGCTTTCCCGGCTTTTTTGTGCCTGCATTCTTCCAGTGCCGCTTCTGCATATTCCAAAAGTGGGAAATAGCACATATTACTGATCTCTCTTCCCAGTGCTGAACTATGCTCCAGTCTGTCACCTCTCGCAGCAAAATGACATTCAAAATATTTTCCCAGCGTATCGCCCATTCCTGCCCTTAAATATTTTTCCGGTGCTTCTGCAATGATCTGCGTATCAATAAAGCTGTGGCGTGCCGGTTTTTCAAAGAAGTAGAAACTGTCAAAATTCCCGTCTTCCCGGTATACTACTGAAAGTGCTGTCGTTGCCGCACAGGTAGCCGCGATCGTCGGAAAGGTAAAAACCGGAAGTCCGGCTTTCTCCGCAGTTCCCTTTGCAGTATCCAGTGCCTTTCCTCCACCCATTCCAAAGATCATGTCTGCCTCAGATGCTTTTGCCTCTTCTGCCAGCTCATCCATCCTTGCATAAGTACATTCTTCTCCAAAGACTTCCTCCCTGACAATGCTCAGTTCTGAACCTTTCATCTGACTTTCCAGTTTCTCTTTTCCTGCCTGCATTGCCAGCTTTCCACCGATCAGAAAGATCCTCTTTCCGAACGGCCTGCATACTTCCGCCACAGCTTCATAAGCAGTTTCACCGATTGTATAATTTGCAAAATTTACTGAATATGCCATTATTTTAACAACTCCTGTAATTTCTTCAGACGCTTCAGTGCCTCGTCAATCGTCTTTTCTTCTCTTGCAAAGTGAAGCCGGATCAGATGATTCACTTCCTCACGGAAGAAACTGGATCCCGGTACGGCTGCCACTCCGATGTTTTTGATCATCCATTCACAAAATTTCAGGTCTGTCCAGCCCTGAAACTGCGGCAGATCGAGAAATTTCTGAATATCTATCATAACAAAATAAGTTCCCTGCGGCACATTATGCTTCAATCCGATCTCATCCAGTCCTTTCAGGAAGTACGCTCTCTTTTTCGTATAAAGTGCCAGCAGTTCTTCATAATAGGATTCCGGGAAATTCAGTCCCGTCACTGCTGCTTCCTGTAAAGGTGCCGCAGCTCCTACAGTCAGGAAGTCATGCACTTTCTTTGCTCCCTCAATGACTTCTTCCGGTCCGATCAGATACCCCAGTCTCCATCCGGTGATCGAATAGGTTTTGGAAAGAGAATTACAGGTGATCGTATGCTCATACATTCCCGGAAGGGATGCCATACATACGTGCCGGTCCGGTGCATACACCATATGCTCATACACCTCATCTGTCACAACAAATCCATCGTATTTTATGGCAAGATCCCCGATCTGCATCAGTTCTTCTCTTGTAAATACTTTTCCACACGGATTGGACGGGTTGCATACGATGATTGCTTTTGCTCCGCTTTTAAATCCTTCTTCCACCAGGCTGATATCAAATCCATACTCCGGTGGAACGAGTGGAATGTAGATTGGTTCTGCTCCTGACAGGATCGCATCTGCCCCATAATTTTCATAAAACGGGGAAAATACCATCACTTTGTCTCCCGGATTGCAGATTGTCATCATCGCACACATCATCGCTTCTGTTCCACCACAGGTCACTACGATTTCTTTGTCCGGATCAATCTCTCTCCCGATTGCCTTTCCCTGCTTTTTCGCCAGTGCATCCCGGAAATTTTCAGCTCCAAAAGTGACCGAATACTGATGCGGACCTGCATAGGCTGCCTTTGCCAGTGCATCCAACATCGCTTTCGGTGGATCAAAATCAGGAAAGCCCTGGGACAGATTGATCGCACCATATTCATCACTGATCCTGGTCATACGCCGGATCACCGAATCGGTAAATGTATTCACACGATTACTTAACTGCGGCATTTTACTTTTCTCCTTTTCGTTTTTCTGAACATCGGATTTATTCTATCTGATAAATCTGCTGTTGTAAGTTAAAATTGTAATTTTTCTGTATCGGGATTATAATAGGGTATACCGTTACGGTATAGTCAAGAAAGAATTGAATATTTATGCAAAAAAATGATATTCCATGCATAAAAACCGGTGATTTTGCAAAGTTGTGCGGCACAAATAAGCGGACACTGATTCATTATGATGAAATTGGTATCTTCCATCCTGCCTATACAGACGAAAAAGGCTACCGCTACTACAGTGAAAGTCAATTCGATATTTTCTTTACGATCACCTGGCTGAGAGAATTAGGAATGCCACTGAAAGAGATCGGGGCATTTCTGGATCACCGTACTCCGGATCTCTTAAAAGATTTGTTACTGGAACAGCAAAAGGAAGTGCTTCGTGAAGAAGAACGGCTCAGAAGAATCCGGCAGGTCATCACAACCAAGCTGTCTCTGATCGAGAACCGGGATCAATTAACCCAGAAAGGGATCGACAAGATTTTCTGTGAAGAACTCCCGGAAGAATATCTGATCATCAGCGAACCGCTTCATACAAATGAGCATCAGCACATTATTCAGACACTCTGCTCTCATGTCGGATACTGCAACAGCCATAACTTAAATGCCGGAAATCCTTACGGAGCTATGCTGGATATCACAGAACTCAGACAGAATCACCTTGATACTTATGCCTATTTTTTCACAAAAGTCATTGACTTTCCCGAAGGGCATCCCTGCCATATCAAACCGGCCGGCACGTATGCCACTGCCTGTCTGAAAGGGGACTACTACCAGTCCGAACAGATTTATCAGAAACTGTTCCAGTGGATCGATGACCATGGTTTCAGAACCGGACAGTATTCCTATAAGGAAGCAGTGATCGATGAACTTGCAACTTCAGATACCGGGGAATATCTGACCAGAGTATCAGTACAGATCCTGAAACCGGAGTGAAATTATCGAAATATCCTTTGCTGGATCTGCATATATAGTCCTGCTTCGCATACACGCAGTAATAACAAAGAACAGGGATACCTGCGGTGAACACTTCCTTTTATAACCGGAACTGTCCGCTGGGATCCCTGTTCTTTTTATGTACTATATACAGATTCATAATTTCTACCGCAGATCTTTATCCTGCTCTGCGACTTTTCTATCTGTACAAATCCGCTTTATAAGAAGATTTATTCGTCTTTCACCGGATTTTCAATACTTACCTTGTGATCATACCACACGCCTTTTTTCCCGATCAGAGCCAGATCAAACTCCTGATCGATCACTGTAACCGGAATATCAAATCCATAAACCTCTTCCGTAGTTCCATCGGAATAGGTCACCGTATCTACGGTTGGCTGCAGAAGCTCTGCTCCATCCTTCTGGGCATCCTCTGCCTTACCAGGGAACAGATTGACAATATTCTTTGAATGAAGAGTGACATGAAAGACCATCTTTCCGTCTTTCACAGTCAAAGTTCCTTTTCCATCCTTTGTCTCATTTGCATGAAACATCGAACTGTCTGTATGAAATTCTGCAGTATATACACCATCTTCCAGTCCTGCATCTTCTGCTGCATTTTTCTTTTCCGAAGATTCTTCTGCTATTCCTTCCGCTTTTGAAGAATCCTGTTCTGTCTGTACTTTCTTAGTATCTTTCGTATCTGCCTTACCGCCACATCCTGCAAGCATCGAGGCAGTCATCATAACAGAAAGTGTCACTGCCAACAGTCTTTTTCTCATGAAAAATAATCTCCTATTCTGCATCCATTGCTGCTTTTGTATGAGCTACATAAAGCTGCTGGATCTCTTTAATCTCACCTAAACCGGCAATCTGGGTCTCAATGTTGTCAAATGCGTCTGCCGCTTCAAACTGGCTCTTCCAGGAATCATCATCATCGCCTGCCATATCATTATTGGCATGATCTCCTGCCACAACCATCAGTGGACGAAGTACAACATTTTTGTATCCTGCTGCTTTGATCTTTTCAATCACTGACTCACAGGAGGTCTCTTCCGGTTCACCCTCTACTGTTCCGATAAATACATTCTCATATCCAAGCTGTTCCATCTGCGTCTGCATCTGGGAATAGCTGATCTTTGCTGTATGGGATGTTCCATGTCCCATAAATACAAATGCTGTTCCTGCTTCTTTTGCAGCATCCAGGCTTTCATACTCGGTTATTTTTACTGCCTCTGCTGTGATTGCTTTTGCTACGGCTTCCTTATCTGCATTGATCACAGTTGCATCGGAACCAACTTCTCCAAGCAGTGGCTCTGCAATTTTTACTGACTCGAACTTATCTTTATAATTTTCTACTGCTTCTGTCAGTTCATCATATTCTGCACCATGCATCAGATGCGTCGGCTGCACGATCAGATTCTTGACACCGTTCTTTACAGCTCTTTCTAAAGCCTGATCCATATTATCAATCTTTTCTCCGTCACGTGCCTGAACATGGTTGATGATGATCTGAGCCGTAAATGCCCTTCTTACAGACCACTCAGGATAAGCTGCCTGAAGTGCCTTTTCAATTCCACCAATATCCTCTGCACGGCTGTTATTAAAGGAAGTTCCGAAACTTACAACTAAAAGTTCATTTTCCCCAATCTCATCCTCATTCAGTGGATCATCTTTTGATGCGTCTCCCGTATCTCTTCCGAAATAATCCGGGTCTGCATTTTCACCTTCTACTAACTCTTTCTGTGCATCTGTCAATGCATCCCACGCCTTCTTTGCAGCTTCGCACTGCTCATCTGTCTTGTCTGTCCTCTCCTGTACATAAATATCATCAATCAGCTTTGCCACTTTATCTGCCGCCTCCTGATCTTTTTCTTTGGTTGACTGTTCAGATTTGGTTGAATTGTCGTCACTGTTCTTTCCACCACATCCACTTAACATGGATATTCCAAGTGCAGTTACCAAAAATGCTGTCAATAATTTTTTCTTCATCTTTCCCTCCCTGATCTTTGATCAATGCTTTTTGGAACAGAACAGTTCAGATATACAGATATACACACCGACTCTGGCTTTTGTCTGCATAAATAAGTAAATAAAACCCCCGTTAAAAACGAGGGTTCACATAATATCTTCTTTACACGAATAAACTGTCTTTTTTATAAAAAACAGTCTGTCCTATTCTTTCGTACCGCCAGTTCCTCGTGACCTGAACTCTTCGTTCCTGTACTGCGAAAGGCAGGTCTCCCGGCTGATCGTTCACGCATCCAGCTCACCTTCCCGGTCTCCCAGTGGTCTTATGGCTGTTGCTCACGAAATACGGTGACGAGTTCGTACAGGATTCGCACCTGTTTCCCTTTTCACCAGTCCTGACATTTTGTCCGACTGACACCTTACGCATCTTTCATTTAATTGTAACGGGGATATTCTAACACCTTCCCTGAAGATCTGTCAAGAAATATCCCTCTTACCTTTTTGCTCCTCCAAAGTCCTGCGTAATCTTTCAGTCTCTTCCTCTGCTGCTTTTGCACGCTTTTCCGCTTCTTCAATTTCTTCTTTTGCCTTCCTTTTCACCTCATCAACTTCCTTTTTCGCTTTCCGCTTCGTCTCGTTCAGTTCTTCTTCCATCTCATCGATCATCAGCTTTACTGTATTTCGATCCATAATTTCCAGTTCTTTTGAAAACATCTCCATCATCCCTTCCATATTCAGGCACAGAGTGTAGATTTCTTCATAAATTTTCTGAAATTCAGGATTCCTGTCCAGCAGTTTCATAATCATATCCGGATCATCCTGACTTAGAAATACCAACCACTCTTCCAATTTATTCTCTATCTTTTTATCTTTATTGTGGATGATGTTATTAAAAATGTCAAGACATACAAATGTATACTCCTGTAATAGATTGATCTCCATAGGCAATTCCTTTCTACTGATGATTTTTTTCTGACTGTTCTCTGCAGATTTTCATTTTGACCATTTATTTTAATTACATTGAATCGATGCTTTGAATAAAAGCTGTTGACCTTGTTCTGAATTCAGATGCTCCATGAATCGGAGTAATTACAGAATACATGACAAATACTGGAATTGCAATTTGTATTTTGTTCATAACTCATCTTTTTTGTCGATAAAATTGTGGATAATTTTTTTTTGGGGGGGGAGGATAACAAAAGAGTCCGGACATACATTTTCTGTATATCCAGACTCTTTTCTTTTTAACAAAGCTTTTCACAGCTCAGTTCATTTTCATCCTGTCTGCATTTCTTAGGCTCTGCGTTTCTTTTTAAATGCAATTACGATCACTGCACCTGCTGCAAGCAATGTCATTCCGAAGAATGGAATTACATTGGCTGCATCTCCGGTCTTCACTGTGGTAGTCTTAACGGCATCTGCCTTCTTATCAGAATCATTCTTATTTAAGTCATTCTTATTTGAATCATCTTTCTTTGAATCATTCTTCTTATCATCGTCAGCTGCCGGTTTCTTTTTCAGACCATCCAGTGCCTTCTCGATTGCTGCTGCCATTGCGTCAACTTTATCCTGTTCGGATTCTTTCAGACCCTTTTCTACCGCTGCGACTGCATCATCCAAAGCTTTCAGACTTTCTTCTGTATACTTACTTCTGTCAATCTTCTGTACTTTTTCCATTGCTGCATTCACTGCTGTATAGTCTGCATCTTTTTCCGGTTCAACTACCGGGCTTTCTACCAGTTCGCTTAATGCTTTCTCAATTGCTGCTGCCATTGCATCAACTCTGCTCTGTTCGGATTCTTTCAGACCCTTTTCTACTGCTGCGACTGCATCATCCAAAGCCTTCAGACTTTCTTCTGTATACTTACTTCTGTCAATCTTATCTGCTTTTGCAATTGCTGCATTCACTGCTGTATAGTCTGCATCCTCTTCTACAGCCGGTTTTTCAACCAGTGCTGCATACGCATTATTGATTGCTGCTGCCATTGCATCGACTCTGCCCTGCTCGGATTTCTTCAGTCCTTCTACTACCGCTGCAACTGCATCATCCAGTGCTTTCAGACTCTCATCTGTATATCTGCTTCTGTCTACTCCTGCAGCTTTTTCTTTTGCTGCATTTACTGCTGTGTAGTCTGCATCTTCTTCTACAACCGGTCCGTCATTTTTTGCCAGTGCTGCTACGGCTGCCTCAAGAGCTGCCTTCGCATTGGCTACTTCAGACCAGGACTTATCCGGCTGATTTCCTGCATTGATCGCTGCATCAAGTTCTGCGATCAGTGCTTCAGATGCTGTGATCTGCTCATTCAGAGCTGCTACAGATTCTGCTGTATAAATATCCTTTGCCGCCTCTGTCTTTGCTTCTTTTAATATCTTCCGGTATTCTGTCAGATCATATGGGTCTGAATCTGTTGCACTTCCATTTACCTGGATCTCTACGATATGGTTCTCATGTCCGCTTGTAGTATTACTTCCAACTTTACCCATTGCGTACAGACGTACATATCTTCCTGTCACAGCTTCTCCGCTGTATAATGCTTTTCCTGCTGAAGTTTCTGCATATAATGTATCTGTCGGATCCACACCTAAATTATATACATCAGAATCTCCACTGTAATAGAGAACTGTCTTCTTCGCAAAATCTGCTGTATCAGATACTACCAGTGCGGTTGCCTTATAAGTTCTTCCATCAGACCAGTAACGCCATAAGTTTACATTGTTGATCTTGCACTGCTGTCCAAGATCGATCGTAATATAAGAACCTTTATCTTTTCCATCTTTTCCATAGATTGCATATTTATCAGAATTATTGTAAACACCATCTACTGCATTGGAAAGCGGACTTCTTGTATTGGTCATATCTGTTGTCTCATCAGGGTCTACCCATGCAGATGTTACATTTTTCTGATATGCCAGATTCTCTACTACTTTTGGTACAAGTGTTGCATAACCTGCTGTCAGTGCCTCTTTTGCTGCCTGGATCGCTGAAGCATCTCCACCTGAGATGGCACTCGTTGTATTGGAAAGAAGCGTATCCATATTGGCTGCTGTCCAGGACTCAGTTGTCCAGTTATCTTTTTCTGCTGTGATCTTCTTCACAGTCTCTGCCAGTCCTGATGTCGGAACTTCATCGTAGCCAAGACTTCTGTCATAAACTGCTACATTTGTCACAGCTCCGTTTACACCGTTACCAACGATCTTTGCTGCCGGAACTGCGAACTCTTTGTTCTCTGCATTATATACAGACGCACTTATCTGTCCGTCTACATAAATACGAACCAATCCGTTATTTTCTTTTACACCAACGATCATAGATTCTGTTGCATCGGAAATAACTGTATCAGCTGTTGCTGTCACACCGTTTACCGTGAAATACGGATGTCCTTCTGCATTAATTCCGAGTTCATAAGCATCTCCCTGCTTTACAAGGACAACACTTCTGTCTGCTGTCTGAACCTGTGCTGCTACTGTGAATCCGTTGGTTCCTTCTACGCTGCGGTCTTTTCCACTGATCTCGCTGTTGCTTCCCTCTACAGTTTCTTTCTCTGCAATCTTATTCTCTGCATAGTATGGAGCTGAGATCTTTCCTGTGATCTGATTTCCGGCTGCATCTGCTCCACTCTCTGCGGATACTTCTACAACATCGCCATCATTCAGTGCTGTAGCAAATGTCAGTTTAAATGTACGCAGGTCTGCATACTCTGAAACTGTCACATTATCAACTACTTTGTCATTTACTTTTACTTTCAGGCCTGCATTTCCTTTGATCTTTTCACTTAACTGCACCTGAAGCTCTGTTCCTGAAACACTTGTCAGGCTCTTGAATGTCGGTGCAGTTGTATCTGCATTCTGGCTCAGAGACCATACCTGTACTTCACCCGGCTGAAGTGTAACGGATACTTCTTCACCCTTTGTATAAGTATCTTTTGCTGTCGCAATCGTTCCATTCGGAGAATAAGTATGTACTGTACTCATGTAGTAAGTACCGGCTTTTGCAACTCCGATTGCATCATTCAGTGTAAATGTGATCGTCTTCTCTGTTGCAGACGGGTTTCTCATGGAAATGATTCCTGCATTTCCATCGAAGCATGCAAATCCATATGGATTCTGTACTTCACCGCTGCTCATTCCACCATTTCTGTAAGTGCTGAGTCTTGTTGCACTGGATGGATGGCTACCGATCATCTTCGCATTCTTCAGCTTGGAGAAATTTTCTTCCTCCCACTCAAGGAACTCTGCATTTACAAGATATTTATCCTTGTCCAGCAGTGAATCAGAGTAATAAAGCTCCCAGAATGCAGTTCCTCTTGTTCCCATCATATACAGGTAATTCTTGAACTGTTCTGCTGTCATGGAGTCAGCTACGATTCCTGTTCCTTCACTTCCGTAGATCGGATCGTGATTATAAATATTTGCCAATGGGAACTGAAACTGGTGTACCTGAACAAACTCATAGTAGTTCGCATCACGGTAAGTCAGCATATTGTCCATCTTATTATTCAGTGTACCATTACTGATCTCTCCACGGTCTCCTGCACACTGTAACCATACAGAGTTTGCCCACTGTAAGAACCATGGACTTGGGTTTACATAACAGGTCAGGGAGATCCACAAGTTCTTAATATTATAATCTTTCTCAGCCTGACGGACATTCTCCATCAGCACGATCCATTTCTCCCAAAGGTCTGTCACATGGTACATCTGATTCTGTCCACCATACATATGGCGGTGTTCCTCACTGTATCCTACAACACCTTCTCCTGACGGGAATGCATTATACTGTGCAACATCTGCAAATCCATCCCACTTCCAGTAGTTTACTCCATAGTCATGCATCCAGTTGATCGCCATTTCTTCAAACTTCTGAACATAAGTTGCATCTGCAACATCAATGGAACCACCGGACTTACTTCCTGTTCCGCTCTTTGTCAGGATATCTGCCAGAGAACCGAAGAAGTTGTATCCTCCTCTTGGTCCAATCCATACACCGAAATCAGATCCCAGTTTATTTACCAGGGAACTGGATGTTGTCAGTCCATTCGGGAATTTGGAGTTGAACTCCCAAAATCCTGTTGTATTCAGGGTCGTTCCGGAACGTACGGAATCTACAACTGATGTATTATTGTAGTTGTTCCATCCATCATCCACTACATAGGAATCCATCGGGCGAACTCCGGTCTGTGTCAGTTCCTTCTCGATTTCAATGAATGAGGAAAGGATATTATCATCATCAATTCTCATCATGTTGTCGAACCAGGAGTTGTACTGCAGACGGAAATCTGACGGAGTTGCAATACTGTCGATATAATCATAAAAATCACTTTGGATGACTCCCTGATCACTTCCGTCACTATGGCTTGCACCAACAACGGTCTGCCAGGAAATATACTTTCCATCCTCAGTCAGCTGTCCGTCTCTCTCAAAATCTGTAAAATTCTTTCCTGTATAGTAGCGTACATGTCCCAAACCTGATTCAATCTGTGTATCAGTTTCCGGGAATTCTGATCCCACAAACATTCCATCAATATAGATCGGCTGTCCGAGATTTGCCTTATATTCGCTCATCTCTACAACACCGCCGACTCCCTTCGGAACAGTCCATGTCTTATCGCTGTCTGTGACTGTCAGATGCTCGCCATCGATATAATCCATGCGGACATCCTTATCTTCACTGTCAATCTCCAGGAACTTACGCATGAAATGATCTCCATCATACATGACAATCTTTTCTGTAATATTGGCTTCGCCTGTTCCCATCTCAACCGGATCAAATTCAAAAGTGATCATCTTACCGGTCTTATTAACATCATTGATCACTGCTGTTGTATCATCAATCGAAGTCGATTTCAGTGTCAGTTCACTGGATTTGATTTCTTTTCCGGCAATCTGTGTACCTTTGTCAAGAACAGTTGTTCCGGCTGTATCCTGCACATCCAGTTCTCCGACATTCATAAACTTATTCCGGTTTGCATCCTGCCAGTGGTAGGACTCAATACCAACCAGTTTGATCTTGGATGTCGTCACTGTTTCATCCAGCTCGATCGCATCCGGCTTTGTATTTGCATCGGTTGTCAGTGAAATTTCTGCATTTCCACCAACCGTTGCATCCTGCCATGCACTGCCATCCCAGTACTGGATCTTCAGTTTGGTCAGACGTCCGGTACAGTTATACTTCGCACTATTATCATAACGCGGTGTATAAACCACTTTTTTTACTTCTTTTTCTGATCCAAAATTTACTACCAGTTTCATATCATCCGAATTAGAACACCAGAAATTGCCTGTTGTATCGGTAATCCCGTCTAATATCTGACTGCTATTTCCCTCACTGGTCGTATATTCTTCCAATGAAACTGCCCCGTTACTTGTCTCATCCAGCGTCTTAATCACAAATTCTTCTGAATTTTCTCCCGGTGTGAACACTGAATTTCCAAGCAGGTTCTCAATTTTTGTCGTGGAAAGCCTGTCATCAGAAATACTGAACTCACGGCTGAGCTTATCATTTCCAATGGTCACAATATTTCCACTCTTCGTAGCACTGACTGCATCCTGTGCGGCTTCTACTTCAGTCACTGCAAGCGGTGAGATCTGCACACAGCTTAATGCTGTCACAAGTGCAACCGCTTTTTTTAGTTTCCCTTTCATCATAGAAACTTATCTCCTTCCTCCCTTTTTCGTGAGTATCTTATTTATATTAAGATACATCCTACTTTATTGTATCTCTTTTTTCCTCTCAAATCTTGTCACCCCCCCCCCACATTTTTTTGCTGTTTTTTGTCTGATTCGGAACTATTCGGATCTGTCTCGCATCCGTTTAGTGAAAGGGATTTGATTAGACTGGTATATTAATAAAGGTGCTTATGACCTGATATCCTATGCATCGGATTATCTGAGACAGGTCATAAACACCTTACTTTATTATTAGAAATGATGAAAAACTATTTTCAATTATTATCCCAGCATTTCCCGGAGCATTTTGTTGACCATTCCCGGATTTGCCTTTCCTTTCATGGCTTTCATCGTCTGTCCGACCAATGCACCGAGTGCTTTTTCTTTTCCTCCTCTGTAATCAGCAACTGCCTGTGGATTGTCAGCAATGACTTTCTCCAGCGTCGTTCTGAGTGCATCTGCATCATTGACTGTCTTCAGTCCATGCTCTTCTACATATATATCCGGCTCAATATCATTCAGGAAGATCTGTTCAAATACTTCTTTTGCCACAGAACTATTTACTGTACCCGCATCATTAAGCTCGATCAGCTTCGCCAGATTCACCGGTGAGAACTTCAGATCTTCTGCTTCCATGCTGTGTTCCTTCATCAGACGCATCGTCTCTACCATCAGCCAGTTGGATACTTTTTTCGGCTTATTGCAGATCGCAGTCGTCGCTTCAAAAAGATCTGCCATATGCTTGGATTCTGTAATGATCTCTGCATCATATTCCGGGATGTCAAATTCTTTTTTGTAACGCTCCAGCTTCTCTGTCCGAAGTTCCGGCTGCTGTGCCCTGATTTTTTCGATCCATTCGTCACTGATCACGATCGGAACAAGATCCGGTTCAGGAAAGTAACGGTAATCCTGTGCATCTTCTTTGGAACGCATTGCATAGGAATGTTCTTTATTATCATCCCATCTTCTTGTCTCCTGGGTCACTGCTTTTCCTTCTTCCAGCAGCTCGATCTGTCTCTGACGCTCTCCCTCAATTGCATGAGCGATTGCTTTAAAGGAGTTCAGGTTTTTCATTTCCGTTCTTGTACCAAATGTATCCGAACCAACTTCCCGAACAGAAAGGTTTACATCCGCACGCATAGATCCCTCCTGCAGCTTGCAGTCCGATGCTCCCAGATACTGTACGATCATACGGAGTTTCTCAAGATATGCGATCACTTCCTCAGCGGAACGCATATCCGGCTCTGATACAATCTCTACCAGCGGAACTCCGCTTCGGTTATAATCAACCAGTGATGTATCATCCCATTCATCGTGAACGAGCTTTCCTGCATCTTCCTCCATATGCATTTCATGGATCCGCACTTTTTTCTTTCCGCTTCCGCTTTCAATCTCTACATATCCATCTCGTGCGATTGGAAGATAAAGCTGGGAAATCTGATAGTTCTGCGGATTATCAGGATAAAAATAGTTCTTGCGGTCAAATTTACATACCTGCGTGATCTTACAGTTTGTTGCAAGTCCGATCGCCATCGCATATTCTACAACCTGCTTATTCAATACCGGAAGCGACCCAGGCATACCGGTGCAGACCGGGCAGGTATGCGTATTCGGTGCCCCACCAAATTCGGTACTGCATCCACAGAAAATCTTTGTCTTTGTTGCCAGTTCGATATGAACTTCCAGTCCGATCACTGTCTCATACTGCTTTGCCATGATTACTGTACCTCCTTTTCCGCTGTCCATCCGATCTGTGCAGGAACTTCATGCACTTTCTTTGTCGCACATTCATAAGTATATGCGGCACGGATTAGCGTCTTTTCGTCGAATACATTTCCTATGAGCTGCATTCCCACCGGCAGCCCTTTGCTGTCTTTTCCTACCGGCACACTCATGCCCGGAAGTCCGGCAAGATTGACAGAGATCGTATAAATATCTCCCAAATACATTTTCATCGGATCATCCAGACTCTTTCCAAGCTCCGGTGCTGTTGTCGGGGCTGCCGGTCCTAAGATCAGATCGTATTTTTCAAACGCGCGGTCAAATTCCCTCTTGATCAGGGCTTTTGTTCTCAATGCTTTCAGATAATAGGCATCATAATATCCTGAACTTAATACGAAAGATCCCAGCATGATCCTTCTCTTTACCTCTGCTCCAAATCCTTCGGAACGGGTCTTTTTATACATATTATGAAGTCCCTCATACTCTTTGGTCCGATATCCATATTTTACTCCGTCGAAACGTTCCAGGTTGGAGCTTGCCTCTGCTGCTGCGATCGTATAGTATGCCGGGATTGCATATTTTACAAGTCCCAGATCAAATGCTTCTACCACTGCACCTTTTTCTTCAAGCACTTTCGCTGCCTGCATGACTGCCTGATTCACTTCCGGATCCAGACCCTCTCCCATATAATCTCTCGGGATTCCGATTCTGAGTCCTTTTACATCTTCTACCAGTGCTTCTGTAAAATCACAGTCATCCCGTTCGATCGAAGTACTGTCTTTCTCATCGTGGGATGCGATCACTTCCAGGATTGCCGCACAGTCTGCCACATCCTTTGCTACCGGTCCGATCTGATCTAATGAAGAACCATATGCCACCAGTCCATAACGGGAAACTGTACCGTATGTCGGTTTCAGTCCCACTACTCCACAAAAAGAACTTGGCTGACGGATCGATCCACCGGTATCAGAACCAAGTGCATAATAACATTCGCACGCAGCCACTGCCGCACAGGATCCACCAGAAGAACCTCCCGGAACATGTGCTGTATTATGAGGGTTTTTCGTTGGTCCATAATAAGAAGTCTCCGTCGTACTTCCCATGGCAAACTCATCCATATTCGTCTTTCCAAGAATGACGGCCCCTGCATTTTTCAGGTTTTCTACCGCCTGAGCTGTATAAGTCGGCTGAAAACCTGAAAGGATTTTGGAACTGCATGTGGTAAGCTGACCCTCAATGCACATATTATCTTTGATTGCTACTGGAACTCCTGCCAGCGGTCCGGTCAGTTCTCCTGCGTCGATCTTTTTCTGAATTTCATCTGCCTGTGCATATGCCCCTTCTTCATCCAGTGTCACATAACTGTTAATCGCCGGTTCTACTTCTTTTGCCTGCTCGATTACTGCCCGGACTGCTTCTCTGACCGTCACCTCACCGGCTTTTATTTTTTTGCCCAGTTCAAGGGCTGTAAGTTTTAATAAATCCATCTTCATCTCACTCCCTTTACCCTATCGTCTTCGGCACTTCAAAGCTGTCTTCTTTCCGAAGCGGTGCATTTGCCAGTGTCTTCTCTTTATTATCACCATTTGTTACAACATCTTCCCTGAATACATTCTGCACCGGAAATACATGAGACATCGGTTCAATCCCGGTAGTATCCAGTTCATTTAAAGTATCTATATAATCCAGCATCTGCTCCATATCGCTTTTGGCGGCTTCTTTTTCTTCCTTCGAAAGTTCCAGTTTTGCAAGGATTCCAACATATTCTATCGTTTCGTCTAAGATTTTATTTGCCAATTCTGTCACCCTTTCTCACTTCATTTTCTGTAAATATCATAAAATGCCTCATAATCCTGACTTCCAATCTTTTTGGATGGTGTCAGGATCATTTTTCCTGTCACGGTGATTTCCGTTCCATCCGTCAGTACTGCATTTTTATAGATTGCATTTTCATTTCCCGATTCTACCATGATCGAATAATTCTGATAATTCAGGCTGTCATATTCCTCATCATACAATTCTCCGAGATAGATCTCATACTCCATCACAGCCCAGTCTTTTGTTCCAGAGACATCATACACCCCTGCCGGAATCTCTTTTCCCACAGTATACTTCTTTTCCGGCTGGAGAGTATACGTCACACTCAGCGGATTATCTTCTGACTGTATCTGTCCGGTCTGACCATTTTCTGTATGGAAGGCGAGTATCACATCTTCTCCGATCATGACATGGGCTCCATCATACAGTCTCACATCTTCTTTTTCAGTGATATCTCCATTCTCCTCCGACGCATCTTCGGAGAAATAACCATACAGATAAATAGAATTTTCCGGATCCTGTGTCTGGAAAGAACCGTATCCTGACTGGAGCGTTACATCATAAGTTCCTTCAGGAATATCTGTTCCCACAACATATTCACCATATCCAAGCTCTGTATCGTAAACCTCTCCACTGTCGGATAACTCTCTCGTTACAAACTCATACGGATCATTCTCGTCCACACTTGTATCGATTTCTGAACCACTCCACCAGTTATCATCACCAGAGTTATTGATCTGATCAATCTTATTTTTTATCTCTGTCGTCACAAAACTGATCGCCGGTCCGCCAATACTGATCAGAATCATCAGCAATACAATGATTGTTGAAATCCATCCCTTTTTCTGCTTTCCGGACTTTTTCTTTTTCCTGCCCGTCTGCGTCCAGTTCTGTCCGCTCTGCCAGGAACTCTGTCCCTGCTGATTTTGTCCATTCTGCCAGGAACTCTGTCCCTGCTGGTTTCGTCCGCTCTGCCAGGAAGCCTGCCCCTGGCGGTTCAGCCCACCGGACGGCTTTCCGTTATGGGATTCACATAAATGCTTTGCCTCAATCCCTTTTCCGTCAAAGCTGCTTTCATTCAGGCGGTAATTTTTCCGCTCAATTTTTGTATTATCAAGACCGCAAAGTGTACATCTTCCATTTACAAGTTTTCCACCACAAAGATAACATCTTCTCTTTTTCATCTGAACTCCTCCGCTTTTCTGTCCACAACGGTCTCTTGCTTTCCATCACATTCCTTATAACTATCGGTCTGCTATGCTCTCTGTCACCATCTATGTGTCGCTGTCGGTCTGCCACACTCTCTGCTACTATGGCTCCAGTCTGCTCAAATCTCTCGGGAACAAGGTTGTCTCACGCACATTATCTTCGTTCATCATCTTCATTGTCAGACGTTCCATACCGATTCCAAGTCCACCATGTGGCGGCATTCCATGCTTAAATGCACTTAAATACTGCTCCATTCCCTCGTCCGTCATGCCACGCTTTTCCATTTTCGCAAGCAGCTCATGATAATCATGAATACGCTGTCCGCCCGTTGTGATCTCCATTCCTCTGAAAAGCAGGTCAAAGCTGAGCGTATAAGTCGGATCTGCCGGATCATCCATTGCATAGAACGGACGCTTCTTTGACGGATAATGCGTTACAAATACGAAATCCGCATCCCATTCTTCTTTTGCATATCTGCTGATCAGCATTTCCTCTTCCGGTTCGAGATCAAATGGATTCTTAATCTTTCGATCATACTTTTCTGCCACAAGTTTCTTGATCTCATCAAATCGTACAGCCGGGATCTCTTTCGTCTTCGGTACTTGAATATTCAGGATCTTCAGCTCTCTTGCATACTCTTTTTCAAGCAGGGTCATCGTATACTGAAGAAATCCGGTCTCCATTGCCATGATATCTTCAAATCCGTCGATATATCCCATTTCAAAATCCAGGCTGGTGTATTCGTTGAGGTGTCTCTTGGTATTATGCTTTTCTGCACGGAATACCGGAGCAGTTTCAAATACACGGTCAAAAACTCCCACCATCATCTGCTTATAAAACTGAGGGCTTTGCTGGAGGATCGCCGGTCTGTGGAAATATTCCAGCCGGAAGAGGTTTGCTCCTCCCTCCGCACTTTTCGCACCGATCTTCGGAGTATGGATCTCTGTAAATCCTTCCTGATAAAGGAAATCCCTGAACCCTCTTACGATTCCTTCCTGAATCCTGAATTTTGCACGCTCTCTGATATTTCTCAGAGAAATTGGTCTGTAATTTAATTTTGCTTCCAGAGATGTATTCAATTTCCATTTTGAAATCGGAAGCGGCATTGGCTCTGCCGGTTCACTTAAAATCTTCAGTTCTCCTAAACGGATCTCAATCCCGTTCGGAGCCTTTTCTGACTGTTCCAGCATCCCTGATACTTCTACTGTATCTGCTTCTTTCACATCTTTCAAGCTAAATTTTGAAACTCCTTCTTCATAAACACACTGCACAAGGCCTTCTCTTTTTCTCAGAATGATGAAAGCAACTGTTCCCATATCTCTGATCGTATGGATCGCACCATTCACTCTGACTTCAGTTCCGATCCTGCCTGCTTCAAGCAGTTCACTTAATTCCAGCGTCTCTTTCTTTTTTACTCCTGTTACAAACTCCATTTTACTTCTCCTTTCAGATTCCAGCATCCCGGTGAAGCTTTTTCTGAATAGAAAAAGTCCCGGGATACAACAGTATCCCGGGACGGAAATTATCAATATAATATCCGCGGTACCACCCGCATTGAATCCTCCGTCTGCTCTTTCGTCAGTTCTTTCGAATTCCCCTCTTTGCAGATAACGCCTGCTAAACGTGCTGTCCTACTGATCTTTCAGACAGCCGGCTCCCAAGTGTTCCCTTGATCTGCTCCGCTGTCCGGCGCTCTCAGTCGGTGACGCCTGCTTCCTGTCAGTTTCTGAAGATCAGAGTCTTGTTCTTCGCTTTTATCAATTTTAACACGTTAGCCTGTTAAAACTTGGTTTAAATATTAGCACACTGCTTTTTTAATTGCAAGTTCTTTTTTAAATTTTTAATCTTCACTTTTCTGCTCTATTTTAATTCTTCGCTGACTGTCTCCAATGCTTTATCCAACTGGTTATCCTTCTTTGGATCAGCTTCGTCATACTGATATTCTACTTCTATATCGGGTTCAACACCCTTTTTGTTTATACTCCTTCCACTTGGAGTATAATATTCTGCGATCGTCACTTTAAAGCATGTTCCGTCTCCCAGATCCAGTAACTGCTGCACAACTCCCTTTCCGTATGTCGTCACCCCGACGATCTTTCCTGTGCCATAATCCTGAATTGCACCGCTGAAGATCTCAGATGCACTTGCACTGTACTGGTTTACAAGAACTGCCAGCGGCTTTTTGAATTCATTCGTACCATCGCACGTGATCTCATCCGTCTTACCATTTTTTTCTTTTGTGGAAACAATCGTTCCTTCTGGCAGAAGAAGCTTCAGCATGTTGCAGACAACATCCAGATTTCCTCCCGGATTATTTCTCAGATCGATCACCAGCCCTGCCATTCCCTGATCTTCCAGATCATCCAGTGCTGCTTTAAACTGATCGTATGTCACCAGATCAAATTCTGACACACGGATATAACCGATCCCGCCATCTTTCATCTCATACTCAACCGTCTGTGCTTCGATCGTATCTCTTGTGGCAGTCAGTGTCTCTTCCTTCCCGTCTCTCAGGACATATAATGTTACTTCCGTACCTTTTTCCCCTTTGATCCAAGATACGATCGTATCCAGTTCTTCATCGCCGACTTCATGGTCATCTACTTTCTCCAGGATATCCCCCGCCTTCAGACCCGCCTTTTCTGCTGGAGAATCCTGATAAACATTTACGATCGTCACTGCCTTTGTATCTGCATCTTTGGTCAGCGTTGCTCCGACACCGGAAAATGTTCCGCTGGTAGATTCCATCAGAGCCTTCGTCTCATCCTTATTGTAATAAACTGTATACGGATCTCCCAGTGCTGCTGCATAACCTGAATAGATTCCCTCTACCAGTGCATCCTGATCCACTTCATCCTGATACAGATAATATTTGTCGATCAGTTGATTCAGTTGATCCAGCTTCTTTGACACATCTCCCTCTGTTACATTTTCTGATGTATAAGAACCGCTGCTGTTCCGGTTCACGATATACCATCCTCCAAATCCAAGGATCGAGATCACCGCCATGATCACAATTCCGGTCAGCAGTCCTGCCGCAAAACCACTTTTCTTTCTGCCTGTATTTTCTTCCATTCCTGACTCCTTTCATCCTTTTATATTCTATGCACAAAGAGGACAAAGCAGACATTTATCCGCTCTGTCCTCCCTCAGTTCTTCCTTTGATGACGTATCTGTCATCTTCTGCTTCTGGTCAGCATACTACAAATATGTATTTGGATTTACTGCTGTTCCATTTAATTCTACCTGGAAATGCAGATGTGCACCACTCGAATATCCCGTTGATCCAACATATCCGATCTGCTGTCCTTTTGCAACTTTCTGCCCTGCTGCCACGCAGATTGCACTATGATGCATATATTTCGTTACGAGACCATTTCCATGATTGATCACGACCCAGTTCCCGGCACTGTTGCTCCATCCCGCGATCACCACAGTTCCTGCTGCTGCCGCATAAGTCGGTGTTCCTGCCGGAGCTGCATAATCATTTCCCTTGTGAGGTCTTGGATCAAATGCCCTGACTTCACCGAAATAGCTGGACTGATAGGTCATACCCGGACACGGATGCGTAAAATATCCATTTCCACTGACCACATTCCCACTGGCCGACGGCTTAAAAGAACTTCCTCCACTATTCAACTTTGCCTGCTCCTCCTGCAGCCGTCTTGCCTGCTCTGCTTTCTCCTTCAGTTCTTTGAGCGTATCAGCATTCTGCTGGATCTGCGTCTGGATACTTGCGATCTGTGCCTCTTTACTGCTGATCATCTCCTGAGCCTGCGTCTGCTGCTCTACGAGCTGACTTTGCAGCGTATTCAGATTTTTATATTCTTCCTGAAGCTTTGCCTCTTTGTCCTGTACAGTTTTCACCGTATCCTGAAACTCAACCAGCATATCCCGGTCATAAGAAGACAGCTTTGCCACATACTCGGCTTTATTCAGCAGATCTGTGATCGAACTGCTCGTCATCATCATTTCCAGAAACTGTGTATTACCGCCTTCATAAAGATAACGGATCCTCTTTTTCATGCTGTCGTACTGATCATCTTCCGCGATCTGAGCCTGAATCAATTCATTTTCCGCATCGGAGATTTCATCCTCTTTGGCGGTCAGATGCTCCTGCGTCTCATTCATTTTCTTAATGATCTCATCCAGTTTCTCCGACAGCGTCTTCTTTTCTTCTTCTGCTTTCTTTTTATCCGATTCAAGCTGATCTGCTTTTTTCTCAGCTTCATCAATCGTAACCGCACCGGACTGCGATGCTGTTCCGATACAAAGGACGAACACCAGCAAAATTCCTGTAATTTTCCTCATCCGGCCTTTCATAGGCTTCCTCCTATACTCTCAGATGCTTGCGTACTGTAAAGAAGCTTCCAAGGAAACCAATTCCGATCCCCATGATAAGTCCGATTGGCAATAAGTATGTATATACTACATTTACCGGAAGGAAATCAATAATATTCTTCAGAATACTGAACCGTTCCATGACATAGGAAACTGCCTTATCATAAAGTACATATAAAAGTCCCAGTGGGATCGCTGCGCCAAAGATACCGATGATCAGACCCTCGATCACGAACGGTGATCTTACAACAAAGTCTTTCGCACCAATATATTTCATAATAGCGATCTCTTCTTTTCTGACTGTAATACCCATTGTAACCGTATTGCTGATCAGGAAGATTGACACTCCCAACAGGATCGCAATGATCGCAATGGAAATATACGCAACCAGCATATTAACGCTGGAGAGTGTATTCGCTACAACATCTGATTTATTTACTTTCGACACTCCATCCAGACTCTGTGCAAACTTAACCAGATCCTGCTGCGTAGAAGAAAGCGATTTACTTCTCGCGATCAGATCCTGGTTGTTGTCTGTCGTCTTCATATAAACTTCATAGTTATCTGAATTGGCCAGCGGATTGTCATCTTTAAATCCTTCTGCAAGCTCTAGGTTATCCCCAAAATAATCCTTCTGGAAATCCTCCCATGCCTGCTCTGCTGAAATATATTTTACTTCTGAAACGTCGTCTCTTGCTTTCAGTTCCTTCCCAATCTTCTGAATCTGTTCATCTGTAGCTTCTTCATCAAAGAAGACCGTGATTGCCACACCTTCCTCAGCACTTCGGATAATATACTGAAAGTTTACAAGAATCGAGAAAAATAATCCGAACAGGAAGATACAGGCTGACATCGTTGCAATGGATGCCAGAGAGAACATCTTATTTCTCCAAATACTCTTAACTCCCTGCTTTCCAACGTATCCAATCGTACTAATCCTCATCTGTATACCCACCTTTTCGTTCATCACTGACGATGACACCCTGCTTCATAGTAATGACGCGTTCGTTCATCTCATTTACGATCTCCTGATTATGCGTGACAACAAGCACGGTTGTTCCACGCTCATTCGCCTCTTTCAGAAGGCTCATGATCTCCCAGGAGTTCGTTGGATCCAAGTTACCTGTCGGCTCATCCGCCAGCAGGATGGCAGGCTCATTTACGATCGCCCTTGCGATCGCAACTCTCTGCTGCTCTCCTCCGGAAAGTTCCTTCGGGAACGACTTGTACTTCTGTGCAAGTCCTACCAGTGACAAAGCAGCCGGTACTTTTTTCTTGATCACTTTGCTCGGTGTCTCTGTCACCCGCAATGCAAATGCAATATTCTCATAAATATTCCGGTCTTTCAGAAGCCGGAAATCCTGAAATACAACTCCCAGTCCTCTTCTGTACTTTGCAATATTCCGGTGTCTCATACGGTTTAAGTTTTGTCCGTTCACGATGATCGTACCATCGGTCGGATTCAGTTCTTTCATGATCAGACGGATAAGGGTTGACTTTCCCGATCCACTGTCACCAACGATGAAGACGAACTCTCCCCGCTCGATCTTTACGGATACCCCGTTCAGAGCCGCATTGCCCTTGGAGTATTCCTTCTTCACGTTTCTTAATTCAATCATATGTTCCTCCTAATTATCCATACTCCGCAAAATTCCTAGTATTCTAATGACTCCATGTACTTCATGTACTTCACTACCATCAGAGCGATCTTGAACGTGATCGCATCCTCAAAGACACGCAAATCAAGTCCTGTACTCTTCTGCAGTTTATCCAGTCTGTATACCAGAGTATTTCTGTGGATGTAAAGCTGTCTGGATGTCTCTGATACATTGAGACTGTTCTCGAAGAATTTATTGATGGTAGTCAATGTCTCTTCATCAAAGTCATCCGGAGATTTTGCTTCAAAAATCTCCTTAATAAACATCTTGCACAACGGAAGCGGAAGCTGATAGATCAGTCTGCCGATTCCAAGAGTTGTATAGGCAACGATATCTTTCTCGCTAAAGAAGATCTTGCCCACATCCAACGCCAGCTTGGCTTCTTTATAAGACTTGGAAACTTCCTTGATGTCGTTGACCATCGTTCCATATGCTATATGCACCTGCTCGTCGCCTCCCTCTGACCGGAGCAGATCCAGCATATCCTTCGCCATTTTTTCAAGTTCTTTATTTCCATCTTTCTCTGAAAGTTCTTTTACAACAATGATATTCTTCTCATCTACCGCAGTTACAAAATCGCGGGATTTGCTTCCGAGAAGATTCCGCACATTGTCAAGAGCCGCACTGTCTTTTTCGTGGGATGTCTCAATAATAAAGATAACACGTTTCACTTCCGTGTCAATATGTAATTTTTTGGCACGATTATAAATATCCACCAGCAAAAGGTTATCCAAAAGCAGGTTTTTGATAAAATTATCCTTGTCAAATCTCTCTTTATATGCAACCAGAAGACTCTGGATCTGGAATGCTGCGATCTTTCCCAGCATATATTCTCCCTCGCTGTCTCCATTGGCAACAAGCACATATTCCAGACGCTGCTCATCAAAAATCTTGAAGAACTGTCTTCCCTGGATTACCTGACTGTCTGCAGGGGACTCTACAAATGCAAGCACTGCATCCGAACAGTTCTTATCTACCTCGCCTGTAGCTGCCAGTTCCTTCCCCTCTGTATCTAACACACAAAAATCAACCTTGGAAATCCCCTTCAATCCTTCAATCGTATTCTGAAGTATCTGATTAGAAATCATCCTTTTTCCTCCATTCCATCCGTTCTTCGATATGTGCAATTTACACATACCTTTCGTGTCGATTTTTTTTACGTACACATTTCCACTTAGTATATTAAGTCAAAACTGCAAAAAAATAAAGAGTAAATCCTTTTATTTTAGTCATTTTTTTGAATTTTTTACAAAAAATTCATATTTTCAGACTTAGCATAGTTCACAATTTTCCGAATATAGATCTTATTTCCAGGCAAATCCGTTATTCTTTTTCCTGTTCTACATGATATCTGAAAATTTTCTTCTGAATAAAAAAACGGATCCGGTTCCTCAATTTTATCTCATCCAGATGCCCTGTAAACGCACAGCCGCCTCCCAGCCAGACCCGTACATTCAGAAGGGCTTTATTTGCCGTAATAAACCGTTCCTGAAACGGGGACGGCAGCACCGACAGGATACAGTCCGTCTCCGTTCCGTTGATGGCATTGATCGCATCCTGGATCTGCTCTTCATTCTCCGAAATCACCATCTGCCCGGTAACGCGGATTCCCCGGTTGTGCCTGGACAGAACCGCCTCTACTTTTCCCAGATTTTCCTCACTGTCTGCAAGCAGGAATATTTTTTTATGATTTTTTTGCATATACTTCATGAACATCTTAAGGAAAACGTTCTCTTCAGTTTCCCGGAACAGCTTTTCATTTTCTATCTCTGCCGCTTTCAGGATCTCTGTATTCTCCGGCAGCAGCATCGTCAGTGCATTGATCTGCTCTTTCCATTGTGCATTTTCTCTTTCTTTCATCAGCATATCCATGGAAACCAGCTCGATCGTATCCACTGACTCACTCTCGAGATACTGCATTGCCCGGATCATCGCTTCTTTTGCTGTCAGGATTGGAATCTCCACATCAAATATATTCATCTTTTCTATCATAATAAATCACCCAACCATGCTCCCCATTCTGAGCATTTTATCAAAAATGAGTGGTTTTGTCAAAATAAGACCTTTCTGCTTCCGGTTTTCTATATTTTTTCCTCCGTCTGTGCTGTCCCGTTCTCCTGCGTCCGTCTTCTTTTTGTCACCAGTCCGCCGATCCTCCCGGTCTCTTTGGAAGTAAGTGATTTCCAGCCCTGTGCAAGTACCCGGTCTAACAGTCCCAGTTCTTCCGCAATCTCATACTTCATTTTTTCTTCCTCTTCCAGTTCGTTTAAATTGATCGGTTTTTCTTTTTTCTTTCCCATATTCTGCCTTCTTTCTTTTTTTAGAAGTATTTCCCGATCAGATCAGATTATACTGAAAAACTGATTCCTGTCATCTGCCCGTAAAACGAACAGGACGGAGCAGATACCGGTCAAGTATCTGCTCCGTCCCTCTTTATAAGATGATACAAATATAAGTGAATCGTCAATTATTCGATTGCTTCTGTCTCGATCACAAATTTTACACTTCCATCCATCTTGCTGTCCTTACCACTGAATGTATTGTAGGTGCAGTCATCAGAGGTCAGTGCTTTGAGTCTGTCAAGTACATCTCCGAATTCGTCTTCTACTGTACTCTTTAATTTACTTGTTCCTTCTTTATCGAACTGATCCATACCATCTGCCAGCTTCTTTGCTCCTTCTGAAAGTGAGGAAGCTCCTTCACGAAGTGCATTGCTGTTGGCTGAAAGTTTCGCTGCACCGGCTGACATCTGTGAACCAAGTGTATTCAGACCGGATGCAAGCTGGTTCGTTCCGCTCTGCAGCGTTCCTGCTCCGGCTGCCAGTGTTGAACTGCTTCCTTTCAGTTTCTCTGCACCTGAAAGAAGAGAAGTATTATAAGATCCGAGCTGCATAAATCCGCCATTCAATTCAGTAATTCCCTGGATTGCTGTCGGGAACTGTGCCTGAACAGATGTATTCAACTGTCCAAGTCCGCCTGAAAGAGTTCCAAGTCCGGTATTCAGTCCCTGCATTCCCTGATTCAACTGAGTCACAGATGCTGTAAGCTGGCTGATTGAATCTGACGGAAGACTGTCCTTTGCTGCTGCAATAGCATCCAGTTTCTTCTGCATTTCCGGAAGCTGCTGCTGTAATGCTGCTGCAGTCTCTTTAAATGTCTTCAGATTTGTCTGAAGCGTTGCTGCCCCGCTTGTGATGGCTGACAGGTCAAAGGTCGGTACACTGACCGTGATCGCAGATGCTTTCTGCACATTGTTCAGTCCGTCTGCAGCAGTCTGTGCATTCTGAAGTGCCGTAATTGCTGTACTGATCTGATCTCTTACTGACTCATCTGTTGTCGCATTTAACTGAACCTGCAATGCACTGATCGCATTTGCAATCTGCGTCTTGCTTGTATTGGCTGCTGCCTGTGCTGCATCCACTTTTGTATTGTAATCTGTAATCTTCGCATTGACATCTGCAACCGCTGTCTCACAGTCACTTTGCAGTGTTCCGAGCTGGGTATTGATTGCATTGAGCTGTGTTTCCATTCCGGTCAGTGCTGCTGCAATATTGGCTACCGGTGTGGCAATTCCTGTCTGAAGACTTGCAGAAAGAGATTCCGTTGCAGAAATCAGTTCATTTCCGGTTGTCACCATACCATTCACCTGCGTCAGAAGTGCTGTCACTTCCTCTGAGCCAAGTACTGCCTGTAACTGCTTTGTACCTGCTGCAAGCTGGTTGGCTGCGATCACCAGATCGTCTGTTGCCTCTCCTTTTCCGTCAGCCGCTTTGCTCAATGTATCTACGGCTGTCTGCACCTGCTCCAGACCTTTGCTTAACTGAGATAACTGTGCGGCACCTGCTGCAATCTTCTGCTCGCCTACCACATAGGAAGTCACTCCATTTGCCAGTGCATTAGTTCCACTTGTATAGTCTTTAACGCCTTTGACAACTTTGCCTACTCCATTGACATACTCTGTCACGCTGCCGTTCAGTTCTCCGTTGCTGCCAAGATATTTCTGAATGCCCGCATTCAGTTCATCTGCACCTGCTGTATAGCTGCTCACTCCGTCTGCCAGTGTGGAAGCACCATCTGCCAGTGTTCCTGATCCGCTGACCAGTTCCAGTGCAGCATCTTCCAGCTCATTCAGTGAATCTTTCAGTGAATCAACATCTATGATATTATCCATATCCATATCATCCAGCAGATCTGTCAGGGCAACTGTAAAGGTGGAAGACATTGTGAAATCAGTTACATCTGCCTCCATCTCAAAATTCTCTGGAATCGTTACGCCTTTATCCTCAGCTTCTTTTGTTGTCTCTTCATCCAGATCAAGGCTGTCTTTCAGTCCCGGCATACCAAATCCGACTACAATATTACGGCTTCCGTCTGAAATAACTTTTCCATTGTCGATCGTTACATTGCTGAAAGTTTCATTCGGAAGGATCATTCCGGTCATCATGACAAATGGTGTATAAACTTCCTCTTCTTTTCCATCCACTGTGACGGTCTTCTTTTCGTTATTTGTATACTGTACCTGGATCTTGAGATGTCCGCTCTTTCCCTTCAGCTCATCCGGTTTTACTTCCTTGCCGTCCAAAAAATAGGTCAGTTTTACGGATACCGGAAGTTCCTTATCTGTCGTACCCTGATAATAAATATCTTCTCCCGCAGTATTCCAGGTCAGTTGATCTCCATTCTCCGTAAATGTCTCATCACCTTTGACATTCTTAATCTCTTTCAAAATACTTTCATCAGTCAGGTTTCCCGATACACTTCCAGAATTTTTCAGCCAGTCAGATACCGTCACCTCGTCACTATTTCCTGTCGCATCTGCATTGACATAAACCGTTTCTTCCTTATATACATCCTGCGTATCTGTGCTGCCTGCCGCATAAACCGGAACCGCTCCCATCATGACTGACATTCCAACAGCAAGCGAAGTTGTAAGGCTACGTTTGATTTTTCTGTTCTTGTTCATAATTTAACTCCCTTCTATTTCACCTCTGCGGGTTTCTTTTTTGCCCCGAGGAAACCAATCGAGGTCTTGCATATTACCTTGTCAAATATCATAAACATTGCAGGCAGGATCATGATAACTACGATCATACTGATGATCGCTCCCCTTGCAAGAAGGGTACAGATCGAACCGATCATCTCTACCTGTGAGTAGCAGGCCACTCCGAATGTTGCTGCAAAAAAGCTCAGTCCACTGCTGATAATAGACGGCATACTGGTCTTATGTGCAATACTGATTGCTTCCATCTTCTCTCTTCCACGCTGACGTTCTTTCTGATAACGGGTTGTCATCAGAATCGCATAATCTACCGTTGCTCCCAACTGGATTGCTCCGATTACAATGCTTGCCACAAACGGAAGGCTGGTTCCCTGATAGAACGGGATTGCCATATTAACCATGATTGCAAACTCAATTACCGCTACCAGAATAATCGGCAGGGAGATCGACTTGAATATGATCATGATAATAAGGAAAATCGCTGCAATGGAAATAGCATTTACATTCACTAAGTCCACATCCGTTACATCCTGCAGATCCTTCATCAGTGGAGCTTCTCCAATGACCATTCCACTCTTGTCATAAGACTTCACGATCTTATCAATGGCTGAAATCTGCGTATTGACCTCATCTGTTGCCGACTCATACTCTGAGCATACAAAGGCAAGTTCACAATCATCGCTCTGAAGCATCTCTTTCATGTCATCCGGGATCATGGAATCCGGTACGGTCGGACCGATCAGAGAATTCATGCTGATTGTCCATTTGACACCCTTTACTTCATCAATCTCTTCAAGCATCTTCTTTTTCTGCTTTGCATCCATGTTCTTATCCATCATGACCATGTGCAGATTGCTCATATTGAAATCTTTATTCAGTTCTGCATTCGCCACATTACTGTCCAATGTCTCCGGAAGAGACTCTGCAATATTATAGTAAATCTTAGTATGATTATTTCCGTAAATCGCAGGGAACAGAAGGATCAGGAAAATAATGATCCATGCCTTATAATGCTTTGTAATAAATGCAGAAGGCTTATCCATGTTGCTTAAAAGCAGTTTATGCTGCGTCTTTTCAATCGGTTTGTCAAAAACCAGTACCAGTGACGGAAGAACTGTTACACAGCAGACCACTCCGATCAGTACACCTTTCGCCATAACGATTCCGAGATCCCGTCCAAGTGCGAAAGTCATCACGCACAGGGCAACAAATCCGGCAACCGTCGTCACAGAACTTCCTGCAACAGACTTAAATGTATTGGCGATCGCATGCCCCATGGCACGCTCCTTCTCTCCCGGAAACCGCTTTTTATTCTCCTCATAACTGTTTAACAGGAAAATGGAATAGTCCATCGTAACTCCTAATTGCAGAACCGCTGTCAGTGCTTTCGTAATATAGGAAGTCTCTCCCAGAAAAACATTACTTCCCAGATTATAGAGAATCGCCAGTCCGATACTCAGAAGGAACAGGATCGGAACAACGAAGGAACCCGAAGTCAGTTCCAGAACAATCAGACTTAAAAGTGCTGCGATCACAACATAGATCGGAAGTTCTTTCAGTGCCAGATTCTTGATATCTGCTACAACACCTGTCATTCCACTGATAAAGCACTGCTCATTTGCGATCTTTCTCATCTCACCGACTGCATCCATGGAGTCATCTGAAGATGTCGTATTATCAAATAATACAAGCATCATCGTTGCATCACCTTTGAAAAAGGCTTCCCGCAGATCATCTGGGATCATCTCTACCGGAAGGCTGATGTCCGCAACATCGTCATACCACAAAACGTCCTTTACATGAGAAACATTCTCAAATTTTTCTTCCAGTTTTTGAACATCTTTCATATCCATGTTCTCGACCAAAAGGTTGGCACAAATCGATTTCTTCAAAGAAAACC
>ERZ791741.475-NODE-475-length-36451-cov-19.796983_pt1 | contig 36451 bp, 28 predicted proteins | sample MGYA00510040_ERZ791741 | MGnify/ENA primary metagenome ERZ791741 (study PRJEB30046, sample SAMN00791960) | human gut metagenome | study: EMG produced TPA metagenomics assembly of the A metagenome-wide association study of gut microbiota in type 2... | reverse complement strand
GTTTTATACCCTAATAAGCTGCCGGAAAGTGAACGGGTATGCTCCGGAATATGTAGATTGAAGAAATAGGTCAGATTATCCAGTTCCCGGTTAATATAATTTCTAACTACTTCATCGCTGCCATTAGGACATTGTGCTTCTATCCGATAAATCTTATAGAAAAATAATAGCCGGGCAAGTATTTCCGGCTTTTGTGTCTTAAAGAATAGGATTTCGTCCTCTTTGCTCGGAAACACATAAGTTTGTATTTTTTCTCTTAAATCATTGAGAACTGATTGTAATCGGCGTACCATTGAAAGAGAGGTTTCAATAATTCCATAGCCGTAAAGGTCGATTTCGTCAATCTCTACATCCAAATCTGTTAATATCTTATCAAAATCATTCAAAATTTATTCTGCTTTAGATTTATAACGATTTTGCAGTTTTGTACTAAACATTTCTCGAAAGGCAATACGCATCCCATTTGTAAACGATACATTGATATATATAGAATCTGTTGGACAATGCTTAACACATAGTTGACATTGAATACAGTCCTTCTCACCCATTGGCAGCACGTTATTATTTTTTTGGAAAATATTCATTGGGCAGACTTTTATACATTTGCCACATTGTATACACGAAGTTGTGTTGAGAAATACAACCTTGTAACCTACTATTTTGTTTTTTCCATTTATACGAAAGGCTGTTCCTTGTTCATATACTGTAATATTTTCTTTGGTAAAGGGAGAAATAGGGTTGAGTTTCTGTTTTAATTCTTCTGCAAATAAACGTGCTTTGAACAGGTCTTTGTCATTCGGTCTGTTTTTATTGTAACCATTTATCAATACCCAAGGACCTGTTTTATCAAAGCCTACACTAGAAAATTCACCAACAAGATTAGCCTGTTGTCGCTTTATAGCTTCTTTTAGTGCTTTATGATAGCCACCCAAAAATGGACGGCAACGAGTAGAAAAAATAAAGACATTCTTTTCCTGTAAAGATAATTTTGAGACAAATCGCTGCAACAGAATATCATGCTCGGCAAAATGTATAGCTGAACCAAAACCTATTAAATCGTACTTTAATAAGTCTATATCTGATATTTTAGCTTCAATAGAAACTAAATCTGCTGAAAGCACCGCAGCTATACTTTGGGCTATTCGCAATGTGTTTCCGTTATATGTTGATGAATAGAATATAACTGTTTTCATTTTATTATTTTTATAATTGTTTCAGGTGTTCCCGGTTTTCCGTTTACCCCTTTATAACCAACGAAACTCAATGTTTCAGGGTTGAAATAATATGAACAACTCCAAAATGCGGATAACAAACCAGTAAGACTAACTTTTATTTTGTTAGTATTCGTTCCCATGAACTGCTCCATGCCTTGTGCTTCTGCTACCATTGTATATAACCTTATATTATCGGGGCGAAAACATTCATATTTTACTATTTTCTTATCTTTTAATAATACCCCGGCATTATAAGCTATGTTTTGATACCAAACATAGCCATTACTTTTAATCGTTTTGGTAATAGATTTACCCTTAAATTTCCCAGTAATTGAATATATGTTGTTGCGTAGTTCTATTGTCAAATCTGTTTTCAACTGAATATTTGTAACTTTCCATTTCTCTGTTTGAAATGACTTATTCATTACATATTCGTGTTGCTCATTCTCTTGTGTTACATATAAATAATTATTCCCATTTGCCTTTTCCTCCTGCCAAACGATTGTTTCTTGCTGGTTGCCACATTTTGAAAGATAGGTTGTCTTTTGGGCAAAGGCTGGTGAAGAAAGCAATAATACAATAATGGAATATAGGTGTATATGTTTCATTTTATTTTTGACATTATTAATGTATCAACATAGTCGGATATAACACTTTTTAGTTTCTCCCACGCTTCTGCTTTACTAAAATCTATTCCATTAAACATATTATATTGGCGGGAAAACAATATGATATAGTTAATTGCTGCAATGATAATTGTAATATAAAAGTTACAATCTTTACAACTATTACCCAATCTCTTTTCTAATTCCAACTGCAATTTGTGACCATTTTTTTCTCGTTCTACTTGTATTGCCCGAAATGATGAGTTCCCCGATAATTCCCATACATATAATTCCTGCATAAGCTGATTATCTCTCAGGTATTCTAACTGCTTTAACAATACAGCTTGTATTATTTCCTTTAGATTGGATGTTGTGGCTTGTTTCACTTGATTAATGAACTCTGAATAGGCAAACGAATAGTAGTCATATTGTTTTGTCCAAGCTACTAATAATCCGTCTAAACCTCCAAAATAGCGGTATATCAACACTTTATCGCATTGTGCTTGCCTTGCAATACGGTTGATACCTATTTTAGTAAATCCTTCTTCTTCAATTACCTTACTTACGGCTTCAAGTAACCGCTTCTCTGTTGCTTTTAGTTCCATAAATTATCAATGTCACTGTTTGGTGACAAAGACAAGTAACCATTCGGTGACACCAAAGGAAAATGCGATTTATTTTTCATTTGCAGGTATTTATACTTTAATTACGATGATACTCTCTTATATTATAACTTGTCAATTTCTTTCTGTAATCCGTCCAAAAAGCAAGAAGCGTGTGCCCCGTCCATTTGCGTATGGTGGAACTGGAAAGAAATAGTGAGCGTCGTTTTCAGTAAATGGCGTTTGTATTTGCCCCAAATAAGAAAAGGATTATTGAAGATACCGCTATACATACCGACAGCACCGTCAATCTCGTATTGAGCCAATGTGGAAGTGCCGATAACCATGCTTTCTGTCAAATCATGATTGGCACAGCTTTCAGCTACTTGTTTGGTAAGTTGCAGATAATGTTGATTAAACAGTGACAAATCATCATAGAAAGGAATATCACATGAACTTACTTCGTCCTCTTTATTGGCAACTATGGTATTTACCGCTATGCTATCATATTGTATCAGTTTGTTGCCTACGGGAAGCAGATAAAATTCTTTCACACCACTTGCTGCTTTGCCAATGCAATAACACATCAGCATATTAAATTTCATTCCCGTTTTCCGACTGATTTTCACAAGGCGTGACACGTTGAGTGTCTTAAAGAGCGTCACCATTGGCATGGGTGCGTTCATCCACATTTCAAATGCGTAAGCCCGACAGGTTTCTTTGGGATTTACTTCTTTCATACTTATGCTACTTTCTTGTTTAATAAATCAAGTGGCAAAAGTAGGAGAAGCATTTGAAGCTGGATAGAACAAATGGGACATTTATACGGGATTGGTAAACAAGTCAGAATAAGGTTTTGCCACTTTCAACAAAGACATGGGCGTATAGCCGCAGAACTTTTTGAACTCCCGTATGAAATGCGATTGGTCGGCATAACCACTTGCATAGGCTATTTGTGCCTGATTGATTTCCTCGCTCGGTTGGTATTGCATTTGCGCTAAAGCCTTTTGAAAACGAACGATACAGGTGTATTCTTTAGGATTGATACCGACAAATGAATTGAATAACCGTTCAAACTGCTTTTTACTTAGGCAAGCGATAGATGATAGTTCTGTTACAGAAATCTTGGGGTGGATATATATTTGTCGTATGGCGGTATCTACTCTCTTTATCTTATATGTAGTATCAAGTAGGCTACCAGTAATTTGCGATAACAGCCATTTTTCTATATAACTTATACAAATGGAATTATCCTCACAGTCGGATATTTGGATAGCCAGTTCATTCAAACTTCTGCATTCAAGGTCATAGCCGGAAACTTCTTGGTTGTAAAAAAGTGATGTGGGGATGTTTAGAAACATACTCATAGCATAGGGCTGGAATACAACCACTATCATTTCAGTATTCCCGTCAGCGTACAAATGTGATGAGAAATTAACCTGCCCGCTTATAGTCATTTTGTCTTGTGTGGCGTTCAGTTCGGGAATATACAGCGGGGTTTGCTTATGGAAAATGATTTGAGGACAGCCAATAGGAAAAGTAAGGGTATTCAGTAATTGATTACTCTTGAATACCCAATAATACCTAACGTAATGTTGCAGCAACTTACAAGGCTTGTAAAATTTGAACTCCTCTTGAATCATTTCACAAAGGTAAAAGTTTTAGTTTTATTGTGTCTATTATAAGCCTTGCTTTTACTTTCACTGGCTAATTCTAATACTTCATATCATCCTCACCCATCCGCTTGGTCAGACAGTCTATCAAATGGTGGAGATATGCCGTCCGGTCTTTTCTCTCTTTCATGGCGATATATGCGGCATAGTAATCTCCCAAGTCTATCTGGCAAACTGTACTAAGAAAATTCATCATTTCTTTTATCTCGACATTGCCATTATTGAAGTCGCCGGAAGAAGCAAGAGAATATCCTAATTCAATAAGGAAAACTTTCTTGCCAGTAAAGCGAAAAGGATATTTTAGGCACTTTTGAAGATTATCTTCTATCTGATTATCTGTTTCAAGTTTGACTATTCTTTTGTTGAGATAGATACGCAACATTTCATTGGATATAATCTTGGCTATTTTGTAGTCATATCCTGTTGAGAAGTTTGGGTCTTTATCGAATTGTGCGCTATCAGTGCATAATCGTAAATCTGCTTTTCCACGAATGAAATAGTATTCATCGTATATAGTTGAGTGTGAACGATAGTATTGATAGAAGTCTAAATTCCGGTTAAAAAAGTATGTAAGGTTATCCAGCTCCCTATTGATATAACTTCTGATAACATCGTTACTTCCATTAGGGCATTGTGTTTCTATCCGATAAATCTTATAGAAAAATAGCAACCTGCCAAGAATTTCCGGTTTCTGTGTCTTGAAAAATAATATTTCATCCTCTTTGGTGGAAAATACATAAGATTGTATTTTCGTCCTCAAATCATTAAGAACTGTCTGTAGTCTATGTACCATTGAAAGAGAGGTTTCGATAATATCATAACCGTAGAGGTCGATTTCCGATATATCGACCTCTACTTGTTCTAATATCTTTTCTATTTCTTCTTTCATTACTTATATTTATGGTAATATAAAGACACTATAATCCTACAGCTAATATATATAGGGCTACAAAACTGATAGTCCTATATGCATATTGGTTGATTTTCAAACAAATAGGAAAAATCATATTCTACCTGCTTTATTTATCTTGAGAAAAGGTTAGTATATAATTATTACAATCCTCAATCACAAAATCTTGAGAGCCGTAAAAAGTCGTATGCAATTCTTTAACGATGCGAGCCTGATTTTTTAACTGTTCGTACAAGGATAAAATGTTATCAACATGGATATATAATGTTAATCCTGCTTTATAGTCACATTCTGCTAATTGTGGGTATTCAGCTTTCAGACTTTGTTCATCTTGGAACATAAGCATAATATTGTTCGATTGAACAATGGCAAATACAAGTTTTTCATCACACGGCACGGACATTATTGTTTCAAAGCCCAATACCTTTTCATAATATTCAATGGTCTTAGCAACATCTGCTACCATTAAATTAGGGGTCAAATTTTGATATGTCATATTTCTTTAATTATAAAATGCAAAGGTAGAGAATATGAAATCAAAAAGTTGTGTATAAATTCGACATTTAGTGTAATGGTAGCATTCCTCCAAAGCGTTTGAAATCTCGTATCAGATGCGCATGGTCATAATACCCACATTCTAAAGCAATCAAGAATAAACTTTTGTCCGGATTGCTTTTTATAAATTCTTTTGTTGTTACATAGCGAGTTATTGAGCTAAACATTTTTGGTGTTACTCCTGTTAGGTTTTTGAATTGCCTTTCAAATTGTCGCTGGCATAAACAAATATTGTCTAATAAGTTACTTATTGGAGTAAGCCCTTTCGTCCTTTGTATATGGTTTACGATATTGATAATTTGTTTGTCAATATCATACAGACAACCCAATTTGCTCAATAAATAGTTTTCAATATAGCGGATTTGTGCCGTTTCATTTTCAATCTCAAATAATTGCTCCGAAAGAAAATCTGAAAACAATGATTGAAATAACCTTGTATCAACTTTAGCGTTTGTAAATTCGCATATAGGTACTTTGGTATAAGCTGCAATAGCACATGGACGAAAACGAATGCCTATTATTTTGACTTTCTTGTCATACTTTACATCTGAAAAAATTGTCATTGTACCTATGATATAAGGGATAAAAGGTTTTATATCGCTATTATCATCTTCTGTGCAATTAAATAATATATCAACACACCCATCAGGAAAGATGCGAATTGTTTGCTGGCTTTTTAGATTTTCGTCAGAAACCCAATAAGTTTCCACGTATGGTGCAAGTAATATATTTGGCCTATACTCTGTATACATTTTATAGAATTAATTAATTCTGAATTTTAAAACAAAGATAGGGCTTTTTGATGTTAAAATACTAACTATGAGCTGTTTTATTATTTTTTTAGTGCAAGGTGCAAGTATATATCTATATATAGCTTGCACCTTGCACTAATCGCAAAAGATTTATTTTCAATGGTTTGCGTATTTCAAAAGAAAACCTTATCTTTGAACCCGAAAGTTAGGCAGACAAACAGCGGTCAAAGTTGGACAAGCCCAACATCTGAAAATCGTTACTGTTTCGTTACCTATTTGAAATTTTGAAAGCGAAGTAGCTGAAATATAAGCGGTTAGAGTTGTAGGTTCAAAACCCTGTCTCTCCGCAATAAATGCTGAAAATCAGTGATTTACAAGAAAAACACCCAATTTTACACCCTAAAAAGTAAAATTGGGTGTTTTTGCTTTATTTAATACTTTGTTCTTTTATTACTTATTTGGCTTTGCACTGTCTTTGGTTGCTTAACTATTATTTATTGTATAATTTGAAAAGGGGATATTGTGTTGTTGGTGATATTGTTACACTAATATTTATTTGAATCATTTTCTTTCTTTAACTTTTTTAGAGTAGGGAATCTCCCGAATAATTCTGTCTTTTATAATAGTAATACATTCCTTTAGAGCTTGATTTTGTGTTATTCTGTTTGTATCTTGGTGCTAAACGCATTATTTTTATATTGGATAGGCATTTAGGTTATGAATTGAATATAACTTTGGGCTTTTAAAGTACATTTCATTTTGTCAATGAAATACTAATTAATGGGTATTTTACTGATAAAGAAATTTGTATGATTTTGCATAAATGCATATCGCAAAGATGCAAAAACGATTTATTTTATTGTTTTGATAGTGGATTTGTTTACAGCTCTTGTATGTTATACTTTTATTTTCATGCTTTGGGCATAATAATGAAATTGAATGGTTATTTGTGATAAAATACCAATTAATTGGTATTTTATTGTACAGGAAAAATCCTTTAATTTGCAAAAACTAAATAGTATTAATATGAAAAAAATATTCATTCTTCTGTTCGTTTCCTTAGCATTATTTTCCTGTGAAAAAGAAGAAGATAATAAAATTTTTGAATATCAGTTGCTGCCAAGTGAGAATGTATCTAAACCATTTAGTTGTTTGGGGGAGAAACGTACTATTACTTTTACAATTATTCAAAAAACATTGATAGATGATATTTTAGATTCAGAGGTTCCGATTATTCCCAAGGATGTTTCGATAGAATTTGATAAAACTCTTTTTTCTGATATAGAGACAAAAATAAAGGGTGATCAGGTTGTATTAAATATAACCTCAAATATTAATAAGGAAGATAAAATTTTGAATGTTGATCTACAGATTTCTTACTCTACTATTAATGGTATAAAAGTAGAAAAAATTCCCCTAATTATAGATAAAGGGAAGTTGACATTTGTGTATAAAATCCATTCGGAACAGAATCCTTTTGTTCTACCAGTTGAAGGTGGGAAATTTGAATTGCCTTTTATTTGTAAAAAGCAAACATATTTGAATGATCAGTTTATAGAGGAAACTTATTCATCATTAAATGGATTGAGATTTAAAACGATAAGTACTGGTAATGTCTGGTTTCTTACGGTCAGAAAAGACGGGGAAAAAATCGGTTTTTACAAATTCACTTTTGTGGGAGAAGGACCATATAACCAAAAAACAGATCCAGAGTGCTATTTTAACATATATACCCATGATGCAAATTTAATTACAGATAATCCTACGGAAATATTCAGACAGGATTTCATACAACCCCAGACCCCGGGTGAGGATTATTATAAACCTTCTCGGTCCTCTTATAAACATGGTACTTTTGATTTTTAACATATTCGGTATTAACTTAATTATATTAATAATGAAACAGTATGTGTATTTATTGATTTTGCCAATTATGTTTTTAATTTCATGTTCCGATGATACTAATCCCACTGCTTGTTGATTTATTTCAAAAATATGCTGAATTCAAGAATGCCCATAAAAATTCAATAACATGAAAATATCCCTTTTATTTTTAATAGTTTTATTCTGTGGCTCTTGTGCCGGATATAGGGTTAGTCGTTTCACCACTGATCCTGTGAAAATTGGCTCTCCAAAAGAATTGGTTTTAAAGAAATATGGTCCTCCTTTTAAAATTAATTCATATAATAATGGAAACAAAACATTAGAAGTTCTTTATTATAAAGAACCTATGGTTGTAGCTCGATACGAATATATCTTAACAACAAGTCTTACATTCGATGATTCTATTTTAGTTAAAATAGAACAAGAGGAAGAACCTACACCAGATAATATTAGAATTATAAAAGAATAATAATTGTGTTTTTTAGTACATGTTTAATCAAAAAGAAAAGCCTTATGAAGATTTTACAGTATGTTTTTTCTTTTTTCTTGCTGTTGATTGTTGTTGGTTGCAGTAATGATCCAGAAGAAGTGATAAATGATTTCAAAAAGGAATTGGATGAAGTTAACGAAATCTCTCAAATAAAAAGTGCCTTTGAAAGTAAGGGGTTTAAATCAGTAGAAGAAGCTGCTGCTTATGCAAATAGTTTGATACAGGATATTAAACCTATCTCCAGAGCTATCAATGAAGACGATTATGTTGAGAGGATATCCCCTGAAGTAATGGAAGTAATAGAGAGTATGAAAAACATAAAAGTTGATACAGAGGCTTCCCCTGAAACTCTAAGGCTTCAGCTCAAAAAAATTGTGCAAAATAGTACTCTATCTCCAAACTCCCAAGAATACAATATTCTAATGAATTCTGTAGATATAGCTGTTGAAGCTATTTATTATGTTATGGAGTTAGAAGCTCCTAAAGCTACAACGAGAGGATTTTGGGGGACGGCATGGAAAGTAGTGAAATGTGTTGCAGGAACTGCAGGATCCGCGGGATTAGGTGCGGTTGGTGGTGCAGGAGTTGGTACTGTCACACTACCTGTTATCGGTACAGTATCGGGAACCGCTTTAGGTGGGTGGAGCGGCGCCTTAGTAGGAGTTGCTACTTTTTGCTAAAACATGAAAAAAAGCACTCTGATAATGATCTTTTGTCTATCAACATTCATTATAATCCCACTGCTTGTTGATTTATTCGAACAGGAATATTATACAAAATGCTTCGTAATAGTTTTTCTGTTTATACTATCTGTTAAAGGATTATGTAAGAAAATCGTGCAAAAATCCTGATTGTTCATTTAAATAAATATCGCAGAAATGTAAATTGACAGTGGATTTATTTACAGCCCTTGTGTGTGATGCTTTTATTTTCATGCTTTGGGCATAATGATGAAAATCAATATGTATAGAAAGGTGACTACATTAATTAGTTTTGCAGCATTTGTTTTGTTTTGGATCATCATGTGTCCTCTTGGGATGTATGGTCAAGAATCGAAGTGGGTTGGTATGAATCCTGTGAGAAAACGGTATTTGCGTTTTCACAAAGATTTTGCAGTTGATTCGGTTAAATATCCTATTTGGGAATATCAAAATTCTGTTATTTTTGCAAATTCCGGTGTTACTCTTCAATTCAAGAAGGGTGGACCGTTTTTTTACACAGACCAAAGTCCTTTACATAAAGGGGAATATAATGTGTCGGGGGTAATAGCCCCATTGTGGAATGGTCACGTTTACGGCATGGGACGCCAAATGAATTTAATTGGTATTGGTGTTTTTAACTATGCTGCTATTGGATATAACAAATCATTGTCAGATAATTTATTTGCTGATGTTGCATTGCATGCAATGAAGTTGAGTACCCCTCGCCATGTGGATGAAACATTTGGTATATCGGGTAAACTTTCTTATTCCTTTAATTCCCGAATGAGTTTGCATGTATTTGGCGGTTTTTTATTTACTCCTGTTACTTCATTCAGCCGTAATGACTACGGAGGCAGTGTTGCTTTCGATATAACGGATTCTTTTGGAACGGAATTAGGTATAAGGGGTTATCGTGAATATCCTTTTGAACGTGGGGGAGTTACTCCTATCTTAATGCCTTACTATAAATTTAAAAAGCATAAAGTGGAAATGGATTTTGGTGGATTTTTACAAGAAATAATATATGGATTGTTTAAATAAAAAGTATCATTTATGAAGAAAATAGTATTTGTATTGTTCGGATGTTTGATCATCTTTCAAAGTTGTAGTAATGTGTTTTATAACCATGCTAATAAAACGGAAAAGGTTACTGTTAAGGTAAAGCCTTTTAAATAAAATAATTGTTTAATACAAAATCATACACTATGAAAATTGAAAAGATTTTTGGTTGTATTTTGAGTGCATGCATGATTGTAAGCTTGTTATCTTGCAATAGCGAAAATGAATTTATCGGTTCTGCACAAGAAACCATACCGGATGTTGAGGTTTCGACAATGGATATGTGGGTAAAAGAAACGAGAAGTGTTAGTGAGTACTTGAATATGCCAGTTCTTCATTTTAAAGATGAACAGGTGTATAGCGAGACACTCCGGCAGCTTAAAAACATGACAGAAAATGAAAGATTTACTTATTTTCAGCAGTTGGGCTTTGAAGGGGCGTATATTTTATGGGAGCAGGCAGATAGGGAGCTCGATAAAATATTTGATATGGAAAGTGATGATTCTCACTTAATACAAGAGATGATAAATACGTACAAGGATAAATATTCAGATATTTTTTCTTTTAATACAGTTGACTTATTCGACGTTACCCCTTATTTTACATTCACTGATAATGATTTGTCCTTACTCGGTAATATAAAAGGTTACGTTGTAATCGGTAATAGTCTAAGAGGGCCTAAATATGATTATCCTACTTATGATTTGGATGAAGTTGTTTCAGCTACACAGGCAGCAGAGCCAACTCCGATTGAGCCAGGTTTTAAGGGATTTAAAGATGCTTCATTAACAATCAAGAATGGAAAATATAAAAGCACAATGACTATTGGGCGTATCGTTAATGGTAATTCTTTTGCTGTGGAATTTAAAACTAAAAAGAAACAACTTTTTTGGAAAAAGAGTGTTAAGGCCGGTTATTCGGCTATGTTAACAATGAAAAGCTCAAAGTTTAATTATAAGAATACAGTCTTTTGTCCTTATGGAAAAGAGGTTTCGATTTTAAACCTACCCATAGAACGAGTTGGAAATGTCTTTGATGCAGTTGTGGAAAACTTTAAATCTTCAAGGGGAGATGCAAAAGGAAACCAATCATTTCATAACATACGTGTAATATAGTCAACAGTAAAGATAGCAATATAATGAGCGTATATAAATCAAAGTTTCAGCCGATAATGGAGCGCTGGTCTCTGGTGTTAAAGATTGTCTTATTAACTACTGGACTTATGTTTCTATTAAGAACTTTTATGCTACAATCTTTGCAGGATCAAATCGCAAGCCTGTTATTGGGTACCATTCTTGTATCTATATACATATACATGCTGATAGTGATTCCTTCATTTATTTGTTTGGAAAAGGATCAACTCGTTATAAAAAGAGTGTTTGGTAAGAAATGTATTCCGTATTCTTGTATTAAGAACGTTTTTGTTTATGACGGTGTTCAAAATGATGTCCGTTATTTCGGAAGTAATGGCTTTTTGGGGTATATAGGTGTAATGGGCAGTACCCATTATGGGAAATATTATTCCTATGTAAAGAATCCCAATCAACAAATTTTTATATTAACAGAAAAAAAGAATTACCTCTTAAGCTGTGAGAACAGAGATATGTTTATAAAAGATTTGTTGATTCACTTATAATATGCTGAATATTAATATGGTCTGTTGGAAAATATAGTTATGATATTACTTGACGGGAAGAATATGTTTTTTATTCTTCCCGTTAGTTTTTTAGAGCACTAATAATTAATAGCCCCTCTCTGCTATTAAGTGATTATATTTTCAATCCTTTTCGTTGCTTGTTTTCAACAGGTGTGTTTAGCCCTAACTTTTCTTTAATTTCCTGATATTTCTTCCTGAACCAATCGAGTATGGGTATTCCGTCAATGCACAGCCTGAATTTTCCTTTCTCCTGCGGGTTCCTCTCCACTGTTGCCGTTGAGTGCTCCGTCCTGAACTTCTCCTTGTACTCCTTTGAATAGAGCCTTCCCTTGAATTCCACGGGTTGCAGGCTGACAATTCGTCTTGTCAGTTCTTCGGTGAAGCCCACTTCCCGGCATTGTTCTGCTATGGGTATCAGTTCCTTTACAATAGGAAAGTAGGTGTCTATCAGTTCCAGCCGATTGTCGTATTCTGCGATTTTCTGCCGGTAGCTCCGGTCAACTTTGTTTATCTCGCTGCTGTGACGGTTTTCCATTTTTGTCTGCTCCCTCTGTTCGGCTTGCACCTGCTTTTGCAGATTCACAATGTTCCGTTTCAAATTTTCATTCTCCGCTTCCAGCTTCTTAACTTTGCTGCCGCCGAAAAGTGAGCTCACCCCGTCCGCTATGGCTGTGGTGGCGTTCACCGCCGCCCCCTTCATTTTCTGCACGTTGATTTCCCCCTTTACCTGCTTCAGCTTTTTCATTGCTTCCTCTTCCAGCCCCAGCAGGTTTTCTATGTTCTCTTGCAGGCTGTCCTGCTGCTCCACCAACTGCTTGTAGTATTGCATGGTGGAAATATGCTTTGCCAATGAGCCGTCCACGCCTCTCTGCAAGCCGTACTTGTTCATGGCTTGGGCATAAGTGTCCTGATAGTGTTTTAGCCTGTGCCTCGCCATTACATCATCTGCGCAGAGTCTCACGTCCTGCGGGTTCTTCTTTCTGTACTTTTTCTTCCCGTTCTGTTCTTCCTGTCCGGCTTTCCTTCGCTCTCCGGTCACTATCGGTATGACTGTGGCGTGTATGTGTGGTGTCTTCTCGTCCATGTGCAGTACTGCCGATACGAGGTTCTGCTCCCCGTATGTTTCCCGGATCCATTTCAGACTGTCGTTACACCAGTCTTCAATCCGTCCTTCCGCTTCCATTTGCTTCATGTCCTTGTTGCTTCCGGTAAGGAGTATCCGGATTGCCTTCACCTGATTGGCGCTCACCTTGCGTCTGATGCCTGCCGTTTCTATCCGTTGGGCTATCGCCTGCGTGCGGTTCCTCACCCCTTCGGGAAACTGTACGAGCTCCCGGTTCAGGTGTGTGCGCGTTCTGTCCGCATTCTTCGGGTGAACGGTGCGCTCTATGTGTGCGGACATCCTGCTGTCCGTCCCTTTTGCCTTTTCCAGATGCAAAACTGCATATCCCATAACTGTCAATAATTTCAGGTTAATACTTCCCCTGCCTTGCTTTTATGCCGCATGGCAGACGGGGTTTCCAAAGGGGCGGCGCCCCTATGGCTCGTTGGGGCTTTTTTAGCAATGTGTGCATTGCGTTAAGAAAAAGCCCTAATGAGCTATGGCTTTTTTCAAAGCCTTCCGGTGGCTGTGCGGCTACATCCTGATCCCTTTGCCTTTCTTCTTCGGCTGCTCTGTCTGCCGTTGCCTTTTTTCCGCTTCCGGTTTCTCTTGCTGCCGTTGCGCCTGTCCTGACCTTTTATCCCGCAGGAAGTCGTTCAGATCGTTGTACCCTTCGTATATGTGCGATGCGTCCCGTATGCGTAGCCCGTACTCTTTTTGCAACTCCTGAACGGCCTCGATTCCCGCCTTGTCGTTGTCAAGGAAACAATGGATGCTTTCATAACCGCCCAACGGTCGGATTGCTTTGGAAAGGTCGGAAGTCGAGTTCAGTACGATGTAGTCCTGTCCGTCAAGTTCGGGACGGTCGGGACACCTTTCCAGCCGCAGGGTGAGGAAAGAGAGGTAGTCCATGAATCCCTCGAAGATGTAGCATGCCTCCTTCGACTCCGATTGTCGTATATGGGTGATGTCCTTCGGTGCTATGCATCCCTTGAAATGCTTGTTGCGTATCTCGTATCCTCCCGAACGGTTGGGGAAGCCTATAGCATAGTATGGGGTTTCCCCGGTCAGATAGCGGACCTCCCTGCATTCTCTTTTTGCCAGTTCCGTATTTATTCCCCTTTGCCGCAGGTAGGTATACAGGGCGGGAGAGGAGAGCGGTACTACCTCCAACTGCCGGAAACTCGGCTTTGATAAGGGTTGCTTGCCAAAAGAGAAAGAGACCGGGCGCACGTTTTGTGCCTGCTCCCTTATCCTTTCCAAGAGGTAGGGCAGACTGTCGGATGCGTATAGCTCCTGTGCCAGTGCGATGATATTACCACCTTTGCCTGCGCCAAAATCATACCATAGGTTGCGTTCGGTGTTCACCTTGAAGGAGGGTTCCTGTTCGTCCCTGAACGGTGAGTTGTACCATAGACTACCACCCTGTTGCCTTACCGGACTGTATCCAAGACTGTGCAGATATTCCTCTATGCGTATCTGCTTCGCTTCATTCATATTCATCATATTTCTGTTTTAAGTAGATATTGTTTTTGGGTTTTTCGCCCGTACCCTTTCATGTGTTACGGGCTGCATCCGCTTTACTTTACTTTGCTATATATATGCCCCCAGACTAAAGTAAAGCGGTTTCCGGTCTGTGCCGTCATGGTGGAGGCCTGGTATGAGACCATACCCTTTTCCGTACTGTCATACCGTTGTTCTTGTCAAGTGTGAATATTATTTTTTCTTTTCGCCCGTATCTTTTTGTATATTACGGGCTATATCCACTTTACTTTACTTCCGTATATATATGGTACGGGACTAAAGTAAAGTGGTTCCCATACAATACCGCTAATAGTGAAAATCGGGTTTGAAGGTGTATTTCCTGCCGTTCTCCTGTACTATCATCCGTTTGTTTTTCAGTACTGTAATGAGGTCTGTCAGCCTGTTTCCCCCAAGCATGACACCGACAGAGGCGTAGGTTTTCCTCAATTCTTCCGCAAGCTCCTTGTAGCCGTATTCATCTTTGAGTGTGAATGCCGCTTCCAGTGCGATGCGGTGCTGCTTCTCTGTGATGTCCTTGTAGGGGTCGAACTTCTCCTTTTTCCCTTTTCCCGGATCCTTGTGTTTGAACAGGTATTCGTCCAGCAGTTCGGGCAATGCTTCCCCGTTGATGCGGAATGCGAACGGTTCGAAGTTCATCGCCCTGATATGTGCTGCCTTGACCGTACTGATGTCGGGGTCCTTCTCGTCCTTCTCCACTTGCAGCACTGTTTCGGCCTTGTTGCTAAGCTCCGTTCCGATGTGTCCCCTTGCGTTCTCGTCCCCCTTGTTCTGATGCAGTATGGTGTGTATGTGTATGTGTCTTTCCCCCGTCCATGTCATCAGCAGGGAGATTACCTTCGTGGACTCGCTGGGGCTGTTGATGTCGTACACCATATCCCGTATTCCGTCAATGACTACCAGCCCTACATTTTCGGTGCGGTAAATGGCCTCCCTCACGATTGCTATTCGTTCCTCGGGCGTGTACTTCCTTAGGACAAGGAATTCAAGGTCTTTATGGTTCCTGCCTGTCGGCAGTCCCGCCATGCGCAATATTCTTTTTGCCACTTTCGCACAGTGGTAGGAACTTTGTTCGGTATCCACATAGAGTATTTTCCTCCTGTTTTCGGGCAGTTCCGCCGTGTAGCTTAGCACTGTCCCGTTTTTCAGTGCAGCCGCCACGATTGCGGAAACATTGAACGTTTTCTTGCTCTTTGCTTTTCCGATTGATGCGCTGAAGTTCCCCAGCGTGCCTATGACGGAACCGTGTACTTTCAGTATTTCGGGTGCCCTCTCGTAGTCTTCCGAAAGGTCGAGCCGTGAGGCTTGCCACAGTATCACCGCCGCTTCGGGCGTGACTTCTTTTCTTTCTCTGTACTCCATGTCCGTACCTCCTTATCTGCGTCCCCCGCTTTTGTGTCCTGCCAGTTCGAGTGCCATGTCCGCATCTACGATGATTTTGCGTCCTATCTGCGTAATGGCTCTGTCTATCTTCCCACTTTTCTTGATGCGGTTTGCTGTGGGCATACTGCACCCGAACAGGCGTGCTATGCCGCCTATCCCGTACACGTATTTCTTTTCCGTATCGGCTGCGGGCTGTGCTGCTCTCGCTTCCCTTTCCTGCAGGGCGTCGGTTCAGTAATATAAATTCCTCTCCCGTCATCTGCCATACGGGCTTTGATAAAAGTTCTCTGATTTCCATGTTGGAATGAATTTAACGTTTGTACTGTAAGCCCTGCGCACGGGCTTTTTTGTTTCGTTCGAACAGTGCAAAGTTAATCCCGAATACGGGTGGTAAGGATGTGGATAGCGTGAATGGGGTATCACGCTATCTCACTAAATATCAGAAGATAATAAAGAGTGGTGAAAAATATTTCGGGTGGTAAAAGTGGTTGTTTCGTGGAATGTCGTGGCGTATCGCTGACTATCGGAATATTGACTGCATTTCCTTCGCAAATATCTGATTGCTGTCACTGGGAAAATCGGAAACGGGTTCTTTGTATTTTGATTTATAGTATGTGTCGTCTATTCCCAGCAGGTTCATGATGTCCTTTCTCCATTTTTCTCTGTCTGGTTTGTGCAGTGTTTCACCCATAAGGAAAATAAGATAACATACACGAGCCTTTTCCCTCGGTCTTATTATCAGTTTGCCTTCGCACGGTTGCAGGTTCATGCTGGCGTAAAAGTCCAGTTCGGAAATGGCTTCGAACTGTTCACCGTTACATTTTTCGTAAACGGCTGACAAGAGTTTCATGGGAAAATAGGTGGGTGAGGGTGTCGGTGTGGCGGCCTCTTTTTCTTCCCCTTCCTTTTTCTTTTGGCCGGTCATGTATTTTTCGAGGATTGCCAGCAGCGATCCGTCCAGCCTGTATATGTCTCCGCAGCGGTTTTTCAGGTATTGTAGGGCTTCCCGCCTTGCCTGTTCCTTCTGTGCATATAGTTCATCCAGCTTGGCTTTCTCCCTGTCGTATTCCCGTTTGCACTGCCCGTATCTTTTTTCCAACCTTTCCTCTTCCTGACGATCATGTTCCCTGAAACCGACTGCCTCCAAAGATCCGTTAGCTTCCATAAGTTCCCGGTAATATTCGTTTGTGATTTGCATTTGTCTTTCGATGTCCCGGTCATGACATCTTTCATGCTGCCGGCAGATATGTTCAATATCGAGACGGTCGAAAAACTCCTTGCAGGTATTATACATTGAGATATTGTTTTCAATCTCCCGTTTCAGGCTGTTCAGCAATATGGAAAAGTGCGTACCCTCCGTTTCAAGCATGAGGCTGATAAGTGCCTTTTCAAAGGTCTGTGTGTCTTCATACTCTTTGTAAAAGTCATGAATGAACTTCTGCTTCTCAAAAGAGAGGCCGTCACCGGATGTTATTTCCGTATATGTCTTGTTGAGTTTCCCGTAGCGGGGTATCATTGAGGTTATTCTTTCTTCCATGCTATTGTTGTGTTTACAGTTGGTTGAATTTGTTCATCGCATTGGCCTTGATGTCATCGGCAACGTCTATGTATGGTTTCATCGCCTTGTAGTCGCTGTGTCCCGTCCACTTCATCACCACTTGTGCGGGAATACCCAATGCCAAAGCGTTGCAGATGAATGTCCGTCTTCCGGCATGGGTTCCCAGCAGGGCGTATTTGGGTGTGACGGTGTCTATACGTTCATTTCCCTTGTAGTAAGTTTCCCTTACCGGGTCGTTGATTTCCGCAAGTTCCCCCAGTTCTTTCAAATAATCGTTCATCTTTTGGTTGCTGATGACCGGAAGTGCCTTGTGATCTTCAAAGTGTACGCTTTTGTATTTTTCCAGTATCGCCTTGCTGTGGTTGTTTAACTCTATGATAAGGCTGTCCGCTGTCTTTACGGTGGTCACTTCTATATGGTCGGGCTTGATGTCGCTCCGTTTGAGGTTGTACACGTCCGAATAGCGCAGCCCGCTGAAACAGCAGAACAGAAAAACGTCCCTTACCCGTTCGAGATACTGCTTGGTTTGGGGTATCTTGTAGTCTTTCAGTCTGTTCAGTTCCTCCCATGTGAGGAATATCACTTTTTTGGGTGTGTTTTTCAGCTTGGGCTTGAAGCTGTCATAAGCCATGTTCTGATTGTACCCTTTCTTGAAACTCCACCGCAGGAACCATTTCAGGAAGGCTATCTGCTTGCCTATGGTGCTGTTACGCATATCTTTCTTGTTACGCAGGAAGTCCACATAGTCATTCAGACCGTTCTCGGTGAACGTATCAAAGGAAAGTTCATCCCTGAACTCTTTCAGGTGGTTCTTTACCGCAGCGAATTTTTCGTAGGTTGCGTCTGTCCAGTCGTTCTGTTTCCCGCATTCCCTTACAAACTCCTCGAACGCCTCCCAAAAGCTGATTTTAGGTCCTTCGGCTGTTTCCTGCTCTGTGACTGGTGCATCCTTCATCCTTGCATTGAAGCTGTCCTTTATCTGTGCGGGTGTGGGTAGTACGTTCTGTACTTCAAACTCTTTGAAGATGTTCTGTATCTCCGTATACTGTCTTAGCAGGTCTGCATTGATTTCGGATGCGCTTAGCTTCAGTTTGTTTGTGCATCCGTTCTTTACCCTTTGTTTGTCCGTATCCCATTTGGTAGCGTCAATGCGGTAGCCCGTTGTAAACTCTATACGCTGGCTTGCGAATATCACACGCATACGGATAGGCACATTCTCTGTGATTGGCACACCGTTTTTCTTCCGGCTTTCCAGTGCGAAAATGATGTTTCTTTTGATATTCATAATTGGGTGTGTTTGAAAATTGACACCCAAAAATACACCCAAAAAGTGAGATATGCAAAGATATTAAGAGATATTTTATTTTCTGTTTGCTTTGTAATAACTTGGTAATTAACAAGATATTACGAGTTTGTGATATTGTTTGAAATGATAGGTGATAGAACCTGTCTCTCCGCTGAAACAAGAACGAAGGACTTTACAAAAGCCTTCAAAAAGTCATTCAAAGCACCGTATATCAGCTGATTACGGTGCTTTTTTATTTTTGCGCCCCAACAAGGTGAAGGCCTGAATGTGGGTCAACGTAAAAACCTGAGGGATTTTCATTTTATGCATATAATTTAACGAGTCTATATAAAAAGAAAGCTTTATCTCTTACTCCTCTGAACTGTGCTCTAAATGCTTTGATTTTAGCATTGAAATCCGGCACAAGTGTATCGTGATCGCGAATAGTAGCCGATAAGGTTTAAATATTTTATAAAAATATTTCACTACATATATGAACAAAGAGGATGCGCCCAGGGTACATCCTCATATGATATTATCTCAGAATTAATTGTGGTTTGGCTATGCCTCGGCAACTAATTTAGAATAGTAATGCTGCGAATTAAAAAATTATCGCTGATTTAAAAAATCGTGCAACTCTTTGACCATTTGTGGAGCAATCTTCTGATAGTTAACTTTTTTACCCGGCATAAAACCGCTAAGTAATCGTTCGAGTTGTTTTTGTTTCTTGTGGGCATTTTTTATGCAAAACTCTGTTTTTAAAATACGAATCTTTTCGAAAGCTTGTACACCTTCTACAAGGCGCTCGAAACGGATGCTGCTTCGTGGACCGGGATAGATGCTGTAACAGTCGCCTGCAGCCCAAGAGCGGAAGCGCGAATCTTGTAGAGGTTGTTCCGTCCAACTATTGAATGACCAACGCAAGTAACCGTCGTAGTCGGCTGCTGCCGTGTGAATAAGTGTCCATGTTGCTTCGACGGGCTGTGAAAAGGTGAATGTGTTTGGGAATGCCTCTTTACAACAGGTATAGAAGGTACTAACCTTTCCTTGGCGCCTACGTTCGGCTTTTACTTTGTCTGGGAACTTGTATGTATAAGGAATGCAGAGGTCGTATAGATCGGCTTCTAATTCATCGTGATATTTTCCCGCTAGCGAAATCTTGAATGCCGGATCGGCTTGCTTTATTACACTGATAGCCTCTTGCATGGCTTCCATTGGACGTTCGTCCATGGCAATCGTTGTTTTTTCGAACCACCCTTTTTTACGAAGATGTTTCGAGAAGTCTTTCAGGAATGCCCCCCAATAATCGTTATAGGCCGAATCACCAGGTTTGGTATTGATAAAAAGTATCCGATTGGTGGCTTCATCATAGTAGTCGAATTGTAAATTCCAGGGAATTATGGTATAACAGTTGATTTGTTTTCTTATTCCAATTTCATTCATCATAAACTCAACCCATTTGTCGAATACGGCATAGTCGTAAAACCAACTGCCATCAACCTTTTTGATGCGCGTAATCATACTGTCGAAATGGTCTTGTGTCTGGCCGGCCCAGGGTTTGTGCATGATACTTGTCGTAATCACTTTCTGGCCTGCATCAGCTAGCATCTTCATGATGGGACGCATGGCATCGAAATGGGCTTTGCTCCATAGCTCTACCTCATGGTAACGAGCGACTGAATAAGGGTTTTGCCAGAGATCGAGGTGAATAGTCCACTGTGGCGGAGGAGGTAAAAGTCGATCGACTATTTCTATCTGGTAGGCGAGTGTTTGTGGAGATAGGTTGTTTCCTCTCACTGTCAGATGGCCTTTGTAAATTCCGGCTTTAATGTCTGAAGGAATCCTGATCTTAAGCCATATCGGTTGGGTAGTACAAGCTTTCACTTCTATTTGTTTGGTAATGTCAAGGACATCTGCCACTAGCGAAGAATCCCATTCTGTGGTAAAAGGACGTTTTCCACAGCCTCCTTTCCCATCTTTGTTAAGTTCGTCAGTCATTACGTAGCGTACAAAATACGTGGAGATTGCAGTAGCTGGGATGGTGTGGTTGCCGTTTGTCAAGGCACTGGTTTCAAGTTGTACTTGATGGAGATCGTTAGCTGTGTAAAGTACAGCTTGAGCATGAACACGCTCTCCTTTCCATCCTCTCAGTACCTGTTTTGTCGAATGGAGTAATTTTTTGGGCACACTCTTTTTCGGGTATCGGACATCAATAGAGCCCCATGCGAATCGGGGTTGGACTACTTGACTCCATATCTTGGAACTATCGTGTGGCTTGTTATCGGTTAGTTCCTCATATTGTTCTAACGGGTATTTCTTGGTCTGTTGGGCTGAGGCATAAACTGTCCATCCTAACAGAAGCATTATAAAAAGATATTTCATAATATAAGTGGGTAAGTGAGTAATTTTATTTTTTATTTCATAAGATCACGTTTCCGTTTCAATGCTTCTAAAAAGTAGTAGTCGGCATAGTTGAGCGGCACATCGATTTCGGACTGATGGGGTATGCTGCCTACTGAATGCATAAGTAGAAAGTTTCCGTTGGTACCGAGTGCGGCACGATATTGTTTGGATGAGAGTGTTATCATGATTCGGTCGGCATATTCCATACAAAAATGTGCGTCAGGTAGCTCTTTTATGGTGCTAAGTTCGTAAAGTGCAGAGGCCATACATGAAGCCGCCGAAACATCACGAGGTTCATTTGGAATGTCCGGAGCGTCCATATCCCAATAGGGGATCAGATCCTGGGGCATCGAAGGATGATTTTTCATCATTCGGAAAGTGTTCATTGCTTGGTGGAGGTATCGGGAATCATGGGTGTAGCGATAACAGAGAGTGTAGCCGTAGACGGCCCACGCTTGTCCACGGCTCCAAACGGATTCATCGGAATAACCCTGTGCAGTTTGTCGGCTTCTTACTTGACCGGTTCCGGTAGCATAATCAACGACATGGTAGCAACTTCCATCTGCTTTGAACTGCTCTTTCAAAGTTCGATCAGCATGCGATACAGCAATTTTGTGGAATACGGAATCACCCGAAAGTCGGGTGGCTTCGAAAAGTAACTCTAGGTTCATCATATTGTCAATAATTACTGGGCAATCCCATCCCCGTTCTGCTTGCCAACCAAATTTTGTATCCCAAGATTGGATGATTCCGGCAACCGGTCTGAACCGTGTTTGTAGGGATTTGGCTGCCTGTAGAATTACTGAACGGTAGGTTGTGTCACCGGTGAGGCGATAACCATTTCCATAACTGTTGTTGATTATGAACCCTATATCATGATGCCACGTCAAGTACTGAGCCTCTTTTAGCGCTTGGGTATATTTTTGGGCAACTGGAAGTAACTTTGGATCACCACTGAGTTCGTAGAGATACCATATCGAACCTGGGAAAAAGCCACTTCTCCAGTCGGTGTATTTACAATAGTACGTACGGCCGTCTTTTCCTAAGGTGACTGGATTCATAAATTTGCCGCTTTTCTCAATAGCTTGAATCTCATTTCCGATTTGTTTGTAGGCAAATTCAATATTTTCATCAATCACATTGTCGTTTAATTTATGCGTTGTATTGCATGCATACAATAGTCCTAGAACTGAAAATAAATAAATCAATTTCATATTATTTTATTTTAAAAATTTTATATACGTAATGTCCATTCAATTCTTTATTTATGGCTTTTAATGAAATACGGTACAGACGCTCGCCCCATATATTCGACAAACGCGGATCTTGAAGTGTAATCTTTTCTACTTCACAACAAAATAGCCGGGGGTTGTAGGAAAGGCATACTTTTTCATTTTGTTTCACTTGGACGGTGAGCTTTCCTGGCGTTGAATCGTCTACGTCGTTCCAGGTGAGGAAATGAATTCGGTTGGGCAAATGGGCCGCATTCAACTGAAATTTTTCTTTGATAATAAGTTCGCTCTTTTTTAACTGGTAGGTACGGATCCATTTCTGGATCTGCGCCTCACGAGAATAGGCCGGAGCGATGTTCATAGAAAGCGACATTCGTCTGATATCGAATTCAAAGTTATCTGCTTTGTAGGTGTTGCCATACTGCTGAGAAAAACCGTTTATCTGGGGTAAATTATGATAATCGCTTTGCATGGTCCAGATTTTATAACGTTCCTTGCTAAAGGTTTGCCGGGTATAGGTGCCAACCCCTACATCGATAAAGACTGGTATCGAATCAGAATAGAGAATGAAACTGCCTACATCATTGTGGTTATGGCTTTCATTGTTATATCCTCCCTTGCATGCAACGAAGAAACTGTTCTTATGATACATGTAGCAGAACTGTGTTTCTGGATAAAAAGAGTAGGAAGGGATTTCGAACTTGGGGGATATCTTTAATATTTCAGGCAGGCAAGAAAATGCCCGTAATCCTCGATAAATATCCGTGCCGATTTGGGTGAGCGCAATCCGTCTTTGTTCTTCTTTCATTTGAAGAAGAAGGTAGGAAGAAAACTCCTTCATAAGCTTGCTGTCTACGCCTTTGCCATAAGCATAGAGAAGCGAAGGTTTCGCTTCTCCACGGGCTGAGGCATCTGCGAAGTTCACGACCCATCCTTTGCCGGCATAGGAACGTACGATGTATTCACCCATGTTACGAATAATCGGATGGTGAAAGATATCTACTTTTTTACTTGTTCCTATAGAGAGCAATTCGAGATAGTCGTAGAGCTTTCCGGCTGCATGTCCCCAATACCCGGGACCCTCTTCGCAAGCTCCATCAGAGTGAGCGTAATTAATGAATTGGTCGACTGAACATATTGTGCGATAGATTGCTTCAGCCAGTTTGTTACGATCGTTTTCCCAAAGCAGATAACACTGTAAGACATTGAAATTACACCAAGGTGTCCAATTGTTAACTAGTAATCCTGGTTTATAGTTGATTGCTTGCCAACGGAAACGGCTCACATTCATGTATGGTTTAAAAATCTGACGATGGATTTCACGTTCCAAACGTACATTGATTTGTGGTGAGATGGCATCAAACTCTTTTTGAAAAAAATAGTGAGCCCATGACATTAATGCAGCTATTTCACCGCTGCTTAAGTCAATAATAGGATCATCAAGTTCTGGCAATGCCCTTCCTGATTTCTGCATGGCTGTCAAATGAGCTGAGACAGCCCACGTTGTTTTCTCACAATTAAAAAAGATTCCGTCAACTATTTGTTCTAAAAATCGTCCCTTTCCTTCGGCCAGCTCAGCCAGAATTAAGGCAGAAAGGGCCATATTATTTTTATTATGAGGTCCCTGCATCCGGTTACGGCTGCCGATACGTTCATAAGCAAGAAAATCAGAGGCTTTGATGACCTGCCAATTGTATTTTAGAAATTGCTCTCCTTGCCGGATAAGATGATCTTTATAATCTCCTAAAAGAGCATTCCATTGCTTACGGTCGGAATAGGGTGGATAGATAACCCACTTCTGTTCGGTGACGAGGGTTGATTTTAGTTCATCCAACGTTACCTCTTTTTGCAAAAGTTCGCGTTTTTCGTATCCCCACAAAGAGATATTGATTCCGAACAGTAACAGACTGGTCAAGTATAGTATGCGAAAGCAAATCATATTATTTTTCTGTTGTTAGTTAATCATTTATGGAACTCATTTTTACCTTTAGGGTATTTATGCGTTCACCGCTATGTTCAAATTGTAATAAGGTGAATCCATGGATAGGTTTCTCATTTGCTGAGTTTGTTTCAGCTTCTTTTGTAAAAAACTTGGCTCCTTGCGGTTCAAGTATAGTAAGATAAAGCTTCTTATCACCCGATGTCAGTATAGCCCTGTTCTCATCTGTTTTAACCGTTTTTTTTGTCACAATCGACCATCTGATAATATCGGAGGTAGAGAGTAGGGTAATGTCATCGGTTAACACGATGGTATTGGCATCTTGTTGCTTAAATGTGCGGGTGAATTTGTTTGTATTTGGATAGAGTGTAGTCATTTCGAGAACAACTTGGGGCTCTTCAGATTGGATATCCGCTTCTTTTATAAAAGCACGTCCTAGCGGATATTGGATCTCATCATTGATAGTTACTGTGTTATGTGCCTGATTGGTGTTTCGAAAATAAGACCACCGTAATCCGCTTGCAGAATAATCCCAAAAACCGGGAAGATTATACTTCTCTGCTCCTGTTTCATCAGTCCAGCGCACGCCCTCCGATTCGATCATAAACGAGCCTCCGTCCAAGTGTTGATGAGCCATGTCGGGATCGGCACCTTTACCAACAAGAAAGAGGGAACCAGCTGCTGTATCGCCGTTAAACACAAAAATATCATTTACTCCATAGAAAACTTGTAACTTGTTGGGAGTAACAACGGTTGAAGGAGCATTGTCGTACCAAGGAATGCAAAGGAAGAAATGCCATTTAGGATTTTCCTTCTTATTTATTACATGCTTCTGAATGAGGGCTCTATACCATGATGCTACTTCTGGTTGGTTGTAATATTTACTATAAAAGAAAAAAACAGGTGATTTGTAGACTGGGTAGTCTTCAGGCGAATCGGCAAAATTGAAAACTTGGTCGGACGGACTGACAGTATTAACATAATAGCGTGCAGTTTTACTTATACCGGGGAGTTCTCCCAATCCGTAGTCGGTTTTGAAATTATCATTAAGTAATTTTAAGAACATGGCAAGATGCATTGTGGTATATTCCCAATAACTAGGTCCTTCATAGCAAACTCCATCAGGTTGGAAATGTTTTAGGCAATTGGGTATATATTTCACGGCATTGTCTATGATTTCTTTGGCTAAATCAGGGTAATCTTCACTGATGGCCAAAGCGCCAAAGGACATACCTGTGTTACATACTACATTCCAATTTGTTTCGCGTTTAGCCCAGCTTCCTTCGTCCCCGTTTTTATACTCTTTTAAGGCTATTAGAAGAGCATGTTGAAGAATACAGTTTTTTGCTTTTTGCCGAATCTCCGGTGAAAGGTCATGGTACAGCCAATCATAAGCAATTGATACTGCAATTGTCATTTCTGCCGTATCGAGAAAATGAACTTTATTCCAATCGGGATATTTACAGATCCATTCTAGGATGGTTTCTGATTCTTTGAGAAAAGATTGTTCTTCAAACATTCTATAGGCCAATGAAAGTGTAATTAGGCGATAGACATAATCACGTGCGGCAGTAAGCAAGGCACTAGTCCCTGTCTTATAAGGATATTGGTCGGCTCCAATCAGTTTTTGAGCTTCCTCACGTAGATAGACGGACAGTTCTTTCATTAATGGATCTGTAACCATCAATTCACGTACCCTTTCTTCCTCTGCAGCAGAAAATAGCAGTCGGGGGTGTTCTGCTAAGAAAGGATCTTTGTCATCTATATCTTCTTTTTCGTTTCCTACTGGAGAGTCAGATTTTCCACACGATGAGAATAGCGGAAAAAGAAAGAAGGATAAAATCAGTAAAAATCTTGTTGTCATAATGAATGTTTTTTTATCGGACAGATGCTTGAAAATGACATCGGTCCGATATGTTTCTGTTTTAGATAATTAATTCCCCCAACCGGGGTTTTGTTTTAAATTTGGATTCTTATCTATTTCTGTAGCCGGAATAGGCCAAAGATAATCTCTTTCGGATACTTTTCGTGTATAATACACTACACCGGTAAATCCGGTTTCCTGCTTATTGTTGAGTTCTTCAAGTACTCCCCATCTTTTCATATCGCTGAAGTTGAGTCCCTCGGCAGCGAATTCTACCATACGCTCATGGCGTATTCTCTTAAAGATTTCCTCCTTGTTATCTGCTTTTAGCCATTCGGGACCGCTGTTAATTCCTGGCATCTTTACGCGTTTGCGTACTTGGTTAATCAATGTAACGGCTTCATCTTGTCGATTGATTTCGTTGTAACATTCGGCAAGCATTAGTAATACATCGGCATATCGAATAATTGGGAAATTGATAGGCGTATCTTCACGGTTGTTTATGGCCCCGTTCATATCTCCTTCTGCTACAAACTTGCGGAACAAATAAGAGTCGGTCATGCTGCCGTTGTGGCGGATCATCCCGTTGGATTCGTGGGCACCTTTCGCAACCACAAACTCACAAATTTTGTTTGCATTGGATACCCATCCTTTGTAAGTAGTGTAAGGCAGAATAATACTCATTTTCATTCGGGGATCACGTTGTTCGTACATGTCAAGCAGTATCTGCTTGGTAGACGGATATTTCGTTACTTTCTTTTTATCGCTTGATAAGGTGGCTCTAAAAGTTTTATCCTTTATTTTTTTGTCGACGGTAAAATCTGGAATGACTTCTTCCCAATTAAACGCGCGTCCATCTTTCCATTCGTACGAATCGACCAACGAAGTTGAAGCCATAACATTGTTCCAACATCCTCCAAATGATGCACGGGTACCCATATAGAAAGTGCTAGGTATACCTATATCTTGGCCTAGACCTCCCAGGTTTTGAACGGCAAAAATCATTTCCGAACTTTCGTCACCACCAGGTTTAAATAAATTCTCGTAACTTGAATATAAGGTATGCTTTTTACTGTTGATAACTTCTTCAAACACTGTAGCTGCCTCGGCATATCGTTTGGCATAGAGAAGAACCTTACCCTTGAGTGCATAGGCGCCATTCTGTGTGACGCGGCCTTTCGCATCACTGCTTCTGTCGGTAGGGAGGGTTGCGATGGCGTCATCCAAATCTTTAAGAATGAATTTTCTTACCTCATCGATAGAAGAACGAGGATTCAACATATTGGCAAAATCTTCTGAGACAATTGTTTTTTCATCATAAATGGGTACCCCGCCAAAAAAGTCTGTTAAATAGAAGTAGAATAAGCTGCGTAAAAATTTGGCCTCACCCATAAGCGTTGCGATTTCACTGTCTGTAGCATGTATCTTCGGTATGTTTTGAATTGCTAAATTTGCCCTGGCAACGCCTTCATACAGATAAGTCCATCTGTTTAGGATGCGATTATCGAGACTGTTATAGGTTCCGCGTGAAATATTCTCATTGCCGTGTTCCCCGTATCCGGTACCTACCTCTCCCAGACAATCGAGTGAGAAATAACTTCCGAAAATATAATAATTCTGAAACATGGCATAGATGGCATTGATTCCCTGTTCTGCATGTTGCTGTGTTTTCCAAAACGTATTGGTATTTATCTTGTCCTCTGGATATCTGTCAAGGTCATAGCAAGCACATACCGAAAGAATTGCGACGATAACTAATAAAATTGATATATATTTTTTCATATTCGTATAGATTAAAATGTTAAATCAATTCCTATAACGGCTTTTTTCATGGTCGGATAGTTCATCCCACTCACTTCTGGGTCAAAGCCTTTGTATTTGGTAAATGTGAAGAAATTCTCCAAACTTCCGTAAATTCTGAACTTCTCAACTCCGAAACGAGCTACAAAAGTTTTGGGCAATGAGTAGCCTAACTGAATGTTTTTTATCTTGAGGAAAGCCTTGTTCTCAAGATAAAAATCAGAAATCTGAGTATTACGTTTATCTGTATAATTCAATAAGCGAGGATATGTTGCATCTGTTCGTCCTTCATACCAACGCCCATCGGCAATCTCTTTGTTGATTTGATAGCCATGGCGTACGGTTGGAGTATTGTAGCCTTCTTGTTGCCAATAAACCTTTACTCCACCGATACCTTGAAATATGGTTGAAAAGTCGATACCTTTGTAGGTAACTCCGGCATTTAATCCATAGAAGAACTTTGGATTCGGACCGTCACTTACAATTTGACGATCGTCTTTATCAATGATTCCATCGTTATTTGTATCCTTGTAGAGTAAGTCTCCTTTTTCGGGTTTTCCATAAGTGGCGAATGGATTGATTTTTTTGCCATTCTTATCCAACGGAGCATTGTCAATCATATTTTGTACCAATTGTAAGTCTTCATCTGTTTGAATGATTCGGTCAACTAGAAGCATGTATCCGGCATTGATTGGGTAACCTTCCCATAAGACCTTCGCACCGTTGATTTCACGACCGTCGACTCCTGTACCTTTGTATTTGTTTACTTCGTTTTTAACATAGGTGAAGTTACCGTTAATGTAATAACTGAAATCACTTACTTGATCTTGCCATCCCAATGAAAGTTCAATTCCCTTATTGGTTACTGTGGCACTGTTCTGTTTTGGTATAGATGTAGAACCGTGCACGGCAGGTGTAGGGAGATTTATCAAGATGTCGACAGTTCGTTTATTGAACCAATCAATGGTTCCCGATAGACGATTGTTGAAGAGACCGAAATCTAATCCTATATCTGTGACATAGGTAGACTCCCAAGTGACAGAGGCATTGGAAATCGCTGATTGAGCCATACCGATTGCCGGTTTATTGTTGAATACATAAACTGTTTTTCCATATAAAGAGATTGCATCATAATTACCGATTGAGTTGTTTCCCAATGAACCATACGAAACTCTAAGTTTTAAGTTATTAAGACCTTTGCTTACAATATTCTCCATAAATGCTTCTTGATCCAGACGCCATGCTGCTGATAAGGATGGGAAATATCCCCAACGCTTCTTTCTTGCAAAACGTGAAGAACCATCAGTGCGCAAATTGAGTTCAGCAAGGTATTTATCCTTCCAACCCAGGTTGATACGTCCGAAGAAAGAACGCATTGCCCAAGAACTTATTGATCCTGAAGCAGAAGCGTCACCTGTTGCCGCGTTGAGTACATTGAGGCTGATGTCAAGAAGGTCCTGTTTGTTTGCAGAAAAGCTTTTAGAAGTGTATTGATCTTGACTGGCACCGACGAGTGCCTTGATTGTAAACTGTTGGTTGAATAGCTGAGCTTCGTAACGGGCAACAATATCTCCGAAATTACGTTCGATATTACTTTGTGAATTGGAAATACTTGTTTTCCCTTTTGGCGTATACGTTTCTGAATCAAGTTGGAAGTTCCATCCATTCACAAAAATAGGCTTTTTTTCTGTGAGCGAATGTACAAACTCAGCACTGTAGGAGGCTGTAACTGAGAAACCTTTGAACGGGGTTATAGTCCCATAGAACCTTGCCTTGTATCTGTTGCTGCGTTTGTTCCCTTCCAGGCTGTTGAGCTTCCTGAGCGGATTATTTCCTGCAGACTGAGCGTTGTCTTCTACATTATTCATGGCACCATAACGTCCGTCAGGAGCACGGAATACCATACCCGGTGTAGTAGCTACTGCTGTTTTGAATACATCGCTGACTGATGATACTCCCGAATCAGAGATCCATCCGCTGGCCTGCAAACCAATTTTGATCCATTTCTTTACATTGGCATCTATATTGATACGCGCATTATAAGATTTGTGGCCTGTATTCTCCATTACACCGGGATCGTTGTTATATCCGAAAGAGGTATAAAAACGAATCTTATCTGTTCCTCCACTCACCGAAAGCGTATGAGTGGTTGCGGTGGAAGGACGGAATGTTTCTTTAACCCAGTTTGTGTTCGGATAAAGCAATGGATTTTTCCCTGCATCATTTTTCCAAGCATCGATCATAGGCTGCGAGAAAGGCTCTTGTTGATTGGAGTTCAACAGACCTTCATTGATGAGTTCCATATAGTCGGCATAGTTTGATATCGGGGTTAATGTGCTACGGATTGATTCGAAGGCAACATATCCATTATAGTTGATTTTTATGCTACCTGCTTTACCTTGTTTTGTGGTTATTAAGATGACCCCATTTGCAGCACGTGATCCATAAATAGCAGCAGAAGCAGCATCTTTCAATACTGAGATAGTGGCAACATCCTGGGGATTTACGGAATTGATAGATGCCTCAACCCCATCAATAAGTACCAAGGGCGCGGCTGAATTTAGTGTACCTTGTCCTCTTACACGGATATAGGCATTATCCTCACCAGGTTGATTACTTGAGGACATCACTTGGACTCCTGCAGCCATACCCGCAAGTGCATTTGAAATATTATTGATGGGACGTCCTTCGGTAATTTTGTCTACTGCGATGGAAGATACTGCTCCCGAAAGATTTACTTTTTTCTGGGTACCATATCCTACCACAACAACTTCGTTTAATTTTTGCGTATCTTCAACCATAGATATGGTGATGAAATCTTGGTTATCAACAGTTATGACATGATCTTTATATCCGATGTAAGAGATAACTAGTGTAGCCCCCGGTGAGACATTTAAAGTAAACTCTCCGTTAATATTTGTCACAGCTCCGTTATTTGAGCCTTTTTCCATGACTGTGGCGCCGATAATGGCTCCTGTTGCATCTTTCACGATTCCGCTGATTGTACGTTTTGTCTGTTGTACACCAACCACTGTCTTGCCATTGAATACGGATAATGGTTCAGCTACCGCAAATTCGGAAAAGGCAAATAGTACACTGAATGCAACAGATACTACTCCATAAATTCGGCATTTTTTGTAATAAGTCATCATAGTAAAATTATTAGTAGAACATGTTTTTCATTATAAATTACTTCCTCATTTTCTTCGATTAGGTCTTAGCATGCGAAAGTCAACCTTGAAGAAGACTGGGGGCGGTGATCTATAGTGGTGACAAATGTAGGGAAGATAGAAAGGAAATAGGGGAAAAAATCATCCGAAATAATAGCACCTATTATCTAAAAAAGGTGGAAAAACCTGGTTGTAGAGCTATTCAGACAATTTTTCCGCACTATTCTCCTTTTTTCTATATTCGGATGGTGCAATTCCAAAACTTTTTTTGAAGCAGCGGGTGAAATAACGAGATGAGCCAAATCCGAGCATATCGGATATTTCTGTAATTTGAAGTTGAGTGGACTGAAGCAGATGTGCTGCACGTTTGATTTTTTTACTTAGTATGTAATCATTGGGAGTAATACCTGTCAGAGACTTGAACTTAGCATATAACGAACTGCGGCTGAGTCCTAATGCACAAGCAAGGTGGTCAATATTAAACTCTGTGTCATCTATATGATTCTCTATAACACTATTTAATGCATCTAGGAAATGCTGATCAATGGGATTGTTGGCTATAACTTCAGTATCTGTATATCCTTGTTGTTGGAATTTTTTCTGTAGCATAAGTCGATTATGAACTAGATTATTGCAACGTACTAGCAATATACTAGTATTGAAGGGTTTAGTAATGTAGTCATCAGCTCCTTTTGTCAATCCTTCTATGTTTTGCTGTGTGGATGCAAGTGCGGTCAGTAATACAATAGGAATATGGCAAAGGTTGAAATCACTTTTAATGGTTTCACATAATTCAATCCCAGTCATTTCCGGCATCATTATATCACTGACAATAATGTCGGGAAATTCCTCATGGGCTTTGTCAAGACCTTCTTTACCGTTGTGTGCCATAACTACTTCATAGGTTGAAGAAAACAAATTGGAAAGAACATTCAACAGTTCGTGGTTGTCTTCGACTAATAATACTTTCCGCTTTTCTATTGCATTGCTTTTTTTATCTGCATGAGGATCTATGACAGATTTTTCCTCATCGTTAATTACGTTAATTGAAATGTTTGATTCATGGAAAATATCTTTTCCTAAAACGAATTCTTGGATATACTCTTCGGAAGATGCCACATATTCATTGGTAGCAAATAGTTTTTTGTCCTTTTGTAATGTTACGATGAATGTACTTCCATTGCCCGGAGTACTATCGACCTCGATTATACCATGATGCATCTCAACTATTGCCTTGCTTAAAGCAAGCCCGATTCCGGTGCTTGGTGTTCGTGTAATGGAGGAAACTTGATAAAATCGTTCAAAGATATGTTCCAGATATTCACGGTCAATACCTATTCCAGTATCAATAACCTTTATTTTTATAATTTGAGACTCATTTTCTATCTGGACTATCACACGATCATTCTTCTTAGTATATTTGAATGCATTGGAGAGCAAATTGAAAAAAACTTTTTGCAGTTGTTTTGCATCAAACCAACAATATACTTTTGGTTCATTGCTACTGAATTGATACTCGATCTGTTTGTTAGAAGCATACTCCTTGAACGACAAAAATATCTCGTTAACAAATGAAACGATATCCTGCTTGGAAACTTTTAGTTGCATCTGTCCTTGTTCCAGTTTTCTAAAATCGAGTAATTCACTAATGAGGTTCATCAATAGTTGTGAGTTTCGATAGATATCAAGTATTTTGTTTGATAGGGAAATCGAACTGATTCTGCTTTTCATCAATACTTCCGATTGTGAAATGATTAAAGTAAGTGGAGTTCGGAACTCATGCGAGATATTAGAGAAGAATTGCAGTTTGGCTTGATTTATTTTTTCTAAATTTTCTTTTTCTTTACGTTCAAGTTCAAGAGAAGCCTTGAGCATATATTGCGATTTCTGAAATTTATAATAACTGGACAACAAACCAATGATGGTGACGAGATAGAAAATACTAGCCCACCATGTGGCATACCATGGAGCATGTATTTGGATATTGAGCATAATCTTTTGTGGTTTCCAACCGGATTGGTTTACTTCGGCTTCGCGAATGACTAGTGTGTATTTCCCGGGATTTAGGTTGGTATAGCTTATCTCGAAATTATTGCAAGACAGCCATTTGTCATCAAAACCTTCAAGACGATATTCATATTGAATTTCATTGAGGGAGCTCACATAATTATTAGATGCAAAATTTATGATCAGATTGTTTTGGTGATGACTTAATTCTATATTACGAGTCAAGGCAAGATTGTAATGTAGAATACTATTTTCTTTGCGTGGAATGACTAACTCGTTGTTGACATAGAGCTGGGTAAAATAGAGATTGTAGATTTTGGGGGATTGATAAAGTTGTTGCTCATAAAATGTTGCAAATCCGTTGGTTCCTCCTACAAAAATTTCACCATCTTTTGTAACCAGAAGACCACATCCTATGTTAATTGCTGTTAATGGAATGCTCTTTAGGTCAATCACTCTGAAGTCTTCATGTTCAGGAGAGAAAAAGGAGATTCCTTTGTTTCCTGAAATGATAAGATCTCCCAAGGTGGAGATTGCTATCTCATAACAGTAGTTACTTGCGATGCCACTGTTATGGCTATTGTAATTCTTGAATTGTTTTTTCTCTTCCTCATATAAAAATAGTCCGTCACCACGGGTTGTAATGAATATTCTGTGGTCACGATCTTCGATAATTTGTGTGATGATACTGCTTTTCAATCCTTTTTCATTAGGCTTAAATTCTATATATTGATCTGTATGTTGTAAATCAGTCAAAAAGATTCGGTTATTATATGACAACCATAAACGGTTTTTCGAGTCAATAAAAAAACTACCATTACCGAAGAAAGTATCAATGGGTACTAATCGTGCGATTTTTTTTGAATCAAGATTCATGGAAAAAATTCCATTGGGTGAGGTGAAGATAAGTAGATCTTTATAAATACCTATATTGTTGATTTTGTCACCCACTAAACGCTCATATCGTGAATTATTGAAAAGCAGATTTTCGAACCGATTATTCTTAATATCGTAGATACATAGTCCACCTGTATAGGTTCCGATGTAAAGCTTGTCCCGTTCTGGTGAATAAGCTATGGCTTTCAGATTGTTATGAGCTATACTGTTACTCCCGTGGCTAGATTGGAAATTGCTGAGTTGTTTGGTTGTACGGTTGAAGTAGTTTAGACCACCTCCTTCTGTACAAATCCACACATTGCCAGTCTTGTCTTCTACCATTTTTCCTACAAATGGATAACTTAGCCCACCGTTTCTTGCCTCATACACGGAGAAAAGATTCATTTCCGGGTTAAAGTAATTTACTCCACCGTAATATGTTCCAATCCAAATCGTACCCTGCCGGTCTTTGTATAGTGGAAACACTGAAGAATGCGAAAGATTTCCTTGGTAAGGCCCTTGCTGGTAGCATGTGAACAGGTCGTTGTTAGGGTTATATTTGTTTAATCCGTTAAAAGTGCCAATCCAAATATTCCCATAATTGTCCTCGGTAATGCCGCGAACCAAATTGCTTGATAGAGTGTTTGGATTGCCAGGGTGATGTTCGAACAATGAAATGTGATTTTTCGGGTCAATCTTAAATAAACCGCTCCCACGAGTTGATATCCATACGTTACGTTTAGAGTCTTGATAGAGTGATTGGATATGGATATTGGTAAGTACTTCTTGCAGCGGTTTAGTCTCTTCATATAGATAAAGTCCTTTGGGGGTTCCTATCCAGCATCGTGCGCTTTTGTCTACTAAAATAGCATTGGCATAATGACGCGTAGTAGGTAATTTGCATTTGAAGGTTATTGCATGGTTTTCACTGTGATAGGTCAGAATCGAGTCGTTGCTACTGATCCATATCTCTTGTCCTTTGGTTGTCATCGAACGGACATTCTGTTTGAAAAGTGTACTAAATTGTTGAGTATATACGTTGTATCCGATGAGTTGATCGTCTGAAATAAAAAATACATTTCCTATTTCATCGGTCGATATGAATTGTGTTTTGTTACCAATTTGAATAGAATCAGCCTCTGTTTCTTTCAGATACTTCAGTACGGTGATTTTTACACCGTCGTAATAACATACGCCTTCTTCTGTACTGAACCACATTCTACCCAATGCGTCTTGACAGATAGATAAAACAGAAATTTGAGGAAGGCCATCTTGAATTCCTATGCGGGTGAAATAGATAGCGAATAGCTGTTGGAGAGCACAACAGTAAAGCATTAAGAACAGAAGATAAAAGCGTTTCATGGCATTTTTATCAATTCAAGATTAGTAAAAGTTCTTATATTTCAAGTGAGAATTATTCTCTTAAAGTGTTGATTGATGTTCTAAAGCATAAAATATACACAAAGATACTCAATTATTTTAAAACTTCATATTTTTGAAGGAAAAAATGAAATTGAGAAAGAGATAATATTATTCACATCTAAAATGTGCAGATAAACTTATTGAAATTCTTGGTACCATTCGGATTGAGAAAGCATGAAGGAATATTTTGTAAAATTCTATAAACTAGCGAAGTGTGATTTGTGAAACTTTTTCTTATGACGAGATATGTCATAAAGATTATTATAGCAACAGTCATTTCCTAGGGTTCGCCATTACATAAAGGAATTTATGGCATGATGTAGTTTGCTTACGTTCTTGGCTCTTATAGCTATTCGCATTTCCCAATATGAAAAGGAATAGTTGTTATTCATTTTCTAATTCTCAAACATTCTGCTGCGTGCAAGCATACAAGCACCCACCACACCTGCCTTATCCTTTAGCTTGGAAATTGTGATGGTAGCATCTTTATTGACTAAATTCAGGGAGTATTTTCGTATTACAGTTTTGATAGGCTGATTATATAATCTCCAGTTGATGACAGTGTGCCTCCAATAATTACCAATTCGGGATTGAATATACTGATCAATCCGGCTATTTGTCTTCCTAGTTTCTGCCCAATTTCCTCTACTATTTCGATGTATAGTAGATCCTCCCTATTTACTGCTGGACGGAAACAGAGAGTAAAGGGTTTTATGAGCCTGTTGTTGTTCAAGACTTTCCTCTTCGTGGCAAGAAAGTCTTTTTG